>Ga0224495_10000028_pt1 | contig 127966 bp, 113 predicted proteins | sample SF_Jul11_sed_USG_FD_168128 | JGI IMG/M metagenome (GOLD analysis project Ga0224495, IMG submission 168128) | Sediment microbial communities from San Francisco Bay, California, United States - SF_Jul11_sed_USGS_4_1 | ecosystem: Environmental > Aquatic > Marine > Sediment | place: USA...
GCGTGGATTGGCGGTCTTCGCGGTTCTGGATGCCCTATTTGCCGTACGCGGTGGGGCTGATGGTGGCCATTTCCGTCATGCCCAACATGACGAATATCTTCGGCTATTTGAAGCGAGTGACCGGGGAGGAGTGGCGTCTGGCCACGGCCATTTACTGCCTGGTGGAAAACCTGCGCTTGATGGTCCTGCCCACCGGTCTGACCGTAGCCCACCCGATCGACGAAACAGTACGCATGACATCGCCTGCCACACTGTGGAGTGGTTTCATTCTTCTGGGTATGGCGGGGGCGACGGTCTGGGCGGGGAGGCGTCTGCCGCTGGTGGCGTTCGGCGTGGTGTGGTACCTGCTGCTGATTATCCCCTCGACCTTTGTCCACCTGACCACGATTTTGCTGGAAAACCGCGGATATTCATCCAGTGCGGGCGTTTGCATGCTATTGGCGGCCCTGTTTTTTGCCTTGTGGGAGATGGCGGCACGTCACCGGAGTGTTTTGGCGGTGACAGGTGGCGTTGTCGTGTCCGCCTTTCTGGTAATGAGCGTGGTTCGTGAGCGGGTATGGGCCAGCAACGCCGCCCTGTGGCCAGATGCCGTGGCGCACGACCCGGATGCCTACGATGCCCGGCACAATCTGGCCACCGTGTATATGCTGGCTGGGCGGCTGGATGAGGCATCGCGGGAGTTTGAGTACCTGATCTGGACCACAGGTTCCGTGGACGCCTCCTTCAATCTGGGCCGGGTACGCGTTCGACAGGGGCGGTTTTCGGAGGCGTACCGGATTTTTGAAGAGGGTGCACGGGCAGAGCCTACGAATCCCACACCTCTGTTCGAAATGGCAGCCCTGTTACGAATGCAAAACCGGGAGGATGAACTGGTTTCCATGATGCGCCACCTGGTGGAAATTCAGTTGGTCAATGAACAGAGCCGTAAATATCTGTTTCCCCGATCGTTGACCGAAACGGCGACTGAACTGGCGCGGGTGGCGGTGCGCACCGGTCGACTGGAGGATGCGGTATGGGCGGCGGATACGTTGCGCTCCCATCGTCCCGGTGAATTCGACACCGAATTGCTGACGTTGAATATCCAGTTGCTCACGAGTAACGCCGATGGAGCCCGTGAGACACTGGAGCGCCTGCGCCAGATTTCACCACAGAACCCCCAGATGCAGAACTGGGAGAAGGCTGTTGCGCAAATGGATGCGGTGGGGCGGCAAGGCCAGCGTTGAACGGTATGTGGTCCCATCTGCGGAGTAGAGGCTGGCCGCTGGTTGTGCTGGCGGCGCTGTTGCCGTTCCTGAATGGCCTTGGTGGCGATTTTGTGTGGGACGATTTTTCGACCGTGGTGGACAACACGGCGAGCCACGGTTTTTCCCATCTGCCACAACTGCTGGGCTGGGGTGATGCCCATTTTCGCTACCGGCTTGGCCGCGATGTGTCCCAGATGCTGGACTACACGCTGGGAGGTCTCAATCCCCTCGTGTATCACCTGTTCAACATCCTGTACCACGCGATGACCTCGTGGCTGGTATGGGTGATTGCCCGCGATATTACCGGCAGCAACCGGGCCGCACTTTGGGGGGGGGTGCTGTTTGCGGTGCATGCGGTACATACGGATGCAGTAACCTACATTTCCGGACGCCGCGATGTACTGTCCGGTTTTCTCGCGTTGGCCAGTGTCGCGGCCTTTATCCGTTACCGAGCCAGCGGTCATCGGGGCTGGTTTGTAGGGGCGGCCGTGGCAGGTCTGGCGGGTCTGCTCACCAAGGAAATGGCCGCCACGTTTCCAGCCCTATGGTTTCTGGTGGATGTGGTCCACGCCCTGCGGGACCAACCACAGCGACTATCCAGAGCTGTGGGGCAGGTGCTAAAGACGCATTGGCGTTTGTACGGTGTCGGCGGGACGGTGGCGAGCGCCTTCATTCTGTATGTGGCGCTGGTCCAGATGCCGGTAGCAATTGTGCCCCCGCACGGCGGTTCCTGGCTCGCCAACTTCATGACTGTGGCGGTGGTGTTGAGCCATGCCCTGCGGCTGCTGTTGTGGCCCACAGGGCTGATGGTGGACTACGACGGCTTTTTCACACCAGTGATCTCCTTTGCCGATCCCCGCCTTTCAGGATCCCTGATGGTCCTGGGGTTGGCCATATGGAGCGGAATTTATGCCGCCCGATTCAGCACAGCAGCCTTTTTTGCAGTGAATTGGCTGTGGATTTCCTACTTGCCGGTAATGCACATCGTTCCGCATGTCGAGCTTTTTGCGGAGCATTATTTGTATCTGCCCTCGGTGGGGTTCTGCATCCTGGCCGGGATGGGTATTTCCCGTCTGCAGGAATTCCCCCGTTTCGGACGCGTGGCAACAGTGGCAGGAATTGCAGTGTTGTTGCTGCTCTCCGCGCTCACCTGGGACCGCAACCGCGATTTTTCCTCCCAAATCCGGGTACTGGAAGCCGAAATGAGGGTCTATCCGCATAATCTCAGAGCCATGTCCAACTTGGGCTGGAGTTACCTGAAAGTGGGCCGCTACGCTGAAGCCCTTGGTGTGTACGAGCCCTACCTGGAGAGGGATCCCGGTGACCTGGACGTGTGGAAGAGCGGCGGACACGCTGCCATGCAAATCGGGGATGCGGCTCGATCGGCCACCATGTACGCCCGGGCCACCCAACTTGCACCCCGGGATTCAGGTGCCTGGATGGGGTTGGGCGTCGCCTTGCAATCTGTCGGAGATAAGGAGGGTGCCGAGTCCGCCTTTATCACCGGCACATCGCTGGCCCCGCAAGACTACGAACCGTGGCACAACCTGGGGGTGCTGTACGCGCTGTCACTGCGACCGGATGCCGCGCGGGATGCCTTCGAGCGCGCGTTTCAGTCTCCCAAGGCTCCGCCAAGCGCCGCACTGGACCTGTCGCAGGCCAACATTGCCTTGGGGCGCTGTCAGGAGGCTCGGGCGGTGATGATGGAAGTGGATGCCTCCGCATTGGATGTGGCAGGGCAAAAACGATTCGTCATGCTGGGAGAAAGGTGGCGCAACCGCTGCGAAAGCCGCTGACCGAGCACTATCCGGACTTTCCAAAGGGGTAGGTCCAAAAATGGAACTGTTTTTGCTTCCATTCCCTGTGCAGAGTGTGTTCCTGTGCTGTGAATTTGCTGCGTGTGAAGTTTAACCATTTGAAAATAAACGGTAAAACGGGGTTTTCTGCGCCGCCATTGCACGCCTGTGCCAAAAATATGGTATGCCAGCGTCCGGGCAGGTTGATGGAGGGGGGAAGCCGGACTCCGAAAAGCGTGCGGTGGATTCCTCTTTTTTCCTCACCCACGCACGGTCAGGCATTCTTGTGGGTGGTGGCCATGTGGGCCCTGGCCATATTCATTCCCGGTACTTCTGCGGCCGTGTCACTACGGGCACCCGCCGCGGTATCAACCAACCCGAAGGCTCTGGCAGAAACCGGGGGACTGACGCAGGAGCCGGCTTCCCCTAACGGGAGTGCGGTGGCAGGACCGGGAGTAGTGGGGCGTCTGCTGGAAGCATCCGGCACCAGTGTTACTGGCTACCTGCGCAATGAAACCGCGTATCGATACATTAATCCGGTTTCTTTTTCAAAAGTACTCACGGTCATCCGGATGGAGACCACCACCCCAATCGGCGACCGCATGGAACTGCGACTTGTGCCGCGGGTGAGCTACGACTCGGTGTACGACCTGGAAGACGTGGATACCATTCACCCCCGCCACGGACCTACTACCATTCTCACCACAGAACAAACCCCCGGCCTGGTCGACCAGTTGACTGCGGACAATGTGCGCTTGGTAGAAGTGGTGCAGGTGGAAAAGGAACTGCGCGAGTGGTTTCTGGATATCCATTTTGCCGCCTCTGACCTTCGGGTGGGGCGTCAGATTGTGCGCTGGGGCGTGGTGGAAGGCGCGCGAGTGACGGATGAGGTTAATCCCCTTGATTTCAAGGAATTTATTCTGCGAGACGTGGTGGATCGGTACGTCCCGCTGATGATGGCAAAATACGATTACTATTTGCCAAATTCCAGTATGCAACTCTTGTGGATTCCTGAGGTGCAACCCCACCTGCCGGCTCCGGTAGGGACCGAATTCGAGCAGTTTCAGTATCTTCCCGGGCTACGGGTCCCCCGAAGCGGAATTTCCAATGCCGAATACGGAGCGCGCTACAGTTTCAGCCTTGTGGGTGCCGACCTGTCCCTGAGTTACCTGGACACCTGGGACGACTTTCCAGCGGCGTTTCGATCGGTACGCGGGGTAGGGGCGACCGCCGAATTTGGTGTGACCCCCACTGTGGATTTCGTGCCCGCTCCGCCACGCTTGCACATCCCGGGCATCAGCTTCTCCCGGGCCCTGGGGCCGTTCATCTGGAGTGGTGAGGCCGCCTATGTGAACAACAAGGTGTTCGGCACCTTCCTGGCCAAAAACGTGGTGCTGCCACCGGAAGCCTTGCTGGGATCCCTTCAGCGGGACTACTACAAGTGGGCCGCGAACGTGGATTTCACCTATTTTGGTATTGATTTTTCCCTGCAATTCCTGCGCGCCACGATCATTGATTACCACCCGGCGATCATTGCCGACCGTGTGGACACGGTACACTCGGCATTCATTCGCAAGACCTTCCTGGACAACATCGTGACCGCCCAGATGTTGGCGATCCATTTTATCAATGACGCTGAATGGGTCATCCGTCCGCGCCTGGATGTGCTGATGACCCAAAAGGTCAAACTGTCGGTGGGTGCGGATGTCATGGCAGGGGACATAGCGGATACGGGACCACGGGGAGAGCCGCTGCCCGGACAATTTCACTTTGCAGGTTTTTTCCAGAACAGTTCACGGATGTATGTGGAACTCTCTTACCAATTTTAGCCATATCCTCCGCGCAGGCCGATCTCTGTGGGCGGCCGCCCTGTGCGCGTGCTTGGCTCTGATGACCACGGGCTGCGGAGCTGCGCCGTTTCCGGGCAGCCCGGCCGCTTCCGGTGTGCGCGATGTGCCGTTTGTGGACACCTATAACTTTGATTTCCCGACCGGGAGCGCCAACCACGGCAGCAAGGATGGGCGAGATACCAGCGGCAACCTGCGCGTGTTCTCCGCCGCTGATTTGGCCAACCTGCTCTCTGCGGCCAACGTCTCCACCGAACTGAGCGGCGGCGTGATTAGCGGCTACACGCTGTTTGGGACGGCAGTGGAACGGGTGATCCTGCAGGCCCGCGATTTTGATGGCAACGTGTTGCCGGACGTATTTTACAACGGCTTGGGTGGTGTGCCCGATTTCGGCGCCGAGGAGGGCACAACCTCCCAAGGGACGTTTACCATCTTCAACGTCCCTCCCGGGGAGACGTTTCTGATCGCCTCCCATGGGGGAATCGGGATGGGACGGGTATCGGCATTTGCACGTGGCATTTCGGTCAAGGCGGTGGACGTTGTGCCACTGGTCGTGGCTCAGATTGGCGTGACTGGTGCCATTGCGGACTGGACCACCGGATTGAATGTGTTTCCGGTGACCATCACCGGAATGGGGCTGCAGTCCGATTCCCGTTTCTCTGACGATCAGGGGCACCTGGATGTGACTCCACTGGTGGGTTACCGGTTCGTGTTGCCCGCCGGCAGCGAATTTTTGATCCAGCAACAGGCCGCAGGGTATCTTCCCACCTACCAGATGGTGAATACATACCTGACTGACCTGAACGGGGCAGTGGACCTGACGCGTGACTTTTTCATGGTCTCGCAAAGTACGGTGACCAGATGGCTTGCCCAGGCGGGAATTAACCGCATCCCCGGCACCGGTATGATTGCCGGCAGGGTGATGTCCGGAGACAGTTCCCAGCCACATGGGCGCCTGGCTTTTTACACCTTCGATGGTACCCCCGTGGGAGAGTACCGTATGGGACTCAGCGTACTGGCCAACCCAGGCACCCCAAGCGCGGAAGACCTCGTCTATTTCGTAGCCTTCAACCTCCCTCCTGGTCCTGTTTTTACGCGTGCCAGCGCCTATCACGTGAGCAGTGGCTTTGAGGTGATGATGGCGGGAGGCAGTGTAACGGAGGTGCTGGCCGATTCGGTTACCCTGGAGGACATCAAGCTAGCGGGCTCCCAGTCGGCAGATACACCGGGCGGCACCACCGAGGTTACCCTGCGCGGCACGATTACCCTGTCCGATCTGGCCACAGTGGTGAAGGATGTGGTGGTGGATGTGGGGGGGTATCCCGGCGGTCCTGGTCGTTACGACGGTCCGGTGCGCTCCCGGACGGTTTTTACAGGTGATGAGTATTCGGTGCTCGCACAGCAGCGGGTATCACCCACCGATCCTTACGACCTGACCCAGTCCAATTTGCCGATCAAGGGTGACTATGTGGTACGGGTAGCCAACCTGCCGGGCCAGTCGCACTATGTGGATACCTACCAATACATCGACACCCGCACCGCCCAGCCGCTACCGGATGGCAGCGCCGAACTGGTCTGGAATCTCCAGGTGTTCTCCCGTACCGAGGTGGAGGCCATGGCCGCAGTGGCCGGAGTGCAACTTGATCCTGGCAGGGGTGTGCTGGTTGGAAGGGTGATCGACGTCCTCAGTGGTAACACCGCTCAGAATATCCGGCTTACCGTGTATAACCAGGATGGCATTCCCGTGGGTGACATGCGTTACCTGGATCTGGTCGGGCTACCGCAACGGCTGGATTCCACCTCCCTCCAGGGTGAATTCATGGTATTCAACGTACCGCCCGGGTTGGTTCTGATCCAGGTCACATCCGCCAATGATACCGGCAGCCTCACCACACGCGTCTATCCTGGCGGTGTCACCGCAGTTGGTGTCCTTCCCGTGGGCGACGCACCCGAGGAAATAACCTCCATATCCGGAACCCTGTTCGACCTGAAGGGCAAAGCGCCGGTGGCAGGGGCGGAGGTAATGTACCGCGGTGAACCGTCGCGGGATCCAAGCGTGCGTTCTGGATACCTGACCGGGTTGACGGACACCCTCGGAAATTTCAGCGCCAAGTTACGGATATTCGGTGATTTCATCGTCTCGGCCACACCGGGGAGTGGCTACTTCAGAACCCATAATCTGGGGGTCCAGACAGGGCTGAGAGAACAAACCAGAGAGAATTTGTGGGCCCTGTCACGACAACATGTGCAACAAATGGAGCAGCAACTCGCGGCGGCCGGTAAGAGCGTAGTCCAGGACGCTGCCCGGGGCATTGTGGTGGGAGAGGTGCAAGCCCGTTCCTGGCTCAATCGGCCCGGTGACTCCTGGACGATACAGTCCGGGGTGTTGGGCCCCACCGCCATTGCCTCCTCACTGATGAACGGCGATTACATTCCAGACATGCTGGTGGCCAACGGCGATTCTGACGACGTTTCAGTGTTCTTCGGTAATCAGGAGGGCACTTTTGACTTTGCCGGCTCCTACCCGGTTGGTCTTAGTCCTATTGATCTGCTGGGCATGGATGTCAATGCGGACGGTGTGGGGGACATTCTGGTGCTTGACCAGGGCGCCCTGTCGGGCGACGTGCGGGTATTGATGGGGACCATCCGCGGATCCTTCCGCGAGGAACGCAGTCGACGCCTGTTTACAGGCAACGCCCCCGTTGCCATGAGCCTGGGCGATATGGATGGGGACGGTCTGGCGGATGATCTGGTGGTGCTGAACGGAGGGGGAACCCCTTCCCTGTCGGTGTATTTTCGCAACGACGAGCGTCGTTTCGTGGAGGCACCCTATTCCCCCACCCCCATTGCCGGAAACGGCCCGAGCGCGCTCCAGGTCCTTGATATTCACCCCGTGGTGAGTGATGCCGGGCGTCTGCGCGGTTCCAAGGTTCTGGATGACGTGATTGTGGCAATGGAGGGGTCGGACACCATTGAGAGCTATGCCAATATTGGTACGGAGTTGTATCGGGAGACGCCAGTGTTCCTGGCCTCGGGTACATTGCCTTCCGACGTGCTGCGCATCGATATCAACTTCGACGGCGTGCTGGATACAGACCGCAGCCTGGAGTTTGTAGTGCTCAGCCGGGGCCTGAATGAGGTACAAGTGCTGCATCAGGATGCCGCAGGGTTGGTCACCCAGCTGGCTCCTCCGGTGCAGCTTGACGCCGGTTGCAACGCCCGCAAACTGAAGTTGACACCGGTCAACGAAGACGGTTGGGCCGACCTGCTGGTGCTGTGCAACGGGACCGGTACGGCGGCCGTCTATCTGGGCAAGAGACAAGGCCAGTTTATCCCCTGGCAATGTGCCAGTGGCTGCCGTCGACCAGCTCTGACCGTGGGTAGTGGCCCTTCCGATATCGTGGTGTCGAACTTCGACAGCCGCCAGGGCGCCGACCTTGTGGTCGCCAACCGGTTGAGTCATTCCCTGTCGGTGTTTTCATCAGTTACCACCCCTTTGCAGGGGGTGCCCGTAACGGTGGCGGATCTGGATGGTAATCCGGTGCCGGACCTGTATTACCTGGATGATTTCGGCAACATACTTCCAACCGATACAATGACCAGCAGTTCCGGTCGGTTTGTGGCCTTCAACGTGCCGCCTGGAAGTGCGTGGGTGGTGGCCAGAGATGGGGACAACGGCGATCGACGACTGGTTGTTTTGCCGGGAGAGGCCACCTATTCAACCCTCCTGACCATTGCCGGATCGCCGCCGCCGATCGTTCTGGAGGGCACGGTCAGTGATGCGGTGGGAGCGGCGCAGGAGGGTATCGAACTGCAGTTCTCCGGGACTGGCATCTCCGTCATCAGCGCCAACGATGTGTCGGCCAACGGAGGATACAGCGTGACTCTCCCCACGAATTTCGGCGAAACCGTGGTAAGGTTGCGCCAGCCATGATCGTGGTGGCATCTTACTTCGGGAAGGTAGGCCGGGCGGCCCCAGACCCCGTTGACAATTCGGTGTGTGCCGGTATGTGGCTGTGTGAAAAATCCCCGCGTGGCTGGTGAATGTTGTGCGAATTTCGTCCCCTGTCAAGCTGATCATCCAGATTCCATGCCTGAACGAAGAGCAGACGCTACCGCAAACCGTGGCGGACCTGCCACGTTCCATCCCCGGGGTGGACCGCATCGAACTGCTGGTAATCGATGACGGTTCTACCGATCGGACCCCGGAAGTTGCTCGCGAGTTGGGCGTGCATCACCTCATCCGCTTTACCGCCAACAAAGGGCTGGCGCGCGCGTTCTCCGCAGGAATCGAGTTTTCCCTGGCAAACGGTGCCGACATTATTGTCAATACGGACGCCGACAACCAGTACTGTGGCGCCGACGTGGAAAAGCTGATCCGACCGGTGCTGGAAGGCAAGGCCGATATTGTCATCGGCGACCGCGAACCGCAGACCATCGCACATTTTTCCTTCGTCAAAAAACGTCTTCAGTACTGGGGTAGTTGGGTGGTCCGGCAACTTTCCGGCACAGACATTCCGGATACCACTTCCGGTTTTCGTGCCTACAGTCGGGAGGCTGCGTTGCACCTGAACGTGGTGTCGGAGTTTACCTATACACTGGAAACCATCATCCAGGCCGGCAAGCTGTCGATGACCATTACCCACGTGCCGGTGCGCACCAATCCGGAACTGCGCAAGAGCCGCCTGTTCCGATCTATTCCGGGTTACCTGAAACGCTCGGCTGCAACCATCCTGCGCGTGTACACCATGTACGAGCCGCTCAAGATGTTTTCCTATCTGGGAGGGGGATTGATTGCCGCCGGCCTGGTACCGGGGCTGCGTTACCTTTATCTGTACGCCATCGGCGAAGGGGTGGGCCATGTGCAGTCGGTGGTTGCGGCGGCGGTGCTGATCATCCTCGGGTTCCAGGTGCTGGTGCTCGGGGTGCTGGCCGACCTGATCGGCAGCAACCGCAAGCTGACCGAGAAACTCCTGTATCTCTCCCGCAAGGTAGCCTACCAATCTCCGTCAGAAACTCCACAGTCGGAGAAAAAATCATGAAGGCGGCTCCGTTAGCGCGGTCTTACGAAAGTGGTGCCCTGCCGCGCCTGTCCTACGTCATTCCCCTGCTCAACGAGAAGGCCTCCCTGGAAGAGCTGTACCGGCGCATTGCCACCGTTACCGAGCGTGCGGGGTGCCAGTTCGAAGTGCTGTTTGTGGACGACGGCAGCCGCGATGGATCGTTTGAGGTGGTGGCGGAACTGGGTCGCCGCGACCCACGGGTCCGTGGTGTCCGGTTTGGCCGCAACCGGGGCAAATCCGCAGCCCTCGACGCCGGTTTTCGTGCCGCCCTAGGGGATGTGATCATTACCATGGACGCCGACCTTCAGGACGACCCGGAGGAAGTCCCCCGCATGCTGGAACTGTTGGCCAGCCACAATCTTGATGTGGTTTCCGGCTGGAAGCGGTCTCGCCGCGACCCGTTTTCCCGGCGGCTGCTGTCGCGCATTTTCAACGGTGTGACTGCGCGCTTCTCGGGCCTGCATCTGCATGACTTCAATTGTGGCTTCAAGGCCTATCGTCGCCAGGTCATCGACCACACCCGGGTGTACGGGGAATTGCACCGTTTTTTGCCGGTCCTGGCCCACTGGAACGGCTTTCGGGTGGGAGAGATGGAAGTGCGCCACCACCCGCGCCGATTTGGCTCTTCGCGCTATGGCGCCTCGCGCATCGTGAAGGGGTTGTTCGACTTCATTACTGTGATGTTTCTGGTCAAGTTCAGCCGTCGGCCACTACACCTGTTCGGCTCCATCGGTATGCTGTGCCTTCTGGCAGGTGGAGGCATCAGCCTGTTCTTCGTCGCCCAGTGGCTGTCGGGGGTTCCGATGCGGCTGCGACCGGTCATGGTGGGTGGATGGGTACTGGTGCTGGTGGGTATCCAGTTCTTCTCGATTGGCCTCCTGGGGGAGATGCTGGCCCGCAGCCAGCACGAGAGCGAAGAAGCTCCCGTACAGGACCGGGTGGGATAACCGATGCACCAGGGACATGAGGGGGGGGGCCAACCCGTCAAATGGGGGGTATGTCTGCTGTCGTCTTCCTATCCCAGCCCGCAGGCGCCCACCCGAGGGGCCTTTGTGGAGGACATCGCCAAGGGTGTCTACAGCCGTTGGCCAGTTTCGGTGGTGGCGCCGCGCATCTACCCCCAAGACCCCGTCGCCGAAGTACGCAACAGCTTGGCAATCAAGCGTTTTTCCTTCGGTTCCCGGGGGGTGTTGCTCAAGGAATATGGCCACACCCCTCTGTGGCTGATGCTGCGTTACATGCTGTCCGGGGTGCTCTCTTGCCTTCGGGTGTCCCGCGGGCACCAGTTAATATTCGCCCACTGGGTGGTGCCCGCCGGAGTGATCGGCGCTGTCGTTTCCTGGCTCACGGGCAAACCGTTGGCGGTGTATGCACACGGCTCCGACATCAATGTATATGCCGACAAATCCGCCCTGTACCGCCTCCTTACCCGTTTGGTTCTGGGCCGGGCACGCCACGTGTTTGCGGTCAGCCGGGAGATCCACGAGCGCCTGGAACATCGCTGGAGTGTGCCGCCGGAACGTTTGTCATTGATCCCCTGTGGGATCGATACGCGGATGTTTTTCCCCGCCGAATCCCAGTCGGAATTGGTGTCGCCGCCGCGTTTTCTCTTCGTGGGTGACCTGGTTCCTGCCAAGGGGGTGCCGGAACTGGTGGATGCGGCGCTGGAGTTGTGGCGGGAAGGGATGGTGTTCCGGCTTGATGTGGTGGGCGACGGCCCTCTCAGGCAGGAGTTTACCGCCCGGCTTGCCGAGATGGGAGCGGACAAGATCATCACCTTTCATGGACCTCTGCCGCGCACGGAAGTGGCCAGGTTGATGCGCCGCAACCACTGCCTGGTGCTGCCATCCCACAACGAGGGCACTCCCCTGTGTGTGATGGAAGCCCTTTCTTCCGGTATTCCTGTGCTGGCCAGCCGGGTCGGGGGGATTCCAGACCTGGTGCGGGATGGCGTGGATGGACTTCTGGTGCCCCCCCGCGATGTGTCCGCCCTGAGTGCGGCACTGCACCGACTAGCCAGTGAGGAGGGGTTGATGAAGTCCATGGGTGACGCTGCGCGTACCACCGGCGAGCGTTTTTCTCTGGAACGCCGCCGCGATCAGGTGTGCCAGGCGTTGGCGGCAGCGTTCCCGGAACTGGGCGATTGACCCCCCTGGGTGCCGGGGTGGCGCCTTCAGAGTTGGGTCACGACAGCAGGCTGCGTATCACTTAACTCCACCCGGAAGAGCTGATCGTGCTGCGGGCGCACGGGCTGTTCGGTGGGGATGCGCAGGTAGTGGCGCAGTACCGTTTCGATCACCCCGAAATGGGTCATCACCAGCACCCGTTCTCCGGCGTGGCGTGCGCTGATCTCGGCCACAAATTCCAGCACCCGATTTTGCAGATCTTGCCCACTTTCGCCGCCGGGGTAGGCCTGCCATGGATGGCGTTTGTGGTGCAGGATGAGTTCCAGCACCTCGTCCACCGGGCGCCCGGTGTGCTCCCCAAAATCGATCTCCATCAGCCGCGGGTCGTATGACACCGGGGTTTCCGTCAGTCCCAGGTGGGTGCGCAGATGGCCCAGCGTGTCCCGCGCCCGTTGCAGGGGAGAACAGTACTGGTGGGGCCAGTCCGGGAGGGTATTGGGGGAGCGAGAAGCGCTGCTCTCCCCACTCTTTCCACCGGCTAAGGTTGTCTCCTCCAGCGCGGCCAGTTTAGCGGCCATGGCCCGGGTGGCGCGGATGGCATGCGCGGTGAGGGGGGTGTCATCCTGCCCCTGAATGCGCCGCGCCCGGTTGGCTTCGGTCTCACCGTGGCGCAAAAACAGCAGGGTAGTGGTCAGCAGAGGGTGGGGCCTCCCATGGCAGCGGTCACTTGAATCTGGCTGTGCCAAAATCCAGTTTCATCAGGATGAAGCCCACCGACACGGTGGCCAGGATGCACGGCGTGGGACCCAGGAACCACAGTACAGCGGGGATCAGGAAATAGAACGAACGCATGCCGAAGGTGTAGTGCCGACCGGCGATGGCATACAGGTTGTACACAAAATCCGTCGCGTCGTATCCGGTGGCTTGACGGATTGCCTCCGGCGGTGCCCCCAGCAGCATGCCCACGTGGTTGAGCAGACGCACGCACAGGGAAAAATAAAACAGCGAAGCCGCAAACAGCACAATCAGGGTGAGCAGCTTGATGGCCAGCAACCAGTCCCGCACCTGCCCGGTTCCAGGGCCGATGAACAGGTGCTGGGTGGATTCCAGATTCAACAGCAGACTGATGAGTCCGCCGATCAGCACCACCGATGCGGTGGCCAGAAACGACGCCGCCATGTTGATGTTGCGCAGCGTCTGCACGCCGACGATTCCGGTATTCTCGTCAAAGATTTTCTGTACCCAGGCCCGCCGGATCAGGTTGATCTTGCCCTTGAAGATCAACTCCGGCCGACGGCGCACCAGGTAGTTGTAGAGCATGTGGTAGCCAATGGTGAAACTGAGAAACACCAGGAAGGCCAAGGTATCCAGAGGGTGCTGGTCGATGAGATCCCACAGCATGGGTCAGCGGCCTCCAGAGACGGTGTCGGAACCGGTGCCGGTGGTCAGCAGAGCGGCTTGCCCGGCCAATGTTTCCAGTTCGACCACCTCGGCCCGGGTGATCACCCGGTCGGACAGCACGGCATCAATGCGCTGGATCATGTCCAGCACCAGCGGATCGGGCAATTCGCGCCTGTCGGCGCGGGCAAAAAAGGTATCCAGGGTGTGTATCAGGTGGCGCGCGTCGTCCAGCTGCACGTCCGCGGCCAGTGCCTCGGGAATGCTTCGCTGCACGGTGTAGTCGCGATAGAAGCCAACCAGCAGGCTGCGCCCGGTAAAGAACAGGATCAGACTGGCCAGCGCCAGGGCGGCGCCGGTAAACAGCAGCACCAGAAAAAAAGTGCGGCCCTTCTTGCGCGGTACCCGGGGCGGCGTTGGTCCCGCCTGGGCGTGTTCTCCCAAGGTGGCAAACGGGTCGCCTGGGCGAGGTGGCCGGGGTGGAAATGTCTCGCCTACTGCCACGGAATGACCTCCCTCGCCACCAGATCTTCGTAGGTTTCCCGAGTGCGGATCACGTGCACGGTGGTGCCGTCCACCAACACTTCCGGCACCCGTGGGCGGGAATTGTAGGTGGAGGACATGGAAAAGCCGTAGGCCCCGGCGCTCATCACCGCCAGCAATTCCCCTTCTTCGGGGCGGGGCAGCGTGCGGTTACGGGCCAGAAAATCCCCCGATTCGCAGATTGGCCCCACTACATCCGCCAGGATATCCTTGCGCAGCACCCCCTGCGAGTCCAGCGGTTCCCGCACCGGGATGATCTTGTGATAGGCGTTGTAGAGACTGGGGCGCATCAGGTCGTTCATGGCGCCGTCCACCACCAGAAAATTCTTGTCCGTATGCTCCTTGGTGCGCAGCACTCGGGTGACAAACACTCCCGCGTTTCCCGCGATCACCCGGCCCGGTTCGGTGATGATGTGTACGCCCAGGGACGCCAGGATCGGTACCACTGCCTCGGCCAGTTGTTCGGGGCTGGGGGGCTGGGTGTCTTCGTAGGGGATGCCGATGCCGCCGCCGATGTCCAGGCACTCGATGGCAAGGCCCGCAGCCCGCAGGGAACGGATCAGTTCCGCGGCGCGTTCCACCGCTTCGACAAAGGGCGGAATCTGGGTGATCTGGCTGCCGATGTGCTGATGCACGCCGATCACCCGGATGTGGGGCATGGCGGCGGCCTTCAGAAAAACTTCCTCGACGCCCTTTACAGGGAAGCCGAACTTGTTTTCCTTGAGACCGGTGGAGATATAGGGATGGGTCTGCGGGTCCACGTCCGGGTTGACGCGCAGCGCCACCGGGGCGCGCAGCCCGAGTTCACCCGCCACGCGGTTGATCATGGTCAGTTCCGGGCCGCTTTCTACCGAGAACATGCGGATGCCCGCACGCAGGGCGGCGGCCACCTCCGGCTCGGTCTTGCCCACGCCGGAGAACACGATGCGCTCGCCGGGGATGCCGGCGCGCAGGACGCGGAACAGTTCGCCGCCAGAGACGATGTCAGCCCCTGCTCCGAGACGCCCCAGAAGGGACAAAATGGCAATGTTGGAACATGCCTTGACGGCGAACGCAGTCAAGTGTGGCAGGGCGGCAAAGGCCCCGTCGAACACCGTGTAGTGGCGGGTGAGGGTGGCCTGACTATAGAGGTAAAACGGGGTGCCCACCTGCCGGGCGATGTCGCGGATCTCTACCCCTTCACAGCGCAGTTCGCCATGGTGGTACTCAAAATGGTGCATGGGACTCCCCGGCTGGGCGTGCGCCTTCAGTGGGCGGTACCAAAGGTCCCACATGGCCGCAGGCGCCCGCCAGCAGCGCTGTCCCCAGTATCAGCAAAATCAGGAACAGACGCGTTTTCACGGCAGCGTCTCCTCCCAGAATTGCAGCCGCTCCGCCACCCGTTGCGGCGCGGTGCCCCCCGGCTGGCTCTTGCGCGCAAGGCTGGCGTCAATGGTGGCGTAGGTGGTGATGTCGTCGTCAAAACGGTCGGAAAATGCGCGGAATTCCGCCACCGACAAATCCTCGATCTCCCACTTTCGCTCAATGCAGTCGCGCACCACACGCCCCACTACCTCGTGGGCTTCGCGAAACGGCAGGCCCCGGGTGACCAGATAGTCCGCCAGATCGGTGGCCAGCAGATATCCCCCCTTCAGGGAGAGCGCTGCCCGCTCGCGGTTGACACTGGCGTCGGCCATCATCGCGGCGGTGATGGACAGGCAGGCGGAAAGTGTGTCCACACCATCGAACAGTGGCTCCTTGTCCTCCTGCATGTCCTTGTTGTAGGCCAGCGGCAGGCCTTTCATCGTGGTCAGCAGGGAAAACAGATCGCCGTACACGCGGCCGGTCTTGCCGCGGATCAGTTCCGGCATGTCCGGATTTTTTTTCTGGGGCATCATCGACGAGCCGGTGCAAAAGCGGTCTGGCAGGGAGATCAGGGCGAACTCGCTGGTGGACCACAGCACCAGTTCCTCCGAAAGCCGGGACAGGTGCATCATGCAGATACTGGCCGCAGCCAGAAACTCGATGACAAAATCCCGGTCGGAGACCGCATCCAGGGAGTTGGGGGTAAGGGCAGCGAAACCCATTTCGCGGCGCGCCACCTCGCGCGGCACCGGGATATTGGCGCCGGTGAGGGCGCCGGACCCAAGGGGGGAGCGGTCCATGCGCCGGGCGCAATCACTAAAGCGTTCCCGGTCGCGCTCCAGCATTTCCACATAGGCCAACATGTGGTGTGCGAACAATACCGGTTGGGCGCGCTGCAGGTGGGTGTAACCGCACATCACCACGTCCTGATGGGCGCGGCCGCACGTAACCAGACTGCGCTGGGTGGACTGGATCAGGCGTGTGATGCGATTGATTTCGGCCATCAGGTACAGGCGCACGTCGGTGGTCACCTGATCGTTGCGCGAGCGACCGGTGTGCAACTTGCCCCCCAGGGGGCCGATTCGCTCCGTGAGGCGCGCTTCCACATTCATGTGGATGTCCTCCAGACGCACCGAAAAGGCAAAGCTGCCGTCCTCGATTTCTGCCAGGATTGCGTTCAACCCGTCCTCGACCTGTTGCCCTTCCTGCACGGTGAGTACCCCGGCGGCCACCAGGGCGCGGGCCTGGGCGACACTACCTTGCACATCGTAGCGGGCCAGCCGCTGCTCAAAGGCGATAGAGGCGTTGAAAGCGGCGACCTCGTCGGTAACCGCCTCGTCAAAGCGCCCCCCCCACATGCGGTTCGGTCGGTCGGTGGCGGACCTGTTGGCTGGTGGTGCGCCGGACGTATCGGATGTCTTTTTCCTGGGCATCGGGAGTCTTGGTCGGCAGGGTCGCCGACGGCCTAGCCGTGTCCCTTTTGCACCTGGGCACCGACCTTGAGGCGCAGGGCGTTGAGGCGGATAAACCCGGCGGCATCCGCCTGATTGTAAACAGAGTCCTTCTCGAAGGTGGCCAGATCCGGGCGGTAGAGACTGACCGGGGAGGTGCGTCCGGCCACGATCACGTTGCCTTTATAGAGCTTCAGTTTGACACTGCCGGTGACATGGCGCTGGGCATGGTCAAAGGCGGCTTGTAACATGCCCCGCTCCGGGGAAAACCAGAAGCCGTTGTAGACCAGCGCGGCGTAGCGCGGGATAAGGCTGTCACGCAGATGCAACACCTCGCGGTCCAGGGTGATGGATTCGAGTGTGCGGTGGGCGTGGTACCACAGGGTGCCACCGGGGGTTTCGTACACGCCGCGGGATTTCATGCCCACAAAGCGGTTTTCCACCAGGTCCACCCGGCCGATGCCGTTGCGCCCGCCGATGCGGTTCAATTCTGCCAGCATCTCGTGGGGCGGCAAGGGTTTGCCGTTGAGCGCCACCGGGTCACCCGCCTCGAAGGTGATCTCCACCACCTCCGGAGTGTCCGGGGCACGCTCCGGGGAGACGGTGGTGAGGAACATTTCCTCTTCGGGAATCGTGGCGGGGTCTTCCAGAATGCCGCCCTCGTAGCTGGTGTGCAGCAGGTTGGCGTCGATGGAATAGGGCTTGGCATGGCTGGCCTGCACCGGGATGCCCGCCTGTTTTACGTAGTTAAGCAGGTCGGTGCGGGATGACAAATCCCACTCCCGCCACGGGGCGATTACCTGCAACTGGGGAGCCAGCGCCAGCGCCGCGAGTTCAAAGCGCACCTGGTCGTTGCCCTTGCCGGTGGCGCCGTGGGAGATGGCGTCGGCGCCTTCCTTGAGGGCAATCTCCACCAGACGCTTGGCAATCAGGGGCCTGGCGATGGAGGTGCCGAGCAGGTAGTATCCCTCGTAAATGGCGGCGCTGCGCATCATTGGGGCGATGAAGTCACGCGCAAACTCGGCTCGCAGGTCTTCCACATAACACTTGCTGGCACCGGAGCGGGTGGCTTTTTCCGGCACCCCGGCCAGTTCCTCCCCCTGCCCAAGATCAGCACAGAAACAGACCACTTCGGCCTGGTACTGCTGTACAAGCCAGTGGCAGATAACCGAGGTGTCCAGCCCACCGGAGTAAGCGAGTACGATTTTACGGATGGCCTGTTTTTTCATTCCCCTGATTCCCGTCGTTTAACTGTTCCGTGGTCTGCCGTGTTACCGCCTTCGGAGGGCATCAAATGCCCGCTCCGGTGAGCAGCCGCAGCAGGATGGCTTTCTGAATGTGCAAACGGTTTTCCGCCTGGTCGAACACTGCCGAGCGCGGTCCGTCCATGACCTCGGCGCTGACCTCCAGCCCCCGGTAGGCGGGCAGACAGTGCATGAAAATTGCGTCCGGAGCCGCCCTGCCGAGCAGATCGCCATTGACCTGGTAGCGCTCGAACTCGTGCTTACGCTGCTCCGCAGAGGCCTCCTGCCCCATACTGGCCCACACATCGGTGTATACCACTTGGGCGCTGGTGACGGCGACAAAAGGGTCTGTCCCCACGCTCACCCGACCACCTCCACTGTCTGCCAGACGAGCCGTGGTGCGGACCACTTCCGGGGCGGGAGCATAGCCCGGCGGGGTGGCTACACGCAGGGTCATGCCGGTGAGGGCGGCGGCCTCCATCAGGGAGTGGACCACGTTGTTGCCATCCCCCACATAGGCCATTTCCCGCCCCTTGAGGGCACCGAAGCGCTCGCGGATGGTAAGAAGGTCTCCCAGTGCCTGGCACGGATGGGCCAGGTCGGTAAGTCCATTGATGACCGGCACGCTGGAATGCTGTGCCCACTCCTCAATGCACGGGTGGCCGAAGGTACGGATCATCAATCCATCCACATAGCGCGACAGGGTACGCGCCGTATCGGAAACGCTTTCGCCTCTACCCAACTGGCTGTCCTGGGTGCTGATCAGCAACGCCGCGCCGCCGAGCTGGTTCATGGCCACCTCGAAGGAGATCCGGGTGCGCGTGGAATGCTTGTCGAACAGCATGCCCAGAGTTCGGCCACACAGGGCCTGGGCATATTCCGGAACCCGCGGACGGGCCTTGATATCCGCCGCCAGGTCCAGCAGCGCGGCGACCCCGCCGGGGGTAACCCCGGAGAGGGTGAGCAGATGCCGGGTCATGCAGGCACCTGGGCTCCGGCGCTGGCGAGGGCGCGGGTGAAAATGGTCAGGGCCTCGTCCACATCGGCCTCGCGTACCGTGAGTGGCGGCATGAAACGCACCACATGTGGGCCCGCCAGCGCCAGCAGCAGGCCGTCCGCCAGGCATGCCTCGGCCACCGGTCGGGCCGGGATGGAAAGTTCGCAGCCAATCAGCAGGCCTCGACCGCGCACCTCGCGGATGACCGGCTGGGTGGCGGCCAGGGTTTCCAGGCCCAGCATGATGCGTGCGCCCATGCGCTGGGTGTTGCCCAGAATCCACGGATCCTCGCGCAGGGTTTCCAGCACCGCCAGGGCGGCAGCGCAGGCCAGCGGGTTGCCGCCGAATGTGCTGCCGTGGGTGCCGGGGCCCAGAGCCCTGGCAATCTCGTCCCGCGCCACCAGTGCGCCGATGGGGAAGCCGTTGCCCAGTCCCTTGGCCAGGGTCATGGCATCCGGCACCACCCCCTCGTGCTCATAGGCGAACAGGGAGCCGCAGCGGCCCACGCCGGTCTGCACCTCATCGAATATCAGCAACAGTTCCTCGCGATTGCATACCTCGCGCAGGTCCGTCAGGTAGCCGGCAGGGGGGATGTTGACGCCACCCTCGCCCTGAATCGGTTCCACCATCACCGCCGCCGTCTGCGGGGTGATGGCCGCCTCGACGGCGGCCACGTCGCCATAGGGCACATGGACGAAGCCGGGGGGCAGGGGGTTGAACCCTTCCTTCACTTTGTCCTGCCCGGTGGCGGCCATGGTGGTGAGGGTGCGGCCGTGGAACGACTGGGTGGCGGTGATGATCTCGTAGCGATTCGGCCCCATGGACTTGCGCACCAGTTTAATGGCCGCCTCATTGGCCTCGGCTCCGGAGTTACAAAAAAATACCCGACCGGTGAACGATGCGGCGGTGAGGGCCTCGGCCAGTTCAATCTGGGGCTCGGTGAAAAACAGATTCGAGGAATGCACCAGCCGCTGGGCCTGCTTCTGGATGGCCAGGGTCACCTTGGGGTGGCAGTGCCCCAGGCTGGTGACGGCCACCCCGGCGGTGAAATCCAGATATGAACGCCCGGACGGGTCGAACAGCCGACAGTCGCGCCCCTTTGTGACCACGAGGGGGAAGCGGGCATAATTCGGGAACAGGACCTGTTCTGCCCGCTGGATGATGGCGTTGTGCTGCAAGTCGGATGGCTCCGGAAAAAGACTGTGATTATATGAAATTTACGCCCCCGAGTCCAAGTTCACCGCCCGATTTCCTTACCGGTTCCCCGTATGGTGAAAACCCCGGTGGGCAGTCCGGTGGACTACCCGCCCGACGGTCTCCCCGGCGGGTGGCGGGTTGGGCGGCTCGGGCCATGGAACTGCTTTTTCCAGCCGCCTGTGCCGCCTGTGGCGAGTCGCTGGCGGGGGCGCCCACACCGTGGTTCTGCGCCACCTGCTGGAATCGGGTGGGGGAGCTGTCGGGACCAGTATGCCATCAATGCGGGGAATTTTTGTCCTCCGCCACAGTGGAAACCGTTCCCGATTGGCGCTGCGGGGCCTGTATTCAAACCCCGCCCCCGTTTGCCATAGCGCGGGTGATGGGGGGATATGACGGCGTGTGCGGGTGCATGGTGCGGCTGCTCAAATACCGGGAAAAAACCGCCCTGGCAGGGCATCTGGTGCGACGTATCGACCTGGCTGCCGTCCCCTCCGGATTCTGGGATGTGGATCTGATAGTGCCGGTGCCCTTGCACGCATCGCGCCTGCGGCAGCGGGGATTCAACCAGTCGGCGCGGGTGGCCGCGGCATTGGCGGCGCGTCTGGGGGTTCCGCTGGCGGTGGAAGCACTGTGGCGCACGGTGGACACCCCTTCTCAGGTAGGCATGCGCCGTCGCCAGCGGCTGCGCAACGTGGCCCGCGCCTTTTCTGTCCCGGAGGCGGAACGGGTGGAGGGCAAAAACATCCTGCTGGTGGATGACGTCATCACCACGGGGGCGACATTAAACGCCTGTGCCCGCGCCCTGCGGCGCGCGGGGGCAATCCGGGTCCACGCCTGGGCCGTGGCGCGACAGGCCATCCGATGACGGCCTGTCGCGCCCGGCAACCGAGTGGCGCCGGGGTGGTGGGTGGGGGGGGTACCCCGGCGCCAGGGCGCCAGCCATTGGCGGCGCCCTTTTCCAAAAAGGCTGGAGTAATATATACATATTGCACAATTTGTCAATGGATAATTGAGCATCCCATTCGCATCCATCGGCACCGGAGCGGTGCAGTCGGATGACCCCGGTGGTGTCGGTCATCGTCCCGGTGCTGAACGAGGCTGGGGTGCTGGAGGCCACGCTGGGTGCGGTTGCTGCGGCCTTCCCCGAGGGGGCGATTGAGGTGATCGTGGCCGACGGTGGCAGCCACGACGCCAGTGTGGCACTCGCCGGACGCCACGCTTGCCAGGTGGTGTCGGCGCCCCGTGGGCGGGGACCACAGATGAACGCCGGGGCGGCGCTGGCGCGAGGCGACGTGCTGCTGTTCCTGCATGCCGATACGCTGTTGCCACCGGATGCCCTGCACCACATGAGCATGGCGCTGGAGTCTCCCCGGGTAGTGGGGGGTGGCTTTCGACTATCCATCGCCGGGGGCGAAGGCTCTTCTGCCAGAGGGGGGCTTGGCCAAGGGGCGCTGCGCATGGTGGCCCGGGGGGCCAACCTGCGTACCCGCCTGACGGGGGTGTTTTATGGTGATCAGGGGCTGTTTGTGCGCCGCGAGGTGTTTGTCCGGCTGGGAGGGTTTCCACCTTACCCCATCATGGAGGATGTGGCCTTTGGCCGCCGTCTCAAGAGGGCGGGACAGGTGGTGCTGCTGCCGGTGGCGGTGACCACCAGCGCCCGCCGTTGGGAGCGGGAGGGGCTGGTCTACACCACCCTGCGCAACTGGTTGTTGGTATCCCTGTTCCTTCTGGGGGTTTCCCCCACCGTTTTGGTGAGGGGTTACCGGCCTCACCCGTCCCCCGGTGAGGGTGGGTAGGGTGCACTCGCGGCCCCCCCCGGTGGCCCCCCCGGCAACGCCCCAAAGAGCAAAATAAAAAAGCCGCCCAATGGGGGCGGCTTTTGTAACGGACGGGCGACCAACTGGCGGCGCGACGCCGACATGATCCGGGGGTGTCAGCGAGTCATCAGGCGGTCCAGTTTGTCACGACGTTTCTTGGCTTCCTTGGCCTTACGCTTCTTACGCACGCTCGGCTTCTCAAAGTAGCGCAGGCGTTTGATATCCTTGAGGACGCCATCGCGGGCCAGCTTGCGCTTGAAAATTTTGAGGGCCTTCTCGACCTGGTTGCCGTGAACCTTGATCTCGACGTTTGGAAGCATCACCTTGGGATAAACTCCTGTTCCACGCTCGTCACCGCAACGGGGTTCCCGCCCGCGTTGCGCAGTCTTCTTACTCTCGCTCCGGGTGCCAACACCCGAAAAAAAACCGTCGCACCCGCCTCCACGCGACCCGGTGGCACAAGGCCGCCAGCCGCTCACGGCTCCGGGGGGACGCACACACCCGCCGGTCTCACCTGACTGAAAGCGTCAGCGAAACCGGTACTCTAGCCGTAAACGCCGCCGCCGTCAATCCCCCCTCGCGGACGACCTTCCCCGCAGGGTGCCGGTTCCGGGCCGGTCCCCGGTCGGCGGCATCAATCGCCGGGGGTAATTGCCGGAGTCGCTCGCAAAAATCAGTCGCCGGGGTCTTCCAGTGGCGCACCGGCCTTGGCCCAGTTGGTGCGCGGCACCTCATCGATGACGATATATGTGGCGGCGGGGGGCTTTCCAGCCACCTCCTCCATCACCTGGGTGATACGGCGGACAATTTCTTTTTTTTGGGTGCCGGTGAGCTTTCCCGCTACTTTCACATTGATATACGGCATCGGTAGGTCCTTTCCCGGTCACACGGGTCGTTTCGGTTTTATCAGTCACGGCGGTTGCACCTTACCCCGGAGCGGCCCGCAGCAGTACCCGCAGCGGAGCGCCCTGCTCCAGCAGGCTGGCAGGGGTGAGCTCAACCGCCTCTCGCCAGCCGTCGGGTCGTGGTTCCGGAACCCCCATTCCGCGCTCCCGCGACACCAGGATGAGGGCAGACAGGGTGCCCTCCACAGTGGATTTTTGCAAGGCCGTCACATGTTCTGCGGGGGACGGCCCCGGCTCCATCGGCCCCTCCTCGCGGAATATCTGGTGGCGCAGCTTGAGGTGGTTGATCTCGGTGATGGCAGCGCACAGGTCGGCGCGGTTGCCGTCGTCCGGATGCAGATCGCCGGGGCGGCTGGTCACCACGTGCATCTGCTGGCGTGCGGCGAACTCGAACCCCATGGGCATCATCACACCGGTGGAGAACAGGCAGGCGAGGGCATGGCGCGCCAGCAGGGTACCCACGTCGCCGCGGCATTCGGCGGCCAGACGCGGGGTATCGTGGCTTTCGGCAAACGCCACCGTGGCGATGTGGGGGCGGGTCTGGCGGTACTGCTCCAGACACCAGGGGGCGATCAGATCCCACCATTTCGAACTGTTGAAGGTGAAGGAAAATCCGGCCCCCGCCAGGGCGATGATGTCCGATACCGGACAGCCCAGGGTTTCGGCAAAGAAGGTGGCACCGGGGTCGCGTTCGCGGGCGCGGGTGATCAGATGGCGCCATAGCTCCACCGGCACCTGATAGGCGGCGTCGCAGCGAAAGCCGCGCACCCCGAGTCGCTGATGATGGGCGATCAGCCGGTCCCAGTAATCCCACAGGGAGTCGCGGTCGGCGGAATGGGCATTGTCCACGCTGGCCAGATCCCCCCACTCCACCCAGGTAGTGTCGTGCAGGGCGCCGGGGCGCACCACCCGGCCGTTTTGCCACTGATACCACGCGGGGTGCTCTTCGATCAGCGGGCTGTCAATGGCGGTGTGGTTGATGACCAGATCCATCATCGGCGTCAGCCCCAGGTTGTGCATGGACTTCAGGACGGTGGCAAAGGCGTCCCCCGCAGCGGCGTCTCCGGATTCGGAAAGCAGGGGGTGAAAGCCGTAATAGTTCTTTACCGAGTAGAGACTACCGGAAAATCCGGGGTAGGAGACCGGGTTGAAATAGAGCCAGTTGAACCCCATGCCCCGCGCCCGTTCCAAATGTGGTTGCCAACCCGTGAACGGCCCCGCGAGAAGTGGAAACAGGTTGTAGATCAAGGGCGGTGTGGGGTGGGTCACGATGGTATCCGTCGAGGTGTATCGGTCATTGGTGGAGGGCGATTTCGGCGTCGTCTACCGGCTGGCCGTCATTGCCCAGCCGTTGCACGCAGCGGAAGCCCACATCGGGCTGTTTTTCCCGCGGGTCCAGATAAAACCGGTAACTGGCACGGCTGGTGAGTTCCTCCAGCCTGTAGTGTCCCTGACCGCCATGGCTGCCGCCCCGCACTACCTTGTAGCGGTGGCCATAGTCGTCAAAAGGCGTGGTGTTTCCGGGGTACGGAAGATACCAGCTTGCGGTCCATTCCCACACGTTGCCGGCCATGTCCAGCGCCCCGTAAGGGCTGACGGATTCGGCAAAATGCCCGGCCGGCGCCAGTGATCCAAGCTGGCCGGTGTTGGCACGCTTCGGGTCAAAATCGTTGCCCCAAGGATAAACCCACCCGGCGGCACCGCGTGCGGCCTTTTCCCACTCCGCCTCGGTGGGCAGGCGGGCGCTGCGCCAATGGCAAAAATTCTGTGCGTCCATCCAACTGACCCGGGTGACGGGCAGGTCCGGATGGTCCGGTGTGGGGGTTTCATCCTTCCAGTGGGGCGGCGGCGGGTAGGGGATGGCGGCCACGAATTTCTGGTAATCCGCCTCGCTCACCTCGGTGCGGTCGATCCGGAAGGTGGGCAGTTCCACCCGGCGTCTGGGGTGTTCGTCCAGGTACCAGGGGCGGCGTCCACCGAATTCCCGCGCCAGCCCCTCCTTGTCCACCGTATCGGATCCTTGCACGAAGGGGCCAGCGGGCACCGTGACCATATCGGCGGGATATCCGGTTGTGCGGGGTACCGGCTGATCTTCTCCCGGCGGTTCCGTTCCCCGGGTGCAGGCGCCGAGGGTCAGCCATAGCGCTAACAGCCAGAACGTTGCCCGACCGTGGGGCTTCACCGGCGGGACGCCCTCCCGGATGTGCTCCCGGCCGAGTTTCCGGTCGAATTTCCAGCGGAACTCCTGCGCCCACGCTGGTAGCGATCCACGCTGCGATTGTGTTCCTCCAGGGATTTGGAAAAGATGTGGGTGCCGTTCCCCCGGCTGACGAAATACAGCGAAGATGGATCGTCGGCCGGAAACAGGGCCGCGTCGATAGCGGCTTCACCGGGGCTGGCGATGGGGCCGGGGGGCAACCCCTTGTGGAGATAGGTGTTGTAAGGGTCCTCCCGGCGCAGGTCCTTGAAGCGGATGTCGCCGTCGTAGTTGGGGATGGCGTAGATCACTGTGGGGTCGGTCTGCAGTCGCATGCCGCGCCGCAGACGGTTGTGGAATACCGCCCCGATACGGGGCCGCTCCTGGGGCGCCCCGGTCTCTTTTTCGATCAGCGAGGCCAGGGTCAGTACCTGATGGCGTGTCCACCCCATGGCGGTACGGCGCGCCTCCCGTTCCGGAGTGAATGCGGCGTCCATGCGCCGGAGCATGGTCTGGAAAATCACTCGTGGCGGGGTGCGGAGGGGAAATCTGTAGGTGGCTGGAAACAGGTATCCCTCGAAGGGCACCTTGACCCCCACCGTCACCACCCCGAAGGTGCGGGCGAGGTCCGCATCAAGCAATGCCGCCGCGTACTCTTCAGGGGTCCCGAGTCCAGCTTCGGTGAAGCGCTGGATGATCTCGCGCACGCCGATTCCCTCCGGCAGGGTGACTGCGTGCAACACCACATCGCCCTTGATCATTTTGCGCACCATCTGGTGCGGGGACATGGCGGAGGAAAACTGGTACTCGCCGGGGGAGGTGCGTCCGGCGACGCCGGTCAGGCGGGTTGTCAGTTCAAGCGGCAGGGCGGAGCCGGTGACGCCGTGCACCACCAGCAGATTGGCGATGGCACGCATGGAGGTGCCGGGGGGGATGTCCACCACGGTTTCCACCGGGTTTTGGGCGTTCAGCGGGCGGTTGTAGGACCACGCCAGCCAGCCACCAGCCAGCACGGCCACACCCAGCAAGGTGGCGATGGCCACCAGCAGGAGACGCAACACCCCCCTCACGACGACGTCTCCGTTTTCGGCATTACTTCGGATACCGGCTCAGGAACGGGTTCACCCCGCCCCTCTGGATGCAGGCGCAGGAATTCAAGGTAGCCTTGCAGAAAATAAACAGCGGCCACCTGATCCACCACTTGCTTGCGCCGTTTGCGGGTGAGCCCGGACTCAATCAGGGCACTCTCGGCGGCGGCGGTGGAATAGCGCTCGTCCCATAATTCCACCGGCAACGGCAGGGTTTCCGCCAGGTAACGGGTCAGGTGCTGGGCAAATTCACGCACCTTTTCCGCCTGCACACCCAGGGAGCCGTCCAGCATACGCGGCAATCCCACCAGCACGCGTTCCACCTGGCGTTCATCGGCCAACTGGCGCACGCGTTCAAGGTCCGCCTTTTCACTCCGGCGGCGGATGGTCTCCACCGGGTGGGCGGCGATGCCCAGTGTGTCGCTGACCGCCACACCAATGGTGCGGTCGCCCACGTCCAGGGCCAGCACCCGGGCATGCGTGCGCGCCACGCCACCGGGGGCGTCGGGGGGACCGCTGGCGGGCGCATGAGTCATTGAGGGGGCGCTCCGGAAATCATCCGGCAATTATACCGATGCGGGACGCAACCGTGGGGGCCGGATTGGGGAAGTCGGCCGGGGAGCCCGGGGCCTGGGTAGCCGGGGCCTCTCAGCCGCCCAGACGTTTGGTGGCCAGATCCAGGAACGCTGTCAGGGCGTCATCCAGCGCGGCCGGGTTGGTGCCGCCGCCCTGGGCCATGTCGGGCCGTCCGCCACCCTTGCCACCGACCATGACGGCTACTTCGCGCAGCAGGTCGCCCGCACTGAGCCGATCCACCAGATCGCGGCTGACCACACACAGCAGGCTCACCCGCTCGCCTTCGACGCTGGATAGCAGGGCGGCGCCAGTTCCCAACTGATCGCGCACCCGGTCCGACAGGGTGCGCAGGGCTCCTGCGTTCAGGCCGTCGTCCCGGCGGGCCAGCAGGGTGGCACCGGCTACCTCGCGGCGCTGTTCGTTGTCCCCGCCGCCTTCAGTGAGTTTCTGTTGCAGGTGGGCAACCTGCCGGTCCTTTTCCTTGAGCTGGCCCAGCAACTGCTCAATTCGCTCTTGCAGGGTGTCCGGGGTGGCTTTGAACAACTGCGCGCAGGCCAGCAAACGCGCCTCCTGGGCGCGAACATGGGCCAGTGCGTGGCTGCCGGTGACTGCCTCAATGCGGCGCACTCCGGCCCCCACGCTGCCCTCGGAAACGATCTTGAACAGGCCGATCTCGCCCACGCCGCCGCAATGGGTGCCGCCACACAGTTCGGTGGAGACGTCGGCGATTTTCACCACCCGCACCTCACTGTCGTATTTTTCGCCGAACAGCGCCATGGCGCCGCTGGCGATGGCACCTTCCAGGTCCTTGATCTCGGTCTGCACCCGGCTGTCGGCACGGATGTGGTGGTTGACGGTCTGCTCCACCCGTTCCAGATCACGGGGAGAAAGGGGTTGAAAGTGGGTAAAGTCAAAACGTAGCCGCCCCGGTTCCACCAGTGACCCGGCCTGCTTCACATGTTCCCCGAGCAGGTCGCGCAGCACTGCGTGCAGAAGGTGAGTGGCGGTGTGGTTGCGGGCGGTGTTGCGGCGCATGGCGGCGTCCACCTGGGCATCCACGGCGTCGCCGACATGTACCTGACCACGCGCCACCTTGCCGCTGTGCACCACGACTTTGCCCGCCACGCGCCGGGTGGAGTCGATCTCCACCATCGTCACCCCGGCGGCAGTCTCTACCGACAGGGTGCCGGCATCCCCGGCCTGACCGCCGGACTCGGCGTAGAACGGCGTCTCCGCAAGAATCACCTCCACGGCATCCCCTTGGGCGGCCTGTTCGGCGGCGGCCCCGTCGCGAATCAGTGCCGCGATGCGGGTGGCGTGGCGGGTGGTGGTGTAGCCCACAAACGGCGTCGCCCCGGCACGGGCGGCCACCTCGCCATACACGCTGGCCGTGCGGGCCTCATCGGCGCCCTTCCACGAGGCGCGGGCGCGCTCCTTCTGGGCGTTCATGGCGGCCTGGAAGCCGGGCATGTCCACGCCCATGCCGCGCTCCCGGGCGATGTCGGAGGCCAGATCGGCGGGGAAGCCATAGGTGTCGTACAGGTTGAACAACTCCTCCCCCGGCAAATCCTTGAGGTCCTTCGCCTGGGCCGCGTCCAGGGCATCGGTGAGGCGCTCCAGCCCGCTGTCGAGGGTGTGGGAAAAGCGTTCTTCTTCCGACCGTGTGATGGCGGCGATGGTGTCGCGGGAGCGCACCAGTTCGGGATATGCGTCACCCATCTGGTCTACCACCACGCCGGTGAGGCGCGCCAGGAAGTCGCCCTCCAGACCGATGGTGCGCCCGTAGCGGGCGGCGCGGCGCAGGATGCGGCGCAGCACGTAGCCGCGCCCCTCGTTGGAGGGCAGTACCCCGTCCGCTAGCAGGAAGGTGATGGCGCGGCAGTGATCGGCCAGTACCCGCAGGGCGGTATCATTCTCGCGGGATGAGCCGTAAGTCACGCGGGCCTCGGCGGCGGCGGCCTGAATGATAGGCATGAACAGGTCGGTGCCGTAGTTGCCCACCACGCCGTTGACCACCGCGGTCAGCCGCTCCAGCCCCATGCCGGTGTCGATGCTGGGGTGGGGCAGGGGGTGCAGGGTGCCGCTGCTGTCGCGGTTGTACTGCATGAACACCAGATTCCACACTTCCAGAAAGCGGTCGCAGGTATCGTCGTCGCACCCCACCTTGCAGGTAGGCTGGCCGCACCCCACCTGGGGGCCCTGATCAATGTGAATTTCGGTACACGGACCGCAGGGGCCGGTGTCGCCCATCTGCCAGAAGTTATCCTTTTCGCCCATGCGCACGATGCGGCTCTCGGGCACCCCCTCCTGATCGCGCCAGATGGCAAAGGCCTCGTCGTCTTCGCGGAATACCGATACCCACAGTCGTTCCCTGGGCAAGCCGAGCTCACGGGTGAGAAATTCCCAACCGAAGCGAATGGCGTCCTGCTTGAAGTAGTCGCCAAAGGAAAAATTGCCGAGCATCTCGAAGAAGGTGTGGTGGCGCCCGGTGTAGCCGACATTCTCCAGGTCGTTATGCTTGCCCCCGGCGCGCACACATTTCTGCACACTGACGGCGCACGGCGCCTTGCGCGGCTCCTCTCCGGTAAACACCCGCTTGAATGGCACCATGCCCGCGTTGGTGAACAGCAGGGTGGGGTCGTTTTGGGGGATCAGGGGCGCGCTGGGCACACAGATGTGCTTACGGTCCGTGAAATAGGTGACAAAAGCCTCACGAATCTGCCGGGAACTGAGCGACATGCACGACAAGCCCTAAACTGGGAGCGGTAAACAAACCACCGGGGCGGAAACACACTGGAGAAATAGACGCTGTCCATCGAAGCGGCTCACAAACGAGCCCCGACCGTAGCACCCACCGGGTCTCAGTCGATCCCTTCGAAGCTGGCGCCGGCCTCGAATTCCGCTTCAAAGCCCGGGTCAGACTCCAATTCGGAATTTGGCCCAGGCTCCGCAATCTGTCCCCGCCGGGTGGCGGATACGATATCACGAATGGTTCCGGACGGGAAACCGCGCCGCGCAAGATAGGCGGCAAGGCGGCGCAGGGTGCGCTCGTCCGGGACGGTGGCGCCCTTCAGGTAGCGCATGGCGGCGGCCCGGGCAGTGGCAGACAGGGATGGACCGGAGCGCAGGTCGGCGAGCAGATCGGCCACGGCCTCCAGGGGCAGGCCGCGCCGCCGCAACTCTGCCTGGATGCGCACCGGGCCGAAGCGGCGCTCGGTGGCGTACCACTCCACCAGCCGCCGGGCGGTGCGGGTGTCGTCCACCCAGCCGTTTTGCTGGAATTCGTCAATCACCTGCACGGTGGCCGCTTCCGAAAAGCGGGTCAGCAGGCGGGTGCGTAGTTCAGTGCTGGAATAATCCCGACGGGCCAGCAGGCGCATGGCCGCCTGACGCACCGGACCAAGGGGTTGGGGTGCCTCCGCCGCGCTGTCGGCGGCGTCGCTCAAAAGCGGTCGACCTGCATGCGGTCACCCGGGGCCTCCGGCTTGGCGGCGGGTTTGCTGGCGGCGCCGGTGGCCCCCGGCTTGGCAGCTTTGTCCGGGGAAGCTCCCCAGTCTGCATCCTCTCCGGAGTCCGAGGTGGAGGATACGCCGCTGAGCTTGAGGCGGAAGTCCTCCGGGTTGGAGGCGTGAGCCAGGGCTGCCTCCTCGTTGATCAGGCCGCGCTTCATGAGGTTGAACAGGGACTGGTCGAAAGTCTGCATGCCGTACTGTGAGCCGCCCTGGGAAATCACGTTTTTCAGGTTACGGGTCTTTTCCGGATCGATGATCGCCTCGCGCACGGTCTGGGTGCTGACCATCACCTCCACCGAGGCGACGCGGCCCTTGATGTCGGAACGCGGGATCAGTCGCTGGGACACCACCCCCTTGAGCACGGAGGCGATCTGCAGGCGCACCTGCTTCTGCTGGAAGGGCGGGAACACGCCGATGATGCGGTTGATGGTTTCGGCGGCGTCGGTGGTGTGCAGGGTGCTCATCACCAGGTGGCCGGTTTCCGCCGCCACCAGGGCGGTGTGGATGGTCTCGTAGTCACGCATCTCACCCACCAGAATCACGTCCGGATCCTGACGCAGTGCGGCACGCAGGGCGACGCCAAAGGATTCGGTGTCGTAGCCGACTTCACGCTGGCTGATGACGCTCTGCTTGTCCTGATACAGATACTCGATGGGATCTTCGATGGTGATGACGTTGGCCGAGCGGTTGGTGTTGATGTCTTCCACCAGGGCCGCCAGAGTGGTGGATTTACCACTGCCGGTAGAACCGGTAACCAGCACCAGGCCACGGGGTTCCATGGCGATCTTGTGCAACACGGGCGGCAGGTTCAGTTCGTCAATGGTATAGACCTTGGTGGCCACCACGCGGAACACCATGCTCACCGACCCACGCTGCTTGAAGGCGTTCACACGAAAACGCCCCACCCCCGGATAGGAATAGGCAAGGTCGCCCTCTCCAGTGCGCAGGAAGGTTTCGCGCTGGGTCTCGTTCATCATCGAAAACGCCAGTTGCTGGGCCGCCTCGGCGGACAGCGACGGGGCATTGGGCACGTCCACCAGCTTGCCGTCGACGCGAATCTTGGGGACCCGGCCTGATTTCAGGTGCAGGTCGGACGCACCATTGGAAATGACGGCTTTCAGCAGGTCGGCGATGTTCATGTAAGGGAACCTATGCTTTGGCTGTTGCTTCCAGAGACTTCCCTTCCTTATCGTTCAAACCGAGCGATTCCTTGACCTTTTGTGTGATCTCGGCAAAAAGTTCCGGATTTTCCTTGAGATAGGTACGCACCGAGTCGCGCCCCTGGCCAATGCGCTGGGTGCCGTAGGAATACCAGGCGCCACTTTTGCTGATAACCCCCTTGTCGACACCCAGGTCGATGACCTCCCCGGCGGTGGAAATGCCCTCGTCGAACAGGATTTCGAACTCGGCCTGGCGGAACGGGGCGGCCACCTTGTTCTTGACCACCTTCACGCGGACCCGGCCTCCGACCACTTCCTCACCTTTTTTGAGCGCCTCGATGCGGCGAATGTCCAGGCGCACACTGGAGTAAAACTTCAGGGCGTTGCCGCCGGTGGTGGTCTCCGGGCTGCCAAACATCACGCCGATCTTCATGCGCAACTGGTTGATGAAGATCACGATACAGTTGGTCTTGGAAATGGTGGCGGTGAGCTTGCGCAACGCCTGGGACATGAGGCGCGCGTGCAGGCCGACATGGGAGTCGCCCATGTCGCCCTCCAACTCCGCCTTGGGGGTGAGGGCGGCCACCGAGTCCACCACGATGATGTCCACGGCGCCGGAACGCACCAGTGTCTCGGCAATTTCCAGGGCCTGTTCGCCGGTGTCGGGCTGGGAGACCAGCAGTTCCTCCACGTTCACCCCCAGCCGCCGGGCGTACTGCATGTCCATGGCGTGCTCCGCGTCGACGAAGGCGGCGGTGCCCCCCCGACGCTGGCACTGGGCCACGACAGACAGGGCCAGGGTGGTTTTTCCGGAGGACTCCGGTCCGAAGATCTCGGTCACCCGGCCCTTGGGCAGGCCACCCACCCCCAGCGCCACATCCAGCGTCAGGGAGCCGCTGGGGATGGAACCGATTTCGGCCAGGGCGCCGGTCTGCCCCAATTTCATCACCGCCCCCTTGCCGAACTGGCGCTCAATCTGGGCCAGAGCCAGTTCCAGCGCCTTGGCCCGATTGCCCTCGACCGTCGTTTTTGTGTCCGCCGCCATTGGTATTGCTCCCCGTGTGTGAAAAAAATCCAAAAAATCCAAAAAGCCCGCCCAAAGCCCGCAGGGTTCCGGTCTCCGACCGTTCCACCCGCCTGCAGTGTGGCCGCCGTGTCCCCTCCTTGGGATGTCGCCTGAATATTTCCGGGGTGCTCCGGCCCATCCGTGGCCGATTCGTGGCGAATCTGCGGCCCGGGTCCGGTTTCCGCGGTTGACGCCTGCCGGTTCCACTCTCAATAATCACAAAATGGGACCACAACCTCAAGAGCAACCGCTCAAATACCGCTGGGAAATTCCCGCCATCGACCCGGAAAAACGCCGTGCATTGCGCGAAGTGCTGGGATTGTCGCGAATTTCTGCTCAGGTATTGCTGAACCGGGGGGTCGGCACGCCGGAGGCCGCCGGGCGGTTTCTCGATCCCGCCTCGGGGACACTCCACGATCCGTACCTGTTTCGTGACATGACGCGGGCGGTGGAGCGTCTGGATCGCGCCCTGGAGGCAGGAGAACCCATCGCCGTTTACGGCGATTACGATGTGGACGGCATTTCCGGCGCTACCCTGCTGGCGGAATTTTTCGCGGGCCTCGGCCACCCGGTACGGGTGGTGATCCCGGACCGCTTTGCCGATGGTTACGGCCTTTCCGGCGACTGGGTGGAGCGGCTGGCGGCGGACGGAGTCACCCTGATCGTGACCACCGACAACGGTACCACCGCCCACGCCGCCGTGGCGCGGGCGGTGGAACTGGGGGTGGACGTGATCATTACCGATCACCACGAGGTGCGCGGGGCGTTGCCCCCGGCCTACGCCCTGCTCAACCCGCACCGCCCGGACGCCACCTATCCGGAAAAACGCCTGTGCGGAGTAGGTGTGGCCCTCAAGCTATGCCACGGATTGCTGGTGCGGCGCGGAGCGGCGCAAAGGGACCAGCTTCCGCCTTCTCTTCTGCCCCTGCTGGATCTGGTGGCTCTGGGCACGGTGGCGGACATGGCGCCCCTCACCGGCGAGAACCGCATGCTGGTGCGGGCCGGTTTGCAGTTGCTGTCCCGGGGAGAGCGCCCTGGCGTGGCCGCCCTCAAGGAAGTGGCGGGGCTGACGGGGCAACGCATCGGCGCGGGCCAGGTGGGGTTTCATCTGGGGCCGCGGATCAACGCGGGCGGCCGCGTGGCGGACGCCGGAGAGGGGGTGACACTGCTCACCACCCGCGACCCGGAGGTGGCCCGCGACATGGCCCGTTCCCTCGACCGCGCCAATCAGGAGCGCCGCCGTGTCGAGGCGCGCATCACCGAGGAGGTGGTGGAACGCATTGAGGCGGAAAATCTGGGGCGGCGCAACTGCATCGTGCTGGGTTCGCCGGAGTGGCATCCGGGCGTGTTGGGCATCATCGCCTCGCGGGTGGTGGAGCGCTACCACCGGCCGAGCCTGCTGATCGGCATTGGCAGCGGCGGGGTGGGCAAGGGGTCCGGGCGCAGCATCCCCGGCCTGCACCTGTTCGATGCGCTGGGCCGTTGCGAAGACCTGCTGTTGGGCTATGGCGGCCACATGTACGCGGCGGGGATAACGCTGGAAATGGGGCAGGTGGAGGCCCTGGGCCAGCGTCTGGACGAGGTGGTGGGGCGCATGGTGAAGCCGGATGCCTTCCGTCTGGCCCTGCGCCTGGACGCCAGCGCGCGCCTGACGGAGGTCAACCGGGAACTGACCGGTGAATTCGAGCGTCTGGCACCCTTCGGACCGGGCAACCCGGAGCCATTGCTGTTGCTGGAGCGGGTGGTGCCGGTGCGCCCCCAGGTGGTGGGCAATGGCCACCTGCGCATGACCCTCACCCGCGCCGATGCCTCGGGCGTACGCCTGTCTGCCATGGCTTTCGGCTGTGGCGACTGGTACGACGGGGCGGTAACCGAGGGCAAGCCGGTGGACCTGGTGGGCAGCGTGTCGATCAACCACTGGCAGGGGCGGGAGACACTGCAATTCCGGGTCCGTGACTTGCGCCCGGTGCCAGGGGTGGTTTCAGGGGGGATGGCCTGACGTGGTTACCGACTACGGCCTCATCGACAAGGTGACCGCCTACCGGCCGGAGGCCGACGTGCACCTGATCCGGCGCGCCCTGGAACTGTCCGCCGAGGCCCACGCCGGGCAGCGGCGGGCTACCGGGCATCCCTACCTCAAGCACCCGGTTGAGGTGGCCGAAATCCTCACCCAGTTGCGCATGGACGAGGCCACCATCGTGGCCGCCCTGCTGCACGACACGCTGGAAGACACCCACTTCACCCGCGAGCAGATTGTCACCGAGTTCGGCGAGGAGATCGCCTACCTGGTGGATGGCGTCACCAAGATCGACAAGTTGCGGCTGATCAACCGCGAGCAGGCGCAGGCGGACAGTTTCCGCAAGATGCTGGTGTCCATGGCGCGGGACGTCCGGGTGATCCTCATCAAGCTGGCGGACCGTCTGCACAACATGCGCACCCTGGCGCCATTGCCCGACGAAAAGCGCCAGCGCATCGCCCAGGAGACGCTGGAAATTTATGCCCCCATTGCCAACCGACTGGGGTTGGGCTGGATCAAGGTGGAACTGGAAGACCTGTGCCTGCGCTATCTGAAGGCGGAAATTTATTTTTCGCTGGTAAAGCAGGTGGCGGCGGGCAAGAAGGTACGCGACGAGTACATTCAGGGGGTGCGCACCCTGGTGGAGCGGGAGATCGAGCGGGTGAACATCCCCGCCGAAGTGGTGGGGCGCTCCAAGCACATGTACAGCATCTATCAGAAAATGACCAGCCGCAACCTGGAACTGGGGCAGGTGTACGACCTGTCGGGCATCCGCATCATCACCGATACCAAGATGCACTGCTACGCCCTGCTCGGCATCATCCATTCGGTGTGGCAGCCGATTCCCGGTAAATTCAAGGATTACATCGCGGTACCCAAGTCCAACGGCTACCAGTCCCTGCACACCACGGTGGTGTGCGAGGGGGGCAAGCGGGTGGAGTTCCAGGTCCGCACCCGCGACATGCACCGGGTGGCCGAAGAGGGTATCGCCGCGCACTGGAAATACAAGGAGGGTGGCCCCATTGACGCCGCCGGGGACGACGCCTTCCGCTGGCTGCGACAGATTCTGGAGTGGCAGCAGGAAGTGGCGGACGGCAAACAGTTTCTCGACGCCCTCAAGGTGGACCTGTTCTCCGACAGCGTGTTTGCCTACACCAAGAATGGCGAACTGCTGGAAATGCCGCGCGGCAGCACGGTGCTGGACTTCGCCTTTGCCATTCACACCGAGTTGGGGCTGCACTGCGTGGGGGCCAGTGTGGACGGCAAGCTGGTGTCACCGCGCCATGTGCTGAAAAACGGGCAGACGGTAGAGGTGCTCACCAGCAATGACCAGTTTCCGTCCCGTGATTGGATCGGCTTTCTCAAGACCTCCCGCGCCCGCTCGGCAGTCAAGCACTGGACCAAGCAGGAGGAGCGGCGTCGCACCATCGACGTGGGACGAAAGGTGCTGGCGAGAGAGATCCGGCGTCAGGGACACTCCCCGGAACAGGTCCTTGCCGACCTGCCGAAAGCGCTGGCCGCCCTGGGAGTGGGGGAGGAGCAGCTCTACTCCGAAGTGGGCTACGGCAAACGCTCCATCGGCGAGGTGCTGGCCCATTTGCTCCCCGAGGCGCGGGTACGGCCCAGCTTCAAGGAGCGCATCATGATGCGCATCGGCAAGCGGGACGGTGCGGTGGTGATCCAGGGCGAGGACGTGATGGTGCACCTGGCGGGCTGCTGCCGACCTATTCCGGGCGATGAGATTATCGGTCACGTCAAGCGTGGCAAGGGGTTGGTGGTGCACGTGTCCGACTGCTCCCGCCTGGAACAACTCGACTTCGACCCCGAACTAATGGTGGAGGTGGTATGGGACGCCCACCCCTCCAGCCCCCACGCGGTGCCGGTGCGGGTCTTCACCCGTGATCGCACCGGCGTGCTCGGCAGGGTGTCATCCGCCATCGCGGACGCCAAAGCCAACATTTCCCACGCCCAGATCCACACCACCGAGGATCGCAAGGCGTGCTTCAACCTGACCATTGAGGTGGATCATGTGCGCCACCTGCAACGAGTGATCCGCGCCGTGGAACGGCTGCCGGACGTGCTGGAGATGCACCGCGTGCGCGGCGAGTAGGCCGCCCCCTTCCCCCCCGGGGCCCCCGGAGGGGGCCAACTGTCAATTAATCAGCAGGTGCACCCATATGCTGGCCGCATATCCCAGCGCCACCGCCCACGACCAGCGCAGGTGCCCAAAGAAGGTGTAAACGCCCCGCGCCTGCCCCATCAGGGCCACCCCGGCGGCGGACCCGACAGACAGCAGGGAACCGCCCACGCCGGCGGTAAGGGTCACCAGCAACCACTGGCTGACGTCCATGTCCGGGTTCATGGTGAGTACCGCAAACATCACCGGAATGTTGTCCACCACCGCCGACAGCAGCCCTACCAGAATATTGGCGGTCGTCGGCCCCAGGTCGGTGTACATGGCGTGGGACAGCCCCGCCAGATAGCCAATGGTGCCCAGTCCGCCGACGCACATGACCACACCATAGAAGAACATCAGTGTGTCCCACTCGGCGCGTTTCATGCTGCTGAAGATATCGAACGCCCGGTCACCATCCACCACCGAGCGTTCCTCTTCCGGCCCGCCAATGTCCGCAAATTCCCGCCGTAGTTCGTCCCGCCGCAGTTCGTCCCGCCGCAGGAAATAGCCATAAACTTTCAGCAGCCCCAGACCGGTCATCATGCCCAGAACCGGCGGCAGGTGCAGAAAGTTGTGCCCGGTCACTGCCAGGGTAATGGTGATCGCAAACAGACCCACTACCACGAAGCCGCCATGCTTTACCTCCACGCGTTCGGTAGACGCATGAGGGTTGCCGCGGGGTACCGCAAAGGCCATGCACACGGCTGGGACCAGCCAGTTGACGGCGGAGGGGATCAGCAGGCGGAAAAATTCCTGAAAATGCACCAGCCCCTTTTGCCATACCATCAAGGTGGTGATATCCCCGAACGGCGAAAAGGCCCCTCCGGCATTGGCGGCCACCACGATGTTGATGTACGACAGGGCCACGAAGCGGGGCTGTCCGGCGCCCACGGCCATGACCACAGCACCCATCACCAGGGCGGTGGTAAGGTTATCCGCCACGGGACTGATGCAGAACGCCAGCAAACCGGTAAGCCAGAACACGGCGCGCAGGGAAAAACCGGAGGACACCAGCCAGCCGCGTAAGGCACGGAAGATGTCGCGCTCTTCCATGGTGTTGATGTAGGTCATCGCCGCCAGCAGGAACAGCATCAGTTCCGCATATTCCAGCAGATTGTGGCGTACCGCCTCCCCGGCGCTGTGGGTGTCGCCGTGCAGGGCGTAGGCGACACCGATCAGCCCCCAGATGATGCCCGCCGCCACCATCACCGGCTTCGATTTGCGCAGGTGCAGGAACTCCTCGCTCATCACCAGCAGGTAGGCGAGCACGAACAGGCCAAGGGAGGTGATACCAAACCAGGTGTCGGTGAGATCAAGGGGGGCGATGGGCTCCCCGGAGGGGATTCCGGAAGCCAGTGCGGCGCCGGGGGCCAACGCCCCGATCAGGGACGGCAGGCCAAGGGCGAGGACAGATCGAAAGCGGGGAGGGGTCACCAAAAAAGTCCTTGTAGTTTGTTCGGGTGGCGGGCGAGGTAGCCTCCGGGAGGCCGGGAGCACGTCACGGGAACCATCCAGGGTAACCGTTGGCGGCCCATTCTGCCCATATCCACCGGGGCAGGCAAGGGGCGGGCCCGATCTATCCACCAGGCTCCGCAGGTGTTCGGGGCGGTACCGATGCACACCTTTGGAAATAATCGCGCCCCCCGCCGGCCAGACACCGGTCAACGGTTTGGCTTGACAATTGGGCACGGGAGACAAATACTTCTCTCCTTTGAAACGGGCGTATTGCGCCGTTCACAGGAAGCATTCAGGCGCGTAGCTCAGGGGTAGAGCGCTACCTTGACACGGTAGAGGTCGGCGGTTCGAAACCGCCCGTGCCTACCATCTTTCTTGTCCGGCCACGCATGGTCGGGGGGCTGTCCGGGACCCGTGGTTACGGGTTGGGCGGGTCCGGAGGCGGGGTGTTCGGGGATTCCGGCGGCTATGGTCCGTGTGGATCGTGTGGTGAGGGTTCGATTTGTGCCGGGCCGATGTGAGGCCGGGATTGTTTTTGCGGGGCGCGGGAGCGCGCTTTAGGGAGGAACGGGTCATCGCAGGCGAGCACAGGGTCAACGAGGACATTAACGCACCCAAGGTGCGGTTGGTGGCCGAGGACGGCGAGCAGGTCGGCATTGTCAGTGTCCATGAGGCGCTGGGTATGGCCCGTGGGCGGGGGCTGGACCTGGTGGAGGTGGCCCCCCAGGCCAGTCCTCCGGTATGCCGGATCATGGATTACGGCAAGTTCCGTTTCGAGTCCCGCAAGCAGCAGAAAGGCCGGGTCAAGGTCAACCGGGCCGGGCAGGTCAAGGAAGTCAAATTCCGGCCGCGCACCGACGATCACGACATTGAGTACAAGGTGCGTAACCTGCTCAAGTTCCTCGCCAACGGTCAGAAGGTGAAGGTAACCCTGTCATTCCGTGGTCGCGAGCGCAGCCGGATGGACATGTACTCGGCCGATTTCCTGCCCAAGGTGCTGGAACTGATCGGCGATGCCGGTGTGGTGGAGCAGGCGCCGCGTCAGGAGGGAAACGTGGTTTCGTTGATGATTGCTCCCAAGGCCGGCAAGTGATATAATCCCCCGCTTTCGCCATCGCCCCGTTGTGTGCGGGCGCACCCCGGTCCGGGGCGGGTGCTCCGCCGGTCACATGGTGTGCGGGTGGCGGACAGTTCGGGCAGCAGGTTGTTGCGACACGCTGCGGCGTGCGCGTCTTTATTTGATCGGCGTGTTTTTTTCTCTGGGGTAACCATGGCACGGCAGAAGCTTAAAACCCACCGGGGCGCGGCCAAGCGCTTCATCCGGACCAAGAACGGCAAGGTCAAGCGTGCCAGGGCGTTCGCCCGGCACCTGCTGACCAAAAAGTCGGCCAAGCGCAAGCGTCAGTACCGCAGCGGGGCCGAAGTGTCTGCCGGCGAAGTGCGCATGATTGAGCGTCTGCTGCCCTACGGGTAGCGTCGCGGCCCGTGGCATCCGTCCTCGACGGTGTGCGGGTAAACATGGATTTTTTTCTTTGAAGGCGGGTTGAGCGATGGCCAGAGTCAAGGGCGGAATCAAGACGCGCAAGCGTCACAAGAAGTACATCAAGCAGGCCAAGGGCTACGTGGGGGGGCGTGGCGCCCTTTACCGCACAGCGCGCGAGACCGTGGACCGCGCTGGCGTGTACGCCTACCGGGACCGTCGTTGCCGCAAGCGTGAATACCGCGCCCTGTGGATCGTGCGCATCAATGCCGCGGCGAACGCCCTTGGTTTGTCCTATTCGCGTTTCATGGGCGCCCTCCGGAAGCAGGGCGTCGAACTGGACCGTCGGGCCCTGGCCGATCTTGCGGCAAACCAGCCGGAGGCCTTCTCCCGGTTGGTGGAGCAGGTGAAGGCCGCGGCCTGAGTCTGTTGCGTCACCGTCGCGCACATGAGGCCCCCGCTGATTTCGGCCGGGGCCTTTTTGTTGGGAACTGGGCCAGACACTTCCGGCGCATCGCGTGGGGGGTGGTTCCGTTCCTGGCTCCGGTGTTGGCCGTGTGCCTGCCTCCCGCCCCGGCTTCTGCGCAGGACGGCGGGTTGCTGGATCTTTTGACTCCCACACAACAGGGTCAGGTCGGCGGGCTCCTTGAGGGGCGTTCCCCGGCCAGTGCGGGCAACGGCCCGGCATTCGGCTCTCCGGCGGCGGAAAAGCCCGATAGCGGTGCTGGCTCCCGGCGCGAGGATCGCGAGTATCTCGGCCAGGAAAAGGATGAGCCGGTGGCGTGGCCGGAAATTGCCGGTGGCGTTCAGCCGGGCGATGTCCTGCTGATTGATGGCATCCGCCACCGTATCGACCGGGAGGGCCGCCTGTGGCTCCCGGGAGAGGCCCCCCTGACGGTTATGGGGTGGTCACTGTCAGAAGTGCGGGCAACCATTTCTACCTTGCCATTCGCCAGCGGCCGCCCCTTGGGTCTGCGCATCCTGCCGCGTTCCGAGCGACTTTCGGGCTTGGGTGTGCAGCCTTTCGGCTACGACATCCTGCGCAGCGGCAATGCCACTTTGCCGGATCCCCGCGCCCCGGTGGCCAAAGACTATGTGGTGGGACCGGGTGATACCTTCCTGTTGCAACTGTTCGGCAAGGAAAGCGCCGAATACAACCTTGCGGTTACCCGCGATGGCACACTGCTCATCCCGCGCTTCGGCCCTCTGCAGGTGGCGGGCCTCTCTTACGACGAAGTTCACAAGCTGATCCGCTCGCGAATCCGCTCCCAGAGCATCGGAGTGGAGGTGGGGGTGACCATGGGCACCCTGCGCAGCATCCAGGTTTTTGTGCTCGGGGATGTGGAAAAACCCGGCCTGTACGGCCTCAGCGCCATGTCCACCCCGATTCATGCCCTGTACGCCGCAGGGGGGGTGCGCCCCAATGGCAGCCTGCGCCGTGTCGAGGTCAAGCGCAACGGAAAGAGCATTGGTGTGGTGGACCTGTACGACTTTTTGCTGTCCGGCAACAGCCGCGCCCATTTGCGGCTGGAATCCGGCGACGTGGTACTGGTTCCACCGGTGGAAGGGCTGGTGGCTGTGGCGGGTATGGTGCGGCGGGCCGCCATTTACGAATTGAAGGGTGGCGAAACCGCTGCGGACATGTTGACGCTGGCCGGGGGACTGTCCGCCGAGGGGAACGAAGCCGCCATACGCCTTCAGCGGCTGGAGCCGGTCCGCGGCCAGAGCGTGCGAGACCTTGGTTCCGCAGAACTGGTGCTGCCGGTGCAGGACGGTGACGTATTGCGCGTCTACCCCAAATTCGGCGGGGTACTCCATACCATCCGCATCGGGGGGCATGTCGTCGAGCCGGGTGAATATCCGTGGTCGACGGGAATGCGTCTGACCGACCTGGTGCAGGACATGGGGCGCCTGTTGCCGGGGGCCGATCCGGACTTCATTCTGGTGGCCCGTATGGAGCAACCTGGCACCGCCCCCGCCTACTACCAGACCTCCCTGCGGGAGGCGCTGCTACATCCCGAGTCCGACGCCAACCTGGCTCTCCATGAGCAGGATCGCATCCTCGTGTTCTCTGTGGACGATGACCGCGCTACCCTGCTGCGGCCAGAGGTCGATCAGCTTTCCCGCACAGCGGTGGCGGGTAAAATTCCCGACCGAACCGTGGCCATTGATGGGGAGGTGCACCATGTGGGTCGTTACCCACTCACCTCGGGCATGCGTTTGATGGATTTGCTGGCTGCGGCTGGCAGCACCACCGGGCGGGCGTTTCCCCACCAGGTGTTGATTACGCGATTTTCCCTCAGCGGAAACGGGGAGCAGCGCGAGGCTTCCCACATCACCGTCGATCTGGAGAAGGCCCGTGCCGGCAGCGCCGGGGACAATCTGCAGCTACAGCCAGGGGACCGGGTGATGGTGCGCTCCGTGCCCAGTTGGCAGGGGGGGGCGGTGATGTTGTCCGGTGAGGTGAAATTCCCCGGTCGGTACGTCATTGGTGAGGGGGAGACCGTTGGCGATCTGGTAAAGCGCGCCGGGGGGCTGACCGAGCATGCATACCTGGACGGCGTCGTGTTCACGCGGGAGGAGGTTCGCCGTCAGGCCACGCGGGAGTGGGGCCGTGCCATCGAAGACCTGGAAAAGGAAATCGCCTGGTTGCAAGGAGATACGTCGCCAATTATCGACGAGGCCCAGCGCCACCGCTCGGTGGCCGCCGGAAACCAGTTGCTGCAGTCGATGCGCGAGGCGGACCTTCCCGGCCGGGTCGCAATACAGCTCCGATCACGGCGCGACGGTAATGTGGAGGTGGTGGGTGGTCAGGTGACCCTGGCAGCCGGGGATCGCCTGCACATTCCCCGGCAGCCGGACTCGGTGTTGGTGCTGGGTGAGGTGTTTCACCCCACCGCCCATCTCTACCGCAGCGGCAAGCACATGAAGTTTTACGTGGCTTCCAGCGGCGGCATCACCCGCTACGGTGACAGGCGCCGCGTGCTGGTGGTACGGGCCGACGGTTCGGTGCGGCAGGCCAAAATCGGCTGGCTGCGTTCAGGCCTGTCCGTGCACGCTGGCGATGTGGTGGTGGTGCCGAAAAAACTGGAGACCTATTCGGCCCTGCGCATGGCCACCGATATCACCCAGATTCTCTACCAATTGGCCGTGTCCACCGCAGCGGCCAAAGCCGTGGGCGTGTTCTAGTCGCAGATGCACGGGCACGCTCCAGAAATGGTTCCGGACGTCCATCTGTCCGATTACCTTCGCGTATTGCGCGCCTGGAAATGGTGGATCACCCTGGCCAGCGTGACAGGGGCGGGAATAGGGGTGTGCGTCGCGCTGTGGATGTCTCCTGTCTACCGTGCCGAGGCCGTCATCTTTCCGGTGGCGACGGGGGGCGGGTCCGGGATGGCGCTGGCGGACCGACTGGGGGGAATGTTTCCGGGATTCGGGGTCTCCGCGGGGAACAATACATCGCGCCAGCAGGTGGCCATTCTGACCTCCCGGGCGTTTACGGTGCGGGTTATCGAGCACTACCACCTTCTTCCGGAATTGTTTCCCGATCGCTGGGACGCCGCTACCAAGACATGGCGAGATGGGGTCGAGCCGACCCAATGGCAGGCCTACCGGCGCATGCGGCAGGCACGCAGCGTGGAGGAGGATCGCAAGACCGGCCTGTTCACCGTCGCCATCGAGTGGCAGGACCCGAATTTGGCCGCACGCTGGGTGGATTTGCACATCCGGGCCCTCAATCACGACCTGCAGCAACAGGCCATCGCGTCTTCCGAAAAGATCATTGCCGACCTCACCGAACAGGCCAATCAAACCGGCAACGTGGACATGCGGGCAGCGCTGTTCCGGCTGATTGAGTCCGAAACCAAGCGGGGGGTGCTGGCGCGGGTGTCGGATGAGTACGCCTTCGGGGTGATTGATCCTCCGGTGGCCCCGGACCGCAAGGTGCGTCCCAACCGCAAGCTGATCGTCCTGCTGGGCACTGGAACTGGTTTTGGAGGCATGACTTTCGCGGCGTTTTTCGCGGAATACCTGGCCAGTTCACGGCAGCGCCGCCATCTGGCTGCCGGGGCCGCCACTCCGGTTTCCCGCGTTTAGGATTCGGTCTGGCGGGTGGCGGCGCGCCGCTTTTGGCGACCGAACCAGCGCGCCAGCAACACCCCCACCTCGTACAGCACGATCAGAGGTGCCGCCATCAGCAATTGGTTGAATACGTCCGGCGTGGGGGTGAGCACAGCGGCGACCACGAATGCCAGAAGAACGGCATAGCGCCGGTTGCGGGACAGGAACTCCGGGGTAACCACCCCCATCCGCGACAACAGCACCAGCAGCGGTGGCAGTTCAAAAATTATTCCGAACGCCAAGAAGAATTTGACGCAAAAATCCACATAAGTGCCTACCGACAGGACCGCCTGCAAGCCGTCGGTCTTGTAGCCGAGCAGGAAACCGATGGTGAATGGCAGCACCACCCAGGCACAAAAGGCCATGCCGCCCGCGAACAGCAGCGAGGCGAAGGTGACGAACAGCCCCCCCAGGCGGCGTTCATCCGGATGCAGCCCCGGTTCCACGAAGCGCCAAACCTGATACAACACCACCGGCATGGACAACAGCAGTCCGGCCATAAAGGCCACTTTCATGTTGGCCCAGAACGGTTCACCCGGGGTGATGAACACCAGGGGGGAGGAAAGTGGCCTGGCCAGCCAGTGGATGATCCGTTCCGATATTGCAAAGCAGGCCACGGAGGCAATCAGCACCGCCAGGGCAGCACGCATCAGGCGCACCCGCAACTCGCCCAGATGGAGCAGGAAGGGCATGCGACCGTCCGGTGGGGTCGGGCGGGGAGTCACGGTTTTTCGGGGGTCGGGGGTTGTGGGGCTGGCCGTTCCGGGGCGTCCGGCAACGTCGGTGCGCCCCCTTGGTGCGGGGGCCCGTCTGTGTGCGTCGGGCGGGTGTCGGTGGAGGAAATGCCCCGGTCCACCTCGCGCCGCACTTCAGCCGCAGCTGCCCGGAACCTGCCGATGATGCGCCCTAGCGCGTGCGCCAGCTCCGGCAGCCGCTGGGGACCCAACACCACCAGGGCGACGGCCAGAATCACCAGAAGTTCCGGCATCCCTACACCAAACACGGTGTGCTCCCTGGCCCGGATAACGTGCGCATGGGGGCAGCATATCCGGTCCGGCTTCGGCGGCGCAACGCGATCCCGTCATTGGCGGCTGGCTCTGCCCCTTCTTTACAGGCTTTCTTCCGGGGGTGGCCCCCTGCTATGCTGTCCCGGTTTTTCCCCAAAAGTAACCGGCCCAGAGCCAGAGGAACCGTTTGCCGATGCCGAGTTTGGTTGTGGTAGGAGCCCAGTGGGGCGACGAGGGTAAGGGCAAAATCGTGGACCTGCTCACCGGGCAGGTGGACTCGGTGGTCCGCTATCAGGGGGGGCACAACGCGGGCCACACCGTGGTGATCGGCAAGGAGGAGTTCGTCCTGCATCTGGTCCCGTCCGGCATCCTGCGCCCCGGCGTGGTATGCCTGATCGGCAACGGGGTGGTGGTGGACCCCGCCGCCCTGGTAGAAGAAATGGACGGCCTTGCCGCGCGTGGCATCACCTATGACGGCACGTTTTTCATCAGTGATCGGGCCCACCTGATCCTGCCCTATCACCGGGCGGTGGAGCGCGAGGCCGAAAAGCTCAAGGGCACGCGCAAGATCGGCACTACCGGGCGTGGTATCGGCCCTGCCTATGCCGACAAGGTGGCGCGGGTCGGTATCCGCGTTGGCGCATTGCTCGACCCGGAACTGTTCCGGCGCGTGCTGGCCACCAACGTCGAAACCATGAATTATTTCCTGTCCAGGCTGTACGGCACCCCAAGCGAGGACCTGTTCGATGTGGGGTCGATCTACTCCGAATACATGGGCTATGCCGAGCGCATCGCCCCCTACATCGCCGATACCGCGCTGATTCTCAACAACGCCCTCGACCGGGGTGAGCGGGTGCTGTTCGAGGGGGCCCAGGGGACCCATCTGGATGTGGACCACGGCACCTACCCGTTCGTAACTTCCTCCAGTGCCACGGCGGGCGGCGCCTGTGTCGGCACCGGTGTGGGGCCGACCCGCATCGGGCGCGTCCTGGGGATCGTCAAGGCCTACACCACCCGCGTCGGCAGCGGCCCGTTTCCCACCGAATTGCTGGACGCCACCGGCGAACGCCTGCGCACCCAGGGGGGCGAGTTTGGTGCCACCACCGGGCGGCCGCGCCGCTGCGGCTGGTTTGACGCGGTGGCGGTGCGTCACGCGGTGCGCACCAACGCCATCGCGGGCATTGCCATGACCAAGCTGGACGTGCTGGACGGCTTTGAAACCCTGAAAATCTGCAACGGCTACCGCTGGCGCGGCAAACTCCTCACCGAATTTCCCTCCGACCCGCGCATCCTTGAGGAACTGACACCCGAGTACGAGGAAATGCCCGGCTGGAGCGGGGCGTTGGGGGACATCACCTCGGTGGACGACCTGCCACCGGCGGCCCGCGCCTACGTGGATCGCATCGTGTCCTTGCTCGGGGTGTCTCTGGACATTCTGTCCTTCGGGGTGCGCCGCGATCAGACATGTCTGCTGCTCGACCCGATGGCAGCCGGAGTTTCCTGATCGCCCGCCCGGCGGTCCACTGTGATGTAACACTGGTAGGGGACGAATTCATGGCACACGGCAAGGATTTGCGCCGCTCAGCGCGCTACCCGGTAGTGGGATTGGCCACCGTTGAGGTGTTGCCGGGGCTGGATGTGCTGGAGGGGTATGTGGCCAACTTTGGCACCCACGGCGTGGGGCTGTATGTTCGCGATCCCTTGGCACCGGGGGACCACGTGCACATCACCCTGGCCATCGACGGGGTGCCGGACATGGATGTGGCCGAGCGCTACCAGGGCAATGTGGTGTGGATCAACCAGGTCGGCGGCGTGTTTGCGGTAGGTATCGAGTTTCTGGACGAGCAGGGCGGTTGCCCGTACGCGGCCAGTTTCAGACAGGGATGATGTCCCGCAGTTGATCTTTTGCTGCGGGCGCGTATACTGCCCGGGTCACAGCCGTGGTTTGTGTTGCGGAGTCGGCGGTGCGTGCCGCGGTTCACAGGGAAGTGGACGCTGGGGTGGCCAGCGCCCGGGCCGTAAAAAGGGTCAGCACATATGACAGATGTCATGGTTCGCCCGCCGGATGTTGCTACGATTCCCGCTGTTCGTTCCGTGTGGGGTGTGTCGTCAATGGTTTGCATTCGTCCCCAATTGAGTTTGCGCGTGCTGCTGGCAGGTCTGGCGGTGTGGTTGTGCGCGACTGCGGCTCCCGGCTGGGCGGCGTCGCCAGCAGATCCGGTGCGTCAGCGCTTTGCCGGTGATTTTCAGGCGGCCATGGACGGTTACGCGCGTCTCGGTGCTGAGGCCGGGGCCAATGCGGCCAAGGGGTTGAAGCCACTGGACGCCACTTGGGACGGCCGCATGAAGGTGGTGGACCGGTTGCTGGTGCAGCACGAATCAGTGTTCTTTCCAATGATGACCCGCCCCTGGAGTCGCGAGGCGGCGGTATTTTCCAACTTGCAGGGTGCCCGCATGTGGCTGTGGTCCATTCATGACGGACTGCGGGACGGGGCGGCCGGAGTGAAAACCCTGGATGTGGTGGACGGTCGCGTGCGTGATGAGTTGCTGGCCAACTTCACGGCCTACCTCGAGAAGGCGCACTCGCTGATGGCGGGGGGCGAATTCAAGGGCTCGTATTTCGCCGACACCCACACTCCGGTGCTGGCCGATTACTGCGCCTACCCTGAAGACGGCAAGCGTGTGCGACCCGATTTCAAGGATCAGAATATTTTCAAGCAGTCTCCTGCGGGTCAGTCGGCTCGGAATGGTGGCGGTGGCGTTCAAATGCGGCCGGTAGTGGCTTCCACGGGAGGGTTCTGATGCTGCGGGAGCCCGGCATCGAGGGGACGCAAGGGGAGCCCCGGCGGGGCGGCCTGGATGTGGACCACGACCTGATTGCCCAGGTGGACGCGTCCCGGGACCGTTACCAGGATTCCGACCTGTACCAGCAGATTCACCGCAGCCAGCGGACCATTCCATGGTGGCTGGTGGTGATGCTGGCCGTTGTGGTGCTGCTGGCGGTGGCCCTGAACGCGCCGTTTCTCACCGGCGGGGGTGCCAACCCGATGGAGAAGCTGGCAGGCGGCCACGGGTCCGGGTCGTTCCTGGATATGGGTATGGCGTTGGCGCTGTTGTATGTGGGCGGCGGGTTTGCGGTGATCTTCTGGTTCACCTGGCGCCGCAAGGAGTCGTAGGAGAGGTTCAGGTGCCGGTTGGCGGACACACGCAAAAAGGTGGTCGTCACGCTGGCGGTGTTGTTGACTTCCGCCGCGTTGGTGAGTTTAATACTCGCCATTTCGCGGTATGTCGGGTTTCTTTCGCACCCGGAAGCTTGGCGGTACGCGCTGGTCTATCGGGTGGAACCCGTCGGGCAGGTTGCCGCGGGACTCAGGGTGCGGGCCGTGTCCCTCGGGGACGGAGCGGAAGGTGTGTCGTCCTTGCTGGCGAGCGCCTTCTGGATCTTTGAGGTGACTGTCGAGAACGTATCCGGCGGGCCGGTCGATGTGGATTTCGATCGTGTGACCCTCGGTTTTGGCGGGCGGGAGGAACGTGCCCTGACCGCCGAAGCGGCCCTCGGATTGTTCAACGAGCGGATGACTGGTGCTTTCGCCTCGGCCTCGGCCCGGCGGGAGTACCAACGGGTTCTGGATCTGCTCCAGAACCGGGTACTCGGGGTGACCAGGGTGTTTCCGGGGTATTCCCGGGCCTCACTGGTGTTGTTTCAGCCCCATCCGGATCCCCCTGCTGCGGCAGAGCTGAAGCTGTACGGGATCCGGGCCGCAGGAGGTGATCCGGCGCCGCCGGTTGCCTTCCATCTCAGCCGGGAGACCGGGTAAGGCGGTTTGGTCAAGTCGGCGCGGGGCTGGCAAAAATGCCGGCGCAGAACCGGCAGTGAGGTCGGGTAGAAGGGGTTGTGTAAGGACTGAAATCGGCGGTTGACGCCGGCAGTGAAAGGGAGGATGTAGCCCATGCAAGGGAAGTTCCTGATTTGGGGTTTGGTCATCGCCGCAGCAGTGGTGGTGGAGGTGTTCTTCGCCAACCAGCCCAAAGTGTTTGGTGAGGACATCGGCGGGTATGCGTGGTACGGCCCGTACGGTCCGTTCATGTACATCCTGATCACCTACGTTGCGGTGTGGGTGACGGGTGGTGTGTTGTGGTACAAGGACGCCATCGACGACATCGACGTCGACCGGAAGGATCCTTACCTGGACAACTAGTAACGGCGAGTGTCGTTCGAACGACAAGTAAAGGAGGGATCCTGATGAGCAAATCGATGTGGACGGCCGTAATGACGGTCGTGATGGTGCATGCGGGTGACATTGCGTTCGCCATGCAGAAGCCGGAGGCCGATCCGGCGCACCACGGGCCGGGGTGGTTGTCGGGTCTGGCGTCGTTGTCGGGCTTTATTCTTGCCTGGGCCAGTGTGGTGTTGATCTACATGATGGTCAGCGGCAAGGCCGGCAAGTACAAGGCGTAGCACTGACTGTTGTACTTGGGAGGAGTGGCGTTATGGAAAAAATGTTGACCTGGGTGTTGAACGGGATCTTTCTCGGCTTCGGTCTGGGGACCGTGATCGGCTCTGCCGCCAATCTTGGCGCCTGGGCCGGTCGTCATGATGTGTGGACGGGAGACTACCACTACATGTTTGCCTGGACCTTCGCAGTCGGCGCGCTGGTGGGCATCATCATGTTCATGCTGATGAAGCAGCAGACCCCGGACAAGGGTTGAAATTTAGACTGACGGTGTCTGTGGATCCCGTCACCAAGAGGAGTTGTTTGGTATGAGTACTGCAACCGCTGCCTACGATGGCATCCGGCCTGGTACCGCCGCAAAACACGCGTTTTTCAGCGCTGTGGTGTGGCTGTGCATCGGGGCCTCGTTCGGGTTCTTTACCAGCTTGCGTATCGCCTGGCCTGACTTGCTGAACGGCAAGGAAGTCATGGGTCCGCTGGCTTCGGCCTTTGCATTCGGGCGCGTGCGTCCGATGCACATTACCCTGGTGATCTTTGGCTGGATCTCCATGGCGTTCGTCGCGGCCATGTATTACATGACCCCGGCGCTTTGCAACTGCCGGCTGTGGAGCGAGAAGCTCGGCCTGTGGAACATCTGGCTCTGGAACGTCGGCCTGGTGGTCGCCGCCATCTCCCTGCTTGTCGGCGCCAACTCGGGCCGCGAGTACCAGGAGCTGATCTGGCCGGTGGACATCTATGTGCTGGTGTTCATCCTCGGCTTCGCTGCGGTCAACACCTTCAACACGGTGTTGCAGCGTCGCACCCAGGGTATGTACATCACCATCTGGTTCTTCCTGGGCGCCCTGGTGATGATCTGGATGACCTACTTCATCGGCGCGATCCCCGATCTGTTCCCGGTGACGGGTCTGAACGAGGCCTACATGGTGTGGTGGCACGCGCACAACGTGCTCGGCCTGTGGATCACCCCGGTGTCCGCCGCGATCGCGTACTACGTGATCCCGAAGGTGACCGGTAACGTGCTCTACAGCCACAAGGTGGGCCACCTGCACTTCTGGACCATCGTGGCCTTCTACTCCACCCCCGGCGCGCACCACCTGATGGGTGCCCCGCTGCCGGAGTGGATGAAGTCCTTCGCGTCGGTTTCCGGCGTGATGATCCTGATTCCGGCGCTGGCGTTCATCACCAACATGGTGCTGACCGTGCAGGGCAAGTGGCAGATGTTCTCGGATAACGTCTCCATCCAGTTTGCGCTCACCGGTACCCTGATGGCGGTGCCCCTGAATTTCCAGGGCGCCTTCCAGCAGACCCGCGCGATCAACTGGTACATCCACGGCACCCACTGGATCGTGGCGCACGCCCACTTTGCGCTGCTTGGCTTCTCGACCTTCATCGAGATTGGCGCGACCTACTACGCCATCGCCAAGCTGTTCCAGCGCAAGATCTACAGCCAGTCGTTGGCCACCACCCATTACTGGCTGACCACGGTCGGCTTCATCGGGTTCTGGACCACGTTGACCCTGGCTGGTCTGATCCAGGCTTCGGGTAAGGTGTACAACACCACGTTCATCGACGTGGTGTATGCCACCCACCCGTACATGGTCGGTCGTTCCCTGTTCGGTCTGACCATCGTGCTGGGCCAGTGGATCTTCCTCTACAACCTCTACAAAACTGCCACCGCGGGTGAGCCTGTGACGGAGAAGAATCCTCCGGCCACTGTCTACTACACCTAGGCACGGAACCGGGAAAGGAGAAACTTACCCATGGGTGGTTATAAAGAGTACAAAATCGGGGTGATCATGTTCCTCGCCGTCTTCGGGATGGCGGTGTTCATGACCATCGGTATCGGAGGTGTGTACCTCGGATCCGTGCCAGCGACACAGCTGGCACTGGAGAAGCAGGTGCACTACGGCTCTTCGGCGTGGTCCATTCGGGACCCGCTGATGAAGGGCTGGAACCAGCCGAAGATCCAGAAGGCCGACGGCACGATGGTGTCCGATCCGGTCGGCGTCGGGAAGAAGATCTTCATCCGCGAGGGGTGCTGGCATTGCCACACCCTGCTGCCGGAGCAGACTTCCGACTGGGAATACTTCGGTGCGCCGCCTCTGGCGGGCGACTTCGTGGGCGAATCGCCCACGGTGATCGGTTCCGACCGCAAGGCTCCGGACCTGATGCATGTGGGCAGCCGTATGCCGTCGATGGCTTGGCACCTGCAGCACCACAAGGACCCGCGTTCGGTGCAGGCCAAGTCCATCATGCAGTCCTTCGACTTCCTTGAGACAAGTGAGTTGAAGGCGCTGGCGACTTACATGGTCAGCCTGAAGTAACAATTGCGCGCTTCCCGGGTGGGGCCTGTCCCCACCCGGGGGTCGCGCCAACGGTTGTAAGGGAGATATTCACATGGCAGGTCGCAAGCTGACCTTTGAAGAGCTCAAATGGGAGCTCTATGACGGCATCCGCGAGGGTGGCCGCCCCTGGCCGATCTTTATGGCCGCATTGATCGCCATGGTGATCTTCACTTCGGTGTTGGTCACCTTCCCGCTGTGGGGTGAGCGCAAGGACTACGACTTCCTCACGCCGGCGTTCAACTTCGATCAGCGTCCGTTCTTCCTCGAGCCGAGCATCGTCGGCGAGATGAAGTACGTGGGCGTGGAGAAGGTGCCACCGTACTCCGGTTGCGTCACCGAAACTCCGGATCCGAACTGCACCCAGGCACCGACCTCCAACCAGGCCCCCTGGTTTGACGGTGGTTTCGTGCTCACCGTGGTGTGGGTGCTGGTGGTGGTGATCTCGTTGTACTTCGTGGCGGCCAAGTGCCCCACGTACTACGAATAGTCCGCCCCAGGAGAAACGCATCCGGCGGTGGGCCTTCGGCTTCTCCGTAGGGGGACCTTGTGGTCTCCGGGGAGGTTTCGGTCTCACGGACGGTAACGGATGATTCAAGAGTGGGAGGCCCTCGCCTCCCACTCTTTTTTTTGGCAAAATCACACCGCAAGCGCCCCTTCAGGCCTGACTCCTGGTGCCGCCGGGGCGGAGCAGGGGAGATGGGGCAGGGCACCATCCCAATGGGCTTGGTGGGCCGACAGGGCAGGCCGCAGGCCCGCAAAAAGGAGCCGCAGTGAGCCGATTTACCCGACCGGACTGGATTTCCGCCCAGCGCGTGCAGTTGGACAGCCGCCTCGCCTTGGCCGATGCCGTCGGCCCGCAGCATGGCGTCAGCGCGCAGGAGCTGGCCGACCTGCTGCCCAACCTGCGGTCGGTACACGCGGAGCTTGGCCGCCGCCGCGCTAGCGGGGAGCTGGGTTTTTACCAGTTGCCAGGACAGGACATTACCCCGGTGCTGGAGGCGGCCAACTGGGTGCGGGATGGCTTCGACAATTTTCTGCTGGTGGGCATCGGCGGCTCGTCCCTGGGCCCCAAGGCGGCCCACGCTGCGCTGCGCTCTCCCCTGTACAACCTGCTTTCCCGCGAAGAACGTGGCGGGCCGCGCCTTTTCCTGCTGGAAAATATCGATCCGGTTACGGTATCTGCGGTGCTGCGGCATCTTGACCCGGCGCGCACCTGCGTCAATGTGGTGTCCAAATCCGGTGGTACGGCCGAGACCGCCGCTAACTACCTGGTGGCGCGGGAGTGGCTGGAAAAATCCGTCCAAAATCCCCGCGAGCACCTGATTGCCACCACCGACCCCGCCAACGGCGACCTGCGCCCGCTGGCGGAGAGGGAGGGGTGGCGGACGCTGCCGATTCCTCCTGACGTCGGCGGACGTTTTTCGCAGCTTGCGGCGGTGGGATTGCTGCCCGCAGCGGTGTGCGGTATCGATATTGCCGAACTTCTGGCCGGTGCTCACGACATGGACCTGCGCTGCGCCACCCCCGACCTGGACACCAACCCCGCCTATCGGCTGGCGGCCCTGCACTACCTGGCAGACACCCGCCACGGCAAGCCCATGGCGGTGATGATGCCCTATGCCGACGGCCTGCGGAGTCTGGCGGACTGGTTCGTGCAACTGTGGGCCGAAAGCCTGGGCAAGGAGCGCGACCTGTCGGGAAAAATCGTGCATACCGGCCAGACACCCCTGCCCGCGCTGGGGGCCAGCGATCAACACTCCCAGGTGCAACTGTTCGTGGAGGGGCCGAACGACAAGCTCATCACATTTTTGCGCGTGGAGCACTTTGCCGAGGCGGTCCAAATCCCCTCCCTGCATGGGGATGTGGGGTCCCTCGCCTATCTGGGCGGGGCCACGCTGGAGCGCCTGCTGAACGTGGAGCAGGCCGCCACCGAAGCGGTGCTGAGGGAGCGCCAGCGCCCCACCCTGCGGCTGACGGTTCCGGAATTGAACCCCTTTGCCATGGGCCAGTTGTTCTTTTTGTTCGAGGTGATGACCGCCTTTGCCGGTGGGCTGTACGGCATCAACGCCTTTGACCAGCCCGGCGTGGAGCACGGCAAGCGCCTGACCTATGGCGCCTTCGGGCGCGCGGGGTATCCGGACCTGATGGGGGGTGGCGGGAAATAATCCCGACCGCAGGCCGCGACAAAAAATCCGTGCCGTCCGTCCGCCCCGGTTGCGGTGGCGCTTCGCGGTTCGGGAAGCCAAATTGCACCCCCTGATCCGTCAATCGGTTACACGCCGGGGGTGGCGGAAATATCCTGGCGTGACAATGAGTTATGACGCCCTTTGGGGGTTTATCCGATTGCGATGTGGGGGGGCGTGCCCGCGCCGCACGGGGAGCGGGCCGGGCGGCATCGGGCGCTGCGCAGGCCGGGAAATGCAGGGTGTGGGAAAATCGCCCCGAAAAATGACCTAACCCGTTGATATGGCGGATAAGAATTCCGGGTGCGGAGGTTTTTAGCGGCGGTTTTTTCGCAGGTTTTCGGGGAAAGGGGCCACGAAAAAACAAAGGGTTCGGTGTCCAAAAGTCCGCGCTGTGGTGGCGGAAAGGCCGTTGCTAAGCAAAAAGGCGCGGCCAGATTCGCGAGGAACGCAGGCCAGCCACTGGTTTTACGCGAAAACCGCAGCGGGATGTGCCCGCCCTCCGGACATGTCCGGCGACTTACCGTGGGCACCCCCGACCTCCAACAGCAACTGGAAACCAGCCCAATGGATTTCCGCCTGCACGGGAATGACATCAAGAGGGGGGCAGGTTAAGTGGAACTGTAGGTTGGGGGGAAGGTAGCGAAGCCTAACACCATGCCTATTGGGCCGAAAAAGCCAGCTAAGGAAATTAAAATGGTCAGTGTGAAACACACAGGTAATGCCATCATCCCCGTCAGCAAACAGTCCAAGATGCATCAGGCGTTCGATTTCCCCAACTCCGGGGACAAAATACTTGATTGCCGAGAATGATCTCGAGGTCGGGTGGGATTTTGAGGCGGTAACCAGTTGCAATATCAGGGCAGTATTTTCTGCCCTGAAAAGCGAATGGAAGGGGTCCTCCTAACCTTCCGGGTCGCCCCGCAACGCCGCAATCAACGCGGGCACGGTTACAAACAAATCCCCCGCAATCGGATGCACGGTGACGCCGGGGCGCTTCATGCTCATCAGGGGGGCGTCCGGGTCGCGGTTGAAGGCGAACACCTGGGCGCGGGCGCCGATGTAGTCCACGTGCTGGGGCGCGCCGGAGATGCCCAGCGCAAACAGAATGCGCGGATTCACTCGCAGGCCGGTCTGGCCGATCTGATGATCCAGCCCCAGCAACCCCAACCCCTGCGTGATCTTGCGCGAGGCCCCCAGGTGCGGCGACAGGCCCAGTTCCCGCAGCGCCGCCACCAGCTCTTCGGCCATTTGCATGCCCGCCGGGGAGCCCGCGCCGTAGCCGATGTCCACGATCACTTCGGCCTGGGAAAGGGTTTCCGCCGGCGGCGTGAAGGCGGCGTCGAAGTCGGTCTTTTTGTTCAGCCCGGCGTCGAAGGCCGACAGGGTGAAGCCCGAGGCCACCCCGCTCAGGGGGAAGTCCGCCCCTTCCGCCACCGTGAACAGCAGGGGCCGCGCCCCGTCCACCCGGAGCGACTGGGTCACGCGCCCCCCGTAGGCGGAACGCAGCAGGCTGATTCCCCCTTCGGTGACAAGGCCGCTGGCGTCGCAGAACAGGTCTGCCGGACGCTCTCCGCAGGCCGTCGCGGCCAGCGCCGCAGCCCACTCACGGGGCGCCACGGCGCACGCCGGGTGGCCGTTGGAATTTTTTCCGCCGTTTTTTTGCGGTCCGGTGACGGTTTCGGCCAGCTTGCGGGCGCCCGCGAAGGACAGGGCGGTGTGGCGGGTGACCACGCCGTGGGCCGACGCCATCCCCGCATCCCGCGCCAGCCCCGCCAGCGCGGCCAGGTCGTCCTCGGTGCCGGTCATCAGGGCGCGGGCAGGCACGTTCATGGCGGCCGCCAGACGCGCGGCGGCCCCAAAGGCGGCGGTGGCGGCCTTTTTCTGGTGCCATTCGGCCAGTGCCCACACCGCACCCCCCTCGGGCAGGGGGGCCGCATCGTGGAGGCCGGTGGTCACCGGCTTTGCCACCACCTGACGCACCGCGTCCGCCAGATGCCGCAGCACCCGTGCCGCCGCCTGCGCGTCGCTGGCCACCTGCTCCCCCGCAGCGCTGGCGGGGGGGGCGACAAAGCGCAGCGCCGGGGCGGCAATCGCCATGTCCGGGCGTTCCAGATCGGTGTGCAGGGCGGCCACGTGTCCGCCGATGTTGGGGCGGATGCGCGCGCCATTGCCGCGCAGGGTCAGCACGCTGCCGGAGCCGGGCCTGTCGCCGCAGGACGTGGCCAACTGACCGTCGGCGACCGCCAGCCCGTCCGCCGTGTGGAAGGCAAAACCCAGTGAGGCGGCCACGGCGGCGCCGATGGGGGATTCTGCCTCTGGCCCGCCGTCACCGCACAGAATCCATCCGCCCAGGTCGTTTTTGCCCACGGCGGCCAGCGCCGCGCCCCACTCCGTGGGGGTGGCGTGGATGCCCACGGGCAGCAGCACGGCGCGGTCGGCCCCGGCGGCCAGCGCGTGGCGCAGCAGGTTTTCGCCCTGACTGCCGCCGCAGGAGATCACCTGCACCTTCAACCGGCCTCCGGAACGGGCGCGCAGTTCCAGCGCCGTGGCCAGCGCGGCCTCGTCCGCCGGGTGCATGCGCCACACGCGCTCGGCCAGGGTGCCGTCGGCGTTCAGGCGCGGGCGCGGGGCGGTGACCGCCGCCGGGCGCACCAGACAGGTGAGGGTGGCCTCTGCCTCCAGGGCGCCGGGGGTGGGGGACAGGGCGTGATGCTCCTGCATGATGGCGTCCGCCGCCACCGACTCCACCGGATAGTGGCTGGTCAGCGCCGCGTCGCGGCCCTGCTCGTAGCGGCCCGCGATAAATTCCAGCCGCGACAGGCACTGGGCGGCGGCGCGCTCGCCCACGGCGATCATGCGCGTGGCATAGTCGCCCTGAGTGGCGCGCTGGGCATCCAGCCAGCGCATGCGGTAGACCACCGTATCCAGCAGATACAGCTCTCCGGCCATTTCCGACAGGGGGAAGAAGGCGGGCTGCATGGCGGCGTCGGCCCACACGGTGTCGCCCAGCCGGTCCACGGCTTCCTTGACGTAGCGGCGCAGGCGTTCCTTGTAGTGGGCCATGCGCACGCCAAAGACGTCGGCCTCGGGGATCGGCACCGGCTCCCAGTCGGGGGCCATGGCGCACAGTTCGCGCAGGATCAGGAAGCGCTGCACCTCGTTGGTGCCCTCGTAAATGTTGAGGATGCGCGCGTCGCGGCGGGCCTTTTCCAGCAGGTTGTCGCGGGTTTGCCCGTGGGGACCCCAGAGCAGTTCCATCTGGTCCAGCCCCTCGTGGAACATTTCGGAGCAGGCGTACTTGGCCACCGCGCTTTCCATGCGCACGGAACGGGTGGAGTGGTTGTCGAACAGGCCGATCAGGTGGTAGCACAGGGATTCGGTGGCAAAGATGCGCGCCGCGCAGTCGGCCAGCACGCGCTCCTTGTCCGGACCTTCCGGCGCGCCGGCGATGCTTTCCACCAGCATGCGCCGACCCATCACCACGCTGGCCACCGCCAGGCCGCAGCGGCCGACGTTGAGGGTTTCCAGCGCGTTGACCTGGCCGTGCCCCTCGTAGCCGATGACGCACTCGCGGGGGACGCGCACGCGGTCGATGGCGATTTCGTTGGTGGGGGAGCCCTGCTGCCCCATCTTGTCCTCGTCGCGGCCCACCACCAGCCCTTCGGCGTGGCGGTCCACCAGGAGGCCGGTAATGCCCTCGTCGGTCTTGACGTACATGGACATCTGGGTGCAGACGCGGCCGTTGGTGATCCACATCTTGGCGCCGGTGAGTTCGTAGAACTCGTACACGTTGCCCTCGCGCACCTGGGCGATGTCGTGGAACGGCACCTCGGCGTCGCCGTGCACCAGGGTGCGGGTGCCCTGGTCGGTGCGGTAGTCGTACCCGCTGGTGGACACCCGCGCCAGGGTGCCGTCTTCCAGGCGACAGGTCATGCCGTCGGCATCGAAGCCGATGCGGTCGGCATCCAGCAGGAAGCGCTCCTGACCGTCGATCTCGAAGCGCCAGCGGCCGTCCGGCAGGGGGGTTACCGGCACCGAGTGCAGGCGGGCGGTGGTGGTCACGCCGCCGGAGTCGGAACCGGCGGTGGGCTCGGTGAGGGCGAAGGCGGCCACGCCGCCGTGGCCCATGGTGCGCAGGTACAGGTGATTGGCGCGCTCGCGGCGCGGCAGTTCCAGCACGGCGCGGTGAATGGTGTCCGGCAGCGCCGCCAGCAGGGGTTGCGCCTCCCGCAGGCCGTCGGCGAAGGCGCCAAAGTCGCGCCGCTTGCCCGCCAGCGCGGCGGTGTAGAAGGTTTTGAGGAAATTCTGCGCCAGATACTTGGTGACCTTGGTCTTGCGGATCACCGCGTCCACCTGCTCCACCAGCCGCGTGAAGTCGCGCTCCAGGCGGCCCGGATCGGGGCGGTCGAGGCTGGCGACCACGGCGTCCAGCCCCTTCTTGATGTCGCCGAGGCGCTGCGGTTCCTTGTCGAAGGCCGTCAGCTCCGCCGCCACCAGCGGGATTTCCTTTTCCATCCCCAGCAACAGCGGGGTGACGCCGATGCTGGTGCTGGCCATGATCAGCAACGACAGGGAGGCGTCGCCGTGGCGCATGGCGCCCGAGACCAGCAGGTAATAACCGATCTTGCGCCAGCCCAGACCGTCCAGCTTCTTCGGCACCACGGTGGCGAAAAAGCCGTTCTGGACAAACCCCTCCAGCATGTCCGGCGGGATGCTGTGGACGCGCTCGATGTAGTGTTCATAGTAGCCGCCGTCGTCCGGGGCGGTATGGCAGCGGTCGAGGAACCATTGGTAGCAGTAGGCCCAGCGTTCCCGCAGGGCGGGGTCGTGCAACTGGATTTCCGGGATGAAGCGCGGCTTGCCGCCGTCCTCGCCGCGCAGGAAATCGCCCGAAGCGTACGGATCCTCGGTGTGGATGATCTCTTCGTAGGTGAGCGGAATGACCTGGGCGGGCAGGTCGGGAAATTCGGGAAAGTGCGCCACCGTGTGGCTGGCATCCGCGTTGGCGGTGGCCTCGCGGGCGGTGTGGACGAGGCTGTCCAGCTCCCCCTGCAACACCTCCAGCAGGGCGGCGTCCGCCTCCACCGGCAGGCCCTGGGTCAGGGCCTCGCCGCAGGCGGACAGCAGGTGGAACAGGCCCACGGTCAGCACCGTGGCCTCCCGCGCGGAAGCCCCGCTCAGGGGCAATTGATCGACCTCGGCCACGGCGCGCTGCCAGCGCTGCACGGCCTCGGCAAACGGCCCCTCGGCCAGCCGCGAAAAGGCGTCGGCGGCCTCCGGAATCAGCCGTGAGGCCAGCGGCAGGGTGGTGTCGCCACGCCATTCGGCAGCCACCCGGCCCACCGCGCCGAAGCCCGGAGACAGGAAGTGGAACGCCGCGCTGTCGCGGTAGAAACGGGCCAGCAGGTCGTCTTCGGAATAGCCGGTGCCGCCGAAGGCCTGCCCGGCGTCGTAGGACATGCGGCCGTTTTTGGGGCAAAAAGCCAGTGCGGCCAGGGCGGCGGCCAGGTCCGGCAGGGTGGTGGTGCGTTCCACCACCGCCGCCAGCAGCTTGCGCCACGCCAGGGTGCGCGCCAGAAGGGCCTTGACCGCGCCGAACTTGGCCACGCTGTCGTGCCCCTGGGAGTCCTTGAGCTGCCCCGGAAACTGGATGCGTCCGGCGGCCTGCTCCACGGTGCGGCGCGCCAGATAATCGCCCGCCCCCAGTGCCACGGCGGCGTAGCCGTAGGACAGGAAGCGCAGCACGCCGTCGTGCAGGGGCACGCTGGCGGCGGCCTCCAGGGTGACGTCCAGTTGCACGCTCTCGAAGCCCGCCGGATGCAGGCCCCCGGAGCGCACCGTGCGGCGCGCAACGCCTTGGTGGCCGGTGGCAAGGGTGTGGGCGAAGCCCTGGTGGACGATGACCAGATCCCCCCCCAGGGCGGCGGGGACCATCACCAGCGTGCCACGAATGTGGGTGGTCTGGCTGCCCTTGGCGCCCTTCTTCGTCACCTTCAGGCCGTCGCCGGACACCAGAATGCCGTCGGCGTTGCCGGTGGCGGCGCTGGCGCCGATCCGTGCCAGCGCCAGCACCGCCACGCCGGGGTGGATGGCCCCCCAGGCGCGCAGGTGGGCGATGGTTTCGGCGGGCAACGGATGGTCGGCGTCCGGCACCGGCAGGGCGGCCAGATATTTGGCCAGTTCCTTCGCGCGGGCGCCCTCGATGCCGTGGCGCTCCCACTCCTTGATCAGGGTGTCGGGGTAGCGTTCGCGCAAGGCCGTTTCCACCGCACCGGGGGCGAACGGATCGGCCAGCGGGATGAGGGCCACGGCCCCCCCCGCGGGCGGCGCCAGTCCCAGCACGTGGTTCAGTCCGGCCAGAGCCGTCTCGCGGGTGCGGCGGGCAGAGGCCACCGCCTCGAATAGGTCGCCGTTGCGCAGGTGGGCGGCCAGCACCTCCACCTCGTCGCCGAGGCCGGGTGCGATGGCCACGAAAGGGGAGTGGGCCAGCCCCGCCCGCAGCGGCAGCAGCAGGGCGGCGGAGCCGGTCAGTTCCGCGTGCAGCACCCGCAGCCGCTGCACGGCGGCCTCGCCGGTGCGGCGCGGCCAGGCCAGACGGCTGCTGTCGGCCACGGCGGGAATGTTGGCCACCGCGACTTCAAACTGCACCAGGGACTGCAAGGTCAGTTCCGCCAGTTGCCCCAGTTCCGCCAGATGGGCGGTGTGCCGGGGGTCGTTGCGCACCGCTTCGGGCAGGGGACGCAGGGTGTCGGCGCGGGGCGGCGTGGGGGCCTTCTGGACCTCCGGCGCCGGAATGTCCATGGCCGCCGTCTCGGGGCGGTAGATCAGGCAGTGGTCGGTGTGGCGTCCCCAGCGCACCCCCGCCGCGGACGACTGCCAGCACGATTCGCACTTGATGCAGTTCTGCCAGTTCACCGTCACCAGCCCGTGGCCGCTGAGGGCCGGTTCAAAGGCGTAAACTCCGGCGGGGCAGACCGACCAGTAGGGCGATTCCGCCATCCGCGCGTGGTCCGGCAGGGCCTCGGGCCACAGCACGCGGATGTGCGCCGTGGAACCCTCTTCATAGGTGTTGGTGGCAAGGCGCGCGGCCATGCCCAGCGCCGCCGGGGCCGGGGTCAGCTCGCGCAGTTCGCGCAGGCGGCGGCCGTCGGCGGTCACCCGCTCGGCCAGCATGCGCGCGGCGCCGACCTTGAACACGTAATAGCGCAGGGCGTCCACCACCACGCTGGCCACGGCGCAGGCGCTGGCAATGGCCCCGGCCAGCAGCACCCGCAGCAAATCCAGCAGGTGCACGCCGGAGACCAGTTCGCTCAGGGCGGTGCGCATGCGGTTGGCCAGCGGCGTCTCGTCGTTGCGATACACGGCGGCCAGCGCCCGGGACAGGGGCGGCAGCATGCGCCCCAGGGGGCCGCGCACCAGCCACGGCAGGTCGCGCAGTTCCTTGCGCTGGCCGCCGCTGCGGATTTCCAGCCGGATGCCGTCCGGTTTGCGGCGCGGGGTCAGGGAGTTGGTCACCCAGCGCCCCAGCGTGCGCAGGGAGGCGGCCTTGCCGATGGCGTCGCCAATACGCAGGGCGGTGGCGGTTTTCAGGCCGTCCCCCAGCAGGCGCTGGATCATTTTTGGCGCGTAATAGGTGCGCATGAAGCGCCCCAGCAGCCACCAGCGGCGCCACGCCGGTTCGCTGGCGGTGAGGTAGCGCACCTTGCCGCACACCAGGTCCACCGAGGCGCCGAACAGTTCGCGGCTGTGCTCCATGTGCCGGGGCCACGCCGACAGGGCGTCCGCGTCCTTCCAGTAGCGGGACTGGCGCAACCGGTCCAGGTACAGGGCGGTGAGGTTGGCGGCGGAGAACGGCGAGCCGACCCGTGCCAGATCGCGGTACGCCTGGGCGAAATACAGGCCGGTGGCGGAGGCGGGGCCGGTGAAGTTGGGGCACGGGATGTCGATGCCCAGACCGCAGGCGGAACCGCCCACGGCCAGGCCGTCCTCCACCAGGAGGGGTGACTGGGTGAGGCCGCCGGTGCGGATCAATTTGGTGCCGAAGGCCGACAGTTCGGCGCCTTCGAGGTATTCGGCGATACCCGGCATGCGCGTGACGAAGGCCAGCAGGTCGTCGTGGTTGCCCTTGAAGTTGCGCGCCAGATTGGTCAGCGGCACCACATAGCCCACCGACAGGGTGTCGCGGTTGGTATAGAGGAACGCCCCCATGTTCAGGTGCAGGGAACGCCCCGCCAGGGATGGGTTGCGCAGCAGGATTTCGTAGGCCGCGCCGTCGCCGGGATTCAGGTTGAAGCGGCGCTCGATGTCGGCGGCGGGAAGGCGGAACACGGCCTTGACGCCCTGCATGAAGTCGGGGCTCTGCACCCGCTCCAGCCCCTCGTAGCGCACCAGATGCGAGGCGTCGCCCTCGGCCAGGAACACCACGTCGGCATAGGCCGGACCGCGGCTGGTGTGAACCCCCACCACGCGTCCGGAGCGGCGGATCAGCGAGGTGACGGTGGTGCCGGGCAGATAGGTGGCGCCCATGGCCCCCGCCCGCTGGGCCCACCACGGATCGAAGGCCGGACGCAGCACGGTGTAGCAGTTGCGAAAGGTGTCCGCATCCTGATGCGAGGCGCCGAACAGGGTTTCGCCGTCGGTGACCGCCAGTCCCCTGCGCACCACCGGGCGCTCGAAGGGCGCGCCGGACATGGCGTCCGCTCCGAAAATGTCCGGATGCAGCAGATTTTCCGCGAAGTAGACGCAGCCGGACCAGTTTTCGGCCCCGGCGAACGCACCGGCCTCGAGCAGCAGAACCGAGGCGCCGGTGCGAGCCACGCCGGCGGCGGCGGTTACCCCGGCGGGTCCGGCACCCACCACAATGACGTCAAAATGAACCCGTTGCATAGTGCTCCCTCATCGGCCAGTTGGCCGGACGGGTCAATAGGAAAGACACATTCCATGTGTCCCCACGCGTCCCGGCCTGCATACCGTACGTCCGCGTACCTTCGCCATTGTAGCGGAGGTCTCGAAAAAGCACAGGGAATCGTGCCGGAAAGGCAAATTTGAGTAAAAGCCCGGATTTCCAGTGAATTATGCAACCGGGGCGGAGGCGGCGGCGCCGCTCCGGGGGGGTTACTCGGTAACCGACAGGTTGTCCCGGTGCACCACCTCGTCGTAGGCCCGGTGGCCGAGGATGGATTCGATTTTCGACGAGTGCTGGCCGCGGATGCGCTCGATGTCCGGGGCGCTGTAGTTGGAAAGGCCGCGGGCGATTTCCTTGCCGTCCGGCCCCGCCAGCACCACCCCGGCGCCCATCTCGAAGCGGCCGTCCACCCGGGTGATGCCGGAGGCGAGCAGGCTTTTTTTGCCGCCGCGCAGGGCCTCGGCGGCCCCGGCGTCCACATGGATGGTGCCTTCCACCCGGGCCACGTGGCTGAGCCACTGTTTCTTGCGCGCCTTGCGGTTGCTTCGGGCCAGGAACAGGGTACCCACGTCCTCCCCGGCAAAGGCGGCGCGGATGGTGCCCGGCCGGGTGCCGTTCAACAGCAGGGTGGGGATGCCGATCTCCGCCAGCCGCTCCGCCGCCGCCAGCTTGGTGACCATGCCGCCGGTGCCCTCGTGGCTGCCCGCCCCCCCGGCCATGGCGCGGATTTCGGCGGTGATCTCCGGCACCACGTCCAGCCGCGTGGCCTCCGGGTGCTTGCGCGGATCGGCGGTAAACAGCCCCTCCACGTCCGACAGGATCACCAGCAGGTCGGCCGCCACCACCGTGGCCACCAGCGCCGACAGGGTGTCGTTGTCGCCGAACTTGATCTCTTCCACCACCACCGAGTCGTTTTCGTTGACGATCGGCACGATGCCCAGGGACAGCAGGGTGCCCATGGTGTTGCGGGCGTTCAGGAAGCGGCGGCGGTTGGCCACGTCGTCCTGGGTGAGCAACACCTGGGCGACGCGCAGGTTGCGGGCCTGAAAGTGTTTTTCGTATTTCCAGATCAGGCGGCTCTGCCCGGCGGCGGCGCACGCCTGGCGCACCGGAATGCCGGTGATTTCACGCAGCCCCAGCACCGCGACCCCGGCGGCCACCGCGCCGGAGGAGACGATCACCACCTCGCGGCCATCCGCCACCAGCTCAGCCACCTGTTCGGTGATGAGGGCAAAGCGCTCGGCCAGAAGGCCGGTCTTGCGGGACGAAATCACCCCGCTGCCCACCTTGATCACCACCCGCCGGGCATTTGAGGGCAATGTCTGGCGCGGGATGGTCATGCGTCATCCCATACCGGATCGGGGGCCTCGGTCACTTCCGGTTCCGGCTCCTGCGCCTTCATGCGGCCGACCGTGTCGCCCAGATGCCGCACCAGTTCGGTGATGCCCGCGCCGGACACGGCGGAAATGGTAAAGCACGGCGCCCCGGCCTGTTTGGCCCAGGCGTGGACGGCCTCCAGCCGCTCGTCGTCCGCTGCGTCCGCCTTGGTGGCGGCCACGCAGAACGGGCGGGTGGCCAGATGGGCGTCGTAGGCCAGCAGTTCGCGCCGGAGGATGTCCAGGGCCTGTTGCGGCTCCGGGTCGGCCATGGCGGTGCAGTCGGCCATCATCAGAAGATAGCGGGTTCGCTCGATGTGCCGCAGGAAGCGCGTGCCCAGCCCCTTGCCGTCGTGGGCGCCCTCGATCAGGCCGGGGATGTCGGCCACCACAAAGGATTGGTAGTCGTCCCAGGTGACCACCCCCAGGTTCGGGGTGAGGGTGGTGAACGGGTAGTCGGCGATCTTGGGGCGGGCCGCCGAGATGCGCGCGATCAGCGTGGATTTGCCCGCGTTGGGAAACCCCACCAGCCCCACGTCGGCCAGCAGCTTCAGTTCCATGGTCAGCCACAGGGACTCGCCGGGCAGGCCCGGCTGGGCGTAGCGCGGCACCTGGCGGGAGGGGGTGGCGAAGTGCTGGTTGCCCAACCCGCCCTTGCCGCCGCGCGCGGCCAGGAATTCCTGACCGTCGCGGACCAGGTCGGCGAGGATTTCCCCGCTCTCCTCGTCCTTCACCACCGTGCCGGCGGGCACGCGCACGCGCAGGGTGGCGCCGTCGCGGCCGGTTTTCTGGTTGCCGCTGCCGGGGGCGCCGTTGGAGGCTTCGTAGCGTTTGCGGTAGCGCAGTTCCGCCAGCGTGGAGAGGGTGCGGTCGGCCACCAGAATGACGTCGCCGCCGCGCCCGCCGTCGCCGCCGTCGGGGCCGCCCTTGGGGACGTATTTTTCGCGGTGAAAGGCCACGCACCCCTTGCCGCCGTCGCCGGAGCTCACAAAAACGCGAACATGATCAATAAATAGGGACATGGGATGGGAGCGTGGTGCCGCCGCGAAAAAAAGGCCGCCGGATCAAAAGGAAAAAGGGGTGCGACCGGTGCGGCCACACCCCTTTTTGAATGGGGAAACCGTTGTCCGGCCGCCTGTCTGCGCTACCCCTCCGGAACCGGGAGCACACTGACCTGGCGCTTGCCGTAGCGGTTGAGGCCATAGGTCACCGCGCCGGTGACCTTGGCGAACAGGGTGTCGTCACCGCCGATGCCGACGCCCGCGCCGGGGTGGAACTGGGTGCCGCGCTGGCGCACCAGAATGCTGCCCGCGCTCACCACCTGGCCGCCGTAACGCTTGATGCCCAGCCGTTTGGAGTGGCTGTCGCGTCCGTTCTTGGAGGAGCCGCCTGCCTTTTTGTGTGCCATGAGAGTTACCCCTGAAATCTGAACCCGGCCACTGCAGCCGGTTTATCCATTAGTCTGATCCGCCAGCCCGATCCGCCAGCCCGATCCGCCACGCCCGGCGCCGTCCGGAGGCGCGCGGCGCCCGTCAACCGGGGTCAGCCGACCTTGATGTCGTCGATGCGCACGCGGGTGAGGTACTGCCGGTGGCCCTGCTTGCGGCGGTACTTCTTGCGGCGCTTCTTTTTGAACACGACGATTTTCTGGCCACGGGTCTGCTCTAGCACGGTGGCGGAGACCACGGCGCCAGCCACCGTCGGCTGGCCGATGGAGGTTTTTTCACCCTGGGTCACCAGCAGCACGCGGTCGAAGGAGACCTTGTCGCCGGGTTCGGCGACGAGTTTTTCCAGGGCCAGCACGTCGCCGGGGGCGACGCGGTGCTGCTTGCTGCCGCTCTCGATAATCGCAAACATCTTCAAAACCAACCTTCGCAACGGGGCCGACGGAAACTCCGCGGCGCCCGGAAACAGAAACGGGAACGCTGCACCACATCCACGCGGTGAGAATTCGCAATAGCCGGTATTTATAGACTGGAAAGGGGGTTGAAGTCAATCGCCACGGGCGGAAATTTGTCTCCCCGATCCGGCTGGGGGGCAGACGGGGTGGCGGGTGACGGGGGGTGGGGCGTGTCCGCCACCGATTCCCGGCAAATTTGCCATTTCGCGGGGGGAAATCGGGGCCAAACGCGTTGACCCTCGGCGGACGGTTGTGCTACTGTCCCGGCTTCTTTCGGGGAAAGGGCGGCCCGCTTCCGGGTTGGGTGCGCCAAATTGTTGTTTTTCCGGTGTTTTTGACGTCGCGGTTTGCGCGGCGTTGTTGGCAGGGATTGAGGGTGAGCGACACCACCGTTACCAAGAGATATGCCACCGCGCTGCATGAGAGCGTGGCCGGGTCCGGGGCCGAGGCCGTGCGGGGACTCAAGGAGCAGTTGCGCCAGATGGCGGCGGCTCTGGAGGTTCCCGATCTGCGTCGTCTGGCGGACAATCCGCGTCTGACGCCGGAGCAGAAGCTCGGCGTGTTGTTGGCGGTGGGCGAGAAGGTGGGGCTGTCCGGGCCGGGCCAGAATCTGCTGAAGGTGCTGGTCCACAACGGTCGCGGCCTGCTGCTGGGGCATGTGGCGGAAGCCTTTGCCGAGCTGGTGGACGCCGCCGAAGGGCGTCTGCCGGTGACGGTCACCTCGGCGGTGACCCTGCCCGGCGAGGCGGCGGCCAGCGTGGATTCCCGCCTGCGCGAGATTCTTGGCGCCGAGGCCGACATCGCCCATCGGGTGGATGCCGGCATCATCGGCGGGCTGGTGGTGCGCATCGGCTCGCAGGTGTTCGATCACAGCGTTCGTTACCAGTTGGCGCGCCTGCGCCAGACACTGTAGGGAGTTTTGTCGTCCGATGACCATCAAGGCCTCTGAAATTACCGCGCTCATCAAGAAGCAGATCGAAGGCTTCGAGACCGTATCCGAACTGGCCGAAACTGGCACCGTGCTGGCTGCCGCCGACGGCATCGCCCGCGTTCACGGTCTGGAAAACGCCATGGCCGGCGAGTTGCTTGAATTCCCCGGCGACGTGCGCGGCATGGCCCTGAACCTCGAGGAGGGGCAGGTGGGTGCGGTGCTGCTGGGCGAGTTTGCCCACATCAAGCAGGGCGACATGGTCAAGCGCACCGGCCGCATCGTGCAGGTGCCCGTGGGCCCGGCCATGCTGGGCCGCGTGGTCAACGGCATCGGCGAACCCATCGACGGCAAGGGCCCTATCAGCGACGAGCACATGGCCCGCGTCGAGGTGATCGCCCCCGGCATCGTGGCGCGCAAGAGCGTGCATGAGCCGCTGCAGACCGGCCTCAAGGCCATCGACGCCCTGGTGCCCATCGGGCGCGGCCAGCGCGAGTTGATCATCGGCGACCGCCAGACCGGCAAGACCGCCGTCGCGGTGGACGCGATCATCAACCAGAAGGGCCAGGGCATGAAGTGCATCTACGTGGCCATCGGGCAAAAGCGCTCGACCGTCGCGCAGGTGGTGAAGGTGCTGGAAGACGCGGGCGCCATGGAATACACCACCGTGGTGGCGGCCACCGCCTCCGACCCGGCGGCGCTCCAGTTCATCGCCCCCTACACCGGCTGCGCCATCGGCGAGTATTACCGCGACAACGGCCAGCACGCCCTGGTGGTGTACGACGATCTTTCCAAGCAGGCCGTGGCCTACCGCCAGATGGCCTTGCTGCTGCGCCGCCCGCCGGGCCGCGAGGCCTACCCTGGCGACGTGTTCTATCTGCACTCGCGTTTGCTGGAGCGCGCCGCCAAGCTGTCCGACGACCGGGGCGCCGGTTCGCTCACCGCGCTGCCGATCATCGAGACCCAGGCGGGCGACGTGTCGGCCTATATTCCGACCAACGTGATTTCCATCACCGACGGCCAGATCTTCCTGGGCGCCGACCTGTTCTATTCCGGCGTGCGTCCTGCCATCAACGTGGGTCTGTCCGTGTCCCGCGTGGGCGGCGCCGCCCAGATCAAGGCCATGAAGCAGGTGGCGGGCACCCTGCGTCTGGATCTGGCCCAGTACCGCGAAATGGCCGCCTTCGCCCAGTTCGGTTCCGATCTGGACAAGTCCACCCAGAAGATGCTGGCGCGCGGCGAGCGCATGGTGGAGCTGCTCAAGCAGGATCAGTACCGGCCGCTGCCGGTGGAACTGCAGGTGATCTCCATCTTCGCCGGTGGTCAGGGCTACGTGGACGACATGGCGGTCAAGGACGTGCGGGCGTTCGAGCGCTTCCTGCACGAGTTCATCGACAGCAAGCACGCCGCGCTGCGCCAGAAGCTGGTGGCGGCGGGACAGCTCGGTGACGACATCAAGCCCGAGTTGAAGAAGGTCATCGAGGCTGCCAAGGCGGCGTTTCTGGCCGATCGCAAGTAACCGGGCCGGGTCCCGCAACCGGGCGGCGGGCAAGGGTATCGGCAAGGGTATCGGCAAGGGTATCGGCAAGGGTAACGGAGGGTTCGTTGGCAAGCCTTCAGCACATCCGGCGGCGCATCGCCTCGGTCAAGAACACGCAAAAGGTCACCAAGGCCATGAAAATGGTCTCGGCGTCCAAGCTGCGCCGTGCGCAGGAGAGCGCCGAGGCCGCCCGACCCTATGCGCGCAAGATGAACGAGATGTTCGGCGGCCTGGGGCTGGACCCGGCGCAGACCGACCACCCGCTGCTCAAGGTGCGCACGCCGCGCCGCGTGGGCGTGCTGGTGGTGACGCCGGACCGTGGCCTGTGTGGCGCCCTCAACACCAACGTGTGCCGCATGGCCTACGCCCAGGTTCAGGACCTGGCCGGCAAGGGCATGGATGTGGCCGTGGTGGCGGTGGGGCGCAAGGCCCGCGAGTTTTTCAGCCGCCGCGGCGTCGAGATCGAGCACGCCTGGACCGGTCTGCTGGGTGGCGTCACCTACGCCTCGGCCTCCGAGGTCGGCAGTCACCTGGTTGAGCGTTTCATGGCGGAGCGCTTCGATCAGGTGTTTCTGGTGTTCGCGCACTTCAAGTCGGTGATCTCCCAGGTGGCCGAATGCCACCAGCTTCTGCCGATTCCGGTGGAAGTCCAGGGCGGCCCCGAACGCAGTTTCCTTTACGAACCGTCGGAAGAGGACGTGCTGGGGGCGTTGTTGCCCAAGTACGTGGTGGTCCAGTTGTTCCAGGCGTTGCTGGAGTCCTCCGCCAGCGAGCAGGGCGCGCGCATGACGGCAATGGATTCCGCCAGCCGCAATGCCGGCGAGGTGATCAAGAAGCTCACCCTGCTGTACAACAAGACCAGGCAGGAGGCGGTGACCAAGGAACTGCTCGACATCATCGGCGGCGTCGAGGCGCTCAAGGGCGGCTAGGCCGCAGGCGGACCGCAGGCCGCCCGCGAGGGCGAGGGCGGTGGACCATTTTTGCCCCCCGTGGGGCCGGGAATTCATGGTGTGCGCGCGCAACGAGTGCGCGCGGCATGCAGGCAGTGTCAGGCTGACAGGAGGATGCAGGTGAAAGGCCAAGTGAACGGCAAGGCGAACGGCAAGGTCGTCCAGGTGATCGGACCGGTGGTGGACGTGGCGTTTCCGGAAGGGGCGCTGCCCGCCATCAACAACGCCCTGGTGATCCAGGTGACCGAGGACGAAAAGAGCGGTCGCGCGGCCCTGCGGCTGGTGCTGGAAACCGCCGCCCACCTGGGTGAAAACCGGGTGCGCGCGGTGGCCATGAGCAGCACCGACGGCCTGACCCGCGGCACCGAGGTGACCGACACCGGCGCCCCCATCACCGTGCCGGTGGGCGAGGCGGCCCTGGGCCGCATCCTCAACGTCACCGGCGATCCGATTGACGAACTGGGGCCGGTGAACGCCAAGGAGCGCTGGCCGATTCACCGCGCCGCGCCTGCGTTTGCGGATCAGGTGACCACGCCGTCCATCCTCGAAACCGGCATCAAGGTGATCGACCTGCTCGAGCCCTATGCGCGCGGCGGCAAGACCGGCCTGTTCGGCGGCGCCGGCGTGGGCAAGACCGTGATCATCATGGAACTCATCCACAACATCGCCAAGCAGCACGGCGGCTACTCCGTGTTCTGCGGCGTCGGGGAGCGTACCCGCGAGGGCAACGACCTGTGGCACGAGATGAAGGACTCCGGGGTGATCGACAAGGCCGCCCTGATTTACGGCCAGATGAACGAGCCGCCCGGGGCGCGTCAGCGCGTGGCCCTTTCGGGCCTGACCGTGGCGGAGTATTTCCGCGACGCCGAAAACCGCGACGTGCTGCTGTTCGTGGACAACATCTTCCGCTTCTCCCAGGCCGGTTCCGAGGTGTCCGCGCTGCTCGGCCGCATGCCGTCGGCGGTGGGCTATCAGCCGACCCTGGCCACCGAGATGGCCGACCTGCAGGAGCGGGTGACCACCACCCGTAACGGCTCCATCACCTCCATTCAGGCGGTGTATGTGCCCGCGGACGACCTTACCGACCCGGCGCCGGCCAACACTTTCGCGCACCTGGACGCCACCACGGTGCTCAACCGCGCCCTCACCGAGCTGGGCATTTACCCGGCGGTGGACCCGCTGGATTCCACCAGCCGCATGCTCGACCCGCAGATCGTGGGCGAGGAGCACTACAACGTGGCGCGCGGCGTGCAGCGCACCCTGCAGCGCTACAAGGACCTGCAGGACATCATCGCCATTCTGGGCATGGACGAACTGTCGGAAGACGACAAGCTCACCGTGGCGCGGGCGCGCAAGATTCAGCGCTTCCTGTCCCAGCCGTTCCACGTGGCCGAGGTGTTCACCGGCGCCCCCGGCAAGTATGTGAAGCTCGAGGACACCATCCGCGGCTTCAAGGAACTGCTGGAAGGCAAGCACGACGGTCTGCCCGAGCAGGCCTTCTACATGGTCGGCTCCATCGAGGAAGCGATCGAGAAGGCCAACAAGCTGAAGGCGGCGTAGCATGGCAAACGCGGAAGTCCAGAGCCCTGCGGCCCACGCGGGCAAGGTCCGCCTCGAGGTGGTCACCCCGGCGCGTGCCGTGCTGGAGGTGGAGACCGACGAAGTGGTGGAACTGCCCGGCCGCGACGGCATGCTGGGCGTGCTGCCCGGTCACGCCTCGCTGATGGCCACACTGGGGCCCGGCGCGGTGTCGTACCTGACGGCGCCGGACAAGGACGCCGGGCTGGTGGTGAGCGGCGGCTTCGTGGTGATTCAGGACAACGTGATCACCGTGCTGGCCGAGACCGCAGAACTGCCCGCCGAGATCGACGTGGCCCGGGCCCGGGCCGGAATCGCCGCCGGCAGTGGCCGCATCGCCGAGGCGACCAGCCCCGACGAGGAACTCGCGGCGCGGGATGCGGTGGCCATGGACGAAGCCCGGGTGGCGGCCGCGGCCCGCTGGGCCTGAGACACCCGCCCGCTTCCGCCTGCGGCGGAACCCGGCGACAGATGACGGCTGGTTCGGAGGACTCCGGGCCAGCCGTTTTATTTTGTCCCACCCCTGAACCCGGACGAGCGGAATGCCGATAAGTCCGGGTGGTCACCGGTCCACGCGGTGGAGCCGTTTGCCCCCCCGGTCATACCGATGCGATCCATGGACAGCAGCAGGGGAGGCGGCGCATGCAACGATCCACAACCATTCAAACCCTGACGGCAGGCCTGCTGGCGGCGGCGTTGACGCTGGCCGCCGGGTGCGGCCCCAATGATGACACCCCCCAGGCGCGGCTGGTGGATGCGCAGATGGCCATCGACAAGGGTAACTTCGCCACCGCCGAGACGCTGCTGCTGACCTTCTGCACCGATCCGCTGCTGCCCGCCACCTGCGATCCGGCGGTACTGGAAACGCTGGCCGAGGCGCAACTCGGGCAGGGCGGCGTGGACACCATCAGCTTCATCAACGCGGTGGGGGCGAGCACCGCCCTTTCGACCTTCGACCTGGTGCGCGCCATGGTGGGGGGCACCACGGATCTGGTGGCCGTTGCCGCCCAGGTCGCGAGCCTGGAACGGGCCATGACCACCCTGCTGACCATCACCCCGCCGCGCACCGCCAATCAGGAATTGTTGATGGCCATGGCCAATTCCACCCATCTGGTGCTGGCCATCAGCCTTGCCACCTCCAACGGCGCGGGGGCGGTTCCCGCAGGATTGGGGGCGGCCGTGGCGGCGGACCTTAACGCCATGGTTGTCGCCACCGGCAACGTGGTGATCGCGGTGGGGGGAGCCACCTCCACCACCGACAAGCTCAACGCCCTGGCGGGCCAGGTTGGCGCCACCGGCACTCCGTTGACCCTGAGTGACGCCAACTTGCAGACGTTCGTCACCGGCTACGCCTGGTAAGGGGGATGAGATCCATGCCACACACCCACACCGCACGCATTTTGTCTCCCCTGACCCCCATGGCCCGGACCATCAGGGGAATCCGGACCATCCGGCGGACCGGTCTGCTCGGTCTGGTCGGCCTCGTCGGCCTTTCGGCCCTGATCGCCACCAGCGCCGCGGCGGAACCCCTGCCGGGCATTTATCAGGGCACCCGCCCCATGGGCATGGGTGGCGCCTTCACCGCCGTGGCCGACGACTACAACGCCATGGTCTACAACCCGGCGGGCCTTGCCTGGCTGGACGGCTTCAACCTCGATCCGCTCAACGCCGAGGTGCAGCTCTCCACCGACGCCCTGGACCTTCAGAAGGATCTGGACGGGGTCAATTCCACCGATCTGGTGGCGGTGACCGACGTCCTGCGGCTGCACATGGGGGAACAGTTCCGCGTCTCGGCAGGCAGCTTTCCCCACGTGGTGTTCAGGGGTTTTGGCTTTGGCGTGCTGGGACAGGCATCGGTGCAGGGGGTGGTGCACAGTTCGGTGAATCCCCGCGTCGACGTGCGCACCCAGGCCGACGCGGGGGGCATGCTGTCCTTCGCCCATTCTTACGGCGGCGGGCGGGTGGCGGCGGGGTTGACCGCCAAATATTTCCGCCGTGCCGGATCGTTCTCTTCCGGGACCGCGGTGGACATCGCGGCGGGCACCTTCGATCCGCTGGCCAGCGTGAAGGACAGCGTCAAATCCGACGGCGCGCTGGACCTGGGGGTGATGTACCGCCCGGAACTGCCCCTCAAACCCACCTTCGCGGTGGCGGCATTGAATCTGGGCGATCTGAACTACGGCCCGGCGCTGGGATCGGTCCCGTACCAGGTCAATCTGGGGCTGGCCTTTCAGCCCCAAGTGGGACCGCTGCATTTTGTGGTGGCCGCCGACGTGCAGGACGTGACCAAAAACCTGAGCGACGACGGCGACTGGGTGCGCCGCACCCATCTGGGGGCGGAAACCCGCCTGTGGCGGGTGCTGGCGGTGCGCGCCGGGTACGGCCAGGGGTACATGACCGCAGGCGCCACCCTGAACCTGTGGGTGGTGCGCCTCGACGTGGCCACCTACACCGAAGAGATGGGCGCCTACGGCGGCCAGAACGGCGATCGCCGCTACATTGCCCGCCTCAACTTCTTCTAGCCGGGGAGCCCCGGCGGGCGGATTCGCGCAATCCCGTGGCGCGGCCCGCCTCCCGATGTCATGCCCGCGCAGGCGGGAATCCATTGGGGCGGTTCCCGGTTGCTCGTTCAAAGCGGTGATCCCTCGTGGTCACCTGCCGGGCGCGTCCGGGGGGAATTCATGACTATTGGCGGGCTTCCCGCTTGCGCGGGAATGACCGGAGGGGGAACGGCGGGCTGCGGGACTAACCTCGCGGGCGGGTATTCTGGCGTGAAATGGTGACGGTGACCCCGCCACCGATCTCCGGCACCGGCGGCGCCAGTTTTGTAACCGACAGTTCCAGCGCCGCCACCGGAAAGCGCTCCAGCAGCCGCCGGGAGATGTCCTCCGCCAGGCGTTCCACCAGCATGCGGGGCTCGCCGCTGGCCACCTCCACCACCTGGCGCGCTACCTCGGCGTAATTCACCGCATCTTCCAGCTTGTCGCTGTGGCCGGGCACGGAGGTATCCATGAACAGGGTCACGTCGGCGCGATAGGCCATGCCGTGCACCCGCTCCTCGGGGAACACCCCGCACGGGGCGGTAAAGTCGATGTGGTGAAGGGTCAGACGGTCGGTCACAGCGGGGGATGATAGCACGGGCGCCGTTTGTCGGCCCGGTGCGCGCGCCGACAAAAAAAGCCCGCCCCTCGTTGCCGGGGGGCGGGCCTTGCAAAACCGGGCGGCGCAACCGCCCGACAGATCGGGTGGCCTAGGCGCTGAAGGAGCTGCCGCAGCCGCAGGACGATTTGGCGTTCGGGTTGCTGATGGAAAAACCCGCACCCTGCATGGTTTCCACATAGTCCACCTGGGCACCGGACAGCATCGGCACGCTCATGGCATCGACCACGAACTTGACGCCGGAGGTTTCCACCACCTGGTCCATGTCGGTCACGGTGTTGTCGAAGTTCATGCCATACTGGTAGCCGTGACAGCCGCCGCCGGAGACGGACAGGCGGATGGCGTAGTCCTCCTTGCCCTCGGAAACGAGCAGTTCCTTGATCTTGGTGGAGGCGGCCTCGGTCACGTTGACGAGGGCGGACTCGGTGCTGGTTTGGGTATCGGTGGTCATCGGGTTTCTCCTCCGTGGTTCCAGAATATCTGTATGCGGGATGGACGTCGTCGGACCGTGACGTTCACCCCGAGTGGGTGACACGTGCTACAGGTGAACAAAATCCTTATCCGCCAATCTTACCTCGTACCGGACATTCGGGCAAGTCGCGGGCAAGTCGCGGGCAAGTTCGTGGACAGGACCGGACAAGCGCCTCAGGCGCCCCAGTTCTTGCGCGACTTGCTGACGAACGGCTCCGGGCGGTTGGTGCGGTTGGCCAGAATCACCGGGTCCACCACCTCGCCGCAGGTCAGGCAGCGCCAGGCGGTAATACCGAGAACCCCGCTGTCGTCCAGCAGGTCAGTGAAACTGTCCGAGATCATGGCGTGGGTGCACCGGGGGCACTGCATGGCGTCGCTCCTGTGTTAGGCGGCCGGAAAAACCGGTCCGTCACAGGGGATTACTACAATTTTGGTGCCACAATTTTGGGTGAAAGATAACCCCGTGAAAACACGGGAAAGTCGCAACAAATGAAACGCAATGCCGGAGCATCATGAAACAAAAATGGTTCAAAAACGTTTCATAAATGGTGCAACGTTTCATTTTGGCATGAAACAAATATCCTAACAGGTTGTTTTATAACAATAGTAGCCACGATCTCCGGTGTCCGCCGCCTCCCCGGAGGCATTATTTCCCGCATGAAACATCCTGCCGGGCGGTTCCCGCCTCCAGCGCCCGGTCCAGCACCTCGATGGTGTGCAGCACGGTGGCGCTCACGCCGCCCCGCGCCAGGGTGTCGTTCATGTGCATCTGGCAGCCGGGGCATCCGGTGGCGACCACCGGCGCGCCGCTGGCGGCCACCGCCTGCACCTTGCGCGCCCCCACCTCCAGCGACAGGCCGTAGTGCAGGGCCGAAAACAGCCCGCCGAAGCCGCAGCAGCGGTCGGCTTCCCGCATCTCCACAAAGCCGCTGGTGACGGTGCGCAGGATCTGGCGCGGCTCCTCGGTCACCCCCATGCCGCGCACCAGATGACACGGGTCGTGATAGGTCACCGCCATGTCCAGACGCGCCGCGCGGTCGGCGAAGTCGGTGTGGCCGAGGACATATTCGGTCACGTCCAGCACCCGGCTGGCGAACTGTCGGGCCTGTTGTTGCATGCCCGGCTGCCCGGCGAACAGCACCGGATAGGTGTCGCGCAGGGTGGTGCCGCAGGAGGCGCAGGCGGTGAGCAGGGCATCCACTTGCAGGTTGCCGTAGCGGGCCATCACGTCCCGCGCCACGCTGCGCGCCCCCTCCCGGTCCCCCAGGGACAGCAGGGGGATGCCGCAACAGGGGGCGTCGCCGGGCATCACCACCTCCACCCCCAGGCGCCCCAGCGCCCGCAGGGTGGCGTGGCCGATGTCGGTGCTGGTGAAGTTGATGACACAACCGGGAAAAAACGCCACCCGGCCCCGGACGGCAACGCCGGGCGGGGGAGAAATCACCTCCGGATAGCTGGAGGTCAGTGGACGGCTGCGCACCCCCGGCAGTTCCCGCTTGCGGCCACCATGGAAAAACGGCAGCAGCCGCGCCACCGGGCTGGTGTCGGAGATGCCCCGGTAAAGGGCGCCGAACAGCCGCCCCGGCCCCAGAAAATAGCCAAACCGGTTGCCGGCCACAATGAAGTGAGTCGCGCGCCGCAGCAGCCAGACGCCGATTCCCCGGAGCCCGCCGCCTCCACGCACGGCCAGTTCCGCCTTGGCGGCGTAGAACACCTCGTCCAGGGGCAGGTGACGGGGGCACACCGGCACGCAGGCGCGGCAGTCGATGCAGGAACTGATCGGCAGGGCCACCCCCTCGGCGGCGGCGATGTCCCCCTGCAGCAGTCCCATGGCCAGGGCCAGCCGTCCGCGGGGGCCCATGGACTCCCGGTGTTCCTCCCGGTAGGTGGGGCACACCGGCATGCAGGCGCCGCACTTGATGCACGCCGCCAGCACCCCGCGCACGTCCTCCAGCGGCGGGGCGACGAAGCTGCCCGGCCACCACGCGGCGGTCGGCACGCCGGGCCGCGTGACGGGGGGCGCTGCGGATGGGTTGAGGGTATCCGGCATCATGTGGCTCCGCCCCGCTCCGGCGCAAAAGGCCCTGCGGCGATTCGGGGGCGCCAGGTCAGGGGCGCCAGGTCAGGGACGACGGATCAGGTCGAGGAATTCGGCCCGCGCCTTGGGGTCGTCCTTGAAGTTGCCGAGCATGGCGCTGGTGACGGTGCGGCTGTTCTGCTTTTCCACGCCGCGCATCATCATGCACAGGTGGCTGGCCTCCACCACCACCGCCACGCCGTGGGGGGCCACCGCCTCGTGGATGGCCCGCGCGATGTCCTGGGTGAGACGCTCCTGCACCTGCAGGCGGCGGGCGAACATGTCCACGATGCGCGGCAGCTTGGACAGCCCCACCACCTTCTTGTTCGGCAGATAGGCCACATGGGCCCTGCCGTAGAACGGCAGCATATGGTGCTCGCACAGGCTGTAAAAGTCGATGTCGCGCACCAGCACCAGTTCCGAATACTCCACATCGAACAGCGCGTCGTTGATCAGTTCGTGCGCGTTCTGGCTGTGGCCGGAGGTGAGGAACTGCAACGATTTGGCGACCCGCATCGGGGTGCGGATCAGGCCGTCCCGCTCCGGGTCGTCGCCCAGCAGTTGCAGCAGGCGCGCTACCAGTTCGGCCATTTCCAGGGTGTCGGGATGGGCGGTGTGCTGGCCGGTATTTTCGAGAACGCTCATGATGGTGTCATCCAAAGTATTCAAAGTAGTTGTCCCGGGTCTCCCCCAGCCGCACCCGGTAAAGGGTTCCGGCGCCCAGGCATTTTTCCAGCGTTTCCCACACCGTTTGAACAATGATCTCCGAGGTCGTCACGCGTCCGGCGAATTCCGCCACGTCCGTGTTCAGATCACGGAAATTGTACCGGTCCACCACCGCATTGCGAATGGTTTCGTCCAGATGGCGGTGATTGGCGGCAAGTCCGGTCTCGCCGTGCACATCGCCGCGCACGGTGACCTCCAGCGTGTAGTTGTGGCCGTGGCCGTTGGGGTTGTTGCAGTCGCGGAACACGGCGCGGTTTTCCGTCTCCGACAGGGCCGGTGCGTGCAGCCGGTGGGCGGCGGAAAAGGTGTAGCGTCGGGTGATGAGCATGGCGTCCTCCTGCCCGGGGCCGAGGGGCGATCCGGGGCGGTGGGTTTCGTACCAGGTGTCGTCGGTCTCGAACAGCCGTACCCGCTCCAGCGTGCCGTGGGTGATGGCGGCCCCCAGTTCCTCCCAAAGGGAGACCAGCACCCGCTCCGTGGTCGGCACGCGGTCGCGGAAAGCCGGATGGTCGCCGTTCAGGTTGCGGTGGTCGTAGCGCCCGAGCACCTTGCCCATGGCCGCCTTGACGTCCTTGATGTTGGTGACCATGCCGGTGCGCGGGTCGGCGCGGCCGGCCACGGTGACCTCCACCAGATAGTTGTGCCCGTGGGGGCGGCTCTCCTCGCCGTACACCGCCAGATTCTGCCCTTCGCTCCACTCCGGGTGCAGGCAGCGGTGGGCGGTGGCCACCTCGGCGCGTTTGGTGAGATAGACGGTGCCCACCGGGGTCAATCCGCTTCGTGTTTGTCGATGCCGAAGCGGCGCATGCGCCGCCACAGGGTGGTGCGGCTCATGCCCAGCACGTCGGCGGCCACCCCCAGCCGCCAGCCGCACTGTTCCAGGACCTGCAGGATGGCCTCCCGCTCCACGGCCCGCAGCGGGCTGCCGGAGGCGGGGAGGGAGGGCGTGCCGGTGAGGCCGGTCAGATGGGTCAGTTGCGGGACGTTCGGGACACTCGGGGTGATCTGCACCAGACCGTGGCTGGTTTGCACCACCTCCTTGGGCAGGGTGTGCAGGGTCAGGTGGGTGCCCCGGCACAGCACCATGGCGTGCTCCAGAATGTTCTGCAACTCGCGCACGTTGCCTGGATAGGGGTAGTTCATCAGCACTTCCATGGCCTCGGGGCTGACCTCGCGCACCTCCTTGCCCATTTCCTGATTGAACTGCGCCAAAAAATGCCGGATCAGCAGGGGGATGTCGTCGTGGCGTTCCCGCAGCGGCGGGATGTGCACCGGCATGATACGCAACCGGTAATACAAGTCCTCGCGGAAGGTGCCCTCGCGCACCATCTGCTTGAGATCGCGGTGGGTGGCGGCGATCACCCGCACGTCCACCTGGATGGTGTCGGTGCCGCCGACGCGCTCGAAGGCCTCTTCCTGCAACACCCGCAGCAAGCGGATCTGGGTGCCGGGGGAGATGTCGCCGATCTCGTCCAGAAAAATGGTGCCGCCGTGGGCCTGCTCAAAACGCCCCTTGCGTTCCCCCACGGCGCCGGTGAAGGCGCCCTTGACGTGGCCGAACAGCTCGCTCTCCAGCACCCCCTCGGCCAGCGCCGCGCAGTTGAACTTGATGAACGGCTTGCCGGCGCGGGCGCTGTTCTCGTGGATGGCGTGGGCGATGAGTTCCTTGCCGGTGCCGGTTTCGCCCTCGATCAGCACCGTGGTCTTGGTGGCGGCGATGGACGGCAGGATGTCGTACACCTCCTGCATGCGGTGGTTTTTGCCGATGATCTTGCCGAACGCAAACTTGCCGTGCAGTTCCTCGCTGAGCTTCATTTGCTCGGAGATGTCGCGGATCACCTCCACCTCGCCGATCACGGTGCCGTCCTCGTCCCGCAGCAGGGAGGCGTTGACGGTGATGGGCACCCGCTCGCCCCCCTTGTTCACCAGCCAGGTGTCGTAGGAGCGGATGTCGCTGCCGGTGCTCAGGGTGCGGTCCATCAGGCAATCGCTGCTGGAACACGCGGCGCAGCGGATGACGCTGCTGCACTCCGCCCCCAGCGCCTCGTCGCGGCGAAAGCCGAGAATGCGCAGCGCCGCCTCGTTGATGTAATGCACGCGGCGGTCCAGCCCGATGGTGACCACACCGTCGTTGATGGAGTTGAGGATGACCTCGGGATCGATTTTTTCTTCGGTGAGTTGGCGCATATGGTTTCAAAATAGTTTCAACTATGAAACATATTCTACGGCACCCGGTCTCCTTGGGCAACCCCGGGACACCCCCCCGGGGGGGAATTTCCATCCCGGTCGGGCCCATGTCGGGTCGTCTGCGCGCCGCGTCCGACCGGGAGCGTGCCGGGGCGTGCCGGAGCGGACGCCATCCGGGGTATCATGAGACGCCTGCCGCGGGAAATTCCCCACGGCGTTCATGTTGTGAAGAGAGGATTTTTTGATTTTGCCGGTGGGACCGATCATCCGCCGCGCCCTGCTCGCGGGCGCCTTTTTTTTCGCCCTGCTCGCTGCCGGGTGCGCGGCGGGTCCGCCCACCAACCGGCCGGACGGCGCAAAGCGCGACCGGGCCGCCGGGCCGACCTTGCGCGGCAAGGATATGGGCAAGGTGTTTGTGCGCTCGGCGCTGGAGAACTACCGTTTCCACACCGACGACGACATCGTCGGTGTGGTGCAGGGGGTGGGGCGCCGCATCGTGAGCGCGGCGGGCGCCGATCCGGCCACCTACCACTTTTTTGTGGTGGAAAATCCCCAGGCCAACGCCTTTGCCATTCCGGGCGGCTACGTATTTGTGTTCGACGGCCTGTTGCGGCGGCTGGGCAGCGAGGAGGAACTGGCCGGGGTGCTGGCCCACGAGGTGGCCCACGTGCGCGGCGACCACTTTTTCAAGGACCAGAAAAAGACCACCGCCGTGGAACTGGTGGCGGTGGCGGCCATTCTGCTGGGCCAGGGATCGGACCAGGTGGCGGGGGTGGCGTTGGCGGGGGCCTCGTCCATGCAGTTGTCCTACAGCCGCGAGAATGAGCGCGAGGCCGATCAACTGGGGGTCGGCTACCTGGCCGAGGCGGGCTACCGGACGAACGGAATGACGGATTTTTTCGATGTGCTGATGCGCCAGCAGAACATTGTGCAGCCAAGAAACAACAACTCGTACCTGTCCACCCACCCGGGGCTGGGGGAGCGCAACGAGCGGTTGCGGAGCATGATCCGCAACCGCGAGGCGGCGCTCCCGGCAGGATCGTTGCCCCAGGTGCCGCCGGCGGAGCGTTGGGAACGGCTGCAGGGGGCGCTGTCCGCGCAGGTGGCGGGGGGCGGCGTGCCGGGCGACGGCGCTTTTATGCGCGGCATGGCGGCGCTGCGCTCATCACGCTACGCCCAGGCCCTGCCGCTGCTGGATCAGGCGGTGGCGGAACGGCCCGGCAGCGCGCCGGTGCTGGCGGCCCTGGCCGAATGCCTGGTGCAGATGGGCGATGCGCGCGCCGACGAGGTGCTGGAACGGGCACGGCAGGCCGACCCGCACTACGCGCCGACCCTGTACTGGGAAGGCGAGTGGCGCCAGCGGGCGGGGGATGTGGAGGCGGCGCGCGCGGCCTTCCGCCGGGCGTTGCTGGCCAATCCGGACATGGCGATGGCCAATTTTCGCCTGTCGCAGCTTTCCACCGAGGGCGATCAGGCGCCGTGGGGGCGCTATTACCTGGCGCGCTACCTGCGCCTGACCCTGCACCCGCAGCAGGCCGGGCAGGTGCTGGGGGCCCTGGAAGCGGGGGAGGATTCGGTCCTCAAGACGCTGGTGCGGGAGGAACTGCGTTCGCTGGCGGCGGAGGGAATCTGAGGCGTGCCGGGGGAATTTAGATGGGGGAGAACGGGTGTTGTGGCCTTGACCGGCGAGGGTTGGCCTGTTAACATCCCGAGCCTGTCCGGCGCCGGTATCGTGAGCCGCTAGCTCAGTCGGTAGAGCAGCTGATTTTTAATCAGCGGGTCGCAGGTTCGATCCCTGCGCGGCTCACCACCGCCGGGCCAGCAGTGTTGAGCAGCCCGGAGCCTCTTTGCGCGTCCCCATCGTCTAGTCAGGCCTAGGACACCGCCCTTTCACGGCGATAACAGGGGTTCGAATCCCCTTGGGGACGCCAATTTTTTCAATGCGTCGGGAAATGCACCGGCCACCGTCTCTGGAAATTCTCTGGAATGCGGTGGCCGTTTTGGTGTTTTCCGGGCCTTGGAAATAATCGAGCGGAGGGCATGAAAATGTCCGAACCTACGATGACCCCCACCAGCCGTAGCTGCCCCCCCCCGGCATCCCGTTGAGAGCGACCCGGCCTCGCTGGCGTAGTCGTTGTGCTCCACCCCATAATATTTTTGCGAAGACCCGGTGCACGGGCAATCCCCCCATTTTCAACCGGGGTCAGAAGTCGAGCGGTGAGGCCATTCGGGCCAGCTTCTGTCTGGACGTGATGCCGCCGCCGTCTCCCGGCGGTGGGCGCGCTCCTGGTAATCCACGTCGCTCCTGGCGGCGATCCACACCACTTCGGAAACCCCCTCCAGCCGCGCCGGTGCGGTGGTGAACTGCTGCGCCGTGGTCCCTTGGCTATGCCCTCTCCGGCTCCATGCGGGCGAGAGATGGGATGTCGGCGCCCAGTGCGGCCATCAGCGCCACCACATCGGCATAAAAATCCGGGGCGTAGAGAATTTCCACAATCGCCGCCACCGGGTCCACGGTGCGCACCGCGCCCAGATCTTCGTAGCATTCGAACAGCGCTGCCAGAAAACCGATCTCGCGCCGGTCCACCCGGTACCACAGGGGGCCGAAGAGTAACGGAAAACCGGCGTCCGGTCGGGGGGAATCCTTCGGCAAATTCATCGGCAAATTCTTCGAAAAGACGGCCGACCGGCAAGGGGGCGGGCGAACCCGGCGGCGCAAACGCGAACCGCGGGTGGGGGAGAAGGGGGCAAAATGGTCATCGGCGGTGAACCCGGTCACACCCGCACGGGCGGCGGGCGGAGTACGGGCTATTCCTCGAAAATCCCCATCTTGCAGAATTTTTTGTAGCGCAGTTCCACCCGTTCCAGCGGGTCGAGCTTTTCCAGTTCCGTCAGGTGCCGCACCAGGGCGTCGCGGATGGTGCGCGACATGCGCGTCATGTCGCGGTGGCTGCCCCCCAGGGGTTCGGGCAGAATTTCGTCCACCACCCCCAGTTCCAGCAGGTCGCGGGCGGTGATCTTCAGGGCCTCGGCGGCCATGGGTGCCTTGGAGCCGTCCTTCCACAGGATGGCCGCGCACCCCTCGGGAGAGATCACCGAATAGATGGAATGTTCCAGGATCAGGATGCGGTCGCCCACCCCCACCGCCAGGGCGCCGCCGCTGCCCCCCTCGCCGATGACCACCACCACCACCGGCACCTTGAGGCGGCTCATCACCAGCAGGTTGCGGGCAATCGCCTCGCTCTGGCCGCGCTCCTCGGCGCCCAGTCCGGGGTAGGCGCCGGGGGTGTCGATGAAGCACACCAGCGGCTTGCCGAAACGCTCGGCGAACTGCATCAGACGCAGGGCCTTGCGGTAGCCCTCCGGATGCGCCATGCCGAAATTGCGGATCACCCGCGTCTTGAGATTGCGCCCCTTCTGGTGTCCCAGCAGCACCACCTCGCGGTTGCCGATACGGCCCAGTCCGCCCACCATGGCCGGATCGTCGCGGAACGCCCGGTCGCCGTGCAACTGCACAAAATCCTCGACGAACTGCTCCACGTACTCCAGCATCGACGGGCGCTCCGGGTGGCGCGCCAGTTGCGTCTGCTGCCAGGGGGTGAGCTTGTCGTACACCTCCTCCTCGAACGCCCGCACCTTGTGGGCCAGGCGGTCCAGTTCCTTCTGGTTGCCCGGCCCCCCTTCCTCACTGCCGGAACGGAGCTTTTCGATCTGCTCGTGAAGTTCGGCGAGGGGTTTTTCGAAATCGAGGTAGTGTCTGTTCATGATGGGTAGTGCAACCGGGGATGGGTGGAGGGGCCACCGGAAGGATAGTCCAAAAGCGCCATTTTAGCCAAATACCACCGCGTCGCGCCCCAGCAGACGCTCCACGTCGCGCACCAGATCGTCACCGGGGTTCACGCGCAGGGACTCGGCGGTGGCCACGGTGGCCTCCACGCTGCCCGGCACCTTCACCCGAAGGTGTACCGGACAGGCGCCTGGATGGGTGCCCAGCACCTCGCGCAGGCGCACCAGATCGGTGCGGGACACGCCGGAGGCGGAAAACCGCAGGGTCACGCGGCGCACCGATTTTTTGCGGATTTCCAGCAGGCTGTCGATGCGTTCGGCGCGCACCGTGGGGGTGGAATCGGCGCCGTCCACGGTGCCGGTGACCAGCAGCGGGGCGTCCGGCGTGAGCAGGGCCTCGGCGGCGCGAAACGCCTCCGGAAACGCCACCACCTCGATGGACGAGGTTTCGTCCTCGAGTTTCAAAAACGCCATGCGGTCGCCTTTTTTGGTCACCCGTCCGCGCACCGCCGCCAGCGTGCCGACCACCCGCACCTCGCGCCCCTGGGCCTGGCGGCGCACCGCTTCCAGGGTGCAACTGGCGTGGCGGCGGGCATCCTCGCGGTAGCGCCGCATCGGGTGCGACGACAGGTAAAAACCCAAAACCGCCTTTTCGCGCACCAGACGGTCGTGTTCGTCCCACTCCGGCACCGTGGGCAGGGGCGGCGGCGGAGGGATGTCGCTGCCGCCGCCAAACAGGGACGACTGGCCGGAGGCGGCTTCGTCCTTCACCCGGCCCGCGTACTCCATGGCCTCCGTCAGGGCCGCCGCCAGGGTGGCGCGGGTCTGGCCCCAGGAGTCACACGCTCCGGAGGCGATCAGGGCTTCCAGCACGCGCTTGTTGGCCTTGTTCAGGTCGATGCGGCGGCACAGCTCGAACAGGTCTGCGTAGGGGCCGTTGTGACGTTCGGCGATCAGGGATTCCAGAGCCGCTTCGCCCACCCCCTTGATGGCCCCCAGTCCGTAACGGATGCCGGTGTCGTAGCGGGGCCGACGCGGGGTTTTGTCCTTTTTGGCGGACGGGGCGGCCTCCGGTCCACCCGCTGCGGGTTCGGGGGCGGCGGGGAGGAGTTCGCAGGAAAAATGCAGGCCGCTGATGTTGATGTCCGGCGCCAGCAGGGGGATGCCCATTTCGCGCACCTCGGCCACGTTCTTGGCGGTTTTGTCCGGGTTGCTCATGTCGTTGGTGAGCAGGGCGGACAAGAACGGCACCGGGTGATGGGCCTTGAGCCAGGCGGTCTGGAACGAGATCAACGCATAGGCGGCGGAGTGGCTCTTGTTGAAGCCGTAGCCCGCGAAGTAGGCCATCAGGTCGAAAATGCCCTCCGCCACACGGGGTTCCACCCCCCGGCCCCGGGCGCCGTCGATGAAGCGCGCCTTTTGCTTCTCCATCTCCGAGGCCTTCTTTTTGCCCATGGCGCGGCGCAGCAAATCGGCGTCTCCCAGAGAGTAGCCCGCCACCACGTTGGCGATGCGCATCACCTGTTCCTGATAGACGATCACCCCATAGGTTTCGCGCAGGATCGGCTCCAGCTGGGGCAGATCGTAGGTGATGGGGGTGGTGCCCTTTTTGCGGCTGATGAAGTCGTCCAGCATGCCGGAACCGATGGGGCCGGGGCGGTACAGGGCGAGCAGGGCCACCAGGTCCTCGAAGCTTTCCGGCTGCATTTTCACGATCAGGTCGCGCATGCCGGAAGATTCGAGCTGGAAAATGCCGGTGGTGTCGCCGCGCCCCAGCAGGGCATAGGTGGACCGGTCGTCCAGCGGCGCCGCCGCCAGGTTGATGGCGCGTCCCGAGGCGCGCACCTCGCGCACCGCATGGTCGATGACGGTGAGGGTTTTGAGGCCCAGAAAGTCGAACTTGACCAGCCCCACCGCCTCGGCGTCGTCCTTGCTGAAGTGGGAGATGACCTCGTCGTGCGGTCCCCGGTACAGGGGCGTGTGATGCACCAGCGGGTCGGAGGAAATGATCACCCCGGCGGCGTGGGTGGAGGCGTGGCGCGACAGCCCCTCCAGGGCCAGGGCGATTTCGATCAGTTCGCGCACCCGGGGATCGGTCTTGGCGATGTCCACCAGCCGCGGTTCGTCCTTCAGCGCCTTGGTCAGGGTGATGCCGAGTTCATTGGGCACCAGCTTGGCGATGCGGTCGCTTTCGGTGAAGGAAAAATCCAGCACCCGCGCCACGTCGCGCAGCACCGCCTTGGCGCCCATGGTGCCGAAGGTGATGATCTGGCACACATGCTCGGAGCCGTACTTGTTCGCCACATACTGGATCACCCGATCGCGGTGATCCATGCAGAAATCCATGTCGATATCGGGCAGGGACACGCGCTCCGGGTTGAGGAAGCGCTCGAACAGCAGGTTGTAGGGCAGGGGGTCGATGTCGGTGATGCGCAGGGCGAAGGCGGTGAGCGCCCCCGCCGCCGAGCCGCGCCCCGGCCCCACCGGAATGTCCATCTCGCGGGCCTGGCGGATGATGTCCCACACGATCAGAAAGTAGCCCGGATAGCCCATGCGGTTGATGACCGCCAGTTCCGTTTCCACCCGCTCGCGATACACCGGCTGGCGCTCCGGAGGGATGCCGGCCTCGGCAAAGCGCTCCTCCAGCCCCTGCAGGGTGACCTGCTGCAGGTACGCCTCGGGCGTGGTTCCGGCGGGCACCGGGAATTCCGGCATGTAGGCGTGGTCAAAGCGCAGGTCCACATTGCAGCGCTGGGCGATGTGGACGGTGTTTTCCAGGGCATCCGGCAGATCGGCGAAGTCGGCGGCCATCTCCTCCGGGGAGCGGAAATGAAACTCCCCCGGCGGCAGGCGCTCGCGGTTTTCCTCTTCCAGCATGGTGCCGGTACCGATGCACAGCAGGGCGTCGTGGGCGCGGGCGTCCTCGGGTTTCAGATAACGGCTGTCGGCGGTGGCGACCAGGGGCGTGTGGGTGTGGTGGGCCAGTTCGATCAGCGCCAGGTTCACCCGGCGCCGGTCCGGCACACGGTTTTCGCACAGTTCCACAAACACGTTGTCGGCGCCGTAGGTGGCGCCGAGCCACTCCAGCCAATTCCGGGCTCCGGTTTCGTCACCGGCTTCCAGCAGGCGCGGCAACAGGCCGTTCAGGCCCCCCGTCAGGCACAGCAGGCCCTCGGCGTGCCGGGCCAGCAACTCCCGGTCTACCTGGGGGCGGCGGAAGGCCGACTCCAGATGCGCCCGCGACAGCAGGGCCATCAGGCTGCGCCAGCCGGCGTTGGTGCGGGCCAGAAGTAAAACCTCCGGCAGTCCGGGGCCGCGCTCCGGGCCGGGGATGTGGCGGTCTTCCGGCGCCACGAACACCTGACAGCCAAGAATCGGCTTGACGCCCCGGCTCATGCAGCCCTGATAGAACTGTACCGCGCCGAACAGATTGCCCGAATCGGTGATGGCCAGGGCGGGCAGGCGGTGCTCCGCGGCGCGGTCGATCAGCGGGCCGATGCGGTTGGAGCACTCCAGCAGGCTGTATTCCGTATGGCAACGCAGATGCACGAACGGTGCGTGATGCATGGAGACGCCCTGGGGGTGAAGGGGTGAGCCGGTGGTCCCATTCTACCCAATTCCCCCCGGCTTTTCGACACCGGAAGCGAATGGTCGGGCCGGATGGAATGGCCGCCACCGGTTCGGGCGGGCCGCGCCTGCCTCCGGCGTGCCGCCTTCCTCAGGAATAGACGCGCACCGGCACCCCCGGCAGGGCGGCGCGCAGGGGTGCGGCGATGGCCTCCAGTTCGGCTTCGGTGAGGGGGGTCACCGCCGCCTCGGCGGGGGGGCGGGCCACGGTGTAAAGCTGAACTGCGGCCAGCGCTTCCCGCCCTCCGGCCCGCGCACCGGAAACCCCGGCAATCTCCTGCACCCGCGTCAAAAAGGCGGCCAGGTCGTCGGCGGGGGGCGGTTCACCGTTCAGGCGGAAGCGGCAGGTTTGCAGCACCAGCGGGTGGCGGCGGGCGGTGGCGGCGATGTTGTCCAGCACCTTCGAAAACGGCACCCGGGTGCCGCACACGGCGGCATAAAACGCCTCGGTGCCCGCATCCAGCTTGGCCCAGATCTGCCCGCCCGCAGCCATGATGGCGTCCACTCCGGCGGCCACCTCGGCGCGTTCCAGCCCGGCGCAGTTGGTGATCAGCACCACCGGCACGGCCAGCCCGGAGGCGGCCACGGCGCGCACCGCTCCCTCGGCCACCTGCCGGAAGGCCGGGGCGGAGGTGGGCTCGCCGTCGCCGGACAGGGCCACATCGCGCACCACCCGTTGCGCGGCGGGCAGATCGGCAAAGCGCGGGCTGGAAAACAGGCTGCCGTCGGCGGCGGATTTGAGCATCGCCTCCAGTTCCGCCAGCACCGCCCCGGCGGGCGCCGCCTCGGCGCCGGGCATGCTGGTGCGGTCCACCTGGCAGTAGACGCAATCGAAGTTGCAGCGCTTGTCGGGGTTCAGGTTCACGCCAACGGAAATGCCCCCCGAGCGCCGCGACACCACCGCATAGACGTAGCGGTGCATGGCGAAGGTGCGCGGGTGGTGGGTGTGTTCGCGGCCAAGGGCCTGGCTGGGGGGGGTGGGGTCGGTCATGGGGCAAGTGTAATGGCCCGCCGCCCGCGGCGCCACGCCGGTCCTCCCGGATGGCCGTCCGGGACGGCTTGCGGCCTGCGGTGGCTTTCGGAGCGTTGCCGTGCTGCCGTACAGTAGCGCCCATGGAACCGAACGCCACCATCGTCGCCCTGGGCGATTCCATCACCTGGGGCTACCCGGAAGGCCCGCCCCGCAGTTGGGTGGCGCAGGTGGCCGTGGCCCTGGGGGTAATCATCGCCAACCACGGCGTCAACGGCGACACCCTGGCCGGGATGCGCGCCCGCCTGCCGGTGATTCTGGCGGAAAACAAGCCCGTGGCGGTGATCGTCACCGGCGGCGCCAACGACGTGGCCATGGGGCGGCGGGTACCCGACATGTGCGCCGACCTGGGGGCGATGGTGGAGGCCATCGCCGCCAGCGGCGCGTTTCCGGTGATCGGCATGCCGGTGCCGATCCTGATCCCGCAGATGGAGAGTTCCCTGATCGCCTACCGGCAGTTCATCCAGTCCCTGGCCGGCACTCGCCACCTGCGGGTTATTCCCTTCCAGCGGGCCCTGAGTGACGCCTCCGGCAGACCCCGGCGGGAATTTTTCATGGATGAATGCCACCCCAACGCGGACGGCTTTGCGGCCATGGCGCGGCTGGTGATCGGCGGCGAATTTCTGCGGGAGGTGGCCGGTGGCTGATTTTTTTGATGTGCTGGTGATCGGCGCCGGACCCGGCGGCTATCCTTGCGCCCACCGTGCGTTGCAGCGCGGGCTGAAAAAAGTGGCGGTGGTGGAAATGGCCGCGCCGGGCGGCGTCTGCCTGAACACCGGCTGCATCCCCACCAAGGGTTTTTTGTTTGGCCCCTCGCCGGCGGGGGGGCTGGAGGAGCGGGTGCGGGCCAATGCGGCGGCCATCGGGCGGCTGCAAAAGGGCGTCGAGTTTCTGCTCAAGGGGGTGACCCGCTTCAGCGCCCGCGCGCGGCTGGCCGGGCCGGGCCGGGTCGAGATTGGCGGCCACGGCGTGGTGACGGCGCGCCACATCGTGCTCGCCACCGGCTCGCGCCCCCGGCCCCTGGCGCGGCTTCCTTTTGACGGCACGCGCGTGTTGTCCAGCGACCACGCGGTGGCCCTGCCGTCGGCCCCGGCGTCCATCGCCATCATCGGCGCCGGGGCGGTGGGCTGCGAATTCGCCGAGGTGTTTTCCAGATACGGCAGCCGCGTGACCCTGATCGAGGCCAGGGACCGGATCGTTCCAGAAATGGACCCGTGGCTTTCCAGACACCTCGAGCGCGCCCTCAAAAAGCGCGGCGTTGACGTGCAGGTGGGCGCGACCGCCGATCCGGCCACGCTGGACGTCGGGGCGATTCTGGTGGCGGTGGGGCGGCAGGCCAACGTGGAGGAACTGGGGCTGGAGACGGTGGGGCTGTCCACGCCGGAAGGGTTTGTCCGCGTGGACGGCCACGGCCGCACCGGGGTGGACGGCGTGTGGGCGGTGGGCGACGTGACCGGCCCGCCGCAACTGGCGCACCGCGCCACCCGGCAGGGCGGGATCGTGGCCGACTGCATCGCGGGCGGCCCGTCTGCGCTGCCGTCCGCGCTGAATCCGCTGTCGATCCCGGCCTGCGTCTACACCCACCCGCAACTGGCGCAGGTGGGGCGCGTGACCGGGGACGACCTGAAAATGGGCGAGGCCTTTTTCCGTGCCAACGGCTATGCGGTGGTGACCGACCGCACCGACGGCGGCGTGCGCCTGTTCGCCGAGGCCGAAGGCGGCCGGCTCACCGGTGCCCTGCTGGCGGGGCCGGAGGTGGCCGAGATGGTGGGATTGATCAACGCCCTGATCGGGGCCGGGGCGACGGCGGGGCAATTGGCGGACACGGTGTTTCCCCACCCCACGCTGGCGGAGGTGGTGCGGGAGGCGGCGGAGGCGCTAGAAGAGTAGGCCGTCCTTCCCGGTCGCAGGAGCCGCAGCCAAGGGGGCTGGGCTTGCCATCCCGCTTCGAGAGTGGTTTGCGTAGGTGGGCCAGCTTGGATGGTAGTCCTCCGCCTCATTGCCCCAGTGGGACCAACCGTTTCGCATGCCCCGGGCAAACAGTTCCAGGTATGGCCCCGGACTGCACTTCTCTATGATTTGGTGCAACTCGTCCGGCTTTTTGGAGTGCTCGCGTTTCTGGGTACGAATGATGTTCACCTGGCTCCGACCGGGGGGAAGCGTCCGGAGGCGGCCCCGAATGCCGAACAGAACCAGTTCCGTGGTGTTGCGGAAGTAAAACCCCACGCCGCGCCCATCCGGACCGCCGTCCTTGCGGACCTTGTGCCAGACAAGATTGGTCTTGTACTCGAACCCCCAGGCGCGCATGACGGCAAGTCCCTCTTCGAGGAGGGCGTTGGGAACCCACAGGTAAAGGTGGCTGGACCCGGCCGCGACGGTGGCAACCGGGATCTCGCAGATCTCCCGCAACGTCAGGGTCGGGTAGCGGGAAAGGCGGTGGTGCTCCGGCGCCATTTTTCCGGTCCGGTTGGCGAATCGCCACGGTGGGTCCGCCAGCACGGTGCCAAACTGCCCGCTGACTGCTCCGGCAAAATCCTCTGCTGCGGACCTGGTCATTCACCCTCCTGGTACAGATTCGCCCTGATCCCGAAAACGAGGAGAGGGCACCCGCCTCCGCCTCCACCCTGGATGCGGGGGAGCAGTTTACTCACGTGTGTGGTGGAATTGCCGAAGGATTTTCCCCGACCGATCCGGTCGAAAATCTCCTGCAATTCGTCACACCGCGTGATGATAACACCGACGCTGATCGCCCGCAGGTCGAACAGCAGCCTGAAATTGTTCAGGTCGCGGTCAAAAAATGGATCCTTGTTGTTCCATTCGATTTCCAGCGCGACGCGGTTTTTGTAGCAGTCCACCTTGTGGGTGGGCGACTCCATCACGTGCTGGTCCACGACCACTTCCGTGTGGAAGGATTTTTCCACCCAGCCACGGGAGGCGAGGTAGCCGTCAATATCCGCCGCGACCTCGGATTTGCGTCCGCCCCCCACATTGATCCAGGAGTGACGCAACCGAAAGCTGGTCAGCACGCCGACGATATCGTCCCACTCGGACGGGAAGTCGTTTTTCAGAATGGCGCAGGCGTGCTTCCACTCGTGGATTTCGTAGTGGTCCCGAATGAACGATGTAAAGTGCTGGACGCCCATCGATAAGCTAGGTTCTGCTCCGTCGTGGAATGGCCGGAATTTTGCCGGAATGAGACTGATGCCGGGTGCATTGTAGGCAGATTTCCCACGGAATAGAACTCCCCCTACACCAGCCGCAAAAACAGCACCCGCGCCACCACCAGCGTCAGCAGGAAACAGAAGGCCACCGGCACATGCCAGCGCCCCACTTTGTGCCACCCCATCACCCGCGAAAAACCGAACAGGGCGGTCACGCAGTACATGGCCATGGACAGGTTCAGGAACACCGAGTGCAGCGACCGGATCTGCACGTCCACCACGAATGACGGGTCGTCCCCCACCATGGCGTTGAGGGCCTGGAACTGGAAGAACAGGGCGAAAAAATCCGCCATGAACCCGGCAATGGTCAGCACGATGTGCGGGGTGCGGCCGATCTTCCTGCGCCAGATCAGCGCCCCCGCCAGCAGGTAGCAGGCAAACGACAGCAGCCACACCGCCACCACCGGAATCATCGCACTGTGCATCCGCGCTCCCTCCTGTCGGCCACCACTGCTTCCAGACCCGGCGAGACTATACGGACGGCCCCGTCGGGACGCAAGGAAACGGCCCGCGCGCCGAATCGCCAAAAAGGGCGGAAATCCTTGTCATTCTTGACGCTACGGCGCGCCGTGTGCTACCGTTCCGCATTTATTTTGACCGGCCTGGCCCCGGTCCATCACCCCCGGTTACCGGAAGTCGCGTCGGCGGTCTTTCAGGGGGAACGGTCCGACGGGCAAACCGGCAAGGTGATCCGAACAAACCGTCTTTACGTACAATCGGGACTCTGCATGCTGAACGAATCGCTTGAAACCGGCCTGACTTTCGACGACGTGGTGCTCATCCCGGCCCGCTCCGAGGTGGTGCCGGCAGAGGTGGACACCCGCACCCGGCTGACCCGCGACATCACCCTCAACGTGCCGGTGCTGTCCGCCGCCATGGACACCATCACCGAGGCGGCCATGGCCATTGCCATGGCCCAGAACGGCGGCATGGGCATCATCCATCGCGCCTGCTCCATCGCCCAGCAGGCGCGGGAGGTGGAAAAGGTCAAGAAATCCGAGGGCGGCATGGTGGTGGACCCCATCACCGTGGCCCCCGATCGCCCCATCGGCGAGGCGGTGGCGATGATGGCCAAGAACGGCATTTCCGGCATCCCGGTGGTGGAGGGCGAGGTGCTCATCGGCATCCTCACCCGCCGCGACCTGCAGTTCGAAGAACGCATGGACCGCCTGGTGCGCGACGTCATGACCCGCGAAGGGCTCATCACCGCGCGCCTCGGCACCACCCCCGACGAGGCCAAGGAACTGTTCCGCCAGCACCGCGTGGAAAAACTGCCGGTGGTGGACGAGAAAAACCACCTGCGCGGGCTGTTCACCATCAAGGACGTGGAAAAGAAGCTCCAGTTTCCCAACGCCTGCAAGGACTCCCAGGGGCGCCTGCGGGTGGGGGCCGCAGTGGGCGTGGGCGCCGACTCCATGGAGCGCGTGCAGGCCCTGTTTAATGCCGGGGTCGATGTGGTGGTGGTGGATACCGCCCACGGCCACTCGGTGCGCGTGCTGGATCAGGTGCGGGCGGTCAAGGCCGCCTTTCCCGACTTGCAGGTGATCGGCGGCAACATCGCCACCGGCGAGGCCGCCATCGATCTGGCCGCCGCCGGGGCCGACGGCGTCAAGGTGGGGGTGGGGCCGGGTTCCATCTGCACCACCCGCATGGTGTCCGGCGCGGGCATGCCGCAACTCACCGCCATTGCCAATGTGGCCAGAGCCTGCGCCAAGCTGGGCATCCCGGTGATCGGCGACGGCGGCATCAAGTTTTCCGGCGACGTCACCAAGGCCATCGTCGGCGGCGCCGACTGCGTGATGATGGGCTCTTTCTTTGCCGGTACCGACGAATCGCCTGGCGAGGTGATCCTGTATCAGGGCCGCCGTTTCAAGGCTTACCGCGGCATGGGCTCCCTGGGGGCCATGGAGCGGGGCAGCAAGGACCGCTACTTCCAGGAAGGGGCGGAGTCCAACAAACTGGTGCCGGAAGGCATCGAGGGGCGCGTCCCCTACAAGGGCAGTGTCGGCGATGTGCTCTATCAGATGGTGGGCGGGCTGCGCGCGGGCATGGGCTATCTGGGGTGCAAAACCGTCGGCGAGCTGCAGCGCAACGGGCGCTTCATCCGCCTCACCCATTCGGGGCTGATCGAGTCCCACGTGCATGACGTGATCATCACCAAGGAAGCCCCCAACTACCAGCGGGAGGCCTGACCCGCCCCCCCCGGCCCACCCCTTTTTTCCCCCCCGTCCGGCAGCAGGGTTTCCGGCGCCGCGCCGGGCAATTTCAACCGCCACGCGATGCAGAATTTTCCCATGGCCGTGCACGAAGACAACATTCTGATTCTCGACTTCGGGTCGCAGTACACCCAGCTCATCGCGCGCCGCATCCGCGAGTTTTCGGTCTATTCCGAAATCCTGCCGTGCACCGCCACGCTGGATGAGATCAAGTCCAGACAGCCCAAGGGCATCATTCTTTCCGGCGGCCCCTCCAGCGTTTACGCCAGGGATGCCCCCAAACCCGATCCGGGGGTGTTCGATCTGGGACTGCCGATCCTCGGCATCTGCTACGGCATGCAGCTCATCACCCACCACTTCGGTGGCCGGGTGGCGGCGGCCAGCCACCGCGAGTTCGGCCGTGCCGAACTGATCGTGGACAAGTCCGCCGGGCTGTTCGACACCCTGGGCGACCGCAGCACGGTGTGGATGAGCCACGGCGACCGCATCGAGGTTCACCCCGAGGGGTTTATCGCCATTGCCCACACCGCCAATGCCCCGGTAGCGGCGTTCTGGAATGAACAGCGGCGGGTGTGGGGGCTGCAATTCCACCCCGAGGTGGTGCACACCCCGGACGGCACCACCATGCTGGAAAATTTCGCCTTCGGCATCTGCGGCTGCCATCCAAGCTGGACCATGGCGTCCTTTGTGGAAACCGAAATCGCCCGCATCCGCAAACAGGTGGGTGACCGTCAGGTGATTTGCGCCCTGTCCGGCGGGGTGGACTCGTCGGTGGCGGCGGTGCTGGTACACCAGGCCATTGGCGACCAGCTCACCTGCATTTTTGTGAACAACGGCCTGTTGCGCAAGGGCGAGGCGGCCAAGGTGGTGGCCACCTTCCGCGACCACATGGGCATGAAGCTGGTGTTTGCCGACGAGGCCGACCGTTTTTTGAAAAAACTCGCCGGAGTGACCGACCCGGAGCAGAAGCGCAAAATCATCGGCAACACCTTCATCGACGTGTTCGACGAGGAGGCCGGGCGCCGCAAGGATGTGGACTTTCTGGTCCAGGGCACCCTCTATCCGGATGTCATCGAAAGCGTGTCCTTCAAGGGCCCCAGCGCCACCATCAAGACCCACCACAACGTGGGCGGTCTGCCCGAAGACCTCAAATTCAAGCTCATCGAGCCGTTCCGCGAACTGTTCAAGGACGAGGTGCGTGCCATCGGCCGCGAACTCGGCGTGCCCCACGAGATCATCAGCCGCCAGCCGTTCCCCGGCCCCGGCCTGGGCATCCGCATCCTGGGCGAGGTCACCCCGGAGCGCGTGGCCCTGCTGCAGGAGGCCGACGCCATCGTGCTGCAGGAGGTCAAGGCCGCCGGGCTGTACGAGAGCATCTGGCAGTCCTTCGCGGTGCTGCTGCCGGTCAAGAGCGTGGGGGTGATGGGCGACGAGCGCACCTATGAAAACGCCGTGGTGCTGCGCGCCGTCAACTCGGTGGACGGCATGACCGCCGACTGGGTACACCTGCCCTACGACCTGCTGGGCACCATCTCCAACCGCATCATCAACGAGGTGCGGGGCATCAACCGCGTCTGCTACGACATCTCCTCGAAACCGCCCGGCACCATCGAGTGGGAGTGACCGCAACAGCGGGGAGGAACATGGGGTGTCCCGAGGGCTAATCGTCATCCTCCTGCTGCTGGGTGTGTTGTGGCTGCTGGCGCCTCCTGCCAGGCAGAAAGAGCGCCCCCCGCAGGGTGACCGGATGGGGTTTCTGAACGAAAAATTCGATCCGTTCGTGCTGCCGGGGGGGGCGGGCAGCACGGTGGACCCGATTGCCCGGGCGGACGCCGACACAGAGGCCGCGGACGCCCTGCGCGAGGGGCAGCGGTTGCTGCAGGCCGGCAATCCGGGCGCCGCCGTTGCGATGTTCGAGAAGGCGGCCGCCGGGGGGATTTGGGAGGCCGCGCTGGGGCTGGCCGAGAGCTACCGGGAAAGCCGGGAGTCCGACCTTGCCCTCGAGATCATCCACGAGGCGGCCATCGACCACGGCGACGACCCCCGCGTGTGGATGCTGATGGGCGAGATTTACTTCGGCAAGGGGGAATTTGCCCTGGCCATCGACGCCTGGGAAACCGTGATGAAACTGCGGCCCACCCCGGAACTGGCGGACCGCATCCGCCAGACCCAGGTCGAAATGAACCTGAGGGACCGTTACCGCGACGACCTGTCGCGCCACTTTGCCCCGCGTTTCGAGGGGCCGGTGCTGGACCGGACGGTTCACGATGTGGCCAAGGCACTGGAAGACGCCTATCTGGCGGTGGGGCTGGAACTGGGCTATTACCCGACGGAGCGCACCGAAGTGGTGCTGTACACCGAGGAATCGTTTTACGACGTGACCCGCGCCCCCAGTTGGGCCGAGGGGGTCTATGATGGCGTCATCCGGTTGCCGGCGGTGGGGGCGGAGTCCGATCTGGACACCCTGCGCCGGGTGGCCGTGCACGAATACGCCCACGCCGTGGTGACCGGTCTGGCCGGAGAAAAAGCCCCCAGTTGGGTGCAGGAGGGGGTGGCCATGAACATGGAATCGGTGCCGCCCCCTTATACCTGGGCGCGGGACACCCTGCTGGCGGAGGATGTGGTGCCGCTGACCGCCGAGGAGCTGGGAACGCCTTTCGGCGGCCTGGCCGAGGAGCAGGTAAGCCTCGCCTATGCCGAGTCGTATGTGGTGTTTCAGTACTTGCTGGCGCACTACGGCACCTACAAGGTGCACGACATGCTGCGTGCGATGAACGACGAGTCGGTGGAGGATGCCATGGACCGGGCGTTTGATATCGATCTGCAGACGGCCATCGACCTGTCCATGCAGGAGTTGCGGAGCAAGGAGACCCCCGGGTGGCAACGTTCCTGAAGCGCCTGTTGGGCATGACCCTGCTGGGCGTGGCCTGCGTGGCCATGCCGGCCGTATGGGTGCAGGCGGCGGACACCGGTGCCCTGCGGGAGTTGACGGTGCGCCGCGCGGACCACACCGCCTGGGTCTCGGCGCGGCTGTCCGGAGGCTTGCCGAACCGGGTGCTCAAGCAGATCCGCCGGGGCGTGCCGCAGGACCTGTTCTACACCGTCACCGTCCGGCGGCGGCACCGCCGCTGGTTCGACGAGGAACTGCTGGCAAGCACGGTGCGCTTCACCCTGCGCTACGACACCCTGCGCGGCATCTGGCTGATCCGCCGCACCGCCCCCGACGGTGCCGTTTTCGACACCGAGGCCGCCAGCCAGGAGCAGGCGGTGGAGGCCGTGTCCCAATTGCGGGACGTGGCCATCGAGGTGCCGCCGATGCGGCGCGGAGAGTGGTATTACATTTCGGTGAAGGCGGAAGTGCGGGCCACGCCGTTGCCCCTTTACCTTGATTATGTGTTCTTTTTCGTCCCCCACGTCGAATTCGAAACCCCCTGGGCCAGTTCCGGGCCCCTCGCCCCATGAACGGCACGCTGAAATCCTTGTTGAACGTGCTGCGCCGCCTGCCGCTGGCCGCCAAATGGACCACGGCGGCGCTGCTGGTACTGATGGGGGTGACCATCACCGTCATGTCGCGCACCAGCGCCAACGGCCGCGGCCACGGCCACCTGTGGGTGTGGACGCTGGTCAACATGAACGTGATCCTGGCGGTGGTGGTGGCCCTGCTCCTGTCCCGCAACCTCATCAAGTGGGTGTTCGAAGGGCCGTTGCTGGGCAGCCTGCGCACGCGGCTGGTGGCGGCGTTTGTGGGGTTTTCGCTGATCCCGGCGGTGTTGCTGTTTCTGGTGGCCTCGGAGTTGCTCACCAACAGCGTGGACGGCTGGTTCGCGCCCCGCGTGGACGAGGCCATGTCCGACGCCGCGCAGGTGGCCCACGAGCGCTACCGGGAACTGCGCGACGACGTGGCGGCGGATGCGGGCCGTGTGGCGCGGCTGCTGCCGCCGGACTGGCGGGAGATGCCGGTGGACAGCCTGAAGGGGTGGCTGGAGGCGCAACGGAGCGACTGGAAATTTTCCGGGCTGGCCCTGTTGCGCGGGGGCGATGGGGAGCGGGCGAAACGCGGCGCGACGGCGGGGGCGGTGGCCCTGCCAGGACGGCCGCCGACGGAGGGGTACCTGCATGCCACCGGCACCCCCTATGGAGAGTTGTTGCAGGCGGCGGTACCCATCGCGGGCGGTGACGCGCTGGTGGCGGAGCGCCTCATCCCGGCGCAGGAAATCAGCCGCCTGTCCACCATCACCGGCAATTTCGAAACCTTTTCCCAACTGTCGTCCGCCAGCGATCCGATCAAGACCGCCTACCGCCTGTCGTTTCTCACCATCACCCTGGTGATCCTGTTTTCCGCCACCTGGTTCGGTTTCTACATCGCCCGCAGCATCACCAACCCGCTGCAGCAGTTGGTGGAAGGCACCCGCGCGGTGGCGGCGGGGGATCTGGCCGTGCAGGTGCCGCCGGTGTCCCGCGACGAGGTGGGCGAACTGGTGGCCGCCTTCAACGCCATGACCGGGGAACTGGCGCGCACCAACCGGCGCCTGACCAGCACCAACCTGGAACTGGAATCGCGCCGCGCCTACATGGAGGCGATCCTCGAAAACGCCGCCACCGGGGTGATCGCGCTGGATGCCTCGGGACGGGTAAGCCTGTTCAACCGCGCCGCCGCCGAGATCCTTGGCCTGGAACAGGAGCAGGTGCGTGACCGCCCCTACCGCGAGGCGTTCGGCGACATGACCCCCCAGGCCGTGGGGCAGTTGGCCGATCTGCTGCGCGACCCGCAGTCGGGGGCGCAGCGCAGCACGGCGGAGCGGCAGGTGACCATCATGCGGGGCGGGGTGCCCCTGACGCTTCAGGTCAACGCCCGCCGTCTGGCGCTGCCGGAGGGGGAGTCCCTGGGGCTGGTGCTGGTGTTCGACAACCTCACCGAACTGATCCGGGTGCAGAAGGACGCCGCCTGGCGCGAGGTGGCCCAGCGCCTGGCCCATGAGATCAAGAACCCCCTCACCCCCATCCAGCTTTCGGTGCAGCGCATGTACAAGTGGTTCGAGCGCGAGGGGCAGACACCGCCGCCGCTGGTGGCGGAAACCACCGCCACCGTGCTGGAGCAGGTGGACGCCCTCAAACGGCTGGTGGACGAATTTTCCCTGTTTGCGCGCATGCCCCATCCGCACCTGGCGCCGGCCTCCATCGGCGACCTGGCCACCGACGTGGCCATCCTGTATCGCCAGGCCTACCCCGGCGTGGAGGTGACGATCGACATCGGCGCCATGGGCGAATTGCGGCTGGATGCGGAGCAGATGCGGCGCGTGTTCACGAACCTGTTCGAGAACGCGGTGCAGGCCATGGGCGGGCAGGGACGCATCCACATCGCGGGCGAGGTGGCCTCCGACGACTGGGTGGCGATCCGCTTTGCCGATACCGGCCCCGGCCTTCCGGAGGGGGGGCACGACAAGGTGTTTCAGCCCTATTTCTCGCGCCGCGAGGGGGGGACTGGGCTGGGGCTGGCCATCACCAGCCGCATCATCGAGGAGCACGGTGGCCACATCCGCGCCGAGGACGGCAGCCCCGGCGGCGCCGTGTTTGTCGTCCTGCTGCCGCGCCATGCACCCGCCACCGCTTGAGCGGCCCGGTTTTTTTGCCCGTTTCCAACTTTCCAGGAGTTTTTTGAATGCACCCCGAACGGCTTGAAGGTGGTTCGTCTCACCGCTGTGGTTTTGTGGCCCTGGCCGGGTGCCCGAACGTGGGCAAGTCCACCCTGCTCAACCGCTTTCTGGGGGAAAACCTGGCCATTGCCACGCCCATGCCCCAGACCACCCGGCGCACCATGCGCGGCATCCTGACCCTGCCGGGCAGCCAGATCGTGTTCCTCGACACCCCCGGCATCCACCGCCCCCACAACAGCCTCAACGAGGCCATGGTGGCCGCCGCGAAGGAGGCGGTGCACGACGCCGACGTGGTGGTGATGCTGGTGGACGCCTCGCGCCCGATGGGCAAGGGCGACCGTGCGGTGGCCGAAGTCTGTCTGGCCGGGGGGCGCCCGGTGGTGCTGGGACTCAACAAGTGGGACGCGGTGGCGGAGACCGACCGCGCGCCGCGCCGCGAGGAATATGCGGCACTGGGTGCCTTTGCCGCCGTGGCCGAGTTTTCCGCCCTTGACAGCGCGGCCTCGGCCATCCTGTTGCCACTGCTGCTGGAGCGGCTGCCGGAAGGCCCGGCGTTTTATCCCGACGAGCAGGTGTCGGACCAGACCCTGCGCGACCTGATCTGCGAGTTGGTGCGCGAGCAGGTGATCCTGCACTGCTCCCAGGAGGTGCCCCACGCCGTGGCAGTGCTGGTGGACCGCTATCAGGAGGAGGGCGGGCAGGATGACGCGGAGGGGGACGGCGAGCAGCGGGGGGACGATCTGAAGGAGCCGGGACAAAAAGGCGGTGACCACGTGTGGGCCACCATCTACGTGGAGCGCGACAGTCAGAAGGGCATCCTCATCGGCAAGGGCGGCAGCATGATCCGCGACATCGGCAGCAAGGCCCGCGCCCGCATGGCCGAGGTGATCGGCCGCCCGGTGCACCTGCGCCTGTTCGTCAAGGTCCATCCGGAGTGGCGCAAGGACAGCAAATTCCTGCGCGAACTGGGATACCAGTAAGGGCCGGGCGCCTCCGCCCGGATTTTTCATCCGGGTGCGCACGGGCGGGCGGGATGATCGGGCAACGCTTGCCGGGCCCAATCGCTGCGGGCAAAAATTATTGACCAATCCGCGCCCCGCGGTTCCCCCCGGTCGCCCCGATCGGCTACCCTGAAGGGCTTGGCGACGCTGCTCCGGCGCCGCCTGCCAAGGGGAGCCCCGTGTCGGTCAACGAACTTTCCCAGCGCCACGCCCTGGTCCTTGATGCCGTGCACCGGCTGCTGCGCCGGGGCGCGATGCGCAACCTGGGCAAAATGGTCAACAAGATGCACCCGGCGGAGGTGGCCAAGGTGGTGCGCCACCTGGAGGACCGCACCGAAAAACGCATCGTGGTGGGGCTGCTGGAAGACCTGGAAGCCCGCGCCGAGGTGCTTTCGGAACTGGACCCGGACTCCATCGTGGCGGTGTTCACCCAAATGTCCACCCAGGCCCAGCTCGGGGTGTTGCGCGCCCTGTCGTCCGACGACGCCGCCGACCTGCTCGGCTGGCTGCCGCCGGAGGTGGCCAGTACCCTCATTCCCCAGCTCACCGCCACCGACGCCGAGATGGTGGAACTGCTCGGCTACCCCGAAGAGACCGCCGGCGGCATCATGACCCCGGAGTTTCTGGCGGTGCCGTCCACCGCCACCGCCGGGGATGCCATCGCCCGCCTGCAGGGGGCGGCCGACGCCGAGATGGTGTTTTACATCTATGTGGTGGACGCGGCGGGAATTCTCGAGGGGGTGCTGTCGCTGCGCGAACTGCTCACGGTGCCGCCTGACCGTCCGGTGACGCAGGTGATGGTCACCCCGGTGATCCGCGCCCGCGTGGACGTGGACCAGGAGGAGGTGGCGCGCCTCACCGCGCGCTACAACCTGCTGGCCGTGCCGGTGGTGGACGAGGCCGAGCGACTGGTGGGCATCATCACCGTGGACGACGTGATCGACGTCATCCGCGAAGAGGCCACCGAGGACATGCTCAAGATGTCCGGCACCTCGGTGGACACCGAATACACCCTTACCGCCGGCAGTTTCAAGGCGGCGCGGCTGCGCATCCCCTGGCTGCTGGCAAACGTGGTGGGCGGCGTCATCAGCGCCCTGCTGCTGATGTATTTTTCCGTGACCCTGAAAACCGTGCTGGCGGTGACCGCGTTCATCCCGGTGAGCATGGCCCTGGGGGGCAGCCTGGGATTGCAGTCGGCCACCATCGTGGTGCGCGGACTGGCCACCGGGCGTATCGAACTGAGCGACGTGCGCCGGGTGTTTATGCGCGAGTCGCGGGTGGGCGCCATGGTCGGTCTGGTGTGCGGCGGGCTGGTGGGGCTGATTGCCATGGCCTGGCAAAGTCCGTGGCTGGGGCTGGTGGTGGGGGTTTCCCTGTTTCTGGCCAGTTGCGTGGCGGTGACCATCGGCACCCTGGTGCCCATGCTGTTCGAATCCATCAAGATTGACCCGGCGGTTGCCTCCGGGCCGCTGGTCACCATGCTCAACGACCTTACCGGGTTGCTCATCTACCTGAGTCTGGCCACCTGGATGCTGTGGCTGCTGGCGCCGGGGGGACACCCATAAGCGCCATGCGCTGGCTGGATACCCAGGCCATCGTGGTGGGCCGCCGCAGGTTGTCCGGCGCCGACCGGCTGGTCACCCTGCTCACCCCGGAGCACGGGCGCATGCGCGCCGTGGCGCGGGGCGACTGCCTGCCGCGCAGCCGTCAGGCGGGGGCGCTGGAACCTTACGGCGTGTGCCGGGTGATCCTGCTGCCGGGGCCGGGAGGCGGCGGACTGTTCCGCGTGGACGCCGCGGAGCGGGTGCGGCCCTTTTTATCCCTCACCGGCGACCTCATCCGCTGCCAGGGGGCGGGGCTGGCCTGTGCGTGGGTGCGCGGGTTGTCCCGCGAGGGCGAGAGCCGCAGCCTCTACCATTTGCTGGAGGGACACCTGGCCGAACTGGACGCCGGAAGCCCGGTGTTGGCGGCCACGGCGGTGTTTCTGTGGCGGCTGCCGCAGGAAATGGGGGTGGCGCCGCAACTGGATCAGTGCGCCGATTGCGGCTGCGGCGACGGCTTTGCGGCCTTGCGGGTGGTTCCCGGCGCGGCGGTGTGCGGGGAATGCCGAAAATCCGGCGACATCCCCCTGACGGCACCGCACTGGGCCGCCCTGCGGGCCCTGGCAAACCCCGCATACTCCGCCGCGGGGGCCACCACACCGCTGGCCGCCGCGGCTGTTGCAGGAGGCTGCGAACTGGCTTCCGATACGGCCTCCGACACGGTCCTGCGGCGGTTGGCGGCCTTGGCCCAGGTCTACCTGCGGGGGCACTTCGGCGCCGGTCTGCCCTAGGGGGCCGGTGGCGCCAGCAGGCCCCGGCCGGGCTTGCCCCGGTAGCCCTCTGTCCCGTGGCGCGGCGCTTGCAATATCTCCAGACCACACATGCCGGGGGGCCGATGTGGGAATCCACGCGAATCGCCGTGTGGAATTCCGTGTGGAGGTCTGTGCGGTGCGCAGACAATGGACGGCCCCCGACCACCGGAACGGATCCGGGGGGTATGGCATCAAGCAGGAGCACGCCGACAAGGCGGAAGGCGACAGCGTTGCGTCACCCAGCCGTGAGATATCTGTTGCCCATTTTGGGTATTTGTATTGCCCTGTCCGGCTGTGCCGGGGGCACCTCCGGCGGCGCCGATTGCAGCAAGCCGTCCACCGTGATCGCCAGTCTCAAGGTCTGGCCCACCGACGTGGTGGTGAACCAGGGTGAAACCTACACACTGGCCCCCGAAACCAGCAACGCCTGCGGCAATTCGATTACCGGCGCCAGCTTTGCGTGGGGCTCGGAAGACACCAGCATCATCTCGGTGAACGACTACGGTCAGGTGACCGGCCTGAAAACCGGCAAGACCAGAATCAACGTGCACCCCAGGTCGGGGCCGGAGGGGCGGCCGCTGGAGGGAGGCGAGGCGACCCTTGTCGCCCGGGTGAACGTCGCGGTTCAGGCGCAGTTGCAGACCCATCCCCCGATCAAGAGCATTCGCGTTTACCCTCCCGGTCCGGTGGTGATGGCGAAGGGGAGCACACTGCAGATGGCCGCCCAGGCACTGGACGCCACCGGGCGACAGATCCCCGGCATTGCCTTTTCCTGGACCAGCGACTGGGTGGACGTGGCGACGGTGGACCCCCAGGGCGGGGTGGTGCGAGCGTTGCAGGCCGGGCTGGTGAAGATCACCGCCTTCCCCACCAGCAGTTCCGGTGTTCCCCCCACCGTTACGGTTGTCACGGTGCTGGACGTGAACGGTGCCCCTTCGCCCCCGCCGATTCTTACCGTCACTCCCGCCGACATGCTGCTGTCGATAGGCGATGTGGGACAGTTCGAGGCCACGGTGACCGACGCCACCAGTGGGGTCCAGTTGCCCGCCACCGTCACCTGGACGGCCACCCCCGTCGGCGTGGTGAGCCTGAATCCACTGCCCTCGCAGGGCGTGTTGCTGGAGGTGACGGGGCTGGCCGCCGGCACCGCGCAGGTGACCCCCACCGCCACGGTGGGGGGATTCAGGGTGGTCGGCGCCCCGCTTCCGGTGACCGTGCTGTCCAAATCGGGGCTGGCGGTGGGGGCGGGCTGGCAGACGGTGGCGGCGTTGCCCCTCGACCTGGCCCAGCACCGCATGTCGGCGGTGGGCAACACCCTGTTCATTACCGGCGGCATCGCCGGCGATCCCACCCTGGGCGCGGGCCCGCGCGAGGACGTGCTGCGCACCCGGGTTGGCACCGGGGTGGACCATCCGGCGGGCACCCTGTGGGCCACCACCACCACGTTGAACCCCGCTCCCGTCCAGGGGTGGGACCTGTCGCCCTATAGCCGGAGCGACGACCCCTACCTGCGGCTGATCAACTATTGCACCTACGATCCGGTTTGTCTGTCCATCAAGCGCGAGGCGGTGCTGGATGTCACCAACACCATAACGCTGCCGTCCCGCTGGGTGCATTACCAGGTCTTTGGTCATGCCCAGTCGGTGTGGAGCAACCCCGCGACGGGCCAAAACCGTATTTTCGCGGTCGGGGGGCTCGATGCCCAGGTGGACCTGGGAATTTATGGCCCGGGCAGTTCCAACGCCGTGGGGCCCCAGCAGCAGCGCTATTCCGACCTTGTGTTGTGGGGCGACGTGAAGGCGGACGGCACCCTTCCGGTCAGCAATGCCTGGTTTGAAGGTCTGCGCCTCCCCGCCGGCACCTATACCGGAACGGATTTTGTGGACGACAAGCCCGGCCGCGCCTACGCCGCCACGGTGGTACACAACAACCGCCTGTACGTGCTGGGCGGCTGGGGCTGGATATGGAAAAATTCCGCGCAGCGTTATGTGGGCCTGAATCGTCCCGAATTGCTGATGGCCGACATCGATCTGCTCACCGGCGCCCTGAAAACCCCCTGGTGGTTGCCCTCCCTGCTGCCGGAACCTCTCAACCGCCACGCGGTGGCCATGGTGGGTGACTGGATGGTGGTGAGCGGCGGCCGCACCGGCAGCGACGAGACCGTAACGGACCAGGTCAGCAATCGGGTCTACGTCTCCAAAGTTTCCTCCACCAACGGTTGGCCGGGCCCGTGGAATCAGGCCCGCCCCCTGCCCCGACCGGTACAGTCCCACGCCATGCTGAACATCCCCGGCACCAGTTACCTGGTGATGATTGGTGGCGACGATCTGTACACCGGCGCCTCGGCGGACGTTTACCTGACCCAGATGAATCTGGTGACCGGCGCCCTCGGTCCCTGGCAACTGCTGCCCCCTGTGCCGGCGGACGCCTCCGGCGTTCCCGGAATCACCGGCATGGGCAGCGCCGTGGTGGTGCAGACGGTCAATGGCAGGAAGATTGCGCACATCTATGTTGCCGGTGGCGGCATCCTCAGCGGGCTGGGACCGGTCGGCTACGAAATCAGCCGCCACACCGCCGTGTTCCGCCTGGACATCGAGATTCCCTGATTCAGCGACAGATCGACCGCTTCCCCCCGCACGGCCATCCGGGTTAGGGTAGGGATTCCCGTCAAGGAGTCGCCTGTCCATGCCCACCGGCCTTGTTTATCACCCGATCTTTCTGGAACACGACACCGGCCGCATGCATCCGGAGTGTCCGGAGCGGTTGCGCGCCATTCTCAAGCGGCTGGATGCGGACGGCCTCCGGCAGGAACTGGCCGCCATCCCCCCGCGTGAGGCGGAACGCGTCTGGCTGGAGCGGGTTCACACCCCGCGCCACCTGCGCGATCTGCGCGACGGTGTGGCCATGGCCGGGGAGCGGCTCTGCTACCTGGACCACGAAACCCCGGTCTCGTCCGCCTCCGAATCCGCCGCCCTCAGTGCCGCGGGCGGCGCGCTGGCGGCGGTGGACGCCGTGTTGGACGGCAGTGTGGACAATGCCTTCTGTCTGGTGCGCCCCCCCGGCCACCACGCCGAGCCGGACCGCATCATGGGCTTTTGCCTGCTCAACAGCGTGGCCATTGCCGCACGTTACCTGCAACACCGCCACGGCATCCGCCGGGTGCTGATCGTGGACTGGGACGTGCACCACGGCAACGGCACCCAGGCGGCGTTCTGGACCGATCCATCGGTTTTTTACTATTCGATCCACCAGTATCCGTTTTACCCCGGCAGTGGCGGCCCCATGGAGGTGGGGGGCGGGGAAGGGGGCGGGACCACGCTGAACAGCCCCATGGACCGGGGTTGCGGCGATGGGGACTACCTGGATGAACTGGAAAAGGTGTTGTTGCCCGCTGCCGAGGCGTTCCGCCCCGAGTTCGTGCTGGTGTCCGCCGGGTTCGACGCCCACGCCGCCGACCCGCTGGGCGACATGCGCATGACCGCCGACGGTTTTCGCCGCATCACCGAACTGGTGCGGGGGCTGGCCGAAAGCACCTGCGGCGGACGGCTGGTGTCGGTGCTGGAAGGGGGGTATGACCTGGAGGCCCTGGGGGCCAGCGCGGCTGCGCACGTTCGGGGGCTGCTCAAATAGCCCGTCCCGGCGAAGCCGCCCCGGAGGGGGGGAACCGCCGGGGGAATAAAAAACATCACGGCCCGCCGGGGGTGACCGGCGGGCCGTGATGCGTCGAATTCATATGAAACAGCAGGACACCCGGCAAGCAGGGAGAGGGGGAGCTACTGCCGGGTGCCCTGGTCGGGTCAGCCTTGCGGCCGACGTCCGCTCGTGAAAGTGGTTACGGCTGGGCAGCCAGCTGGCGCTCGCGCTCGGCGATGAAACCCATCAGTTCCGGGTGGGACTCGTCGCTGAGGCCCTCGAAGCGCACACCGATGAGGTGGACGCCCACATGCGGGTTGCAGCGGATGATCTTGCCCGTCACCGATTCGGTGTGCAGCTCACCATGGTGGTTGAAGGTCAGGTGCACGGTGATCTTCTTGCCGATGTCCAGCGGCTTGGGGGAGTAAAGCCCCACACCGTTGCGGCTGACGTTCATCACATACGCCTCGATGCGGTCCTCGTTGGCGCCAACCTCCAGGTCGGCCAGCGAGGTGATGGAAAACCTTTCGGCCTGACGACGTTCCTGCATCGGAAATCCTTCCCAACATGGTGTTTTCATGCGCTGTCCGGCAGGAGGGAATCCAGACCCTCCTGTTTTTTCCCGGCGTGGGCACCTCAGCCCGGCGCATGGGCCTCATGTCCACTTTTCGGACAATCGGCGGGCTTCTTTAGCGGATTTTTCGGACCAATACCCGTGCCATCCCCTCCCGGATGCGCCCATACAGATGCAGCGCCGCCCCCGGCGGCCAGCGGCAGATAGGGGCCGCGCGCCAGATGGAAGGACCGGCGGCGCTCCGGGGCGCTCGGTAACGCGGCCACCCAATGGGCCCCCAGATGCCGTTCCAGGGAGTCCAGCAGGGCGTGTGCGGCGGCTTCCCAGGTGATTCCGGGCAGGAAGCGTGCCAGACCGGCCACGCCGCTGCCCGTCGCCCCCGGCAGCCGCACCGGCCCCGACAGGGGCAGGGTGCCCTGGGTGAGCAGCCCCTGGGGCCAGCGCCGCTGGGCAATGGCCACCAGCTTGCAGCCGTCCAGGGTGGTCTCCTCGCGGGTGGGGGAGGAAAAACAGGCAAAGCCGCGCCCCGGGCTGCGGAGGGGCGCTGCGTCCCGCGCCGTTTCGGGCCCCTCGGCCTGCGGCGTGATCGGCAACCCCAGGGTACCCAGTGCCTCGGCGCAGGCTGCGGCCACCGTCCGGTAAGCGGCGCGCACCCCCCGTGCCAGCAGGGGGTGGCCGCGGGGCACCATCAGGGCAAAGGTGACCTCGTGTTCATGGAACACCGCCTGCCCGCCGGTGGCGCGGCGCACCGCAGGACAGGGCAGGGGAGTGGATGAATAAACAGGCGCGGGCTGAGGAGCGGACAATTGATGCCGCCCCAGCGTCAGGCCCGGCACCGGCCAACGGTAGAGACGCAGCGTGGGGGGGGCGATTCCGGCCCACACCGACTCCGCCAGCGCCTGATCCATGGCCATCTGCCGCGCGGCGCTGCGGGCGCTCACCGTCACCAGCCGCCACGCCTCGGTTGCCGTGGGCGCCTGTGGCGCCGGGGGGGCAACGGGCGACGGTGCAAGTCTGCCGACGGGAACGGGCCGCAACGGGGCGCCCGCCACCCCGTGGGGACGGGAAAGTTGAAGCGCCCCTGCGGGTCGGGCTATGATGCCGTGCTCAAGCTGATTCATTTTCCTCGAACCCGATCGGATCCCATGACCGGAGCGGAACTGGTAACCCTTACAGTCGTGCGGTGGTTTCACCTTCTGGGTGCCGCCGTGCTCGTTGGCATGATGATTTACCATGCCCTCATTCTTGGCTTCCGGGTCAACAAGGTGTCCGGCCCCGTCTCGCCGCTGCTCAAAAAGATGAGCCGCTACTTCGGACCGGTCTACTGGGCCGCCATCGTGCTGCTGGTGACCACCGGCGGATTCACCATTCTGGATCGCCTTACCTCGCTGGAAGGGCGCGCGGTCCCCTTCAAGAACATGTACGAATTTTTCTGGGGGGTCAAGATTGTTCTGGTGCTGGTGATTATCGGCAACTCCCTGTTCATGACCGGACAGCTCAAAAAGATTGCCGCAGCGGTCCGTGCCATGGGGCCGGAAGGCTCTCCGCAGGCGCTGGCGGCGGCCCCCGGCGCCAAGGTGTTCCGCATGCGCGCCACGGTGGCCTCGTTGCGGGTATTCAACCTGGTGCTGGGCATCCTGGTGCTGATGATGGCCGCGCTGTTGCAGAACACCTTCACCCTCATCGTCCTGAGGATGGAGCATTACTGAGGTCGCCGATGGCTGACGAAACCACCCCTTCCACCGCCGTTTCCGGCCCGGCGTCCGGCGCATCGACCGAGACCCCGGCCCAGGGCGCCTCCGCCAACCCGACCCCCGCCAAAAAGTCGCGCCGGGGCAACAGCTTCGAACTGGTGCCCGACACCCGCGGCGCCGCCCTGCACGGTGGACTCTACACCCTGTACATCGCGGCGGCGCTGGTCATGGCCCTGCGCTCCGAAACCGGCTCGGTGTGGTTCTACGTGTTCTATTTTCTGGCCTGCTTCCTGACCTTTCAGGTGGTCACCATCGTGCTCAGCCAGTGCATGCACGGCACCCCCCGCGCGCTGGTGCGGCTGGAGGTGGTGGGGCGCGTCCTGCGCCTGACCCGCAAAAACGGCTCCACCATGGATTTGACCCGCGACGTGGATTACAGCCGCCGGGGCAAGGTGCTGGTGGTGCAGGGCCGCACCCACGACAACCAGCGCGCCAGCGAAGTGGTGCGTCAGGGTGCGTTGCCGGACGGCGGTTTCGACGAACTGGTGCAAGCCCTCAAGAAGTTCCGGTAACCCGATGCAGGGATTTTTGGGCACCAAGGCCGATTTCTGGTGGGACGTGACCCTCACCACCGAGACCGTGGTGGTGGTCGCCTTCGTGCTCGGCTGGCGTTACGCCCGTGCGCGCCAGGGCTACAAACACCAAAAGACCATGCTGGTGGCCACGGTGATGGTGACGGCGTGGCTGGCCATGTACATCGCCCAGCAGGTGATCGCCGGGCTGAGCGGCTTTGACGGGCCGGAGATGGTGCGCTACGCGGTCTATGTGCCCACCATCATCTTTCACTCCCTGGTCTCGACCCTGGCCATCGCCCTCAGCGCCTATCAGATCTGGTCCGGCTTCCGCTGGTCGCGCTTTGAGGGGGGGGACAAGGTGCTGCACGGCAAGGGGGCGGACCGCCACCGGCGCATGGGCAAGGTGACCCTGATTTCCTACCTGATGAGCGTGGTGACCGCCTACATGATCTACTTCATGTTGTTTGTGCTCTATGCGCCCCTGCGCAACCCGGAATACGGCATGGGCGAATCGGTGGGGGTGCTTACCGCCATTGTCGCCACCGCCGCTGCGGTGCTGGGGGTGGGTGGCATGCTGCTGTCACGCACCAATCGCGCCCCCGCGGGGTGACCGCCGTGCCGGGAAGGGGTCCCGCCCCGGCCCCCGCCGGTCGCCTGCTCCGTCTGGGGCGGCGGGTGGCCGCCAATGCCCGCGCCCATCCGTATCTGACCGTCATGTTCGGCTTCTGGTCGTTCGGCTATACCATGATGGTGCCGACCCTGCTGGGCAGCCATTTCATGGCCTTTTTCAGCGAACAGTTCGGGGGCCGGCCAGAGGCCCTGTTCCTGGCCTTTGGCCTGCTGCTGGTGAATGTCATCCTGTTCGCCTTTGTGGTGCCGTTCGTGCTCTGGATGATGGTGTGCTGGGCGCTGGGGCAGGGCGACGACGCCGGGCCCGATGCCGGGTCTGGCGGGGCGGCAACGCAACAGACCGACCGGACGGGGAGTGACCGGGCGGAATCCACCCGCAATCCGCCCGTACCGATTGACTCCACCCCCCCTCCGCCCCAATAATGCGCGTCTCGCGGGAGACAGTCCCGTGAACGGTTTTCCGTCTCGGGCGGGCGTAGCTCAGTTGGTAGAGTCCCAGCTTCCCAAGCTGGTTGTCGCGGGTTCGAATCCCGTCGCCCGCTCCATCCGTATCGATCAGTCCGTATCGATCAGTCCGTATCGATCAGTCCGTATCGATCAGTCCGTAAGAAAGCCCGGTCGGCCCCGGTGCGGTGCAGGCGCCGCTCCGGGGCCGCGGCGTTTCGGCCCCACCCCGCCACTGTGGCGGAAGGGCGCGGGGGCAGACAGGGAGAACGGGGCAGGCCAGGGTCTTTTTGCGGCCCGGCGGCCCCGCACAGGGGAGGTGAAGGTGCGTACCTTGGTGCTGGGAGGAGTGCGGTCGGGCAAAAGCGCCTACGCCGAATCGCTGCTGGCGAACGCCCCCCTGGTGCGCTACGTGGCCACCGCCCGCGCCGGCTTGGTCTCCCCCGACGGCGTCCCGGACGCCGACATGGCCGAACGCATCCGCCGCCACGCCGGGCGCCGCCCCCCCCACTGGGAGACCGTGGAGGCGGGCGCGCATCTGGAGCGCTGCCTGACCCCCTTCTGCACCCCCCCTCACAACGCAGCCCCTTACAACGCCGACCCCGCAGGCGCCGACCTCCACGCCCCCACCCCGGAGGGGTGGATTCTGGTGGACGGCCTGACCCTGTGGCTGGCCACCCTGCTGGAGGACGCCGAAGGGTGGGGGACCGGTCCCGAGGCCGCCATCGCCAGCGGTGTCGCCGCGCTGGGGCGCTGCCAACGCCTGATTGTGGTGTCCGAGGAGGTCGGCTGGGGGAGCATGCCCGCGCACCCGCTGGCGCGCCGCTTTGGTGACCTGGCCGGGGAACTCAACCAGCGCGTGGCCGCCCTCTGCGAGCACGTGGTGCTGGTGGCCGCCGGATTGCCCCTGGCCCTCAAGGGCGGCCTGCCCGCGTCGGTCCCCCGGCCACAGCCTGTCCGTACCTCCGGGCCCCGTACCTCCGCGCCCCGAATTGCCACCTCCCAAGTTTCCGCCCCCCGCCACCAAGGAGAAGCCGCCTCATGACCACCCCCGCGCCGGAGCCACTGCCGGAGTCGTTGCCGGAGTCGTTGCCGGAGTCTTTACGCGAGCCTCTGCTGGACCAAATCGTCCAGGCCATCGCCCCGGTGGGCCACCAGATGGACGCGGCCATCACCGGGTGCCTCGACTCCCTGACCAAGCCCCCCGGCAGTCTGGGGCGGCTGGAGGACATGGCCCTGCACATCGGCCGCATCCAGCGCACCATCAAGCCGTCGGTGGCCCACAAGGTGGTGACGGTGTTCGCCGCCGACCACGGCGTGGCGGCGGAGGGGGTCAGCGCCTACCCGGCCGAGGTCACCCCGCAGATGGTGCTCAACTTCCTGTCCGGCGGCGCCGCGGTGAACGTGCTGGCGCGCCACGCCGGGGCGCGCGTGGTGGTGGCCGACGTGGGGGTGAACTTCGACTTTCCGCCCCCCCCCCGCGGCCCCCTGGCCCACAAGGTGGCGCGCGGCACCCGCAGCATCACCCGTGGCCCCGCCATGAGCCGCAACGAGGCGCGCCGCGCCCTGGAGGCAGGCATCCGCGTGGCGGTGTGCGAGATCGGCGCCGGGGCCGAACTGCTGGCGGTGGGGGACATGGGCATCGGCAACACCACGTCGAGCGCCGCCATCACCGCCTGCCTCACCGGCCACACCGCCGCCGAGGTCACCGGGCGAGGCACCGGTGTGGACGACGCCGGGCTGGCGCGCAAGGTGCGCGCCGTGGAGCAGGCGCTGGAGGCCAACTCCCTGCCCCCGGCGGCCACGGCGGGTTCGACCGACGCCCTGGGGGTGCTGGCGGCGGTGGGGGGCTTCGAGATCGGCGCCATCGCCGGGGCCATTCTGGGGGCGGCCCGCCACCGGGTGCCGGTGATCGTGGATGGCTACATCGCCACCGCCGGGGCGCTGATCGCCCACGCCCTGTGCCCGACCGCCACCGAATACATGCTTGCCGGGCACCGCTCCGCCGAGCCGGGACACCGCATCGCCCTGGGCCATCTGGGGCTGTCCCCCTATCTGGAAATGGAGATGCGGCTGGGCGAAGGTTCCGGCGCGGTGCTGGCCATGCACCTGGCAGAGGCCGCCACCCGCATCATGGCCGAAATGGCGACCTTCGAAGGGGCCGGGGTGTCGGGGCGCGGGGAGGCATGAGCGCATCCCCCATCTCCGGGTTGCTGACCGCCGGGCTGGACGCCGCCCGCTTCCTCACCCGCCTGCCGGTCCCGTCCCTGGCGCCGGACGGGGAACGCGCGGAACCGCACCCCTGGACCATGGCCATGTTCCCGGTGGTGGGGCTGTTTCTGGGGGCGGCGGCGTGGACCGTGTGGTGGGGGCTGCGCATCCCCTTTTCCCAGCCGGTGGCCGACATCCTCATCATCGGCATCCTGGCCCTGCTGAGCGGCGCCATCCACTGGGACGGTCTGATGGACACCGCCGACGCCCTGGGCGCCCCGCCGGAAAGGCGTCTGGAGGTGCTGCGCGATCCCCACGTCGGCAGTTTCGGGCTTTTGGCCCTGGTGTTCGTGGCCGCCGTGCAGTGGGCGGGTTTGACCGGCCTGCACGGCTGGATTCACGGCTCCGCCATCATCCTGTTCCCGATCTGGGGGAGGCTGTCCATGGCGGCGGTCACCTGGCACATGGCCGACCTGCGGGAAGGGGAGGGGCTGGCGGGGGTGTTCACCCGCCAGGTCGAGATGTCCCACCTGCTGTGGGGCGGCGGCTTCACCCTGCTGATCTCGGTGCTACTGCTGGGCTACTGGACGGCGGTGGTGGCGGTCGGGGTGGCGGCCGGAGTGTACCTGCTGCGCTTTGCCTACCGGCGCTTCTTCCGGGGGATCACCGGCGACATGATCGGCGCCACCTGCTGTGTGGTCGAGGCACTGGTGCTGGGGCTGCTCGGGCACTACCCGAACCCCTGACCGCCCCTCCGGCTGCTCTTCCGGGCGTTTCTCCGAATCAGTCCCCGGCGCGGATTCCTGACCTGCGGCATTGCCCGGCGGGTGGTTCCGGGGCTAGAATCAGGCCGAGGAGGTTCCCGTCATGTCCACCCGCCGCTCCCATAAGCTGTTCACCGTCGACGAGGCCAACGAACTGGTCCCGGAACTGAACGACATCTTCGCCGCCGTGCGCGAGGAACGGCGGATTGTCACCGAGTCCGCGCCCCACGCCAGGAAGGCCGCCGCAAAGGCCCGCGAGGGGGGCGGCAGCCCGTTCGGCGGCCGCTATGTGCAGGCGTTGGAGCGCATGACCGAGCTGGTGGAGCGGGTCAACGGCCTGGGGGTGATGGTGAAGGACGTGGACCGGGGCCTGTGCGACTTCATGCACGACCACGGCGGCGAACTGGTGCTGCTGTGCTGGAAGTACGGCGAGCCCGACGTGTCCTGGTGGCACTCCCTGGAAGACGGCTTCAATGGCCGCCGCGCCATCGAGGAACTGCAGGACCTGTCCGACTGACGGCGCCCCGCCCTCGCCTTTCGTCCCCCTCCGGCCCCGTGCTCCCGGCTCGCCGTTTCTGCGCCTCTCCATCATCTTTCGGCCACAGCTCCCGTCCCCCGGCCTCTTGACACAGGGGGGGCGGAGGGATAAATATCCCCACCGATGGAAGCATTCGTCGAGGCCGAAAATCTGACCCGCACCTACGGCGCCGTGCGGGCCGTGGACCGCGTTTCGTTCCAGATCCGCAAGGGCGAGGTGGTGGGGCTGCTGGGCCCCAACGGGGCGGGCAAAACCACCACCATGAAGATGCTCACCTGCTTCATGCCCCCCACCGAAGGCCGGGTGCGGGTGGCGGGGCTGGACGTGGTGGAGCACTCCCTCGAAGTCCGCCGCCGCCTTGGGTACCTGCCGGAAAACGTCCCCCTGTACGACGAGATGGGGGTGTGGGAATACCTCGATTTCATGGCGCGGGTGCGGGGCATCGAAGCCAGCGAGCGCGGCCGCGCCATCCGCCGGGCGGTGGCCCGCTGCGGGCTGGGCGCCATGATCGGCAAGCCGGTGTCGGCCCTCTCCAAGGGCTACCGTCAGCGGCTGGGCCTGGCCCAGGCGGTGATCCACGACCCCGATCTGGTGATCCTCGACGAGCCCACCACCGGGCTCGATCCGAACCAGATCGTCGAAATCCGCCAGCTCATCCGCCAGATCGGCAGCGAAAAGACCGTGCTGCTCTCCACCCACATCCTGCAGGAGGTGGAGGCGGTGTGCGACCGGGTGCTGATCATCAATGACGGGCGCATCATCGCCGACGGCACCCCGGCGCAACTGCACAGCGAATTCCAGGGCGCCCAGGAGCTTTCCCTGCTGATCGGCGGCGCGGCGCATGACGACCTTTCGGCGGCCCTCGGCGGCATTGCCGGCGCCGAACGCGTGCAGGTGGGCGAGCCGGACGCCCGGAACTCCGGGGTGTTTGCCGCCAGTGTCACCTCCGGCAAGGACACCGACCTGCGCGAAGCCATTTTCCGCCTCTGCGTGCAGCGCGGCTGGGTGCTTCTGGAGATGCACCGTCGCGTGGTGAGCCTGGAGGACATTTTCCGCAAACTCACCGTCCGGGAGGGGGCATGAGCGGCAAGGGAGTCGGGATGACCGGCGCCTACGCCATTTTCCGCCGCGAATTCGCGGCCTATTTCGGCCAGCCGGTGGCCTATGTGGTGATCACCGCCTACCTGCTCATCTGCGGCTGGTTCTTCGCCAGCACCCTGTTCCTCGAGGGGCAGGCCACGGTGCGCACCTACTTCGAGGCCGCGCCGTTGTTGCTGGTGTTCTTTGCCCCGGCCATCGCCATGCGGCTGCTGGCGGACGAGTGGCGCAGCGGCACCATGGAACTGCTCATCACCCTTCCGGTGCGCGACATGGATGTGGTGCTGGGCAAATACCTGGCCGCCCTGGCCGTGTTCATGGTGGCCCAGGGGGTAACCCTGCTGTACCCCCTCACCGCCGGGCTGCTGGGCAACGTGGATGGCGGGCAGGTGGTGTCGGCCTACATCGGCATGCTGCTGCTGGGCGGAACGTACCTGGCGGTGGGGCTGTGGGCCAGCGCCGTCACCGCCAGCCAGGTGGTGGCCTTCATCCTCGGTTTTTTTGTCTGTTTCGTCCTGTTTTTGCTGGGCAAGGTGGTGGCCCTGGCCCCGGCCCCCCTGGTGCCGCTGGCCGAGGCCATCGCGGTGGACACCCACTTCGCCAACCTGGCCAGGGGGGTGGTGGACAGCCGTGACGTGCTGTATTTCCTGAGCCTGATCGCCCTGTGCCTGCTGGGCGCCGTGTCCACCCTGGAAGGGCGCAAGTGGGGGAGCCGGTGAATTCCGGGATGAACTCCGAAACGCCCACTCCGAACCCCTCCGGGAACGCTTCCGGGAACGCTTCCGGGAATTCCGGCGGCGGGAGCTCCGGCGGTATTCTGTCCCGCACCGTCGCCCGCTGGGGTTTGCTGCTCACCGCCGCCGCCGTGCTGGTGGTGCTGAACCTGCTGTCGGCGATCTGGTTCGTGCGCGGCGACCTCACCGAGGACAGTGAGTTCACCGTGTCATCCAGTACCCGTAACCTGCTGAAGCAACTGGACGACCGGCTGGTGGTACGCGCCTATTTCACGCGCAACTTACCCCCCCCCTACAGCCGCGTGCGCGGTCACGTGCAGGACCTGCTCCAGGAATACCGCACCCTGTCCGGTGGAAGGGTGGCCTTCGAATTCGTCGATCCGGCCGAGACGATGGGCGAAGGCGCCGAGCACGAAATGAACCTCATGGGCATCCCCCTGGTGCAGGTGACCGACGTCTCCTCCGACAAGGTCGAGGTCAAGAACGGCTTCATGGGGGTGGTGATCCAGTTCGGCGACCAGCGCGAGGTGTTGCCCGTGGTGCGCAGCACCCAGGGGCTGGAGTATCTGTTTACCGGCAAAATCCGCAAGCTCACCGGCACCGGTCGCGGCAAAATCGGGCTGGTGCCCGCCCCCGGCACACTGGATCCGAAGTCGGACATGGCCCAGGTCATGCGCGTGATTGAGGAGCAGTACCAGGTGGAACCGGTGCCCCTGGAGGCCGGGGAGGAGGTGCCCCCCGGAATCAAGGTGCTGCTGGTGGCGCGACCGCTGGAGGAAATGTCGCGCTGGACGCTGGCGCAACTGGACCGGCATTTGGTGTCCGGCGGCGGTCTGGGGGTGTTCTTCGGGCGCACCGAGGTCGAATTGCAATCCCAGTACACCCGCATCCTGTCGGACCCGTTCCGTTCCCTGCTGGACAAGTGGGGGGTGACGGTGGGGGACGACATGGTGGTCGATCGCCACAACGTGCGCATCACCGTGGCCCAGCAGCGCGGCTTCTTCACCATGCAGAACCTGGTGGACTACCCCTACATTCCCTCGCTGCGCGACCTGGACACCCAACACCCGGTGGTTTCGGGGCTGGAGGGAATTTTCCTGCCGTTCGCCTCGTCGCTCGCCGTTCACGAGGTCCCTGGTGTCACCTACACCGTGCTGGCGCGCAGTTCCGCCGATAGCTGGCGGCTGGCTCCCGGCTACGACATCGACCCCTTCAAGCCGCTGGAAAAACTCCTCAACGAACAATCCGTCCGTGGCCCCCACCCCCTGGCGGTGGCGGCCAAGGGCACCTTCCCCAGCGCCATGGCCGGCTTCACCGTGGAACGGCCGAGGCTGGGGGCGGACGGCAATATCGAAGCCGGGGGCAAGGTCACGTTGCCCGCGCCACCGTCGGCGCCCGGGCGGCTGATTGTGGTGGGCACCGGCACCCTGCTGGAAGACAAATACATGATGAGCGGCGAGAACCTGCCGTTCATCATGAACGCCGTGGACTGGCTGGCCGGAGACGAGGCACTGCTTTCCCTGCGCTCCCGGGGTGTGACCGATCGCCCTCTGGCCGAACTCGGGCCCGGCGGCCGCGCACTGGCCAAGTTTGTCTGCGTGTTGCTGGGGCCGCTGTTGCTGGTGGCGGCGGGGCTGGTGCATTGGCGGCTGCGCTCCGCGCGGCGCCGCCGGCTGGCGGACCTGTTGCGGGAGGATACCCGGCGGTGAAGCAACGTGCCCTGATTGGTAGCGCGTTGTTGCTGGCGTTGTTGCTGGCGTTGTTGCTGGTCAGCCGCCTGAGCGACCCCGGTGGCGGCCTCAGCCACGGCCCGTTGTTGCACTTCCATTCCGCCGACGTGGCGCGCATCGAGATCGAGGGCGATGGCGTCCGCCTCACTTTGGTCCGGGAAAAGGCGGAAAAAGTGGCGGACCGGGTGTGGCGCGTCACCCGCACCGGGATTTCCACACCGCCACCGCAGGCCACTCCGCCCCCCGCGCCGCCCGCCGGGGAGGAAGGCGCCGCGGAAGGATTTGTCGCCGACGCCGCCAAGGTGGATCGGGTGCTGTCCATGCTCGAGGTGCTGCCCAGTGTCGGGGTGGTGTCCACCAACCCGGAAAAGGCGTCCCTGTTCATGGTGGACGATGCCGGGGGGCTGAAAGTGTCCCTGTTCGCTTCCGGAGCCGACACCCCCTTGTCCGAACTGGTGGTGGGCAAGGCCGCGCCGTCGATGATCCGCAGTTATGTGCGGCTGGCGGGGCATCCGGATGTGTACGAGGTGGCCGGCACCCTGGGTTACACCCTGGCCCCCGACCTGTCCCAGTGGCGGGACCGCAGTGTGTGGCGCTTCGACCCCGGTGTCATCACCCGCGTCGCCATCACCAGAACTTCCGTCCGGGCCGGGGATTCCGGCAGACGCGACGTGGTGCTGCAGCGTTCCGAGGACGGTCCCTGGGGCTGGTCCGGCCCCGCCGCGCCCGCATCCGCCCCGGACACCGGCAAGGTCAATGCCTGGCTGGAGTCCTTGTCCACCCTGAATGCCGTGGGCTTTTTTGAAGATGCCGCCGCACCCCCTCCAAACGCCCGGAAAGCGCCGCTGATGACCCTGGAGGTGACCCCCTCCGGCGACGGGCCGCCGCATCATCTGGTGCTGGAGGCGGAGGAAGAGGGGGTGTACCGGGTAGCGGTGGATGCCCCGCCCCGGCGCTACACGGTTGCCCGCGATGTGCTGGGCGGGGTGCTGGCGGACCCGTTCCGGGCTTTCGCGCCGCCGCCCCCGCCAGCCGGCTCGCCACCGGACCACTCGCCGGTGCCCGCGCCTCCCGCCCCGGCGCCCCCGCGCTGAGCCGGGAGCATGGCAACCGGGCTCCGGTTCGGCCCGGCTTGCGCGATCAGCCCGGCTTGCGTGAAATCAGGAGGGATGAACTGAACGGCGGCGACGGCAGGGCCATCTCGGTGGGGGCCTCCATGCCCGCCGCCTGAAGCCACGCGGCGTATTCGTGCCGCCCGTAGTCCCGGCCCCGGGTGGTCAGCAGCATCATCAGCGAAAACACCGCCCCCCCGGTCGGCCGCACCAGTTCCCGGTCCATGATGTGGTCCTTGATGACCACCCGCCCCCCCGGCTTCAGCGCCGCCGCGCAGCGGTGCAGCAGGGCCTGGCAGGCGTCGGCGTCCTCACCGTGCAGGACGTTGGACAGGAACACCAGATCAAAGCCGTCGGGCAGGGGGTCGGTGTGGTAATCCCCGGTGTGCAGGGCGATGCGCTCCGACATACCCTCGGCGGCCAGCACCTCGCGGGTGATGGACAGGGTGGCGGGCAGATCGAACACCTGGCACTCCAGCCCCGGATGGGCGCGGGCCATGGCCATGGGATAGGTGGCCGGACCGCTGCCCACGTCCAGCAGGCGGCAGGCACCCTCCAGGGGCAGGTTTTCCGCCACCCAGCGGTCGTCCCCCCGCGCCCGCACCAGGCTGTGCATGGCCAGGATGAAGCGGCGGGCCTCCGCCGGATCGTTCTGGTACATATCCGGCGTGCGCACCGGCTGTCCACCCCGCACCGCCTCCTCCAGCCGTTCCCACAGGGGCCAACTGGCGGCCTCGAATTCCACCATGCCGCCCAGATGCCGGGGGCTGTCCGGCAGCAGCCAGCGGCGGCTGGCGGCGGTGAGGGCAAAGCGGCCGTCGCGTTTTTCCAGCAACTCCAGGGCGGCCATGGCGTTCAGCAGCAGTTCGCAGGCACGCGCGTCCAGCCTCCGCGCGGCGGCAACCTGCCCGGCGGTGGCGCCGTTCCCCACCGCCGCGAACAGGTCCAGCTTCACCGCCGCGTGCAGCACTCGCGACGCCGCAAAGGCGCCGGAGAGGTTCTCCAGCCGCGCGAACCCCCGCTCGTCTGCCGTGCCGCCCGTCACCGCCCCGCCGGGATCAGTTGCCGGGGCGCACCATGACCATGATCAGGATGCCGATCACCGTCAGGCCGATGCTGCCGTGGATGGCGGAAAACACCGCCTTTTTCTGCCGCTCCGGGTGTTCCCGCAGACGGCCCAGCATGATGTGCAGGGCGACGTGCAGCCCCGCCAGCAGGGCAAGGAGGACCGCCTTGCCGCGGAACCAGTCGAACTCGGCATAGGGCATCCACCCGGCGTGCATGATGCCGGCGGCGGTGATCAGGGTGATGACCAGGCCGGGGACGGCCACCAGCCAGTACATGCGCCCCTCCACCCAGGCGAAGCGCGCCTGCACCTCGCGGGCTTCCACCACGTGATAGGCGGCCATGCGGCTGATGGCCAGTAACCCCCCGGTCCATAAAATCACTCCCAACAGGTGAAACGTCAGCCACCAGGCCATACAATGTCCCCTCGTGCAGATATTCAGAATGCGGCAGCGGGGAAGGGACATCCCGTTTCCCGGTGCGCGCAACGGTTGGTAACAGCTCCGACAGTATACGCCCCCGGTATACGCCCCCAGTATAGGCGCCCCCGCCGCGCCGCGCCTGCAACCCGTGCCGTGGAATGCCGATTGTTTCCGTAGCCATGCCCCCATGACCCCCTTCACCGTCGCCACCTGGAACGTCAATTCCCTGCGCAGCCGCCTCGACCACGTGCTGGCCTTCCTGCGCGACCACTGTCCCGACGTGCTGTGCCTGCAGGAACTCAAATGCACCGTGGACGACCTGCCCCGGGACGCCTTCGAGTCCCTGGGCTACCACATCGCCGCCCACGGCCAGAAGACCTACAACGGCGTGGCCATCATCTCCCCTTACCCGCTCGGGGCGGTGCAGTCCGGATTCGCATCGGCGGCGGGGGAGACCGAGCCGCTCAACACCGAGGCCCGCCTGGTCGCCGCCAGCGTGCTGGGGATCCGCGTGGTGAACGTCTACGTGCCCAACGGCTCCGAGCTGGAGTCGGACAAATACCGCTACAAGCTGGCGTGGATGGAGCGCCTGCGGGTCGAGTTGCAAAACCGCCATAACCCGTCGGAGCCCCTGCTCCTGTGTGGCGACTTCAACGTGGCCATGGACGACCGCGACGTGTACGACCCGGCGGAGTGGAAAAGCCAGGTATTGTGCAGCGACGCCGAACGCGCCGCCGCCCGCGCCTGGCGGGAGTGGGGGCTCGAAGACGCCCTGGCGAAGCACCACCCGCAGGGGGGAATTTATTCCTGGTGGGACTACCGGGGCGGCATGTTTCCGGGCGACAAGGGGCTGCGCATCGACCACATCTGGGTGACCCGCCCCCTGCTGGCCCGCTGCACCGGTTGTGAGGTGGTGCGCGGGCCGCGTGGGCTGGAAAAGCCCTCGGATCACGCGCCGGTGGTGGCGGAGTTCTCCGGGGTGGACCCCGCCGGTTGAAACCCGTACAATCGCCCCGGCTGCCCTTGGCAAGCTGTGGGAGACGGCGGTCGGGGGGCGAGGGGCGGGAAGTGGTGCAGGGAGGGGCGGGCCGTTGGAGGTCCGGACGCCTCCGCGCCGCACCGGCCCGCGTCCTGGCCGGTTTCCCGCCAAAGAGTGTTCCGCCTGTGTGGCCCGGTGCCGGACAGGGCGGGGTTTCATTGATTTTCCGGGGAGGAAACGAATCCATGTATCAGCGTATTTTTCTGGCTGCGGTTGCGGCGGTTTTGATCTCCGGTGGCGCCTATGCCGCCGATCCGGCCCACGCCCCCGCCCCCGCCCACGGTGGCGGCGACCACAAGCCCCACTGGGGCTACATCGGCGAGGCCGGCCCCGCCAACTGGGGTGATCTGAGTGGGGATTACCACGCCTGCAAGGCCGGCCAGAGCCAGTCGCCCATCGACATCGGCAACGCCCCGCACCAGGACGCCAAGCCTTTGGCCATCAGCTACAAGCCCACCAGGATGCGCGTGGTGAACAACGGCCACACCATTCAGGCCAACTACGATGCCGGTTCCACCCTGACGCTGGACGGCAAGCAGTTCAACCTGCTGCAGTTCCACTTCCACTCTCCCAGCGAGCACACCCGCGAAAAATCGGCCTTCCCCATGGAAGTGCATCTGGTGCACAAGGCCGAGGACGGCACTTTGGCCGTGGTCGGTGTGTTCATCAAGCAGGGCAAGGAGAACCCGTTCCTGGCCGCCATCTGGAAGAACATGCCCACCGAGGTGGACCACGAGCAGGGCGAGGGAAACCTCAACGTGGCCGACTTCCTGCCTTCCAACAAGGCGTTCTGGAACTACAGCGGCTCCCTGACCACCCCGCCGTGCAGCGAGGGTGTGAACTGGTTCGTCATGGACCAGCCGGTGGAGGCCTCCGAGGCCCAGATCAAGAAGTTCCTGGGACTGGTGCATGAAAATGCCCGCCCGGTGCAGCCGCTCCACGACCGCAAGCTGATCCATCGCAAATAGTCGGCAAGCAGTCGGAAAATCGTCCGCAGTCAGCCGTGTCCCCGGGGGGGCGGGTCCGTCCCCCCGAGGACCGGCCACTCAATCCTTACGAAAGGGATTCCAACGACCATGAACACGATTCAACGCATCACCACCGCCGTGGTGACTGCCGCCGCGGCCGCCCTGTTGGCCGCCCCGGCCTCCGCCATCGAGCTGACCAACGGCTGGGTGGTGAACGGCACCGCCTTTCTGAACGCCTCCGCCGTGGATGTGGAGGGCAACGCCGCAGCCAGCTCCCGGAACAGCGGCTTCCACTACAGCCGTGGCTATCTGATGTTCGAAGGCCCGCTGGATGGCGGCTACAAGGCGCGCCTGACCCTCGACCAGCGCAACGACGCAGGGCCGGCCGGCGCGACCAGCACCGAGACGGTGTTCATCAAGCACCTGTATGTGGAAAAGAGCCTCAGCGACGCCCTGACCGTGCAGGTGGGCCAGAACGCCACCCCCATGGCGGGTTTCGATGAAAAGAATATGTGGGGCTATCGCTTCATCCGCAATACGTTTGTCGATTTCTGGGGCATCAACAGCACCACCGACCTGGGTGTGAGCGCCCTCGGCAAGGTGGCGGACGGCAAACTCGACTACCACGCCTCCGTCATGAACGGCGAGGGCTACGAGCGGCAGCCGCAGGGGCGCAGCGTGTCGGTCGCGGCGCGTGTGGGCCTCCACCTCACCCCGGAACTGCAATTGGGCGGCTGGGTGCAAAAGGAGGCCAACCGCGACGCGCAGGCGGGCAACGACCCCATGTACCAGTTGGTGTATGTGGCCTTCGACCAGCCGCACTTCGCGGTCTCCGGGCAACTGTTGCTGAAGGCCACCGACGGCAACAACTCCCCCGCCGGCAGCGCCTATAACAAGGGCGACGGCCTGAACGTGCAGGGGCGTTTTGACATCTCCGGTCAGGGCAAAACCTGGGTGCTGGCCCGCTACGACGCGGTGGACCCGTCCAATGTGGCTCCCAAGGAGAAGCTGCTGATTCTGGGGGTGTCCCACCAACTCACCAGGAACATCACCATCGCGCCGAACATCCAGCAGTACGATGACGGCACGGTGGTGAACAGCAAGACCACGTCTTACAACGTACACGCCCAGGTCACGTTCTAGACCCGCTTTCCGCCTTGGGTGGAATCACGTACCCCGCGGGGGGCGGCAGGCCACGCGCCGCCGCCCCCCGTTTTTTTGTCCGATCTTTTTTTAGCTGGCCGAGGCACCCGACCCGTGCAACTGGACCGCGACACCTGGCTGACCATCGTGCGCCACGCCCCCCTGATCTCCATCGATCTGGTGGTGACGCGCCCCGACAGTCGGGTTTTGCTGGGCCTGCGGGAGAATGAACCGGCCTGCGACACATGGTTCGTGCCCGGCGGGCGCATCCTCAAAAATGAGCGTCTGGCAGACGCCTTTGCGCGCCTTACCCGGGGGGAACTGGGGCACCAACTGCCCTACCGCGAAGCCACCCTGCTGGGGGCGTTCGAGCACCTGTACGACACCAATTTCGCCCGCCAGCCGGGGATTACCACCCACTATGTGGTGCTGGCCCACCGGGTGAACGTGGCGGCGGATTTTGCCCCCGAAGGTGACGCCCAGCACCGGGAACTGCGCTGGTGGACGGCGGCCGACATGGGCTCGGACCCACGGGTGCACCCCAACACCCGCGCCTATGCGGCCTGCCTCTGATTCGGTGGTCGATCCGGCACGGCCGATCCGGCACGGCCGATCCGGCACGGTCGATCCGGCGCGGTCGATCCGGCGCGGTCGATCCGGCGCGGTCGATCCGGCGCGGTCGATCCGGCGCGGTCGATCCGGCGTTTTTTTGGGGGGAGGCCCCGGGGCACTCCCTAAGGGGCGGGCGGAGTCTCGTAGCTGACATTCACCACCAGCGGATCGCCGGAGGCGGTGGGCACCACGCCCCGGCCGTGGAAGGCGAGCAACGCGTGGGGGGCGTCGCGCCCCAGCACAAAATCCATCGGGTCCACCAGCTTGCGGATCAGCCACGAGCTTGGCTCCATGCGGATTACCGTGGCGGCCTGGCCGTTCAAGGTCTGCTCCCCGATGCGGGACAGCTTGAACCCCACCGTGCCGGTGCGGCTGGGGACGATCAGGTCAAACCCCACCGTCCCTCCCGCCGCCAGGCGGTCCCACTGTTTGCGGATCAGGGCGGGAATCGCCAGGGACATGAACTGTTCCGCGCTGCGGGCCAGTGTCGCCGTTTTCGGGCGTTCTCCGTTTTGTTTCACAAAGGTGACCAGCAGGTTGTTGCCCTGCACCCGCACCTCCTCCCGCTGTCCCAACCTCAGGTCCTGTTCCTGGTAGCGGATCACCGCCAGGGTGGCGGCGTTGTAGGCCCCCTCCCGCTCGTGGATCAGGGTGCTGCCGTCCGGGGCGTGGTAGACGACCTTTTCCACCACCTGCGTGCCGTCCCGGGTGATGGTCTGGAGGCCGGTATAGAGCAGATTTCCCGATTTCGGGTCACGGGCCTTGAGCAGCAGCGTCTCACTGGTGGAATCACCCGGAGCCGGAGCCTCCGCGGCGGCAACCGGGCTGGACCACGGCAGCACCGCCAGCAGCATCAGTCCGGTCAGCAGCAGGGGGGTAATTCGGGTTGCGGCCCCATCCTCGGGCCGTGTGCGGGTCTGCATCATGATCTTCCTCGCTTCCCCTGAAAATTTCTGGCCGGCCCCCCCGCGCGGAGATGTCGTACCCGCGTGATTCTATGCGTTTTTTGCCGAAATCCGCAAAAATCCCTCCCGGTGGACGTTCGGAGAGGGGGCTTTTGCCGCACCCCGAATCGACCGATGGGGGTGGGTGGGGTGTGCCCCGTGGGGGGGCCGGATGACGCCGCAATGATGCGGCGGAAACGGCGAAAGATGGAGGGATGATGTTCAAACACGCCTTGAAGATAGCTCTGCTGGCCGTGTGCCTGCTGCAACCCGTGGCCGCCGCCCAGGCGGAGGACGGCATCACCGGGTTTGTGCTGTCGCAGGTGGCCGACATGATGAACGCCGACAACCCGAAGATGGTCAACGAAACCACCCGGCTGGAGCGCGTGGCGTCGGAGCCGGGACCACGTCTGGTGTATTACTACACCATGCTCGACGTCAGCGTCGGCAGCCCGGTGCTGGGGCAGGCCCGGCACGATTTACCCGATTACATCCGGGGCACCACTTGCGCCTCCGATCAGGTGCGCATGCTGCTCAAGGCCGGGGTGGCAATTGGCTTTGTCTATCAGGGGGTCGATGGCGTGTCCATCGCCAACGTATCGGTCAGCGACGCCATCTGCCGGGGGTAGGCCAGGATCCCCGCCCGGATATCTCCGCCCGGATACCCACCCGGCCGCCGCTACGGCACCGTGGCGCGCAACAGGGGCACACGCCGCAGCACCACGACCACCAGCACCGACACGACAAACGCCGACAGCGCCCGCAGCGGCATACCCGCCACATCGCCAAAATAGCCAAAAAATGGACTGATTGGCTCCAGCAGGGTGATGACCGCGATATGTACCAGGTAGATCCCGAAGGAGAGCGGGGCCAGCCACGCTACTGCCCGTTCCACCGCCGGGTGGCGAAGGGGCAGGGTGGACGCCAGGTAACGGATGGTCAGGAACGTGCAGAGCGAGAGGATCACTACGTTGGGGGCGAACCAGCGGTTCAGAATGCCGTCGTAACCGCTACCCAGCTCCCGGTACAGCGCGTGGGCCCCCACTGCACCGGCCGCCAGTGCGGCCAGGGCCAGGGGGGCAAATATCCCCGCAATCTGGTGGCCCGACGGGCAGGGCAAGCGGTGCAGCAGCGCCCCGAGCACGAAATAACCCAGGTAAATGTTGAACATGCCGTTGCCGAGGGAGACCTCCACGTCCGCAAAGCGTTCCAGCATCGGAAATCCGCTGGCCAGCAGCGCGCACAGGCCGACGAAAAAGGTGAGATCACGGGGGGTGGCCCGGTCGGTGAATGGCCGGATGAACGGCGTGGCCAGGTACAGGCCGATCAGCATGGGCAGGAACCACAGGTGGTGTGGCATGTGGGGGGAACCGGCGGTGCGGGCCGCCTCGCGCACAAAATCCTCCGCCACGAACGGGTCACCGGCGCGGTACAGGTAGAACCCGTAGTAAAAGCAGACCCAGACCAGGAACGGTATGACCACCTTGAACAGACGCTTGCGGAAGAACGTCGCCACCGGCTCGGCCCGACCCGGATCCAGCAGTAACGCGCCGCTGATCATGATGAACACGGGCACGCAAAAGCGCATGCCAATGTTGTAGATGTTGGCGGTCCACCACCCCAGACTGTCGGCGGGGAGGTGCGTCACCTGCCAGGGAACTTCGTGCAGCAGCACCACGGCGAAACTCGCCACCACCCGCAGCAGGTCGAGGTAAAAAATCCGCCCGGATATCTCCGCCCGGATACCCACCCGGCCGCCGCTACGGCACCGTGGCGCGCAACAGGGGCACCCGCCGCAACACCACGACCACCAGCACCGACACGACAAACGCCGCCAGTGCCCGCAGCGGCATACCCACCGCATTGCCCAGATAACCAAACAGGGCATCTGCCGGGCTCACCAGCAGGATGCCCACAATGTGGGCCAGATAAATGCCGAAGGTGAGCGGCCCCAGCCACGCCACCAGCCGCGCGGTTGCCCCATGGCGGGGCAGCACGGCGGACCCCAGACAGCGGGCGATCAGGAAAACGCACACCGACAGGAGCACCACGTTGGGGGCTTGCCATTTGTTCAAAAAGCCACCGTAGTAGGTTCCCGGCCCCGCGTACATCATATAGGTGCCGATGATACCGATAGCCCAGGTGACAAGTAGCAGGGGGGTGAGTATCCAGGCCACATTTCGGCCCGACGGGCAGGGCAGACGGTGCAGCAGGGTACCCAGCACAAAATAGCCCAGGTGGATGTTGAACAGGCCGTTGCGGATGGCCACGGTTACGTCAAAAAAATATTCCAGCAGGGGAAACAGGATGGCCATGGCCAGCCACAGGCCGACAAACGCGGCCAGGTCGCGGGTGGACGCACGGTCGGTGAACGGCTTGATGAACGGCGTGGCTAGGTACAAACCCATCAGCGCGGGCAGGAACCACAAGTGTGGCGGCATGTGGGGGGAACCGGCGGCACGGGCGATGGAGCGCAGGAAATCCCCGGTCACAAACGGGTCCCCGCCGCGTTGGAGGTAGATTCCGTAGTACAGGCAGGCCCAGGCCAGAAACGGGATTCCGATTTTGGGCAGTCGCTTGCGGAAGACCTCTCCCAGGGACACCTGTCTGCCCGGATCCAGCAGCAAAGCGCCGCTGACCATAAAGAACACCGGCACGCAAAAGCGCATGCCCACATCGTAGACGGTGACAAACCACCACCCCCGTCCGGCGGAGGGAGGTAGCGTGACGACCTGCCAGGCGACCACGTGCAGCAACACCACGGCATAGCTGGCCACCACCCGCAGCAGGTCGAGGTAGGGCAACCGCCCCGGATTTCCCTGTTGATCCACGTCCGGTAGCCGGGGGGATCAGAGCTTTTGCGCCACGATGCGGGCGGTGGCGCTGCGGGCCTCCTCGCGAATCACCTCTTCGTAGTGGCGAACGCGAAAGCCATCGACGAAGGCGTGCAACAGCTCGTTCTTGCCCCAGGCGAACTCTGCGTGGCGGGGTGATCCCCAGCGTTCCCGCTGGTCGATCAGAAAAGTCTCGTACACCACAAAGCCCCCCGGCAGCACCGCATTGCGAATCGCCGACAGCAGGGGACGGTAGAGGAAGAAGAACACGCACACCACGCCAAATGGACCCGGCAGTGTGGCCCCCGGCGCCTCCAGATCGCTCTTGGTGACATAGGCTTCGATGTCGCGTTTGCGCACTTCGGCCAGCACCTGGCCGATGGCGTCATCGTCGTACTCCACGCCGGTCACCTTGAAACCCTGGCTGGCCAGGTAGAGCAGGTTCCGCCCTTTTCCGCAGGCCACGTCCAGGGCGGTTTTTTGGGGCGCGGAGCGCAGCAGGTCGATGTGCTCGGCCAGAAACGGGGAGGGGGTATCGCTGTGCTCGTGGGCCATGGGTCTCCAAACGGCTGATGGACAGGAACAGTGGATTGCGCCGGGCGCCACCCATGCCTTGCCGCGGGTTTGCGGCGCGCCCGCCAGTTTATGCCACAGGCCGCCGTTTGACCAGTTGCAGGGGCAGATGGCAAGGCGGCCTCAGCCGCCGG
>Ga0224495_10000029_pt1 | contig 126351 bp, 113 predicted proteins | sample SF_Jul11_sed_USG_FD_168128 | JGI IMG/M metagenome (GOLD analysis project Ga0224495, IMG submission 168128) | Sediment microbial communities from San Francisco Bay, California, United States - SF_Jul11_sed_USGS_4_1 | ecosystem: Environmental > Aquatic > Marine > Sediment | place: USA...
CTCCCCTTCGTGGAGGGGAAATGAATCGAATCCGAAAAGTTATCGGTTTGCTTCCTTTTAGCCTTTTATTCCGAACGGATGATTTGATGAACCGGTGGCTTCGAGCATTGTCCCTCTCCGACGGGGAAGGACAGGCGCCGAAGGCGCCAGGGAGGGGTGCTTTTGGGGATGATCTCGAATCCGAAAAGTTATCGGTTTGCTTCCTTTTAGCCTTTTATTCCGAACGAATGATTTGATGAACCGACGGCTTCGAGTCTTGAAACCTTTGCCCACATTAAACCCAGGGCCGGGTCCCCTCCATGGCCCGCTCAAAATCAGAAATTTCCTGGTCGTGGGTCAGGGTTAATCCAATGGCGTCTAGCCCGTGAAGCAGCTTGTGGCGGGGCTCCTCGGGAATCTCAAACCCCACCGTCATCCCCGACGGAGAGGTAATGGTTTTGGCCTCCAGGTCCACCGCCAGCGCTTCCCCAGGGTTCCGCTCCAGTTCCGCAATCAACGCCCGGGCGGCTTCGTTGCTCACCCGCGCGGGCAGCATTCCGTTCTGTAAAGCGTTGTTGTAGAAAATATCGGAAAAACTGGGGGCAATCACGCAGCGAATGCCGAAGTCGTCCAGGGCCCAGGCGGCGTGCTCTCGGCTGGAGCCGCAGCCGAAGTTCTCCAGGGCCACCAGCACCTGGGCCTGCCGGAAGGGCGCTTGGTTCAGCACGAAATCCGGGTTGGGGCGCTCCGGGTCGCCGTCCACATACCGCCAATCAAAAAACAGGTTCCGGCCAAACCCCGTGCGGTGAATGGCCTTCAGAAACTGCTTGGGGATGATCTGGTCGGTGTCCACGTTGGCCCGGTTCAGCGGGGCCGCCACGGCTTTTAAAAGAGTGAAGGGTTTCATGGAAGAACCTGATGACTCGTTAAGCAATTTTGATTTCGAGGCGTTTCCCCAGGGCGGAGGCTACCCGCTCCAGGGTGGAAAGCTTAATGTCTTCCGCGTGATTTTCAATTCGTGAAATGGCGGTCTTCTGGGTGTGAAGCCTGTGAGCTAGTTCTTCCTGGGTCAGCCCAGCGGATTCTCGCGCTTGGCGCAGCATTTCCCCCACCTTGAACTGCTCGTATCCCTCGTCATACCCCTCCGCAAATTTTCCATCCATCTTTTTTCTTTTCGCAACGTAATCTCTTAAATCACTCATATCGGTTTCCTCCTGGCCTGCCATTCTTTCATACCACCTACGATCACATGGCCCCCATTTTGGGGCGCAGGTCAGTTCAGAAAAAGCTGGGCTGTGAAAAGGCGGGAGTCTTAACCGCTACTGTGGATTCAGCCAGGGATTCTTTTTCAACTCTTTCTCTCAACTCAGCACCGCACATATTAAGAAAACTTATCCAATCGTTGCTGTTTTTAATGTCTTTGAATTCTTTTTTGGGAGCTACATATACAACCACTTTTTTATGATAGTTTATCAATCGTAACACATTCATAACAGTGCCGGTGCTTTCCTCGTCCCACAGCATAAGGCCCACCGAAGCCTCTTCAGCCATGGCGCGGTCTTTAATGGTATAGAAAGCAAACCCCTTCGGTTTTCCGAGAACAGGAATATTCCGTGTAGGCCATTGCCCCAAATTGTTTCGGCAAGTGTTTCCCGAGCAAAAGACTTCCACCAAATCATACTGTCGTTTACGAAAGTATTCCTGCACGGCTTTATCCGCGCCATTGGCATCTCCAACGATCACCGAAAGTTTTTTTTCGATGATGCCATCGAGTCGGGTGGTAACGTCGGCACTCAAGCGGCTAATTTTCCTGGACCCGCCAATAAAAACCTTTTTCATCGGTTGCTCCTTGTTTTTGTGATCGTCAAGGCATAAACATCTTTAGCTAAACCGACTTCATATAACGCTTTGGTAATGGTTGTTATCGTAGCTCCCGACCTAAAAAGATCATCAAAGAGAAGTATGGATTTCTCTCTTGTAAAAATGGGGTCACACGTAAAAACGCCTTCCAACGCTTTTGTCCTGTCACTGTAAGCGTAAATATTTTTCAGTTCTGGGGTCTTCTTGTTTTTTTTAACCAAGTTAGGCTCATATTTTAAACCCAACTTTTTTGAAATCTCCTCAGCCAAAACAGAAACAGGCTGTAAAGCACGTGTTCTGGATGAGGGAACCCCTATTAAAACATCAACATTTTTATACCATTGTAAAATAAAGTCACAGACAACCTGAGCTAAAGGTTCTATTGTTGAGCGATCAGATTTGGATTTCAGATTATAAAGAAGAGCACCTATTTCAGTGTATTCGGTATCATATTGTGGATGTCCGAATTCATCATCTCCCAGATAAGTGCTTTTAACCGTGTGTAAATCAAGCGCATACCCCTCTTTCCAGGGGGCCGTCCAGTTTGATCGGGTTTATTTTTAGCATTGTAACCTCCGCATTCCTCTGTCCCTATTCTCAACCCTCTTCGATCACATAGCCCCCATTTTGGGGCGCGGGTCAAGGCTTCCCCCCCCCTTGAACCTCTTTTTTCTCAACCTACAACTTCCCCGGTTCGATTTCTCTCACGTCTATGAATTTGCCAGCCACGGCGGCGGCGGCGGCCATGGCGGGGCTGACCAGATGGGTGCGCCCCCCCCGGCCCTGCCGGCCCTCGAAGTTGCGGTTGCTGGTGGAGGCGCAGCGTTCGCCCGGAGCCAAAATGTCTGGGTTCATGCCCAGGCACATGGAGCACCCCGGCTGGCGCCACTCGGCCCCGGCCTGCCGGAAGATTTTATCCAGCCCTTCCCGTTCCGCGGCCAGCTTCACCCGCCCCGAGCCCGGCACCACCATCATCCGCACGCCCTGGGCCACCCGTTTGCCTTTCAGGTAAGCCGCCGCCGCCCGCAGGTCTTCCAGCCGCCCGTTGGTGCAGCTGCCGATGAACACCCGGTCTACCGCCAGCCCCGCCAGGGGCGTGCCAGCGGCCAGGCCCATGTAGGTCAGGGCGGCTTCCATGTCCCGCCGGGAGGGTTCGTCTGGGGCGTCGGCGGGGTTGGGCACCCGGCCGTCAATTCCGCAGACTTGGCCGGGGTTGGTGCCCCAGGTCAACTGAGGGGCCAGCCCGTTCACATCCAGGGTCACGGTTTGGTCGAACACCGCCCCGGCGTCGCTGGGCAGGGTCTTCCACCAAGCCAGGGCCTCCGCCCAATGTTCCCCCTGGGGGGCGTAGGGCAGCCCCTGAATGTAATCGAAGGTGGTCTGGTCGGGGGCCACCATACCGGCCCGGGCCCCGCCCTCGATGGACAAATTGCACAGGGTCATGCGGCCCTCCATGGAAAGCCCCCGCACCGCCTCGCCGGTGTATTCCACCACGTATCCCGTGCCGCCGCTCACCCCCATCTTCCCAATCAGCGCCAGGGCCATGTCTTTGGCAAACAGCCCCGGCCCCAGCCGCCCGGTGAAGCGGGCCTCCATGGTTTTGGGGCGGCTTTGGGGCAGGGTCTGGGTGGCCAGCACATGCTCCACCTCTGACGTGCCAATGCCAAAGGCCAAGGCCCCCAGGGCACCATGGGTAGAAGTGTGGCTGTCTCCGCACACAATGGTCATGCCCGGTAGGGAAATGCCCTGCTCGGGGGCCGCCACGTGCACAATGCCGTTGTTGGGGTCGTTCATCTTGAACAAAGAAATGCCCCAGGTTTTGCAATTTTCCTCCAGGGTGGCCACCTGCTTGGCCGACAAGGGGTCGGCAATGGGGCGCTCCTGGTGCTCCGTGGGAATGTTGTGGTCCACCACCCCAAAGGTGCGCTCCGGGCGGCGCACCGCCCGCCCGGCCCGGGCAATGCCCTCGAAGGCCTGGGGAGAGGTGACTTCGTGGATCAGGTGGCGGTCAATGTACAGCAGGGTTTGGCCGCCTTCGCTTCCCACCGCGTGGGCCTCCCAGATTTTTTCGAACAGGGTCTTGGGCATGGGTTTATTTTTTCAATAGAGAAAGAAGATGATTTTATTGGGGGCAAAGCCCCCCATTCCCCCTTTTCACGGCAAAACCCCGGGTTATGCAATTATGCAGAAATCTCGTTCTGAGTTTAATTCTACCATTTGAATTGGGTTATAGCTGTTTCATCCGGCAGGGTCTAGCCAGAATCCCCCGCCATTCCAGCCCCCCCCTACTCCTCCCGTAACACTGGCAACGGTTTCTTGAACAGAATATCCACGCTGACGGCCAAGCCCACCAGCACGGTGGCCGCCAGGGCGGCGGCCCAACCCGCCAGCAGGGGCAGCAGACTAAAGGAAGACTTCCCCTGAAACCCATAGGTCACCAGGGCCCAGGCCAACATGCCAGAGGCCAAGGCCCCCACCCCGCCAGCCACGGCCCCCAGCACGGCGTACTCCGCCGCCAGCACACCTGCCACCCGGCGGGGGGCGGCCCCCAGGGTTTTGAGCAGAGCGGTCTCCCGCAGGCGTTGAAAGCGGGTGGAGGACAGTGCCCCCACCAGAATCACCACCGCCACGGCCATGGTAAAGGCCGCCATGAACTGGATGGCCAGGGCGATGCGGTCCATCACCCGCACCACGGTGTCAATCACCGACTGGCCGTCCAGGCTGGTGACCGACGGCAGACCAGCGGCCACGGCTTCTTGCACCCGAACCCGGTCTTCCGGGGTTTCCACCCGCATGGAGGAAATAAACTGCTGGGGGGCGTCCTCCAGCAGGCCGGGCAGATAGACCATGGTAAAGTTGACGCGCTGGCTGTTCCAGTCGGGCCGGCGGATGCTGGTGATGACGGCCGACACGGGCATGCCCTGAATATCCATGGAGAGGGTATCGCCCACCCCCAGACCGGTGGCCTTGGCCCACCATTCGGCCACAGACACCTGGGGCCCAGACACCCTGCCGGGGAAGCTCCCGTCCAGGATTTCCTCCCCCGGTTCCAGGTGGTCCCGATAGGTCACCCGGTACTCAAACCCCAGCACGTTTTTTTTCTCCTCATCGGTCACTTGGTCCAGCCGCACCCGCTGGCCGTTCAGGGCGTGAATTCTGCCCTGAATCACCGGCACCAAGTCGGGGGGGGCAAACCCCGTGGAGCGAATGGCCCCCTGGAACACCGCCCGGTCCTGGGGCTGAATGTTCACGAAGAACAGGTTGGGGGTGGCCGCCCCACCCCCTGACTGAATCTGCCGGTACAGGTCTCCCCGCACCAAAAACACCGCCACCGCCAGCACCACCCCCATGCCCAGGCTCACCACCACGGTGAGGGTTTGGTTGCCGGGGCGGTGCAAAGCCGCCAGCCCCTGGCGCAGCACAAACGACCGGGGCCGGGGGGCTTTGCCCAACCCAGCCACCACCCCCCAGGCGGCGGCGTATAGGGCCGCCACGCTGCCCGTCAATCCGGCAAAAAAGATGGCGCCGATCTTAAAATTGTCGGCCTCCCACAACGACAGCCCCGCCAGCAGGGGCAGCATTCCAGCGGCAGTCAACAGCGCCCGCCGCCGCCGCACACCGGGGGGCAGGGGTTCTTCCACCTGGCGGCGGAACACCCGGGCCGGGGGGACTTCCCGGGCCTCTAGGATGGGGGGCAGGGCAAAGGCCGCGGTGATGAGCAGCCCCAGGGCCATCCCCTCCAGGGCGGCCCAGGGCGAAAAGGAAAACACCAACCCCTCGGGCAGAAAACCCGCCAGCAGCCCCGGCAGCCAGCCGTGCAGGGCCGCCCCCAGCACCACCCCCGCCCCAGACCCAGCCAGCCCCAGCAGCAGCGCCTGAGAAAGATACACCGCCAGCACCAAGCGGCTCCCGGCCCCCAGGCACTTCAGGGTGGCAATGGAATCTAGCTTGCGCCGCAGAAACACCCGAATGCTGACCGACACCCCCACCGCCGCCAGCACCAGGGCCACCAGCCCCAGCAAATTCAAGAAGCGGGTCAAATGCTCCATGAAGCGGGTGACCTGGGGGTTGGCGTTGTCGGCCCCCCGCACATCGGCGTAGCGGTCGGGCAGGCTGTCTTTCAGGTCCCTGGCCTCCTGGGCCGAATCGCTGCCGGGGGGCAGCCGCACCAGGGCCCGGTGGGTCACCAACCCCTGATGAGAAATCAACCCGGTGGCTTCTCCCGCCTGCGCCCCCAGCAGCACCCGGGGCATCATGGCAAACATTTGAATGCTGTCTGGCTCCCGCACCAGCACGTCCGAGATCACCAGCCGGGCCCGGCCCAGCCGAATGCGGTCGCCCACCTTGAGTTTCAGGCGCAGCAGCAGTGACTCTTGCACCAGGGCCTGCCCCGGCCCCATCAACTGGGCCAGGGGCCGCCCGCTAAGGGTTTTCACCTGCCCGTAAAACGGGTAGCCCGCCCCCACGGCCCGCACCTGCACCGCCTGGGGCTGACCCGTTTTGGGCCCCTGATCCGCCACCGCGTTCGATAAAAACTCACGGGAGATCACCACCTGGGCCCCCCGGCTTTTCAACCGTTCCAGGGCATCCAGCTCCCCTTGAATAAAGGGGCGGGCGCTCACCAGGGCCACGTCCGCCGCCATCAGCGAGCGAGACTCGGCCCGCATTTGCTGGCGCAAGGAATGGCTGAAGGACTTCACCGCCACCAGCCCCCCCACCCCCAAAGCCAGGGCCAGGGCGAACAACAACATCCGGCGCCCTTCGGCCCGGGCGTCTCGCCACGCCATGGAAAGCACAAACCAAAACATGAAACCTCACTTGAAATAACACCGAGAACGTATCCTATACTCGCATCCGACGGGTGATGTGATGGCTTCCTTCCAGTCTCCTCCTCCGAACGGTTAAACAGAATAGCCGATGGCTTCGGGTCTTGTCCCTTCCGTAAAGCACCCCTCCCCTGCCCTTCGGGCATCCCCTCCCCTGCCCTTCGGGCATCCCCTCCCCTTCGTGGAGGGGAAATAAATCGAAGCCGAAAAGGTGGGTGCTTGTTTCCGTCCGGCTTCATTCATTGAACAGATTCTATTCTCCACCCTTCGGCCTAAGCCGTATTGCCCCTCTCCGAGGGGGAGGGACAGGCGGCGCATGCCGCCAGGGAGGGGTGCTGTTGGGCGGCACAGCCCCTGCTTCATCCGCTTTTCTTTTTCGTGGGGCTGCTCTTGGGTTTCTTTGCCTTGCTGCCTGCCCCGGTTTTCTTGCCGTTCAGGTCATCGCCCACCACCCGGCCGTCTTTCAGGCGGATCACCCGCTGGGCGGCCCGGGCAATGTCTGGGTCGTGGGTCACCACCACCACCGTCACCCCCCGCTCCCGGTGAAAGCGGGTCAGCAGTTCCATCACCACCGCCCCGTTGGCGCTGTCGAGGTTGCCGGTGGGTTCATCGGCCAGAATCACCGGCGGCCGGCAGGCAAAGGCCCTGGCCACCGCCACCCGCTGCTGCTCTCCCCCAGAAAGCTGGGCGGGGTAGTGCCCCGCCCTGGGGGCCAGACCCACCGCCTTAAGCAGCCCCTCGGCCTGGGGGCCAGCCCCTGGGTCGTTCTGAATTTCCAGGGGCACCCGCACGTTTTCCAGGGCGGTTAGGCTGGGCAGCAAATGAAACGTTTGAAAGATGAACCCCAGGGTCTTCCCCCGAAAGCGGGCCAGGGCGTCTTCGTCCATTAGGGTAATGTCTTGCCGGTGGATGGAGATCGTTCCGCCGCTGGGACGGTCCAGCCCCGCCATCAACCCCAACAGGGTAGATTTGCCCGACCCGCTGGGGCCCATCACCGCCACAAACTGACCCGAAGGAATAGACAAACTGAGCGGGTGCAGAATAGGCAGAGGGCGGCCCCCGCTGGCCACCACCTTGGATACCTGATGCAAATGGATCATAGGAAATGCCAGAAAGAAGAGAATGGAGTGAACAGAAAGAGCGCGAGAAAATAGAGCGATGTTCACAAAGTAGAGTGGGTCATAAAGGGTTCTGTCCATTCTACCCGGCTTACAGAACCAGGGGCAATGCGGGCGCTGAGCAACATCCTCCACGGCCTCCATAATCTTCGCGTCACGGCTCTTCGGCCAGACGGGCCAGCATCTCCTCCCGGCCCGACACCCCCAGCTTGGCGTAAATGCGCTGGGTATAAGACTTCACCGTAAGCCTCTCCACGTTCATCCGCTGGGCCACCTGCCCCCAGTCTAACCCCTGGGCGGCCAACAGGCACACCGCCTGCTCACCCGGCGACAGGCTGGTGACGGCCACCCGCCGGGCAAACCACACCCCCTGGGGAATTTGAGAACGCAGGTGAATGCCCAGCAACGGCAGGCCAGAGGGGTCCGTTCCGCTGAGCGTATCAATGGCCGCCGTGAAGCGACCGTGGTGATTTTGATGGACCAAGCGGCCGTGGTGCCTGGGAGAAGACATCACCCGCTGGCTGGCATCGAAAAAAAACTTTCGCCGGGCGGGGGGCTGCTTATAGAACGTTCCCCCAAAATGGGTAGAAAACATCCGCCCCAGGGCCTCGTCTGCCGCTTGGCTGGAATACAATTGATTCCCCCCCGTCGTCGCCACCAATACGCCGCCATCCAGGTCCTCTCGCCAAATGTTTTCCTCCACCCCAGGCTCCGCCAACATGTTCGCCAGGGGGGAAGCCATAGCCAGCACCGTTTTCTCCTCTTTGGGGCCAAAGGCCCGGCCCCGCTGACGATAAAACATCAGCACCCCCCCCAGCCGCCCCGACCAGGGCAGAGCCGCCGCCAACAAATGGCGGCCCCCATTGGGCTCGAACACCTCTCGATATAAGGCCGAGCGGTAAAACGTAGAGCCGTAGGCCTCGGTGATGTTCACCACCGGCGTGGCCCCCAGCAGGGTGGCCAACTGCATGCCCCCAAAGGCTTCCCGCTCTTTTTGCAAGTGGAACTCCCGCAGATACAACCCCCAGGCTTCGGGCTGAAACGGCTGCAAAAAATAGGCGGCCTCCACCTGCTCTCGGCCATCCAGCAGGGTGATGGACACCTGTTCGGCCCCCAAGATTTCCCCCAGCATGGGCAGCAACATTCCTATGCGCTGGGCACGAGAAAGAGACAAAATGGCCGCCAAGCCAAACAGGGCGGGCATTCGCGCCATGGTGAAACACTCCCTCAATGAATCCACCGTGAAGAACGGATTGGACGGAGGGTTCGCCCCCCTTGTTCACGGCAAAACCCCCAAAGACCCAGCCCCTTCCGTTTTTCTACCCCACCCCCATTCCCCCATTCCCCCATTCACTTTCCATCCTTCTCACCCTCAGCCAAACATCCAGGGCCAAATATCCAGCATTTTGCGTCAGGCCAGATGTATCCGGTGTCTTGAATCGGCTTTCCCCCCAGGAAAACAGGTCGTTAAGAATATTTCTCACTTATTCGGTGGATTGTGATCCATGCCCTCTTTTATCTGAAATAAAACCCCATAAAAGGCCGTTTTGTACTCCCATAGGGGGTATCGCTACCCATTTTTACAGGGTAAAAAAAGGAAAGAAAAGAGAATTGATCAGATTGGGCCGTAAGTGAGCCCGCAGTGATCGATGAAATAGAACAGATTAAACCGAGTACAAACACAAGTGGGCGGCGTGAAGGTTTGAATCCTCTCCCCGCCTACTTACTCGTCTAAGCCAGTCGGTTGTTCCAGGGGTTTCCTCCCCCCCACATCCCCGGGAGTAACCGACTGGCCCCCTTTTTCCACACCTACCCCCCTCCCTCGTCTTACATTGCAACGCTACTCGTTATTCTGCCCGTTAGACTCCACCGCATCGTGGAAAATAGTTGATGAAATGGCTTGATTTGCCAAGGGTTCACGAATAAATTGAGAGGGAATATCCAGACGGCGCCGGGAACTCGGATTCCCCGAAGTCGCCCTGATCTGGCGGCCCTTTTTGATCTCGTTGAACCTTCCGGGAGCCTCGATTCGTGAAAAGCCCCAAGACCCTGACCCTCATTATTTCGCCCAATTATGGGCGCCCCATCACCTTTCAGATGGAACTTTGGCGGGTGTATGCCCTTGCGGCAGCCACCGGGCTGATTTTATTGGGGTTACTGCTGGCTAGCCTGATGCTGCTGTTCCAATACCCCAGGCTCATCCAACTGGAAAAAGAGGTGAACGAACTGCGGCAGGAACAAACCCAGGTCAACAATCACTCCCTTAGCCAAGATCGGCGGAATTACCACCTAAAAAACACCCTGATGGCCAAGGAACTGGGCGGGGTTGAAATCCAAGTGAACGCCACCCTGGCGGCCCTGAAACAACGGGAAGAAAACGAATTCCAACCCCCGGTCACCGTGAACGGTCTGGAGGCAACCCTGGGCGAGAGAAATCTGCGGCTGTTGTGCCGCATGGAAACCCATGGCGCCCAGGATTCCGTTACCTCTGGCTGGTTGTTGTTTGTGCTGGAGCGCGGCCGAAACGGCCAGACCGAATATCTGGCCACCAACGATGCCTTGATCAACGAACGGGGCTTTCCCACCCACTACAAGTTAGGCCGGGCCGTGGGCATGTACCGGCGCAACCTGGAATTCACCGAAACCTTTCGGGTCACCCCAGGCGAGCCCCCCTATACCCATGTCACGGTCTATCTGTTTTCCGCCCGGGGCGGGTTGATTCTGCGGGAACGGGTGGAATTGAACCAATCCAACGTGAAGCCAGAGGCCCCCAGCCGCCCGGCGGCCCAGCCTCAGGCCTAAATCCCCACTCTTTGCTCACCGGGAAACGATTATGTTTGGCAAATGGCAGCTTCAGCCGTCCGACGGCAAAACCCATCACGTGGGCTTTTTAGGGCCGGGGTCCAAGTTCAAAGGCAGCATTCAGTTCGAGGGATCCCTGCGGGTGGATGGCAAGATCGAGGGGCACATCACCGCCAAGGACGGCGTGGAGCACGTGCTGGTGATCAGCCGTGACGGCGAAGTGAAGGGGAACCTGACCGCCGGGTCGGTGATTATCAACGGGCGGGTGAAGGGCCACGTGAAAGCCTCTCACCGCACCGAAGTGTTAAAGCATGGCAACCTCAGCGGAGACATCCTGACGGATGAAATTCTGATTCAGGCCGGGGCGGTCTTTCGCGGGCGGATCCAAATGTTGAATCAGCCCCCCGCTAAAAAAACCAAAAAACAGAGCGCCGCCTCTTAAGCCGCTTCAGACTTCGCTGGGAGGTTTCATTTGAAGGAGATTCCAGGGAGAGAACATTTGGGGGTGGCTTCGATCAACTCCAACAACAACCCCCCTCGGCTTCATGCGGCTCCCCTTTTTAGTCATGGAGGGGGGGCCCTTCAGACGAGCGAAACACACACAGGCAGATTGACTGCGAAAAAAACGAGAACGAGAGAAAAGAAATGGGGGAAATGAAGGGAAATCAAGAAATAGACTTGAAAATGTAGGCCATCAATGGGGAAAGGGCCAATACCCCGTGGTTCAAGGAGGAACCGTGAGAAACGCCGCGCTGCACCAAAGGTTATTTCAGGCGGCATGGGCCAGGCTTCTAAACCTGCCCCGTGGAGCGTTGATTTGCGCCCTGTTGCTGCTGGCCCCCCTCCCCGCCCGCCCCCAAGAATCCCCCGCCCAAATTCTCCAAGTTCAAGTGCAACAGGCGGGCGAAGCCACCGAAGTCCGCTTTACCCTGTCCAAGCCCGTGCGCTTCTCTGGCGTGGCCAACCTCCCCATGGAGGTGGTAGTGGTGAAGTTCGAGGGCCTCTCCCCGATTCTGCCCGCGGGGGGCCAGGATGCCCTGTTTAACCACTTTTTGGTGGCGGGCGTGGCCCTGGAAGAAATCAACCCCCGGGCCTCCTGGGTAAAGATCCGCCTGCGCAAACCCGCCCAAACCTATCAACTGATCGGGGCCTCCCCCAGCGACACCGTGGTGGTGAAAATCCTCCCGGCCAAGCCCTCCGCCTCTTTGGTGTTGGAAAGCCTGCGGCTGGAACCCCACCGCGGCGGCACCCGAGTGGTGGCCTCCATGGACCGGGTGCCCCGCTTTTCGGTAAAGCAGGGCAAGCATTCGGTTACGCTAGAATTGGCCAACACCTCCGCCGGAAAGGGGCTTCGCCCCGGCCAGCAAGATGCCCAGGTGAAGGTCTCTTCCATCCGGCAAAACGGCAAGAACTTGGTCATCGAAATCACCCCCAAAACGCCCCTGTCGGCCAAGGGGTTTTCTTTGGCCTCCCCGCCCCGGGTGGTGGTGGAGCTTTCTCCCCCCCAAACCCGCCAGACCCAGGCCGAGCGGGGCATCCAGCCCCCGGTCTCCTCGGAACCGGCACCGGAAACCATGGCCTCGCTGCTGGCCAAAGAACCCAACGCCAAACTGCGCGACCTTTACATCAAAGCCGATCGGGCCGAACAAAACGGCGAGCGGCGCAAGGCCCAGGCCATGTTCCTGGAGATTTACAAACAAAGCCCCAAGGGCATTCTGGGGGTGCGCTCTTACTTCCGGGCCATCGACATTGAATTCGACCTCACCCCAAACACCCCCGGTGGCAATTTCCACTCCCTGATTCTTTCCTATCAGGCGGCCATTCGGGGGGCGGAACAAACCGGTTTCTCGGCGGATCTCATCCCACGGGCCCTGCTGCGGGTGGGGCAAAGCTACCAGCGGATGGCCTTTCTGGAAGACGCTCGGGTTCAATACACCCTGCTGCAAAAGCAGCACCCCGCCAACGTGCCCTACACCGCCGACAGCCACTATCACATGGGAGAAGTGCTGGTGAGCCTGGGCGAGCCCGAGGATGCCATTGAGGAGTTTCACCGGTTTATCCAGTCGGACGGCGACCCCAAAAAAATTCCTCTGGCCTATTATCAAACCGGAGACGCCTATTACAACATGAAAAACTTTCCGGAAGCCCGAAGGGAGTTTGACGAGGGGTATCACCTGGACCCAAGTTACGTCGAGAAAAACCCCCTGGTGTTGTTTCACATGGGAGAGACCTATTACGAATCGGCCGACTTCAACAAAGCCAAAGAGATGTACCTGAAACTGCTGCGTCTGCACCCAGACAAGGCCTATGCCTATTTGGTGGCCCTGCGGCTGGGAGATATGTTCCGCGAGGAAGGCAAAGAAGAAGACGCCCTGAAACTCTACCAAGCCGTGCTGAAAGGCGGCCCGCCGGAACTGCAAACCCGCGGGAAAATGCGGGTGGCCAACCTGCTGGCCCTGCACGAGGAGGGCGATGATTACAAAAAAGCCCTGGACATTTACCGAGACGTGGTAAAAACCGAGCCCCAAGAAGCCTTGGCGCAAGAGGCCCGGCTGCGCGCCGCCCTCACCCTCTCTCTGCATGGAGACCACCTGCTGGCCATCCGGGCCTTTGAGGAACTGCGGGAGAAACACCCCAAAAGCCCCTACCTGCGGGCCAACGTGGTGGAAGACAACATTAGCGAAAACCTGAAGGGGCTGATCGATAAGTTTCACGATGCCCAAGACGACCTAAAGGTGGTGAACACCTACACCGGGTTCAAAGACACCTACTTCCGCAAGTTCCCTTACCGCACCACCCTGTTTAAAGTGGCCGATTCTTACGCCCGCATGGGATTGTTCAAAGAGGCCCAGGCCATTTTGGAAGAAATTGCTCAGGGTCCCGATGACACCCTGAACTCTTTGGCCCACTACCGCACCATTCATATTTTGATGGACCAAGACAAACTGGGGCAGGCCGAAGACCGAATGCTCGATTACATTGCTTCGAGAGACAAAAAAGATTTCTACATGGCCGACGTTCGCATGGAGTTGGGAGAGGTGTACCTGAAGGGGCGGCGCTTCCCCGAGGCGTCGAACGCTTACCGTATTTTGATCAACGAGAACGAAGCCACCCCCACCCCCGAACTGGGCGAAGCCGTTCCCGAAGCCTGGTACCGCCTGGGCACCATTTATCGAGAGCTAGGCCAAACCAAACAAGCCGCCGAGGCCTTTGACAATGTTCTCCCCAACTTCAACCACCCCATCACCGGGCGGGGGGTGGAGTCTTTCGTGATGAGCACCCAGTTCTTTCAGGCCTCGGCCCTGGATGAAATGAACCAAGACGAAGACGCCATCAAGGCCTATCAGGCCTTTTACGACAAGTACCCCGACCACGAAAAAGCCCCCTGGGCCCTGTATCAGATTGGGTTGATTCACCGGCGCAACAACCGAGACCCGGAAGCCCTGGAGATGTTCAACCAGCTGGTGGCACTTTCTAAAAAACGGCCGGGCGAAATGTGGGAGACCCTGGCCAAGGAAAACCAGCGGGATTTGACCAACCTGCTGAAATACCGGGAGTACATGAACCAATGACCACCCCTCCCGCGGCCCCAGGCGGCCCCCCATTCGACGCGGATGAACTGCGGGCCAGGGTGGGGGCCCTGGAAATGGAATTGGCCCAGAAAGACGCCCTGCTCACCCAGGGGTTCGAGGCCTTTACCGAGGCCGCCGAAAAACTGCAGCAGTCTCACAAAAAGCTGCAGCAAAAGGTGGCCGAACTGAACCTGGAGTTAGACCAGAAAAACCGGGCCCTGGAAGTAAACCTAGCGGAACGGGTTCAGATGGAAACGTACCTTTCCAACATCTTCTCCAGCCTGGACGTAGGGGTGGTGGTGACCAACCTAGACGGATGGGTCACCTCCATCAACCGCGCGGGAGAAGAAATTCTGGAAACCCCGGCAGACTCCGCCGTGGGCAAAGGCTTGAACGATCTGTTGGGTCATTCGCTGGTGCAGCCCGGCAGCCCCCAAGACGCCCAGCCCCCCCTGCCCAGCGATGAACCCCTGGGCTTTCGACGAACCGGAGGAGACGACATCAAGCTGCAGGTAACCCGCACCCTGATGAACAGCGAGCAGGGCGAACCCCTGGGATACATTTTTAACGTGCGAGACGTGACCGCCCTGAAAAAACTGGAAGAGCAAGCCCAGCGCCGCAACCGCTTTACCGCCATGGGAGAAATGGCCGCCAACATTGCCCATGAAATCCGCAACCCCCTGGGCTCCATCGAGTTGTTCGCCACCCTGGTGAAAAAGGGGCTCGATGAATCCGATGAAAAGACACGGCTGATGAACCATATCTCGTCTTCCGTGGCCAGCATGAATCACATCATTTCCAACCTGCTGGCCTACACCAAGCCCCGGCATGTCACCCGTCGGCCGGTGGACCTGCATGCCCTGCTGAATGAAAGCGTTGCGTTCAACCAGGTGATGGCGGCCCACAACGACGTGGAAGTTTCTCTCCACACCGCCGCCCCTTCGGCCTGGGTGATGGGCGACAAGGAGCAGTTGAAGCAGGTATTCACCAACCTGTTTGTCAACGCCGTGCAGGCCATGCCTGAAGGCGGACGCCTGCAGATTGCCACCCGGGGCCTGGGCGGAACCAACTCCCTGGAATTGTCCTTCCAAGACAGCGGCCAGGGAATCTCCCCAGAAATTCAATCTCAAATTTTCGACCCGTTTTACACCACCAAATCCCAAGGCACCGGCCTGGGGTTGTCCATCGTGCATAACATCGTAGAGTCTCACCACGCCGTCATTCAGGTTTCAAGCAAACCGGGCCAGGGCGCCCGATTCGTCATCACTTTCCCGCTGGCCGAGGCCGGCCAACAACCGCAACAAGGAGATACATGAATCCCATCCTCATCGTGGATGATGAAGTTGAAATGCGCATTGCCATGTCAGAGACCCTTAAGCATTGCGGGTATGCCGTGGAAACGTCTCACAATGCCATCGATGCCATCGGAAAATTGAAGAAAAATCCCTACGCCATGGTCATCACCGACATGACCATGCCGAAGCGCTCGGGCATTGAGCTGCTGAAAGACATTCGGGAGATCGACCCGGCCAAGCCGGTGCTGATGGTAACCGCCTACGGCACCATCGAAACCGCCGTGGAGGCCATGAAACTGGGGGCCTTCGATTACATTTTGAAGCCCTTCAAGTTCGACGTGTTCACCTTTGTGGTAGAGCGGGCCCTGGCCATGAGCGAGGAACCCAAAACCCCCCGCGCCACGGGAGTGCAAATTCCTCCCTCGGTGGCCAAGGGGTCGGGGGGCCCCGCCACGGCCGACCGGGTGGCCCGGGAGATTGTGACCGCCAACCCGGCCATGAAAGAGCTGCTGAACATGGCCGAAAACGTGGCCAATAGTAAGTCCACCATTTTGGTGCAAAGCGAAAGCGGCACGGGGAAGGAACTGCTGGCCCGCCACATTCACGCCCACTCCAACCGGTCCGACGGCCCCTTTGTGGCGGTGAACTGCGCGGCCCTGCCGGACACCCTGCTGGAAACCGAACTGTTCGGCCACCGCAAGGGTTCCTTCACCGGGGCTGTGACCGACCACAAGGGGCGCTTTGAGCAGGCCAACGGGGGCACCATTCTGCTGGATGAAATCTCGGAGATGGCCCTGCCCCTGCAGGCCAAACTGCTGCGGGTGCTGCAAGAACACGAGGTCGACCCGGTGGGTTCCAAAGAACCCATTCAGGTAGACGTGCGGGTGGTGGCCACCACCAACCGCGATTTGTTCGGCCACGTGGAAGCGGGCCGCTTTAGAGAGGACCTGTATTACCGCCTGAACGTGATCCCCATGCACCTGCCCCCCTTGAGAGAACGCAAGGATGACATCCCCCTGTTGGCTGAATTTTTTGTGAAGAAGCACGCCGAAGCCAACGGGCGAAAAGCCCCCGGGGTGGCCGAAGACACCCTGGAAGTCCTCTCTCAATACAACTGGCGGGGAAACGTGCGCGAACTGGAAAACGTGATGGAGCGGGCCGTATTGCTGTGCCCCTCGGGTAAAATTCTTCCCCAGCACCTGATGATGGGGCCCGGCGGCAAGGGCATCGGCCAGCCCCCCAAAGGGGTTTCTCCCGGCGGCGGCATTCAAGCGGGCATGACCCTGCGGGAAGCCGAAAAAATGCTGATTCTGGAAACCCTGCGCAAAACCGGGGGCCAGCGCACCCAGGCCGCTAAAATGCTGGAAATCAGCATCCGCACCCTACGCAACAAACTCAACGAGTACGCCAAAGATGGCGATTTTGAATTTTCGGGAGACGACGGGGAAGAAGAGGAAGATTGACGGGAAAGTTTTTATTGACCGGCCTGCTCGGGTTTCATGTGCACCACCCGCAGGCTGCGGCCGTTGGCCGTTCCCCCATACCAAACCACCAGTTCTTCCCTGCCGTCTTTGTTCAGGTCGGCGGTCATCACCATCTCCCGGTTTTTGGGCAGGGGAATGGCCCCGGTGGCAATCACGTAACCCAGCCGGGGACCGCCCTTTACCCCCTGATAGGCCTCCAGGGTTTCCGGCGTGTTGTTGAACACAAATTCCCGCCAGCCGTCTCCGTCCAGGTCCGCTGTCACCAGCATGGGGCGAGAGCTCGACCCTTTGGAAAAATCGGCCTTGAAGGTCAGGGTTTCATGTATGGGGGGAGGGACCGTCAGGCGGCCGTCTTTCCATGGAATATAATAGGCATCCAGGGTAATGCCCCGGCTGGTGATGTAGCGGATCACCGCCACCAGGGAAATTTCCATGGTACCCGTGAACACCCCCATGGCCTCTTGGGGCCGGGGAGAGGGATAGACCAGATAGTTGAAGGACAGCCCTTCGCTTAAAAACAACTGGGGCGTGGGGTTTAGCCCCCAGGCTTGGTTGTTCCGCTGGCCGGCAAACCAGAACATCTGGTTTTTCTGGTTAAAGGCATCCCCCTCCTCCGATGTTTTCACCAGCATCACATCGGGAATGCCGTCTTTGTTCATGTCCTCCACCGACAGCACCCGCTGGATTTCTCCAGGCCCCACCGGCTTCATACCGGGAATGGCAATGGGCTGCCCGCCCACCAGCAGCATGGGTTCCGCCGCCATGGCCACGATTTTATCTTGCCAGCCTTTCCATTGGCTTTCCGGGGCCTGGCTATGGAGGGCCTTTAGCAGCTCCTCCCGGCTGGCAAACACTTGGCCATTCAACTGGGCCAAGGCCTGAGACAAGGCCCCCTCCATGCCTGCCGAGGCCAAACGGAACCGTTTCTCTGGGTCCAGGGCATACCAGGTGCCCTTCACCGGGGTTTTAACCGTGGGGTGCAGAAACAGCGTAATGGTGTCGTAGCGAATTTCCACCACGTCCAACACCCCATCGCCGTTGGCGTCTACCATTTGGGTTTGGTAGAACTGAATATCTCCCCGCAGGCCGGTTTCCGTTCGGCTGAACGACTGCGAAACCGTCAGGGCATCCCGCCACAGGGGCTCCATGGCCAGGGTATCTGGCGCGATGCGATACACGGTCACTCCGTTCCAACCGGGCACCATCACCTCCGAGACCCCGTCGCCGTCCAAATCCTGAGCCAGGGGCTCCCGCAGGTCCACCGCCCCCTGCCGGTCTCCAAACACGCCGGGGCAAGCGCAGGCGGTTTTCCAGGTCAGGGCGTTGCCCTTGGCCCGCCCAATCAGCCAGCGGCCCCCGGTTAAAGAAAGCCACCCCTCCTCTCCGCCAGGCAGGCGAATCATTTCCAGCCAACGGGTGTCGGGGGGAAGCCACCAATGGAAGGCGCGAGACAACTTTCCATCACGAAACCGATACAGGTCCAGCCATTTTTTCAGGGGCTCTCCCTTGGCCGGGTCTCCCATCACCGGAGAAACCACCATCACCAAGTTTTCCTTGGCCCAAGACACCACCTGCACCCGTTGAGGGGGCTGTTCTAAGGTCACTTCGGCCGCCACCAGGGTTTGGGCCGCCTGAACTGGGAGAGCAAGCACCCCCCCCCAAAGAATCCCCCCGCAAACCAGGGCAGCCCAACCCATCCGCGAGCAAACGTGCTGACTTGGCAGAGTCTTCATAGGGCTCTCCTGAATAATAATCTAAGGGCTGGCAAAGTTAAGACGTGCATATGTTGATTTCCCCCATGTTGAATCTGAAGGCACCCCTCTCCGAAACACCCCTCCCCTGCCGCCTTACAGGCGGCATCCCCTCCCCGTCTGTATGGTCCGGAGACAGAAGCCGGAGGGTCATGTGCTTCCTTCCTGTCTTCACCAACCGAACGGATTTTATCTCTACCCGGGTGCCAGGGAGGGGTGCTGTTGGGAGTGATCTATGCCAACCCCTGCACCTTAATACCACCATTGGGCGTTCAGCCGCAGGCCAGAATCCGTCGGGGCCAAGCGGCCCTTCTGAACCGATTGAACCTCCAACTCCACCCGCCAACGGGCACCTTCTTCCCCCTGTTCCGCCCCAGCCAAATTCCCCAAACGCAGGGCCCCATGCAATGACGTTTGGGTAGAGGCATCGCGAAGATTTGTACCGCTGTGGGTATTGCTTCCCCGGCTGGCCTGCTCTACCCACAATCCAAATCCCACCGACGCCACCTCTTGGCGGTACCCAAGTTTCAGATTTATTTCCCGACCGGGCTGGGCGTTGCCGGTGGTTCCATCAAACTTGGCCAGGGCCGTTTCTCCCAGGTAAACCATATAAAAATCCAAATCAATGGCCGAAGCGCTGAGAAAGGGGAACCAGGAAGAATGGGCCAGCATCACCACCCCCGGAGACAAGCGGGTCAGTCGCAGGGTTTGGAAGCCGGGCTGGGTGGTTTTCACCGGGCTGGCCGGAACCGAAAAACCATAGCCCAGGGTCATCGTCCAATCATCTCCAAAATACACCCGGTGGTGGCTGTGAACCTCCAGGTCTCCAAAGCCGCTGAGGGTTTGGTTGGGAAAACTGTTGATTTCGGCCAGGGCCGCACCAGCGGCCCCGTTGGGTGCCAGGGTAGATTTCTGTTGGATGGATTTCATCGGCAGCCGGTACTCCAGATTCCACCGGTCGGTAAGGCCCTGCCGCCAGCGGAAATCCATCACCGTTAGGCTGCGAGAAGCCCCGCCGGTCATCACCGCCCGCACCGCCGGGTCTTGAACCCACACCAACGCCAGCGGTTGAATCTTCCCCTGATCGGACCAACCCTTGTTTTGCTGGCTAGACAGCACAGACACCATGGCCAAATGCACCCCCTCCGGCACAAACAACTCCTCGGGGGAATCGGCCTGGGCGGGCATTGCCCAACCAGCCAAGCCAACCAACATGAACGCCCCTAAAATCCAGGAAGAGGTATGGACCCCTTGAGCCAGCCGCTGCCCGGGGTTACCCCCCCGCAGCCTGTCATTTTGTTTCACGGAATCACCCATTGTTTTTCCAGCATATCCCAAAGAATTTCCTCCATTGGAAATCCCATTACGTTGTTGTACGACCCTTCAATACGAGAGACCATGGCCCCCCCCAGCCCCTGAATGCCATAGGCCCCCGCCTTGTCCAGGGGTTCTGGCAGGTTGGCATACATGGCCATCCACCAAGCCGGAAGAACGCGAAAGGTCACCCGTGTCACCACGGCTTTGCTCACCACGTCTCCCATCAACCCATCGGCCAGGTGATAGGCCGTCACCACTTCGTGGGTGCGGCCCGACAAGTTCTCCAGCATTTCCCTGGCATGGGCGGGGTTCCGGGGTTTGCCCATCACCCGGCCTTCCAGCACCACCACGGTGTCTCCGGCCAGCACCACGTGGCCGGGGTGCTTTTCTTGGGCCCGTGCGGATTTTTCTTGGGCCAACCTCGCCGCGTGTTCCAGGGGGGCTTCTCCCGGCCGGTAAGACTCATCCACATCCGCGGGAGACGTGATGAAGGGAAATCCAAACCGCGCCAACAACTCCGCCCGGCGGGGGCTTTCCGAGGCCAAACACAGGGGGCGCGTCAGTTTCACGGCGAAATATCCATGGGTTACATTCTCTCTGCGGTTTCTTTCTGCGGATTATCTACGCATGGATTCCCTGTGGTTCCCCAAGTTTTTTCTCCTATCACCCTTTCATGAACCCCCCTGCCTTGGCAAGAAACGGCTCATGTTTTCTCGCTTAAGGATTTTTTCGTTAAGGGTTGGCGGGTGCCGTTGCCCCTTCCTCCGAAAATACTTCCTGTATCTTCTGGCGGAACACCCGCATCTGTTCAGCCCGAGACAGGGGAGCCGCTGGTTGAACCGCGGGCTGCCCCTCCACTCCCTCTTGTTCCTCCGTCATTTCTTCCCCGGGCACCAGACCGGCCACCGGCGGCTCCACCGTGGTAAAGAAATAGTCCAGCATTTGCTTGGCCAGGGGGGCCGCCGTGTCTCCACCGGTCACCCCGTGTTCCGCCAGCACCATCACCGACACCTGGGGATGGTAGGCGGGGGCATAGGCCACAAAAAAGGAGTGGGGAAGAAACTCGATTCCCCCCCCCAAACCCCGGCCCACCAGCTGGGTGGTTCCGGTTTTCCCGGCCACGATATACTGCCAAGACCGGGCCCGCCCCCCGGTGCCCCCCGGCGCGTTCACCACCGCCACCATGCCCTCCCGGATGGATTGGAACAATTCCTTCGACAGCGGAAGCTGGCGGCTTTGCCGTGGAAATTCACGGGAAATGAGTTCGATGCCATTGGGGTCCTCGGCGGAAAGAATCAGGGTGGGCCGGACCCAAAGCCCATCGTTGGCCAACACGTTCACATAGTTGAGCAGTTGCAAGGGCGTGGCGGTGTCGTACCCCTGGCCAATGGCCACCGGCAGGGTTTCACCCGGATACCAGGGCTTTTTTTTCACCCGTTCTTTCCAGGCTTTGTTGGGCAGCATTCCGGTTTTTTCGCCAGACAACTCCACCCCGGTAGGCTGCAAAAAGCCGAACATCCGCCCATATTCGTAAATGCTATCCACCCCCACCAGCAGCCCCAGGTTGTAAAAATACACGTTGCAAGAGTTCTGCAGGGCTTGCTTTAAGTTCACTTCTCCATGGCCCCGGTGGTTCCAACAATAGCGGATGTCCTTTCCCACCTTCAGGTAACCCGGACAAACAAAGGTGGTCTCTGGGGTAATCTTCCCCGAATCCAAAGCGGCGGCGGCCACCAGCATTTTGAAGGTGGAACCCGGAGGATAAGCCCCCTGGGTGGCCCGATTCATCAGGGGTTTGTCGGGGTGAGAAGAAATCGCTTCCCAATCCTTCGAATCCAACCCTTTTTGAAACAGGTTGGGGTCAAACTCGGGAAAACTTTTCATCACCAGAATTTCCCCGGTGGCGGGGCGCATCATGAGAATGACCCCCTTTTTCCCCTTCATCAGGGTAGAGGCATGGCGCTGCAACCGCTGGTCTATGGTTAACTTGAGAGTAGAACCGGGCACCGGGTCCACCGGCTTATCGATCACCTGAAGTTCCCGCCCCAGGTGGTCCACCTCCACCTGCCGACCCCCGTCGGTTCCCACCAGCATGGCGTTCCTCGACAACTCCACTCCCTGCTTTCCGGCGTTTTTACCAGACAGCAACCGGTTGGCGGGCTGGCGCTTTAGTTCTTTTTCATTCACTTCTCCCACGTACCCCACCACGTGAGAAGCCAGGGGCCCTTCCGGGTAACTGCGTAGCGGCCGTATCTCTACCGATACCCCCGGCAGGTCCCCCTGATAGGTATCCACCATATCCGCCATGTCTTGATCCACCGACTCCAGCAGCACCACGGGCCGGAACCGAATGGCCCCCTTGGCCGTTTCCTCCAGGCGGCGCTGCAATTCTGTTTTCGATCGGCGGGTCACCAGCGACAGGTTGGAGAGGGTCTTGTCTAGATCGGGAGAGTCTTCCCGCACCAGCAGAATGTTGTAGGTGGGAGTGCTGTTGGCCAGCGGAATGCCGTTGCGGTCCAGAATCAGCCCCCGGGGTGCCTCGTAGGGAATCACCCGGATGCGGTTTCCCATGGCCAGCACATGGAATTCCTCGTAGTAAATGACCTGCATGAACCACGCCCGCAAAATCAGCACGGCAAACAGCAGCAACAGGGCTCCACTGAGAAACCGCAGCCGCTCGCGGAATAAAGAAATCTCTTCGTTCGACAACAGGGAGAATTTCATCCCCTTTAATCCCTTTCCACCAGCCGCGCCAGGCGGGTAAGCAGCCACAACGCCGGAAACGTGAGAACACCGTTATACAACGCCACCGGAAGGGTGAGGTGGAAAAACCAGCCCATCACCGGAATTTGCCCCTCCACCACCCGCAGAATGGCCAGTGCCATCAGCCCCTCGGCCAGGGTGAGCAGGCTGACCAGCAGGGCAATGAACAGCCAGTTGTTTTCAAAAAAAGACCGCCCCCCCACGTAGGCCAGCCCGGCGGTGCCCAGGAACGACAGCCCATACACCCCCAGCATTCCGTGAGAGTAGGCATCTTGGCTCAGCCCAGCCAGGCAGGCAAACACCAGCATGCCGGGGCTAATCCACCGCATGGCGCTCAAAATCACGCCCATCAGCAGCAGATTGGGTTTCACCCCCCACACCGAAAACGTTTGAATGGCGGAGGTCTGCACCCAAATGAGGAGAAGACCCGATAGCAGCAGAAGAATCCGTTTCATGGGGCGGTAAACAAGGGTGCGGAGGGGCCATGGGCGGGGGGCTTCATCACGAACACCCCTTCCAGGCGGTTGAAATTCACGGCCGGGGCCACTTCGGCGTGCAAAAACAACTCATGCTTGCGTTGATACACCCTCAACACAGTGCCCACCAGCAGCCCCTTGGGAAACACCCCCCCCATGCCGCTGGTAATCACCCGGTCTCCCGGCTGAATATCGGCCTGGGGCCGAATGCGTTCCACGTCCAGGCCATCCCCCCCTCCAACGGCCAAACCTTTTTCCGGAGAATCCAGCCCCAGGTTGTTTTCCCGGCCAAACACCATCATTCGCTCCCGGGTGCGCTGAATGAGCACCGGCAAGGCGTGGCGGCGGTCCACAATCAGCTGCACCACGGCGGTTTGGGGGGTTACCGACTGCACCCGGCCCACCACGCCCTCCCGCAGCACCACGGGATAATTGTGGCGGAAGCCATATTGGGCCCCTTTGTTAATCACCACCACGTGGTGGTAGTTGTCGGCCGATTCGCCAATCACTTCGGAATATTCTTTGTCTTGGGGGGTCTGCTCTTGGAACTTCAACTGCTCGCGCAGCAGGTTGAATTGAACCGAATCGTTGATGTATTGGTTCAATTGCTCTTCCATGGCCATCACCTGGTTTTTCAGGCGAACGTTTTCCTCCTGCAGCCGCACCAGGTTCACGTAGTCGTCTTTCACCTGCTGCACCTGGCCGGTAAGGGAGGAGTAGGTTTGCTGGGCCGGAGACACCACCAGCCCCAAACCGTCTTGCAGCAAATACTCCACCCCAGGCCGCTGCACGCGCAGCGACAGCAGGCCCGCCATGGCCAGGGCCAGCACCAACCCGGTAATCAACACCTGCTGCTGGCGAAATAAATCGAACATGCCGGTTAAGACTCCTTGCCAGAAGATTCGTTGAGCAGGGCCATGGCCCCCTTGACCAAAATATTCAGCGGATCGGCCGAAAGATAGAACGGCAGGCCAAAACGTTCGCTTAAATACTGGGCGGTTCCGGCCAGCAGGGCCCCTCCCCCCACCAGCATCACCCCATCGGTGGAAATGTCCCGGCAAATTTCCGGGTCTAAGCCGCTGAACCCCTGCTGAATGGCCCCCACCACCGGTTCAAAAGCATCTAGCAGGGCATCTCTCACTTCGTTGTCGTCCAGCAGAAATTTCTTGCCCTGCCCCCCAGGGCCTGGGCTGCCCTGCAAAACCGTTTGCAAGGGTTTTTCTTGGGGATACAGGGAGCCAATCTCTTTTTTCACCCGCTCGGCGAAAGAAAGCTCTACGGGAATATGGTATGCCGATTCGATGTAGGCCGCCAAGGCCCGGTCCAGGTCTTCTCCCCCCACTGGCCGGGAGTGGTGGTGCACCAGTTGCCCCATGGAAATCACCCCCAGGGTGGTGCGCCCGCCCCCTAGATCAATCACCATTCTCCCACGGGGGGCTTGAATTTCCCACCCCGCCCCCCGGGCGGCGGCCAGGGGAATGGACAGCGGCTTCACCGTTCCCCCGGCCAGGGGCTGGGTCAGTTCAAACAGCAGGTATTGCTGCTCCATGTTTTGGCCGGGGTCCACCAACAGCCCCCCCAAGCCCCGGCCCTGCCACAACGGCGGCTGGCCGCCCCGCACTTGGCGGTACATGGCCCGCAACAGCATATCCATGGCGGCCCGTTCGGCCACCTGGCCATGGTCCATGGGGCTCACCATACGCACCGTTTCCGGCCAGCTGTCGTCCCAGCGCAGGGCGCCAGAGCCATAGGCCGCCATCGACAGCCGAACCTCGCCCTTTCCACCCTTTCCAGAGCGTTCCTCGTTCAGGGCCACCCGGGTGGGGCAGCGCAGCAAAAAACCGTTTTGTCGAGAAGCCAATACGGTATGGGTTGTACCCGCGTCAATGACCAGGTCGCCACGGCTGAACCATTCCACGTGTGGTTTGAAGCCTTCCTGCAGAAAAGGGGAAATCATGGAGATTGGAACCTTGGATGATTGTTTTTTTTACCAAATTTCTCCAGGGCTCACAAGGGGGCTGGGCAGAAACAGGCCCATGGGCCTGGGGGCTTGACAGGGTGGGGGCACATTCTTCATTCTAGTTGGATATCTTTGGGCCAGATAGCTCAGTTGGTAGAGCAAGGGACTGAAAATCCCTGTGTCCTCAGTTCGATTCTGAGTCTGGCCACTTCGATTTCAGGGAAACTTCGGTTTCAGGGGAGACGTCCTCCACGCCATCCTCCCCGTTTTTCTTGCGCTTTATTTTCTTGTTTTTTCTTTCTCGTGCTTTGTCGCTGTTTTTTTGTTCGGCCAGCCACTTCCTGGGTTCAACTCTCCACCCCCTTATCTCTCCAGGTCAATCATGATGATCGGCATCATCGGGGGCAGCGGGTTATACAACCTAGACGGCATGGAAGACCTGCGGGAGGTCACCCTCACCACCCCCTTCGGCAATCCCTCTGGGCCCTATACCACGGGCCGGTTGCATGGCCGCCCGGTGGCTTTTCTGGCCCGCCATGGGGCGGGTCACCGGCTCACCCCCTCGGAAATTCCCTACAAGGCCAACATTTGGGGGCTGAAAAAGCTGGGGGCCACCCACCTGATCGCCATCTCCGCGGTGGGCAGCCTGAAAGAAAGCATCGAGCCCGGCCACATTGTGTTCCCCGACCAATTCATCGACCGCACCCGCCTGCGAGACTCCACCTTCTTTGGCCGGGGAGTCGTGGCCCACGTGCAGTTCGGCGACCCCGTTTGCCCCCATTTGTTCAAACAGCTGGTGAGCGCTGGCAAGCAGGTTGGCGCCGTTTGCCACCCTGGGGGGACCTACCTGTGCATGGAAGGCCCGGCCTTTTCCACCCGGGCGGAATCCAACCTATACCGCTCCTGGGGGGCGTCGGTCATTGGCATGACCAACCTGCAAGAAGCCAAATTGGCCCGGGAAGCCGAACTGTGCTTCGGCACCATTGCCCTTTCCACCGACTACGACTGCTGGCACGAAAGCAACGAACAGGTCACTATCGAGGCCGTGCTAGAGGTGATGCGCAAAAACGTGGAAACCGCCAAACGCATTTTGGCCGTCGCCATCGCTGGCTTGGGCGAAGACCGCCCCTGCCCCTGTCCATCCGCCGTGAAAAATGCTATTGTCACCCCACCTGACCGCATTCCGCGGGAAACCCTGCGGGATCTGGAACCCATCCTGGGGAAATACATTCCATCGGTCTGACCCCTTTCTCTTCGCTGAAACACCATGGCAAACCAAGCCCAACGGGTCAAAGAAGTTTGTCAATCCATAGGCGCCCGGCTGAAAGCCGGCCGTGAGGCCAAAGGGCTAAGCCTGAACGATATTGCCGCCAACACCCGCATCAACCAAAACTTCCTGAAAAAAATCGAGGTGGGTGACCACAATGGATTGCCCGCCCCCGCCTTTGTGCGTGGGTTTATCCGCAATTACGCAAGGGTGGTGGGCATTTCTCCCGATGACCTGCTGTACGATTACGCCCGCCTGCTGCGGTTGACGGACACGGAAGAGGAAGAGAACTTGTCTCCCCCCCAAGAGTTAAAGCAGCCCGGCTTTACCCTAACCATGCCCCCCGCCCAAATGGTGGCCCTGGGCTTGGCGGGGCTGGCCTTGGTGTGGGGTGTCATCTATCTGTTCAGCCCCAAAGCCAACACCCCAGAACCCGTGGCTTCCAGCCAGACCGAACCCCAGACTGCCCCAACCCCTTCGCCCGCGATGAGCGGCAAAGCCCTGGTGTTGTCGGTGAAAGGGGTAGAAGCCACCTGGCTGCGCATTACCCCAGACAAAGGCACCCCCCTGGATGTGCTGGTGGGGGCCGGGCAAACCAAGGAATATGGCGCCGACCGGGAATTTCACCTGACCATCGGCCGGGCCGGGGGAATCACCGCCACCCTGAACGGGCAGCCAGTGCGGCTGCCCACCCGCAACGATCAACTGGTTCCAGACCTGTTGCTAAACCGCCAAAGCGTAGGGCGGTAATTTTCTCTCTTTCCGGGGCCCCCGCCCGGTGATGATTCTCATCCTCGACAACCAAGACTCCTTCACCTGGAACCTGGCCCAAGCCTTGGGGGCCCTGGGGGCCCGCACCCAGGTGGTCTCTAGCCAAGAGATGACGCTGGAAGACCTGGCCCAGGCGGCCCCCCAGGGTTTGGTGCTGTCGGCGGGTCCGGGCCGGCCATCCCAGGCGGGCCTCTGCCTGCAGGCCATCGCCCGGTTTCACCCCCATCTGCCCATGCTGGGGGTGTGCCTGGGCCACCAATGCCTGGGAGAAGCCTTTGGGGCTGAATTGACCCGGGCCCAGCGCCCGCTCCACGGGCAAACCGTCCAGATTCGCCACGACAACGGCTGGCTGTTTCAGGGGCTGGACAGCCCCTTCACCGCGGGGCGCTACAACTCTCTCATTCTCTCCGCCCCTCCCCAGGGCTGGCTGGCCGCCGCCTGGGATGACCAGGGGGAACTGATGGCCATGACCCACCCCACCCTGCCCCTGGCGGGGGTGCAATTCCACCCCGAATCCTTTCTCACCCCCCAGGGCGCCCTGATTTTTCGGAATTTTTTGGCCCGCTGCTGACGCCCCCCCAGACTGTCACAGCCCCATGTGACTGTAATTGTCTGACAAATCAACAGATTGGCATTGCGCTTTTAGAAAAGGGCAGATAGATTGAAGGAAGGATTGGCCCAGCAGAAAAAGAGAAAAAATAGATCGGAAAGATTAAGGAACTGAAGGACAGTGAGCGTACAACTGGCTTGCAAAGGAGCCCCGTGGATATTCAATTAACCAATGATGAAATTGGCCGCTACAGCCGCCACCTGACCCTGCCCCAGGTGGGCATGGCGGGCCAGAAAAAAATGAAGGCCGCCCGCGTGCTGTTGATCGGCGCCGGGGGGCTGGGTTCTCCCCTGGGGCTGTATTTGGGGGCCGCGGGCATTGGGCACCTGGGCATTATGGACCACGACACGGTGGATGTGTCGAACCTGCACCGGCAGGTGGCCCACGGCACCAAAGACGCCGGGCGGCCCAAGGTGGAATCCATCAAAGACACCATCACCAACATCAATCCCCTGATTGAGGTAACCACCTATCAGGAGCGCCTGACCCGCGACAACGCCCTGAGGATTTTCCAAGACTACGACGTCATCGTGGACGGTTCCGATAACTTTGCCACCCGCTACCTGACCAACGACGCGGCGTTCTTCGCCCAAAAGCCCTTGGTGTACGGCTCCATCTTCATGTTCGAAGGCCAGATCACGGTGTTCCACCCCCACGGGGGCGGGCCCTGCTATCGCTGCCTGTACTCCAGCCCGCCCCCGGCGGCGCTGGTGCCCAGCTGAGCGGAGGCTGGCGTCCTGGGCGTGCTCCCGGGAACGGTTGGACTGCTGATGGCGACCGAAACGGTCAAACTCATCATGGGGATCGGCAAGACCCTCACCGGGCGGCTGCTGCTGTTCGATGCCCTGCGCATGTCGTTCAAAGACGTGAAGCTGAAGCGCAACACCGACTGCGAACTGTGCGGCGACAAGCCCAGCATCAAAGAGCTGATTGACTACGTGGCCTTCTGCGATGTGCAGATGCCCAAGGTGAAAGAGCCCGAGCTAAACTTGGCCGAGGTGGAAATCTCTCCCCAGGAATTCCGCGGCATTCTGGATTCGGGGAAAAAACTCACCGTGCTCGACGTGCGCGAGCCCTTCGAGTGGGACATTGCCCATATTCCCCCGGCCCGGCTGACGCCGCTCAGCCAGTTCGACAACTTCATCGCCGAATTGAACCCGGAGGAGGACATCTACTTGTATTGCTACAAGGGCAAGCGCTCTATCACCGCGCTGAAAAAACTGAAGGCCAAGGGGTTCACCAAACTAAAAAGCGTGGCCGGGGGTATCGACCGCTACGCCCAGGAAGTTGACCCCGACATGCCCAGGTATTAACCGCAGGCAAAATCGTTTCTTATTTCCTTTTCAAGCACGGCTTCGGCCGTGCTTTTTTTTCACCCGCTATTCATTCCCCAACAACACCCCTCCCTGCCGCCTTTCAGGCGGCTGTCCCTCCCCATTCGGAGAGGGACAATACGGCTTAGGCCGAAGGGTGGAGAATAAAATCCGTTCAGTTGATGAAGCCGGAAGGAAGCAGGCTACGCCCAAACGCCATTGAACTCCCCCCCTCTTCGGGAGAGGGGGGCGGGGGGTGAGGTCTCATCCAGCGGAGAATGGGCCTCACCCCGCCCGCTGTCGCGGGCTGCCCCTTGACTCGAAGCCATCGGCTATTCCATTCATCCGTGCGGAAAGTGAACACTGTACGGCAGCAAGCGCATTACTTTTCGGATTCGAGTTGCTTCCCGTACAGCACCCCTCCCTGATGTCCTTCGGACGGCTGTCCCTCCCCATTCGGAGAGGGACAATACGGCTTAGGCCGAAGGGTGGAGAATAAAATCCGTTCAGTTGATGAAGCCGGAAGGAAGCAGGCTACGCCCAAACGCCATTGAACTCCCCCTCTCTTCGGGAGAGGGGGGCGGGGGGTGAGGTCTCATCCAGCGGAGAATGGGCCTCACCCCGCCCGCTGTCGCGGGCTGCCCCTTGACTCGAAGCCATCGGCTATTCCGTTCATCCGTGCGGAAAGTGAACACTGAACGGCAGCAAGCGCATAATTTTGCGGATTCGAGTTGCTTCCCGAACAGCACCCCTCCCTGCCGCCCTTCAGGCGGCTGTCCCTCCCCATTCGGAGAGGGACAATACGGCTTAGGCCGAAGGGTGGAGAATAAAATCCGTTCGGATGATTCAGCCGGAAGGAAGCAGGCTACGCCCAAACGCCATTGAACTCCCCCTCTCTTCGGGAGAGGGGGGCGGGGGGTGAGGTGTTGGTGGGAGGGGGGTAGGGGGGAGAGGTGTTGGGCAGGGGGGATGTTTCGGCTTCGAGTATTTCACCCCCTAAGTTTATAGCGTTGAATTTTACCGGTGGCCGTTTTGGGCAGATGATGAACAAAGGCCACCCAGCGGGGGACTTTGAAAGCGGCCATCTGTTGCGCCATGTGGGCCTTCAGTTCCTCGGCCAGTGAATCTTCCGGAGCATAGTTCCCGTTCAGCACCACAAAGGCTTTGGCCTGCCCCAGCCCATCCGGGGTGGCCGCCCCCGCCACGGCGCATTCGGCCACGGCGGGGTGGGTCATCAGGGCGGCTTCCACTTCCGCCGGGGCCACCCAGCTTCCCCCCACCTTCATCATGTCATCGTTGCGCCCCACGTAGGTAAACCAGCCCTCGGCAGACCGTTGGAACAAATCTCCGGTGACCGTCCAGCCCTGGGCCATAACGGCCTGAGACAATTCCGGGCGGTTCCAATAGGCGGGAGAGGCCGCCTCTGAGCGCACCAGCAGCAAGCCGGTTTCGCCGGGGGCGGCCTCGGGCAGTTCCACCACCGTGGGGGGGTTGTCCTGCTCTGCCGCCGAGGGGTCCGGCAGGCGCGCCAAGCGGGCCTCCACCCCCTCCACCAAGGTGCCGGTGGTGCCGGGACGGCTGGCCCCGGGGCGGTTGCTGATCACGATATGAAACAGTTCGGTGGTGCCCAGGCCGTCCAGCAGGTCGGCGGAGAAATGAGCCTTCCAGCGGTGCCACAGGGGGGCGGGCAGGGTCTCCCCCGCCGACACCGCCAGCCGCAGGTGATCCAGCGTTGGAAGCACCGCCGGGGGGTCTTCCCGGCCCTCCCGCCAAGCTTGGTACAGGTTCAGCAAACCGTTCAGGTGGGTGGGCACCGCGTAGAACACCGCCGGGCGGTGGCGGGCCAGGGTCTCTAGCAAGGCGCGAGGGGTGGGGGGCTGGCCGGAGATGACCGCCGTGGCCCCAGCCAGCAAAGGAAACGCCAGGCTGTTCCCCAAACCGTAGGCAAAGAAAAACTTGGGGGCCGAGAAGGTCACCTCCCCCGGCCGCAGGTTCAGCACCCCCCGGCCATACAGTTCCCAGGCGGCCATCATGTCGCGGTGCCGGTGAATGGCGGCCTTGGGCACCCCGGTGGAGCCGCTGGTGTACAGCCAAAAGGCCGGGGCATCGGGGCCGCATCCTTCGGGCGCCCGCTCCGCCGGTTGGCTGGCGGCCAGGGTCTCCAGCCGTGGCAGCCCGGTTTCCAGGCTTTCGCTCCCCTGGCCCGTCAGGGCCACCTTCAACCCGGCAGGCAGCCGGGCGCGGGCCAGCAGGGGCCACAGGTTGTCCTCCACCACCAGCAGACTGGCCTGGCTGTCGTGCAGCATCCCCAGGTGATCTTGGGGGGTAAGCAGCGGGTTGAGGGGCACCGCCACCGCCCCCCGGTGAATGACCCCCAGAAACAACGGGGGAAAGCGCAGGTTCTCCCCGGTGAGCAGCATCACCCGTTCCCCTGGCCGCACGCCCAGCGCCTCCAGGGCGCCAGCCATGCGGGCGGTCTGCTCCGCCAGCCCCTGAAAGGTCAGCCGCTGCTCTCCGCACACCATGTAGGTTTGATTCCCCCGCCCGGCGGCGGGCTGGGCCTGGGTCAGGGCCTGGGCCAAGTTAAACCGGGCGGGCAGGTGGCTGCGATACAGGCTCATGGGCTTGACGGAGAGGAGGAGGAAGGAGAGGCGGGAGAGCCAGGAGGTTCATGCTGCCACAGGGCACCTGCCGCCTGGGGGTGGCCGTTAAAAAAAGCCGCCAGTTCCATCTCGCCCTTGCCTTCGGGCTTCACCCGAACCAGCCGCACAACACCTTGCTTACAGACCATGTGCCCATCGGGGAACACGGTTCCAACGGGGCCCCCGCTCATCCAGCGGGTTACTTGTTCTGGGGCGGCTTCTGCCAGGGCCAGCCGGGTCACCACCACCCGCCGCCCCCCCAGCCAGCCAAACAGCCCCGGCCAGGGGGTCATGGCCTGCCAGCGCCGCAGAATTTGTTCCGCCGTCTCCTGAACTGGATTCAGGGCACCGTCTTCTTTGGAAATCATCCCGCAATGGGTAATCCCCGCTGGGGGCTGGGGCTGCAATGGGGGGTTCCCCGCCAGCAGCCGGGGCAGGGCCTCCTCGGCCAGTTGGGCGGCGGCCTGGGCCAGCCGGGCCATCAACTCTCCGGCGGTTTCGTTGGGCAGAATCTCCAGGGGGCCGCTGTCGGCCGCCACGTCTCCGGCGTCCATTTCTGGGGCCATTCGCTGCAAGGTAATGCCGGTGGAGGGGTCCCCCGCCAGCAGGGCCGCCTGCACCGGGCTGGCCCCCCGCCAGCGGGGCAGCCGGGAAAAATGCAGGTTCCAGCACCCCAAGGGGGGCAGGTCCAACACCCGCCGGGGCAGCAGCTTGCCATAGGCCAGCACCACAATCAGCTCTGGCGCCATGGCGGCCAGGGCCGCCATGCCCTCGGCATCGCCCGCTTTGGCCGGGGTGGCCACGGGCAGCCCTAGGGCCAGGGCGGCGGCTTTCACCGGGCAGGGGGTCAGCCGCCGGTTCCGCCCGGCGGGCTTGTCGGGCTGGGTCACCACCCCCACCAGCCGCACCCCAGGGTGGGCCGCCAGCAGGTGAAACACCGGCAGGGCCGCCTCTGGGCTGCCCATGAACACCACTCGGGGTTTGGAATCGCTGGTGGGCATGAAGGAGAAAATGAGAGAGGGAGAGAAAGAAAGAAAGAAAGAAAGAAACGGAGTAACCCGAATCCGGTGCGGGAGGTCATGATAGACAGGCGGCGCAGGCCGGTGCTTCACCCCCAGCCGGGCATCCCCAGCATACCCTCCGCAAGAAGCAGGCTCAAGGCCCGCGAACCGTTCCCTCCGTTGTTCGTTGACGGCCACCTGGGGGTTGTTTACTGTAAGACACACCCCACGCTCATTCCGAGTACCCCCAGGGAGGTTTTCCCCACTCTTTCCCAGCCAGCCCATGCCGTCTTCTCCCACTTACCGTTCCGGATTCATCGCCATCGTGGGCCGCCCCAACGTGGGAAAATCCACCCTGCTGAACCGGCTGGTGGGGCAGCCGGTGTCCATCACCGCCGACAAACCCCAGACCACCCGCAACCGGGTGATGGGCGTGCGCCATGGCAAAACCCAGGGCCGCCCCTGGCAGGCGGTATTCCTCGACACCCCCGGCATCCACCAGGCAGCGGACCTGCTGAACCGGCGCATGGTGCAATACGCGGCGGCCTCGCTGAAAGACGCGGACTTGGTGGTGATGGTGGTGGAACCCTTCCCCCCAGGGCGGGGAGAACCTGGCCCCCAAGACACCCTGGTGTGGGAGATGGTCAGCCGGGCCACGCCGCCCGCCATGCTGGTGGTGAACAAGTCCGACGCGGCCCCGCCAGAGCGGATTGAATCCACCATGGCTTGGTTCCGCCATGCGGCGGAAGGCGCCCGCCGCCCCTGGATGGGGGTCACCGCCGTGTCGGCCCTGACCGGCATGGGGGTAACAGCCCTGCTGGACGCGGTGGAAACACGGCTGCCGGAAGGCCCCCCTTACTTTGAGGAGGGTCAGGTATCGGATCAGCCGGAAAACATGTTCATTGCCGAGATGATTCGCCAAGAAGTGTTCCGCCGCACCCACGAAGAGATTCCCTACTCCACCGCCGTGGTGGTGGACCACAAAGAAGAAGCCGGAAAGATGCTCACCATCCACGCCACCCTGCTGGTGGAACGGGATTCTCAGAAGGGAATTTTGATTGGGAAGCGGGGAAAAATGCTGGGAGACATCGGCAAGGCCGCCCGGCTGCAATTAGAGGCCTTGCTCGGCACCAAAATTTTTCTGGACCTGCGGGTAAAGGTAGCCAAAAATTGGAGCGCCGACGGACGCCGGCTGACGGAACTGGGCTATCCAGAGGAAAGTTGAAAGGGGGGTAAAAAAAAGTACGGGGACAAACGGGCTTTGGGGGGAAAGCGTTCGTTTGTCCCCGTACTCGTTAGACGGGATGTCTGTCATCAACGGACCTGCCTGCCGCCCGGTCGGCACCCGTCTGGAGCCTCCCCGGAGAGACGGGGAAGCCATCGGGAAAATCAGAAAACTCGGGAAAGGGGGGCACGGAAGTTTCGAAGGCTTTTGGGGGGGAAAAGCGTTCTCCGTTGCTTCCGTGCCTTTGCCGTTAAAAATCTTTGCCGTTATAATCCTAAAGTCCTTACCGTTAAAAACAGTTAAGAACCTTGCAGCTCAATCTTTGCTGTTCAATTCCTTTGCTATTCAATTCTCAGGGGGTTTTTGTACGCCGCCCCGTTCATCTGTTGCCAGTATAGGAAGGAGCAGGGGTGAAAACAGTGACCCAGCACGAAAAATATTGACCTTCGGCGAAAAATACCCCCATTTTGGGGTGTAAGGAAACCCATTCCTGTCAAATTCGCTGAAAATTTTGCCAGGATCTCCCCCTCGCTCCATCATTCCACCCTATGGCCTCTCTCACCGAAACCGTGGTCATTCCCCGACTGCTGCTAGATACCGCCCAACGGTTGTCCGTGGATCTCACGGAGACCCTGGAAAAGCTGCACCTTTCTCCAGAGTTTTTCAAAGATATGGGAAACCGGATTCCCTGCTGGAAAACCAGGGTTCTTTTAGAGGCCGCCCTCACCCGAACCCCAGAGAAAGATTTTGGGCTGGAAATGGCCAAGGAGACCAAAAGTCACCGCCTGGGGTTGATTCGGTATTTGACGGCCACCTGCCCCACCATGAAAGAGGCTCTAGAAAAGCTGAACCGTTATTACCGGTTATGGAGCGATGCCCACATCATCCACACGGTATACACCCGCAAAGAGGTGTTCATGGTATTGGTGGTGGCGAGAGAGAAAGAGCGGGAATGGCTGGGAGCCGCCTCGGTGGCGGCCCTGGGGGGGTTTTACAATGGCCTGTGCCAAGACACGAGGCCCATTCCTCTGTCGTCGGTCAGTTTTACCCATTCTTCCCCTGGCCATGAGCAGGCCTATCGGGAATTCTTTGGGGTCGATGTCACCTTTCACAGCAAGGTGAACGAGATTGTGTTTCCCCTGGATCTGTTAGAAGCACCCATGAGGCATGCCGACCCGGAGTTAAACGCCTTGATCACCCGGCTGGCCGACCTGGAACTGGCCAGCCTGCCCTCCCCCACCAACCTGGTGGATTTTTTACGCATGGAAATCTCGGCCAGCCTGAGCGAGGGAGAGCCTTCCCTGACCGACATTGCCCAGCGCCTGGGGTTCACCCCCCGCACCCTGCAAAACCGGCTGAAGGACCAGGGAACCACGTTTCAGGGGGTGTTGGAGGATTTGCGGCGGGACCTGGCGGTGTCGTTCCTGGCGGATGAACGGATGGGGGTATCCGACGTGGCCTATCTGCTGGGGTTTTCCGAGCCCAGCCCGTTTCACCGGGCCTTCCGCCGCTGGACGGGAAAATCCCCGTCGGAATACCGGGAAGAATCCCGCCTGCGGCGGACTCGCTAAAACAATCCCTCCACATGCCGAACAAGTTCCTTCACCTTTTCCAGCCAGAACAAACGATCTATTTCTATTTGTTGTTCATCGGCATTGTAACGAAACGCCACCGCATAATCGGTCAAATCGGCAAGCACAGCAAACCCATGGATATCCTGACTCTTAAGGACTTCCAACTCTTTCAAAAGCAAGTGAATGTCATGGGTTAAGGGATACTGTATGCCCAACAGGCTTAACCAAGCTTTCAACGTTTTTTCAACAGATTGCTGAGCGTGAAAACCAAAAATGGGAGCGGTGAATTTTTCCGGGTCCAGCATGTTTTCCATGGCCCGCAAGTCATCCCTCGCCAGAGAAAACATATGTCTGGCATGGTCCAGGTCGCTCATACTGGGCGCTCGTACAGAACAACACCTTCCCGCAGGGAACGCCCAATAACGTGATTGATGGAGTTCTTCCATCGCTCCACTTCGGCCATGGAAAAAACCAAGAGGTCAATGGGGACCTGAAAGTCCCACAAAGCTTTCCGTATATGAGACAATTCACCCTCCCGGCGACGTTCGCCACCAAAAGGTTCTCGTTCAATCACCAGAAAATCCACGTCAGAATCCACGCGGAAATTCCCCTTGGCCCGGGAGCCGAACAGGAGAATTTTCTCCGGATCGGCGGCCCGGACAATGGCAGACACCATCCGGGTCATTGTATCTTGGGTGATCGGTTCCATGGCGTTTCCTCATCAAAGGGGGAATATTCCCTTACGGTATATTCTTACCCCTTGAGGAGGGCGGGGGTCAACGGGAGAACGCAGGAACTACTTCTTCTTCCGGTAATAGGCCTCTGGCACGGGGCGCAGGGGGCGGTTGAACCACAGGGGGCGGCGCAGCCCTTCCGGGTTGGCGGGGGGGCGGGTCTTGGCCAGCCACTCCTTAAAGTTGGCGAAGGAGCGGTTGGTATCCACGAAAATATCCCCGTAGTTTTCTCCGGGGGCTGGTTTTTCCAGCCTTACCCGCTGGTGCCAGCAGTGCATGCCGCTCCAGGGGTCTGGGTGAACGGCATGGGTGATGTTTTGATGCACCCCTCCATCGCGCCAGAAAATGCGGCTGGAGTCGGGGTCGGAACTTTTGAAGGGCTGCACCCCCGCCACGTGAGAGAGCTTCCATTGGCCCGGAGCGCTTTCTTGAATGCGCACGGTGTTGGCCGCCCAAGAGTTGGCCTGGGGACCGTTTTCCAGTTTCCAGCGCCCAATGTGATGAGAACAAGCCACCACCCCCGGCTTCACCGATTCAGAGACCCACACTTTGTCGATAAACCAGCCGATGTCGGTCACCACCTTCAGCAGGCTGCCGGTGACCAGACCCATTTTTTCGGCATCGCTGGTGTGCATCCAGATGGGGTTCTTGTGGGCAATTTCCACCAGCCACTTGGCGTTGCCCGAACGGCTGTGGATCAGCACCGGCAGCCGGAAGTTTGGCACCAGGGCGTATTCGTTTTTCGAGGCATCCAGGTTGTCTGGATGAACATGGCTTTTGATGTAGCCCGGCAGGGTGTGCTCTGGCCAGCCCCATTCGGCCATGGTGGCGGAGTATATTTCTTGGCGGCGGGAAGGGGTGGGAAAGCCCGTCACGGCCTTGCCGTTCACCATCAGGCCCACTGGCGCGCCGTCTTTGGTAATCAGGCCCGTTTTGGGGTTGGTTTGGATGCCCGCCAGGGTTTTGTCGTCCAGGGGGTCCAGGTGCTTCAGGTAGGCTTCTTTCACCACCTCGAAGGCCCCATATTCTTTCATGTAACCCAGTTCCGTCAGGCCCTGGGCCTTGGCGGCGGCGGTGAGCCCCGGCACCCGCTCGAAGGTATATTGATAGTAATCGTCCACCGTCATCCGCTCTCCCTTGCGGTAGGGAGACTCGAAGAACGGCTTGATGCCCAAGGCACCGTCCGGGTCCATGCGCCACGACAACTCCATCCAGAACTCATCTTCTTCCCACACTTCGCCGGGGTTGGCCTGCCAGGTAAATTCCACCGGCTGGCCGTTTTCTTCCATGTAGCGGCGCAGCACCGGCTGGCGGAAGGCCACCCAGGTGCCGGAGTGGGTTTCGTAAGAGTTAATGTCGTGCCGCTCAGAGGCATGGCCCATGGGCAGCACATAGTCGGCAAAGTAGGCCGTCTCGTTCCAGGTGGGAGACAGGTGCACATGGCAGCCCACCATGTTTTCATCCCGCAGCACTTCAATCCACGAGAACCCATCGGGATAGGTCCACACCGGGTTGAACACCCGGGTGAAGTAGGTATCTAGTTTGCCCCGGCCGTCCTTCAACAGGTGAGGGAGAATCTCGCTCATCTCGTAGTGGGTCAGGGGGTATTCCCAGGGCCATTGCAGCTCGTTCCAGTTTTTGGGCGCCGGGGGGTTGCCGTGGGGCAGGTGGGGCTTGTATTTGCTCCAGGCGCTGGGGCTGGTGCCCCCAAAGGTCCCCACCGAGCCGGTGAGCACGTGCAAAAAGTGCAGGGTGCGGGCCACCTGCCAGCCCCCCAGGGCGCCGGCCCCGGGGCCGCGCCAGTTGTGGGCGGCAAAGCGGCTGCCAGCCTGGGCAATCTGCCGGGCCACCTTCACGATCTGCTCGGCGGAAATGCCCGCTTCTTTGGCCGCGAATTCTGGGGTGAAGTCTTTGTATTCTTCAATCAACGCCGCCACAAAGTCGGTGAAGGCGGCGGGTTTGCCTGGGTGGCGGGCGGCCATGTATTCCGGCCAGTTCACCCAGGTTTCCAAAAATTCCCGGTTAAACGTGCCCTCTTGCAGAATAATTCGGGCCATGGCCAGCAGCACCGCCGGTTCCGACCCCGGATAGGTGGGCATCCATTCATCGGCCATGGAAGCCGTGTTCGACAGCCGGGGGTCCATCACGGCCAAGCCCGCGCCGTCCATCATGCCTTCCACAATGCGCTGGGCGTGGGGGTTGAAAAAGTGGCCGGTCTCCAGGTGAGAGGAGATGAGCAGGATAAACTTGGCGTTGGCAAAGTCGGGCGAGGGGCGGTCGTAACCTTGCCACAGGGCAAACCCCAGGCGGGCCCCGGCGGAACAAATGTTGGTGTGGCTGTTGTGACCGTCTACCCCCCAGGCTTTCAGCACCCGTTCCATGTAACCCTCGTGGCCAGGGCGGCCCACGTGATACACCACCTCGTCTCGGCGGTTTTCATGCAGGGCTTTTCGCACCCGCTGAGCAATTTCGTTCAGGGCCTGGTCCCAAGAAATCCGCTCCCACCCTCCGCCGCCGCGGGGGCCCTTGCGCTTCAGGGGGTAGAGAATGCGTTCCGGGTCGGTGATCTGGTTGATGGTGGCGGGGCCTTTGGCGCAGTTCCGCCCCCGGGAAGCCGGGTGGAAGGGGTTGCCCTCGAAGCGTTTCACCTGGCCGTTCTCTTTGTCGATATAGGCCACCAGCCCGCAGGCCGACTCGCAGTTGAAACAGGTGGTGGGAATCAAATGGTAGCGGTTCTTCGCCCGGCGGGGCCAGGCGGCGGCATCGTTCTCTTCCCAGTTTTTCCACTGGTCTTTGGGGGGGAATTTTTCCAGGGGCGTGGTGGTCATCTCCTGGGGGCCCGGCTCAATGGCGGGGATCAGCCGCAGGGCCTCGGCGGTTTTTTCGATGAAGGATTTTCCGCCCAACGGTTTGCCGCGTTTCATTCCCTGTTTGCCTGCCATGGTCGCTCCATTGATGAAACTGATTCTGGAAATGGTTCTGCCGAACTCTGGCCCAATCACCCCTTTTCGAGCATTCCCGATTTCCCCGATTTTCCCTCTTCGCTCTTTTCTCCCTGCTTTCTTTCTGCTTTCTCTCTGTTTTCTCTCTGTGAGCTACCGCAGGGGAATCAACTGGGGCGCCCGCACCCAGATGTGCTCCGTCACCAGCCCAAAGAACAGCACCAACGCCGCCGCGGGAACCACCAGCCGCCCGTCGGCGGCCTGGGTAAGCAGCAACAGCGGGGCCACGTTCCCCAGGGTCACCATGCTCCAGAAGTGAAACGCCAGGGGCCCCCGGGTAATGAGGTGGGCCGTCAGGGCCGCGTCGTGAGAATGATGGGTGAGGTTGAATTCCATAGCCAGCAGCAGCAAGTGCGCCGCCAGCAGCACCTCCAGGGCAATGACCGCGGGCCACAGCACCCCCATCCCCGCGGCCAAGCCGTACAGCAGCAGGGCCCCGCCGCCCATCATTAAGCTTTGCACCAGCATGTGCACGGGCAGCAGGGGGCTTTGCCAAAAGTCGCGGCCCTTGGCCTGGGCCAGCAAAAACCCGGTGTAAATGGCCGCCATCAGAGCCGCCGCGGCCAGCAGGCCATACAGCCACCCCGTGCCCCCCGGCAAGGGCAGGTCGAACACCCGCACCGCCAGCCACAGGGTCAGCAGCCCCCCGGTGGCCTGCAGAATATACCCCCCCCGCACCAGCCAGCTGTTCCACTGGGGGCGCAGGATGACATACAGGAATCGGCTGGGGCGGTCCAGGTCTTTCACCAGCAGGCCGGTGGTGATCAGCAGAAAGGCCAGCGACACCGCCGCCAGTCCGGTTTCCAGCACCGGGGTGAGGGGCAGCCAGCCCAGCACGTTCAGCAGCAGGGGCAGCATCACCAACCCGGTGGAAATGCCCTTGGTCCACAAATAACCAGAGACCTCCCACCCCCACAGCACCCCCTTGGAGGGTGGATCGTAGGAGCGAGACAGCCGGGGGCCCGCCCCCTGGCGGGCGGTGGCCTGGTGGGCTTCTTCGCCCTTGGGGCCCAGCAGCCCCAACTGGCGCTCGGGGTGTTTGGTGGCGGCCCGCTGGGCGGCGTAACGCGCGAAGTGACCCACCCCCTGGGCTTGGTCGGACCACAGATAGTTGGTGTGGGGGGGGGCCTCGGTGGGGGTGTGGGCCGCCTCGTCACCCTCGATGTAAAACAGCTTGGGCCCGGTGGATTTCTCCGGCTTGCGCACGGTGGAGGGATGGCGGCTGATGAGCCGAGAAATGGCGCTGGCGGGGTTGTCTAAGTCGCCCGACACAATGGCCTGCTCGGGGCACACAATCACGCAGGCTGGCTCCATGCCGCCGTCAATCCGGTGCGCGCAAAAGTTGCACTTGGCCGAGGTGTGGGTGTTGGGGTCGATATACAGGGCGTCGTAGGGGCAGGCCTGCATGCAGCTTTTGCAGCCAATGCACCGCTGGTTGTCGAAATCCACAATGCCATCGGGGCGGATGTAGAGAGACCGCACCGGGCAAATGGTAACGCAGGGAGGATTTTCGCAGTGGTTGCAGCGGGTAACGGTGAACAGGCGGCGGGTATCGGGGTAGCTGCCCTTTTCGATGTACTTCACCCAGGTGCGGTTCACCCCAATGGGCACATCGTGCTCAGACTTGCAGGCGGTGGTGCAGGCGTGGCAGCCAATGCACTTACGGTTGTCTATGGCGAAGCCGAGATTCATGAGGATAGCGCCGGGCGGAAAGGTGCGCGCAGACCTTGGGCACGAGATGCGTGACTATCTCACAGAATGTCACATCAGGTCGTCACAAAGGGCTTGCGCAGATGCACCGGCCTGGTTTCCCAGGCCGCCCCTCCCGCTCATGACTGGGTCATCTTCATGCGGATGGCGGGGGAAAGTCAAGAATGAAAATGGGCGGTTACATCTCGGCCAGCAAAAACCAATGGTAGGGCAGCACCCCGTGGGATTGCACGTGGCGGAACCCCGCCTGCACCATCATTTCGGCGGCTTGGCGCTCTGCAATGCGGATATCCAGCGGAGGGCCCTTAGGGGTGGGCTCTGTCCGCCAGTCGATCACCGCCAGCCGCCCGCCGGGGGCCAACACCCGCTGGGCTTCCTCCAGGGCGGCCTGGGGGTCGGCCAGCTCGTGAAACAGGTTGGCCATCAGCAGCACATCGGCCGAACCGTCAATCAGCGGCAGGCGCTCTCCCGCGGCCTGCAACACCGCCACGCCGGGGGCCTTCTCTGCCCGCACGGCCTGCTTCAGGTGGGGGATCATGGCCCCCTGAATATCCAACGCCACCACCAGCCCGGGGGGAGCGTTCTCTCCGGGGCGATTTTCTTGTTCGGCCATGCGCCTGGAAAAGGGAATGGCATAAAAGCCTATGCCAGCCCCCACGTCCACCAGCACCCGAACCGGGCGGGCGTTGATGCGGGCCCAGATTTTATCCGGGGCCATAAAAGACCAACGCTCCGGGTCGCGGAGTTTGTCGAGTAACTTTGGATGGAAGAGGTGAGATTTTGACGGTTCTGTTGCGGATGAATTCATGCCCAAGCCCCGAAGAGTAAAACCCCCACTTTTTCTCCGGAAGTCCTGCCAACCTCCGGACGGATTTATCCTAGTGGTTTTTCAAGGAAGACACCATACACATTCTACGTTTTCTTCAAAAAAAAGATCTGCCCCATGGCCCATCATAAAAAGATCAACTCTCTTCAAGCCCCTGTTTTCAGGGATCTACAATCTTCATAAAAATAAAATAAAAAACACACAGACATGAGGGAGACGCATGAAGCGGGTACAGGAAGCAGGAAGCAAGGAGAAATGAACAAGGCGTAGGGAGAGGGGAGTGAGGGAAGAAAGTAAAGAGTAGAAAATAGGATGTAAGAATAAGAAGAATGAAAGAATCTCTGATTGGCAAAATAAGAAATTGGCCCACCACGCTGTAAACGGGCAAACCCCCTGATCATGCCATGGGGGCTGGGAATTTCGTGGGGAATGGAGAAAGCAAAATCCCCCTGACGGATCGTCCGCCAGGGGGATTCGTCCGACGCAGCCCGGTTCGATGGCTCCCTTCACTCAAGGCACTCACGGCAGAGCTAGGTTGCTCGGGCCTGCGGTTTCGCGGTCCGCTCTCGCGCGGACTCTTCCAATTCGGTCGGGAGCCTTTCCGGTTTCGGCCCCACAGCCCACGGCACAGTCAACTTCGGGCTACCTGCGACTTCTTGCTACCTGCAACTTCTTTCCACCAACTTCCTGCCCTACTATCTACGCCTTCCTACAACTTCCTACTTCGCTGGCATCCGGGGCCCTCCGCCCGTCCGGCGGTGCTCCAGAGAACGCCCGACCGAATGATCACCCGCTCCACAAACCATTCCACCAGAACGGGTTCCTGCGGTTTGTCTACAACCCCCCGGAAGCCTCCCATCCCTTCCTCAAGGCTTCCGGGGTCCTTCTTCTGCCCAACTCCCTCCAAGCCAATCCTTCCTATGCTCTTCTCACCTTCATTATACAACCTTCCGCGAAAGAGGGGGTAGAAAATTCCAGCGGGGGGTTTGATTCAAAAACCTTCACCACACCCTCGCGTTCAAATCATTCCCCTGGGTTGTTTACACTCCCTCCCAACGGCACCCCTCCCCTGCCCTGCGGGCATCCCCTCCCCTTCGTGGAGGGGAAATAACTCGAAGCCGAAGGGTTATTTGCTTGCTTCCGTCCGGCTTCATTCACCAAACAGATTCTATTCTCCACTCTTCGGCCTAAGCCGTATTGTCCCTCTCCGACGGGGAGGGACGGGCGGCGCAGCCGCCAGGGAGGGGTGCTTTAACGGATGAATCGAATCGCCAACAATACCCCTCCCCTGCCCTGCGGGCATCCCCTCCCCTTCGTGGAGGGGAAATAACTCGAAGCCGAAGGGTTATTTGCTTGCTTCCGTCCGGCTTCATTCACCAAACAGATTCTATTCTCCACTCTTCGGCCTAAGCCGTATTGTCCCTCTCCGATGGGGAGGGACAGGCGGCGCAAGCCGCCAGGGAGGGGTGCTTTAACGGATGAATCGAATCGCCGATGGATTCGAGTAACGGGAGGGGTGCTGTTCGGGGAACAGATCGAAGCCAGCGGGTGATACGCTTGCTTCCTTTATTTTTTCCCCCCAGCCATGTGGACGGAAAGCAAAAGCACCAAGGCCAGGGCCCCCACCCCGGCCGACATCAGGAACGCCGTTTGGTACCCCCAGCCCTGCCACACTGCCCCAAACAACACGCTGGCGGGCAGGGTGGCCAGCCCCAACACCCCGTGATAGAAGCCAAAGGCGGTGCCCCGCAGCCCGGCTGGCACCATGTCGCTCACCCAGGCCCGCTGGGGGGCCTCGGTCAGACCGAACGACAACCCATAGGCCACAAAGGCCAAGGCTGGCAACCAGGGCCCCTGGCCCAGGGCAAACACCACGAATACACCCACGAACAGCCCCCACCCGGCCAGCACCAGGGGGCGGCGCCCCACCCGGTCCGACAGCGGCCCCAGCCGCCAGCCAGACAGACTGCGGACGGCGTTGTGGGCGGCCCACAGCCCCGCCACCCAGGCCATGGGCACCCCCAAGTTGCCCAGGTGCAGCAGCAGAAAGACCTCGCTGGCTTCGCCCAGGGTAAACAAAAACAACACCGCCAGAAATTTTCGGTAATCCGGCCCCAAGGTCCGCCACCCTTCCCTCCAGGTCACCGCCCGCCGCGGGGGAGTATTGGGGGCGGCGGTTTCCACGGGGATTTCTTTCACCCCCCACACCACCAGCGCCACCACCAGCACCCCTGGCACCAGGGCCAGCAGAAACAAATGGGGCAGAGAGAACCCCAGGGCCAGCAGCCCCGCCGCCACCAGGGGCCCCAGCACCGCCCCCAGGTTATCCATGGCCCGGTGAAAGCCAAAGGCGGCCCCCCAATGCCGGGAGGGAATGAGATCGGAAATGAGGGCGTCTCGGGGAGAGGCCCGCATGCCCTTCCCCAGCCGGTCGCCAAAACGCAGCACCAGCGCCATGGGCCAGCTGCCCGCCAGGCCGATAAACGGCTTGCACAGGCTGGACAGGGTATAGCCCGCCACCATGAAGGGTTTGCGGCGGCCCGTCCGGTCGGAGAATATCCCCGAGGCCACCTTGAGCAGGCTAGACACCGAATCGGCCAAGCCTTCGATCAGCCCCAAAGACAATGGCCCAGCCCCCAGGGCCGTGGTGAGAAACACCGGCAGCAGGGGGAAGATCATCTCGCTGGACAAGTCGGTAAACAGGCTGACCAAGCCAATGGCCACGATGGAACGCCGGGCCAGCGGAGAAAGGTTCTGCCAGCCCTGCAGCGGAAGGAAGGACATGCGAAGCGAAAGTAGAGGGAACCCGCTTACCCGGCCAGTTTGGCGGTGGATTGCGGCAGGGCTTCCTCTTGGGTCAGGGGAAGGGGCGTGCTGGGGAATTTGGTCTTGTCGGTTTTGGCGTGGGCGTCCATCAGCATGTTGCGGGTGTAGTCGAAGGTCACCCGCTCGGTGGAGGCCATGGAGTAAATGCCGGTGTCCATGCGGATGGCGTCTTTGGGGCAGGCCTCCACGCACAACCCGCAAAACACGCAGCGCAGTTCGTCAATGTCGAACACCACCGGGTATTTTTCCACCGACTTGTCGGGCATTTCTCCCGCTTCAATGTGAATGCACTTGGCCGGGCACACGGTTTCGCACATGTAGCAGGCCACGCACTTGATGAAGCCGTCCTCTCGCACCGTTAAGCGGTGGCGGCCCCGCCAGCGGGGAGAAATCCGCCGCTTCTGCTCGGGGTAGGAGATGGTCACCACGTCGGACTGGGTGATGACGTTGCGGAAGAAGTGGCGGAGGGTAATCCGCAGCCCGCCAATAATGGCCGGCAGGTACAGGTCGATCAAGAACCCGCCTTGACGCTGCACGGTTTTCACGGATGGTTTCTTAGCCGTTTGCATGGCGCACCGGTTGAATGCTCGTTTTCGAATGGGGAGCGGCTTGGTGCCCGCTCCCTGGAATCTCTAGGCCGTCAGCAGCAGCACCAGGGCCGTGACCACAAGGTTGGCCATGGACAAGGGCAACATTTTTTTCCACCCCAGGTCCATGGTTTGGTCGAAGCGGAACCGGGGCAATGTCCAGCGAATGATGATGATCAGCCAGCAGAAGATGAGTGTCTTGGTGATAAAGGACCCGGCTTGCAGCAGGGCCACCACCACCGGGGGCAGCGCCAGCGAGTAACCCAGCAGGTGGAAGCCATCCGGGAACAGCCAGGGGATTTGATACCCCCCAAAGAACAGGGTCACGGTGATGGCCGACACCGCCACGATGGACACGTACTCCGCCAGCATATAGGCCGAAAACCGGGCGCCGGAGTATTCCAGGTAATACCCGGCGATAATTTCAGACTCGCCTTCGGGCTGGTCGAAGGGCTGGCGCTTGGCCTCGGCCAGCATGCCGGTAAAGAACAAAAAGAACGCCAGGGGCTGGGTGAAAATTCCCCACTTGGGGATCAGGCCGTCGAACCAATAGGTGTTCTGCAACTCCACGATTTTGCTGACTTGCACGGTGCCGTACACCATGAAGATGCCGATCAGCGACAGCCCCAAGAAGACCTCGTAAGACAACATTTGAGAGGACGTGCGGATGGCCCCCAGCAAGGCGTATTTGTTGTTAGAGGCGTAGCCCCCCAGCACCGCGCCATACACCCCCAGCGAGGTGACCGCGAAGATGAACACCAGCCCGGTGTTGATATCGGTGATTTGAAAGGTGACCGACCCAATGGGCCCGGCAAAGGGAATGACCGCCCACACCAAAATGGCCGGAAAGTAGCTAAACAGCGGAGCGATGAGATACAAGAAGCGGTCGGCCCCGGCCGGCACGGTGTCTTCCTTCAGCAGGCTTTTCACCCCGTCGGCGGCAATGTGCAGGGCCCCGTGGCCGGTAAACTTGCCAATGTTGGCGCGGTTTGGGCCAATGCGGTCCTGCACGGCGCTCATCCATTTGCGTTCCATCAGGGTCAGCACCGTGCCCACGGCCATCACAAACCCCAGCACGAACACCAGGATTTTAATGACGGCCTGCACCAGCGGAATGGTTAGAATGTCTAAGATCATGTCCATGAAAGATTCTCGAAATATATTCGCGCCTGTGTGTTGCCCCCCGTGGGTCAACGGGGAAAATGCGTGAGCCCTGGTGTTCTACCGTTCCAGTTCGCCCCCAATCATGTTGATGGAACCGTAGATGGGGACGATGTCTCCCACATAGTGGCCAATCAGCATTTCTGGCAGGGCCGACACAAAGTTAAAGCAGGGGGGCCGCACCCGGCACTTGTAGGGCTTGCCAGTGCCGTCCGACACCAAATAGAAGCCCAACTCTCCGTTGCCGCCCTCGATGGCCTGATAGACCTCTCCCTTGGGGGGGGTGGAACCCTCCATGATGACCTTGAAGTGGTCAATCAACCCCTCAATGCTGCCATAGACCTCGGTTTTGTCGGGCAGCCAAGCCCGGCGGTCGTGCTGGTAGTGGCCCCCCTTGGGGATTTTGGCCACGGCTTGGCGAATGATGGAGATGGACTGCAGCATTTCTTCGTGGCGCACCAGGAAGCGGTCGTAGGAGTCGCCCACGGTGCCCACGGGAATCTCAAAGTCTAATTCGTTGTACACCAAGTAGGGTTCGGCCCGGCGCAGGTCATAGGGTTCGCCGGTGGCCCGCAGCATGGGGCCGGTGAAGCCGTATTCAATGGCCCGCTCGCGGGAGAGCACCCCCACGTCTTTCACCCGGTCCAAAAAGATTTTATTTTTGAACAGCATTTTCACGCCTTCTTCCAGCACGGCTTCCACTTTTTTCAGCCGTTCTTCCAGCATGTCGAAGAAGGTGTCGGGCAGGTCGTTGGCGTTGCCGCCAAAACGGGTCCAGTTGTGGGTCAGGCGGGCGCCGGTCACTTCCTCGGTCAGCTCCCACAGGTATTCACGGGCCTTCACGTACCACAGAAATACCGTCATGGCGCCCACTTCCATGCCCATGGCCCCGTTGCAGGTCAGGTGGTCGCTGATGCGGCTCAGTTCTCCCAAAATCACCCGGGCATACTGGGCGCGCTTCGGCACATCCAGCCCAAACAATTTTTCCACCGCCAGGGAATAGCCGATGTTGTTCAAAATGGGCGACACGTAATTCAACCGGTCGGTGTAGGGAATGACCTGCACGTAGGTGGAGTTCTCGCATTCTTTTTCGAAGCCCCGGTGCAGGTAGCCGATTTCCACCTCCACCGCCGTCACCACTTCGCCGTCTAGGCGGGTAGACAGGCGGGTGATGCCGTGCATGGCCGGGTGAGAAGGCCCAATCTCAATGTCCATCGGCTCGGCGCCGAACTCTAAGGGGAGGTTGCTGCGTTTCATAGGGGCCGTCGCTCCGTCTCGGATGGGTCGGTGAGGTTACGGTTTTGGTAATCGTAGCGTTCCCGCACCGGGCGCAGTTCCACCCGGGGCTGCTGCAGGTGGATGTCGTAGTCTTTGCGCAGGGGGTGGCCCACGAAGGATTCATACAGCAGCAGGCGCTTCAGGTTGGGGTGCCCTTGGAAGCGAATGCCGTACATGTCGAAGCATTCCCGCTCGTACCAGTCGGCGGCCACCCACAGTTTGGAAATGGTGGGCAGGGTACAGGCTTCCGGGCCGTCTTCGCCCACCCCCACCTTCACCCGCAGGCGGTGGCCCAAAGAAAGGGACTTCAAGTGCACCACCACCTGAAACCGGGGGCTCTGGCCCAGAAAATCCACCGCCGACAGGTCCACCATTAAGTTAAACTTCAGGGTGGGGTCGTTGCGCAGCAGGGTCATGACCGCCAGGTATTGGTCTTTGGCCACGGTGATGGTTTCATCGCCGAATTGCTGGTGGCTGGCGGTCACCGCTCCGGGAAATTTTTCCTCTACCCGCGCGGTGATGGGGGGGGTTTCGGCTGGTGCGGTCATGGGTTCGCCTCGTTCAAATGAAATAGAATGATTTTATTGCCGGCTCAGCAGCAGCACTTCTTTGGTCTGACGTGGGTTGATGCCGGTATGACCGGTGGGCCCGCGGGTTTGAATCAGGTCTTGCAGGGCAATCAGGCCGTCCAGCACCGCCTCGGGGCGGGGGGGGCAGCCCCCGATATACACATCCACCGGAATCACCCGGTCTAGCCCCTGCACCACCGCGTAGTTTTGATAGAACCCGCCAGAAGAAGCGCAGGCCCCGAAGGCGATCACCCATTTGGGGTGGGCCATTTGCTCGTGCACCCGTTTGACGATGGGAGCCATTTTGTGGTTGATCGTGCCCGCCACCCACAGCACGTCCGACTGCCGGGGAGAAAAGCGGGGAATTTCCGCGCCAAAGCGGGCCTGATCGTAGTGCGACGCCGCCGTGGCCATGAACTCCATGCCGCAGCAAGCCGTGGCGAAGGGGTATTGAAACAGGGAATACTTCCGGGCCCAGTTCAACACCGCGTCCAACCGGGTGGTAAAGAACGCGCCCTGCTCGATGGCGGGCGCTTTGGTTTTCACTCCCATTCCAGGGCTCCTTTCCGCCAGGCGTATACCAAACCCAGGACCAAAATAACCATAAAGGTCATCAGCTCCCAGAAACCCATCCACCCCAGTTCGCGGAATTTCACCGCCCAGGGGTAGAAGAAAATCACCTCCACGTCGAAAATCAAGAAGATCATGGCCACCATGTAAAACCGCACGCTGTAGCGGCGAAACCCGGTGCCCTGAGACAGATGCCCGGCCTCGAAGGGGGCTTTCTTCACGGCGGATTTGTCGGTGGGGCCCAGGGCAATGCCCATCACGATAAACTGGCCGCCCACCACCAGGGCCACGCCGATCAGAATGAGAACTGGAAGATATTGTTCCGCGATCATGAATAGCCGCAAAAGAAAGAGAGACGAGAACGCCGGAGATTCCGGCCGAAATACCACACCTTAACCATGGACGAAGTAGCCTAAATCAACTCCCCTTTTAATGTCAACGAAAGCCTGAGGAAAACAGAAGGAAATTCGATCTCTTTGATGATACACCATTTTTATTGTGGGTGGATTTGAAAAAGAGAAACTTTCCCCAGCCAAACACCCGCCCCGCAAGAAGTGTGATCCTTTGGTGGGGGAAATGAGAAAGAAACACGGAGGAAAAGGGGGAGAAACCGGGAAGAACGGGGAGGAAAGATTGAAAGATAGAAAGAAACGGGGAAACAATATTGTCCCCCCGGCGGGATTTAGATAGAATGATGAAAAGTATAGACAGGAAGGACCATACAGGTCTTGCCACCCGTGGATGAACATCACTCACTTTCATTTCCAGCCCTATTCTTTGCAGGTTCACCCCCCCTTGCCCACGGCACGGGGAGAAGTGACCCACCGCCAAGGATTCTGGATTCGGGTGGCGCGGGACAGCCTGATGGGGTGGGGAGAAGCCGCCCCCTGGCCTGAACTGGGCACCGAAACCCTGGCCCACTGCCAGGCCCTGCTGGAAAGCTGGCAGCGCCAAGCGGAACGCGCGGAGAAACGAGGCATTCCGGGGAAGGAACTGCTGGCCCAAGCCCTGGCCTGCCCGGCAGCCCGGCACGGACTAGACATGGCCCTGGCGGACCTGGCCGCCCAACAGGCCGGGCTGCCCCTGGCCGACTGGTTGCTGAACCAGCCCCAAGGATCAGAAGACGCGCAAGAAGACCGGGAAGCACGGGAAGCACGAGACATGGCAACCCCCTGGCCCAACGCCGAGCAACAGAAAGCCCGGCTGGAAGCCAAGGACCGGGTGGCCGTGAATGGGCTGATCGGGGCCCTGGAGGCGGAAGAAGCCGCACAACAGGCCCAGGCATTGGTGGGCCAGGGCTTCCACACCCTGAAAATTAAATTGCGGGGGGGCCAGGAGCACCAGGCCAGCGACTTGGCCCGGGTGCGGGCGGTTGCGGAAAGGGTTTGTCTGCCCGCCGCCAACCCGGCGCGCCTGCGGCTGGATGTGAACGGGGCTTGGAATTTACCCCAGGCCAAGGCCATGATGGATCAAATCGTGTTGCAGGGTCAGGCAATGCCAAGGCCTAAGGATGCTGTGAAAGAAGGGAATAGGGAAGAAAGTGCCAGGAAAGAAGGGGATATCAAAGAAGGCGATGGGAAAGAATTCCTGAAATACCTGGAGTACGTTGAACAGCCCCTGCCCCCCGGTGACCCAGGCTGGGCAGAGCTGGCCCAAGGCTCCCCCCTGCCGCTGGCCCTGGATGAATCCATCCGCCGCCCGGAAGACTTGGCCTGGGTGCTGGAAACCTTTCAGCGGCCAGGATTTGCCCAGCCCCTGCTGGTGCTGAAACCCATGGTGCTGGGGGGAATCCTCCCCGCCTGGGAGCTGGCCCGCCAAGCCCTGGCCGTGGGGCTAGACGTGGTGGTGACCACCACCCTGGAAGGGCCCCTGGCCCGGCTGGGGGCCCTGCACTTGGCCGCTGCGGTGGAAGGCTGGAAAGCGGAACAGAGCAAACAGGACCACAGGCCACGGCAGAGCAGGGCCCACGGCTTGGCCCATGGGCACCTGCTTAGCGAAGAGCTGCCGGAGGGCTGGACCCAGGCGCCCACCCCCCACCAGGGAGAGATGCGGCTGCCCCACCAGCATGGAAAACGATTGAGCGGCCTGGGGAGGGCCTAACCCCAAACCACCCGCGCGCGTAACTGGCGTATTCACATTTTGAATGGATGGCCATGATCATTGGAATTCCCAAAGAAGACCGGCCCGGTGAAACCCGGGTGGCCCTGGTGCCGGAAACCGTAAAAGCCCTGGTGAAAGCCGGCCACCAAGTGGTGGTGGAAGCCAGCGCCGGAGAAGCCGCCAGTTACGCCGACCAAGACTACCGCCAGGCGGGGGCCACCGTGGCCCTTGGCCCCAAGGCCATGGAGGGCGTGCAACTGGTGGCGCGGGTGAACCGGCCGGGGTGGAATGCCTCTCCCCAGGAGGCCGTGAAGGGCATCCCCCAGGGGGCCGCCCTGGTGAGCTTTCTGCAGCCCTTTCAACAGCGCCCCCTGCTGGAAGCCCTGGCCGCGCGGAACATCACGGCTTTTTCCATGGAATTGATCCCCCGCATTTCCCGGGCCCAAAGCATGGACGCCCTCTCCTCCCAGGCCACGGTGGCGGGCTACAAAGCCGTGCTGCTGGCGGCCAACCGCTACCCCCGGTTTCTGCCCATGTTCATGACCGCCGCGGGCACCATTCAACCGGCCCGGGCGCTGATTTTGGGGGCCGGGGTGGCGGGCCTGCAGGCCATTGCCACCGCCCGCCGCTTGGGGGCCGTGGTGGAAGCGTTCGACACCCGCCCGGTGGTGAAAGACCAGGTGGAAAGCCTGGGAGCCCGGTTTATTGCCCTAGACACCCCCCATGAAGACGCCCAAGACGCCGGAGGATACGCCAAGGCCCTGAGCGAAGACCAGCATCAGCGCGAGCTGGAACTGATTGCCCAGCGCATTGCCAAGGCCGACCTGGTCATCACCACCGCCCAGATTCCGGGGAAGAAATCTCCCCTGCTGGTCACCCGGGCCATGGTGGAATCCATGCGCCCTGGTTCGGTGATTGTGGACCTGGCGGCGGAAGGCGGCGGCAACTGTGAACTAACCAAGGCCGACCAAGAGGTGGAGCACCAGGGGGTGCTGCTGCTGGGCCCCACCAACCTGCCGGCCCACATGCCCTCCGCCGCCAGCTGGATGTACGCCCGCAACCTGGTGAACCTGCTGGGCTTGATGGCGGGACCCCAGGGCCTGAAAGAAGACTTGGGGGATGATATTCTGAAAGGGTCCCTGGTCACCCGGGGCGGAAAGATTGTTCACCCGGCCTTGGGGTAAATGCACGCACCCGCTGCGGGTGATCTCCCGAAGGGTGGAGATAACATCCGTTCGGTTGGTGAAGTCGGGAAGAAAAGCAAAGACACCAGTTTTTCGGCTTTGAGTGAATCCCGAACGGCACCCCTCCCTGGCGGCTTACGCCGCCTGTCCCTCCCCGTCGGAGAGGGACAATAATGCTAGGCAGAAGGGTGGAGATAACATCCGTTCGGTTGGTGAAGTCGGGAAGAAAAGCAAAGACACCAGCCTTTCGGCTTTGAGTGAATCCCCGTTTCAACAGGGGATGCCCGAAGGGGAGGGGTGCTGTTGGGGGGGGAAACCGCCCGCAGGAGTAGAGGTTGAGAACACGCTCATAAAAAACATTCTCTGGGAAAACCATGGAAGAACTGGCCAAACATTTTAACCTGCCCGTGGAGGGCCTGTCGTTCCTGCCGATTCTGGTGGGCATGTATGTGTTTCTGCTGGCGGTCATCATCGGCTACTTGGTGATTTCCAAAGTGCCGCCCCTGCTGCACACCCCCCTGATGTCGGCCACCAACGCCATCTCGGGCATTTCCCTGGTGGCCTCCATCGTCACGGCGGGGTCCGCCAAACCGGTCAGCCAAGTGCTGGGAATGCTGGCCGTGACCGCCGCCACCATTAACGTGGTGGGGGGCTTTCTCATCACCGACCGCATGCTGCGCATGTTCAAGAAAAAGGACCAGATCCAATGACCGGGGTCTTTCTGGCCAACAAGGCCTATCTGCTTCACGCCACCTACCTCTTGGCCTCTTTGGCCTTTGTGCTGGGCCTGCGAGACATGAACTCGGCCCGCACCGCCCGCCGGGGCATGTTCTTGGCCGAGGGCGGCATGTTGCTGGCCATCATCGGCACCCTGCTGCACCAAGAAATCGTCACCTTCGAGTGGATTGCCGCCGGTTTGGTGGTGGGCTCGCTGGTGGGTATTCCCATGGGGTTGTGGATTCCCATGACCGCCGTTCCCCAGCGGACGGCCCTGTCTCACGCCTTTGGGGCGCTGGCGGTGGCCCTGGTGGGGGTGGCTCACTTTTACGGGGCTTACGGCCTGGGCGAAGTGCTGGGCCCCTGGTGGCACGGCCTCACCGGGGCCGACCTGACCGTCTTGCCGGTGGAAGGCCTGACCCTGTTCGAGCGCGCCGCCCTGGGGTTCGAGGTCATCTTGGGTTCCCTCACCTTCACCGGATCGCTGGTGGCGGCTGGCAAGCTGCAGGGCACCCTGCCGGGCCGGCCCATCACCTACCGGGGGCAGAACATCATCAACATGTTGGTCATTGTGCTGATGGTGGGCTTGTGGGGTTACGTGGTGGCCCACCCGGAGCAGTCGCACCTGTTTTACGCCTTGGTGGGGGTTTCCCTGGTGTTTGGGCTGTCGCTGGTGCTGCCCATCGGGTCGGCCGACATGCCGGTGGTCATCGCCATCTTAAACTCCTACGGGGGGTTGGCCGCTTCGGCCACGGGCTTTGCCCTGTCAAACAACGTGCTGATTATCGCCGGAGCCCTGGACGGCGGGTCGGGGCTGATCCTCTCGCTGCTGATGTGCAAAGCCATGAACCGCTCGTGGGGCAACGTGTTGTTTGGGGCCTTTGGCAAGGCGCCTGAAGCGGGCCAAGCCGCCGACACCGAGGGGCTGGTGGTGAAACCCACCGACCTGGAAGAAGCCCACATGATTCTGGACATGGCCGAATCGGTGATTATCGTTCCAGGATTTGGCATGGCCGCCGCCCAGGCCCAGCATGCCCTGCGGGATTTTGCCATTCAGTTGGAAAAAAAGGGGGTGAAGGTGCGCTATGCCATTCACCCAGTGGCCGGGCGGATGCCAGGGCACATGAACGTGCTGCTGGCCGAGGCCAACGTGCCCTACGACCAATTGTTCGACCTGGATCACATCAACGATGATTTCAAAACCACCAGCGTGGCCCTGGTGGTGGGGGCCAACGACGTGGTGAACCCCGCCGCCAAAGAAGACCCTTCCAGCCCCATCTTTGGAATGCCCATTCTGAACGTGGACGAGGCCCGCACGGTCATCATCTTAAAGCGGGGCATGAGCCCAGGGTTTTCCGGGGTGGAAAATTTGCTGTTCTACAAAGACAACGCCCGCATGTTGTTTGGCGATGCCAAGGCCTCGTTGGCCACCCTGGCGGCCAAAATGAAAGAATAAACCAAGTGTACGAAAAGCCATGAAAGAGCAGGGCTTGATGATTGGGCCGTGGGCCTTGATGATAGGGCCGAAGGCCTAGAACATCGGGCCAAGCCGTTCAAACATATCCATGCTCCGGGGGGAAATCACAGGGCAAAAAAACCGTCTGGCGAATTTAAGGTTTCTTTTTTTGCCCGGTTCCGATAGGAAAAAGAAGACAATGTCTTTGTTTTCCTTCACCTCTATTTGAATATTTCCCCATGGCCACCCGGAACGACCCCAACGCCAACGCCTTCTTCCGATCCGTCCAAGCGGGAGAAGAAGGCTTTGACTCGGAAAAGTTCCTGCTGGAGGTGAAAAACGCCTTCCAATCGGAGGAAATTTCTCACGAAGTCCATTGGCGCATCCAAGTCCTCAAAGAAATCTACGAAAACCCCGAATACCAAGACGTGGGCGACGGCCTGAAGGGCCGCCTGTCCAAAATATTCGCCACCTCTACCGATGAAAACGAAATTCTGCGGCAGCTGAAAGACCTGACCGAAGTAGAGGGAGCCAAGGGGAATAAAATTGACCTGCGTACCTTCACCAAGCGGGAAAAACGGGTGCTGGGTGAAATGGACTACCGCAAGGTGCTTAACCGAAAATTGGTGAACACCAAAACCCAGGTCGACAACCTGCTGCTGTTCTTCCCCGACAAACAAGCCGAGTTGAATAAGTTTACCCAAGAGATCTCCGGCCTGGCCAACCAGGCCAAGGCCCCCGGAACCCCCGTTCAAGACCTGAAAAAAATTGAAGACAGCTTGCGCAGCGGCCAGTTGTTTAAGGTGTACGAAAACCTGAAAGAACAGTTCCTGCGCCAATGGCTGGAAAAATTCGGCGGTATGAACAAGTCTCAGGTGGAAGGGATGGACCCCAAGCAGATTCAGCGGATGATTATGGAGCACCAGCGCCACCAGATGACCCAGCTGCTGAAAACCCAGATCAAGCCCAACGACACCGACATGTCGGACCATCTGGCCCCCCACGACACCATGGAGTGCAATTACAAAGAGAAAAAATTCTGGGGTGCCGCCAACAGCCACGTGAAGGAAGAATTCAAAAAGTGGATCATGTCGGTGATTCAGGCCTTCGGTATTATCAAGGGCCACCGCTACGCTTTCTTTCAAAACGAAAAAGAGCCGGACCAAATGCTGCTGTTCGGCATTGGGGTCTCTGGGTTTTCTAAAAAAGAAGAAAACATGGTGGACATGGTCCCCTTTATTAAGCCCTTTACCCGCAAGGCCAACTTTTTGTTAGAAATCCGCCACCGAGAAATTGGCAACGACGACCAATACTTCAGCCAGCTGCGCCACTATGTGCTGCCCTTCGTGTTCGGTTTCGATTCCATGGAGGGATTCAAAATGCACCAGGACCTGATCCAGTTTTTCACCAGCAAATACTAGCCGCCCCCCGATCTCTCCGATCTGCCCCCATGCCCCCCAGCCCCCTGCTTTCTGCCGCTGAACTGGAACCCTTTCGCCAGCGGGGGGTGATCATCCCCCGCCCGGACCTGGTGGCGGTGGCGAAAGACGTTTCCCCCGAGGCCTTGGCCCCTGGGGCCGTGCTGCACCCGTTTTGTAGGTTGAGCGGAGCGGCTACCCGGGTGGGGCCCGGCGCGGTGCTGGGAGAAGGCGGGGCGGTGACCCTGCAAGACGTGTGGGTGGGAGAAGGCGCCAGGGTGGGCACCATGGGGCCGGTGGCCGCCAAAACCTGCGCCATGGGCCCCGGCACCGTGCTGGGCTCAGGGGCGGTGGAAGACGCGGTGTTCTTGGGCAAAGAAGGCCCCCAGCCAGAGATTACCTGCGGGCTGGGGTTCCGGGTGCGAAAAGGATCGCTGTACGAGGAAGACGCCTCCTCTGGCCAGCAGACCGACACCAAGATGACCGTGCTGTTCCCCTGGGTCACCCTGGGCAGCAACGTGAACTGGTGCGACCTGCTGATGGCCGGGGGCACTGGCCCTGGCCTGGGAGACTTCTCCGAGGTGGGCAGCGGAGCGGTGCATTTTAATTACTCCCCCAGGGGAGACAAGGCCACCGGCAGCCTGCTGGGCCACGTGACGGGGGTGTTCCTGCGCTCGCCCCGGCTGTTTTTGGGGGGCAACCTAAGTTTGCTCGGCCCGGCCCAGGCCGAATTTGGCGCCGAAACCGGCGCCGGCAACCGGTACGCCAAAAAACTGCGGGCCGGCTGGAACGCCCCCCAGGTACTCCCCAAGGACCGGTCGTTCGATTCGTCTTTGTATGGGAACCTGTCCTGGGTATGGCAGAGTCAGCTGGATTATTTGGGGCAGTTGGCGGCCCTGATGGCCTGGTACCGCCAGGTGAGAATCCCCCTGGCCCAGGGCCGGGTGGAACAAGAAACCGTGTACCGGCGGGGGCTGGCGGTGCTGGAACTGAACCGCGCCGAACGCGTTCATCAACTGGCGGGCTGGGCGGCACGGGTGGAGCAGGGGCTTTCCCGGCTGGAGGCTGGCCACCCCCAAGACCCCCGCCTGCCCCAGCACCGGGCCCTGGCCCTGGGCTGGCCCCAAGCCGCCCAGCGGCTGGCCGCCCCCATGGCAGAACCCCCCGCCCCGGCAGACCTGCGCCTGGGGCTAGAAACCTCCGCCGGGCGGCAGACCCCCTGGCGCTACACCAAAATCATCCAGGGCCTTACCACCGGGCAAGCCAAGGCCGGGGAGGCTTGGCTGCAATCGGTAGCCCAACAGGCCGTGCCGGAAGACCTGTACCGGCTGGTACCCGCCCTCTCTTGACTCGAAGCCAGCAGTTATTCTTTGCAACCGTTCGGAAAACATAGACTGGGCGGAAGCAATCACATCACCCACCGGATTCGATTTATTTCCCCTCCACGAAGGGGAGGGGATGCCCCCGACAGGGGGCAGAAAATTAAGATCCGCGCTTTTTCTTCCCTTTCGTTTCCATCATCCGATCCGGCTGGGGGGTGACCCCCCAAATCTCTTTGGCATAGCGGCGGATGGTGGCATCGGAAGAGAAGCGCCCCATCTTGGCCACGTTGAGGATGGACATCCTCGTCCATTCATCGGGCCGGGCGTACGACTCTCCCACCCGGCGCTGGCAGGCCGCGTAGGCGGTGAAATCGGCCAGGGCCATGAAGGGGTCGTTGAACATCAGGTTATCGGCCAACCCGCTAAAGCGCCCTGGGTCATCGGGGCTGAAGGTTCCGTTGCGCACCGCGTCCAGGGCCATCCGCAGGTGGGGGTCTAAGTTGTAAAACACCTTGGGGTCATAGCCCTGGCGCTGCAACGCCGCCACCTGTTCCGCCGTCAGCCCAAAGATGAACATGTTTTCCTCCCCCACCGCTTCTTGAATCTCCACATTGGCGCCATCCAGGGTGCCAATGGTCACGGCCCCGTTCAGGGAAAGTTTCATGTTGCCCGTGCCAGAGGCCTCGGTTCCAGCCAAAGAAATCTGCTCCGACACATCGGCGGCGGGCATGATTTTTTCGGCCAGAGACACGCTGTAGTCGGCCAGGAACACCACTTTCAACAGGCCTTTCATGGCCGGGTCGGCGTTCACCACCCGGGCCACCGAGTTGATGAGATGAATGGTGGTCTTGGCGATGTGGTAGGCCGGGGCGGCCTTTCCGGCGAACAAAAACAACCGGGGGGGCGTGCCCGCCGGGGGCGGGGCGGCTTTGTAAGCCAAGTACAAGCTGATGACATGCAGAATATTCATCGTCTGGCGCTTGTATTCGTGAATGCGCTTCACCTGCACGTCAAACAACGCGTTGGGGTCCACCGTCACCCCGTATTGGCGCTCGATATACCCCCCCAAGCGGGCTTTGTTCTCCCGCTTCACCCGGCGCCACGCCTCGCGGAACGAGGGGTCTTCCGCCAGGGAAACCAGCCCCTCCAACCGGTCCAGGTCCCGCACCCATTCCGGCCCCAGGGCGTGGGTTAGCAACCCCGCCAGCCCAGGGTTGCATTTCAACAGCCAACGACGGGGGGTAATGCCGTTGGTTTTGTTGTTGAACAACCCAGGGAAGTGCTGGTGAAAATCGGGGAAGACCCGCTCTTTCAATATTTCGGTGTGCAGGCGCGAAACGCCGTTCACCGAGAAACTGCCCACGATGGCCAAATGGGCCATGCGAACCGAGCGGTTGGGGCCTTCGGCAATCAGGCTCATGCGGGCCAGCTTGGCGTGGTCATCGGGATACTTGGCGTGGATGTCCTCCATGAACCGCCGGTTGATCTCGTAGATAATTTCCAAATGCCGCGGCAGCACCCGGCCAATCAGTTCCACCGCCCAGGTTTCCAGGGCCTCTGGCAGCACGGTGTGGTTGGTGTAGGCAAACGACCGCCGGGTCACCTCCCAAGCCTCTTCCCACTCAAAGTCGTGGGCATCCATCAGCAGGCGCATCAACTCGGCCACGGCAATGGCCGGGTGGGTGTCGTTCAGCTGAAACACGGCGTGGTCGGGGATTTTGCTCATGTCTCCCCCGGTTAGGGTTGCCACCCTGGCCAGGGCGTCTTGCAGCGAGGCCGACACGAAAAAGTATTCCTGCTTCAGCCGCAGTTCTTTGCCCGCCTGGGCCGAGTCGTTGGGGTAGAGCACCCGGGTAATGTTTTCGGTGATGTTTTTCTCTTCCACCGCCTGAATGTAATCGCCCCGGTTGAAGTAAGAAAAGTTGAACTCGCGGGTAGACTTGGCCACCCACAGCCGCAGGGTGTTCACCGTGTCGTTGCGAAAGCCCGCCACGGGCACGTCATGGGCCAGGGCCATCACTTGCTCTTGGCTTTCCCATTCCCGGTGCACCCGGCCGGTGCTGTCGGTCACCGCCCGCACCGACCCATAGAAATTCACCGGATACAACCGCTCCGGGCGTTGAATTTCCCAGGGGTTGCCATAGCGCAGCCAGCCGTCGGGGTGTTCCACCTGAATGCCATCTACCAGCACCTGCTTAAAAATGCCGTATTCGTAGCGAATGCCGTATCCCACCGCCGGAATGCCCAGGGCCGCCATGGAATCTAAAAAACAGGCGGCCAGCCTGCCCAGCCCCCCGTTGCCCAGACCCATGTCCCACTCCTGGTTCAGCACGCCTCCCAGGTCGGTGTTCAGGCCCGCCATGGCCTCACGGAATTCTTCCAGAATTCCCAGGTTGATCAGGGCGTCTTCCAACAAACGCCCGGTGAGAAACTCCAGCGACAGGTAATACACCCATTTTTCCTTTTTCTCGTGATAGGTCTGCTGGGTGCGGTGCCACCGGTCGAACATGCGGTCACGGGTGGTAAAGGCCGCGCTCTTGAAAAAATCGAGGGGGGTGGCGGTGTATTGATCTTTGCCCTGGGTGAACTCCATGTGATGGAGAAACCCCTGCTGCAGGGCATCGGAATCCATGGCTAAATTCAGGGAGTCTAAAACGGAAAGTTCTGGTTTGGCGGGTTTTCTGGGGCTCATGTCGGCCCTCCTTTCACCGGGTGGGAACCACAACCGTGGAATGCCTCCCCCATCCTATGAAAAAAACGCCCAAGATGAAAGAACGGGTGAATGAAAGTCCCAACAGGATGATTTCCCCGCAAAAGGGGGAGATCATTTTCCGGTAGCGGGGGATTGGGTGCACAGCCCCCCAAAAGAATCCCCCTTCCCTCAGGGCAGGAGGCAGGGGGATGGAGAATGGGAGATGGGAATAAGCAGGTAAAGAAAAAGTTGCGAAATTTTGATGCTTAACATGAGGGGCCGATACTTATGCTCTGCAAAGATTAATGGTGGTCAGGCTCGTTACGCAGAAAGGGAACAAACCGCAAGGCTGGCAGGTCCAGCAGCAGATGGGTGTAGTGCCCCATCACCGCGGCCACCACGTACATCCAATCGTCTTGCAGCATGCGCCCCACGTTGGCCCAAGAAAACCCCGACAACCAAGCTTCTTTGGCCCGGAAGTATTCCCACACCACCGCCAACACCGCCGACAACACCCAGGGAGTTGCCAGGCTGTGGGTCCAGCCCCGGTGGTGGTCCAGCATGGGGGCCAGGGTGGCCAGGGTCACCACGGCAAACAGGTCCATGCGCCCCTGCCAAGCCAGCCCCACCAGCACAGCCGCCATGGCCCGCAAAAACCAGCGCTGAGGAATGGAGGGGGTGTCTATGTCTGGAAACAGGGCCATGAACACGGCCGTTAAAAACATGCCCCCCAGGGTGTAAAAATCTGGTGAAGCAAAGGGAGAATACAGCATTTGGCGCAGGGCGGAGTCATCGAGGGATATGGCCCCCGACACCCCGCCCAAGGCCACCGCCGCGGCACCCGCCGCCAATCCCCCCCGCATATGCCCCATGAATTGCATCGCTCGTCCTTGAGGGAAAGGGCTTCTACCGCCGGAACACATAATGGGCGTAATGACCGCCCACCAATGCCAGCACCATGAACCAATGCACCCGGAAGGTCATCCAGATCACTTCTGGGTTCAGCGCCCGCAGCAGATCAATGTTGTTCTGGGTGTAATTCAACAAAATCAGCAGCAGCAAGCCCATCCCCCAGGGGGCCGCCGGGTGGGCCAACAGTCGCCGGTTGGTGATGGCCCCCGGCACCACCGCCAGAAACGTGATCAGCACAAACAGGTCCAGTCGGCGAACCATCAGCGACAACACCAGCCCCGCTGCCAGCAGCCAGCCTTGAGGGTTTTGAAAGCCTTCCGGGGTTTCTCCCCCCGCCCAATGGGCCGCCACCACCGCCAGCAGCACCAGGGTCAAAAGCACCATGATTCCCCCCAGGGAAATGTTTTCACTGCCAAAACTAGAGGAAGTGAGGCTGACATAGCGCAGCAGCAACGCCGCCACGGCGGCCACCGCACCGGCGGCCAGACCCTGCATCATGGGTGGAGACAGTTTGTTCATGGGAACCGGAATGGTTAGAGTGAAAAGTGTAAAATAGATGGGTTAGAGGAAGGGGATGGAAATCACCCCCCATTGAAACGCAAACCGACGGCAAGAGGCCATGGTCTCTGCTTGCCTAAAGCAAAAACCATCGGCTGAAATAAACGCAGGGCAGTAGAATCACCCTCTTCCAGTTTTCCTGACTCTACCTTACCCTGGCATGAACCTTTACACGGATGCTCTTTATCCTGGACCTCACCTTTGAAACAAAACCTTACCCTGAAATCCAACCCTTGCCAATCAACCCGGCCAGGGACAAACGGAACCCCTGAACATGCCCAACCCCCCAGGTTTTGAAACATCCGGTTTGTTGGTGTTGACCCTGACCGGGCTGGAACACACCCGGCAGGCAGGAGTGGCCCTGGGCCAAGCGCTGCCCCCCCATGCCGTGGTGCTGCTGACCGGCCCCCTGGGGGCGGGGAAAACCACCCTGGCCAAGGGCATCGCCGAAGGGTTGGGGGTCAACCCCCAGGTGGTCATCTCCCCCACCTACACCCTGGTGAACGTGTACCCCGGGCGGCAGACCGTGTATCACGTGGATTTGTACCGGTTGGAACGCCCAGAAGCGCTTCAAGACATGGACCAAGACGACTGGCTGAACCCGGAAGGCCCCACCCTGCTGGAATGGCCCCAGGCGGCCCTGCCCTGGCTGTCCGGAATCGACTGCCTGGAGATTGAACTGTCCCCGGAAACGGACAACCCCCAGGCCCGCCGCCTACGGGCCAAAGGGCCAGTGGGGTACCAGGGAGCCTTGGAGGCGTTGGGAGGGCTTTCATGGGGGAAAGAATAGCGGATAGATCCATGTTTCCTGGTTATTCACCCCGCCGAACAACACCCCTGCCCCGGGGGCTTCCCCTCCCCTTCGTGGAGGGGAAATACATTGAAGCCGGTGGGTGATGCGAGGACTTCCGTCCAGTCTATGTTTTCTGAACGGATGATTTGATGTGCCGATGACTTCGAGTAACGGGTGCTGTTGGGGAATGATGGGTAATGAATAAATAGCCGTTGGATTCGAGTAACGGGTGCTGTTGGGTTGACCTGCCCACCCCATGCCAGCTCATTCTAAGAACAGGGATAGACCCCAGAAAGAACGCCATGACCCACGCCCTGGCCCTAGACACTTCCAGCGACGACCTGACCCTGGCCCTGATGAAAGATGGCCAGGTGGCCGCCAGCCTGCAGCAGCCCATGGGGCGGCAAATCAACGCCCGCATTTTAGATGAAATCCACCGCCTGCTGACCCAGGAGGGGCTCACCCCCCGGCAGTTAGACCTGATCGGCGTGTCGGTGGGGCCCGGCTCCTTCACCGGCACACGGGTGGGCATGGCCCTGGCCCTGACCTTTGGGCAAGTGCTGAACAAACCGGTGATTGGGATCGATACCCTGCGGGTGATGGCCGCCCAAACCACCCCCCGGGCAGAGCCGTTTTTGTGCGTGCTGCATTGCTCGCGGGATGAAGTGTTCATGGCCCGTTATCAATGGGGGCCAACCGGGTATCCCCAGCGGCTGGATGATATTTCCATGGCTCTGCTGGAGGAATTCCCCGGCCGGGCCCAGAGCCTGCCCCTGGTCTGGCGCAGCCTCACCCCCCGCTGGGGGGAGGATGTTCCCCCCCAGTTGGCCGGGTTGGAGCGCCTGCCCCTGACCCACCCCAGGGGCCCCCGGCTGCTGGCCCTGGCCCTGGAAGACCGGCAGAACACCCCCGGCCCCTTTCCCCCGCCCGTTCCCCTGTACATCAAATCGGAGGCCTTCCGGCAATGGAAACCCTAGGCTTGGCCATCGACACCACCTTTGATGACACCTCGGTGGCCCTGCTGCGGGGCACCCGCCAGGTGTTAAGCAACAAAACCCTGTCTCAGTACAAAGACCACGAGGCCTTTGGAGGGGTGATCCCCGAGCGGGCCAGCCGCCGCCACCTGGAGGTGATTCACCCCCTGATTCAAGACGCCCTGAAGGAAGGAGGCGCGGCGTTTGACCAGTTAGACTGGATCGCCGTGTCTCACAAACCAGGGCTGCTGGGGTCCATTCTGGTGGGGCTGACCGTGGCCAAAAGCTTGGCCTTTCTGCTGAACCGCCCCCTCATCGGCATTAACCACATCGAGGCCCACCCCTACGCCAATTTTCTGGGCAACAGCCCCCTGGCCCAGGCCCTGGCCAATGGCCAAAACCCCTTCCCTCTGCTGCACTTGGTGGCGGCAGGGGGCCACACCCTGCTCATTTATCAGCGCGATCATTTTCAGTGGGAAATCGTGGGCCGCAGCCTAGACGACGCCGCTGGCGAATGCGTAGACAAAGCCGCCAAGATGTTTGGCCACCCCATGCCTGGGGGGCCGGTGGTGGACCGGCTGGCCATGGCCCACCCGCCGGGAGACGTGGCCTTCCCCCGGCCACTGCTGAACGACCCAGGGCTGGATTTCTCCTTTAGCGGGTTGAAGACCGCCCTGCGCTATCACCTGGAGGCCCACCCCCAGGCCCCGGAAGGGCCCACCCTGGCCGCCTACTTTCAGGCGGTGTGCGATGTGCTAACGGCCAAAACCCTGCGGGCGGCCCGGCGGCTGAAGGTGGAGCGAATCACGTTGTCGGGGGGGTTGTGCGCCAGCCAAAAACTGCGGGAGGAATTCCGCCGGGCGGCAGATCAAGAAGGGTTGGAATTGTTTGTGCCGCCCCCGGCCCTGTGCACCGACAACGCCGCCATGGTGGCCTGCCTGGGGGCCTTTCGCCACCAAGCGGGGCGGCACGACAGCCTGGCCCTGGACGGCGAGTCAAATCTGTTGGGATAGATCAACACACGCCCGGCCCACAGCACCCCGCTACTCGAATCCATCGGCTCATTCCGAACAGCACCCCTCCCTGGCGGCTGCGCCGCCTGTCCCTCCCCATTCGGAGAGGGACAATACGGCTTAGGCCGAGGGGTGGAGATAGAACCCGTTTGGATGAGGGGACTGGAAGGATAAAAACAAATCACTTTTCGGATGCGAATGATTTCCCGAACAGCACCCCTCCCTGGCGGCTGCGCCGCCTGTCCCTCCCCATTCGGAGAGGGACAATACGGCTTAGGCCGAGGGGTGGAGATAGAACCCGTTTGGATGAGGGGACTGGAAGGATAAAAACAGATCACTTTTCGACTTCGATTTACTTTCCCCTCCACGAAGGGGAGGGGAGGGGTCTTGTTCGGATGCGCGCAGGGGGAAGAAGAGGGATACGGTTAGAAAGAATTGAACCCGGAATTAATGTCCACCCGCGTCGAGATAGGCTTGATACTGGGCGGCGTCCATCAACTGGTCCAGTTCTTTGGGGTCGCTCAACTCCAGGGCAAAAATCCAGCCCTCGCCAAAGGGGGCTTCGTTCACTTTTTCCGGGGCCTCGGTAAGGGCGGTGTTGATTTCGGTCACCGTTCCGCTGGCTGGGGCGTACAGGTCCGACACCGACTTCACGCTCTCCAGTTCCGCCGCCGATTCTCCCGCGGATACTTTTTTGCCCACTTCGGGCAGTTCCACGAACACGATGTCGGTCAATTGTTCTTGGGCGTAATGGGTAATGCCCACCCGGGCGGTCTTGCCCCCCACCTGGATCCATTCGTGCTGCTTGGTGTATTTCCGATCGTTGGGATTCATGCCCGTGAACGCTCTAAAGAAAGTTTGAAATTCGGGGTATCCCCCGCCATTACCCGCTTACACCCGCTTGAACACCAGGGTGGCGTTGGTTCCACCAAAGCCGAAAGAGTTGCTCATCACCACGTTCAGTTTGCGCTCTTTGGCCTTGTTGGGGGTCACGTCCAGGTCGCACTCTGGGTCCAGGTTGTCCACGTTGATGGTGGGAGGCACCAGGTTGTGCTGCATCGACTTCAAGCTGACCACGGCCTCCAGGGCCCCGGCGGCACCCAACAGGTGGCCAGACATCGACTTGGAGGAACTGATGGAGACTTTCTTGGCGGCGTCTCCCATCAGCATTTTCATGGCCTTCAGTTCGTTGATGTCTCCCACCGGGGTAGACGTGCCATGGGCGTTCACGTAGTCCACCTGGTCCGCGTTCACTCCGGCGTCATCCAGGGCCATCTTCATGGCCCTCAACGGGCCGTCGGTGGTGGGGGAGGTAATGTGGTTGGCGTCGGAGCTAAAGCCATAGCCCGCCAGTTCTCCGTAAATTTTGGCCCCACGGGCCTTGGCGAATTCGTATTCTTCCAAAATCAAAATGCCAGCGCCTTCTCCCAGCACAAAGCCGTCGCGGTCGCGGTCGTAGGGGCGGCTGGCTTTGGCGGGTTCATCGTTGCGTTGAGACAGGGCCTTCATGGCGGAAAACCCGCCAATGGCCAGGGGGCACACCACGGCTTCAGCCCCCCCCACAATCATCACGGTGGCGTCGCCCCGCTCGATAATGCGGGCGGCGTCGCCGATGGAGTGGTTGGAGGACGAGCAGGCGCTCACCGTAGAGGTGGTGTAGCCCTTGCAGTTATACATGATGGAAATGTAACCAGAGGCCATGTTGGAAATAACCATGGGAATGAAGAACGGGGTGATCCTCCGGGGGCCGCTCTCCAGCAACACGGTGTGATATTTCTCGATCGACATCAGCCCGCCGATGCCAATGCCCACGCTCACGCCCACCTTGGGGGCCAATTCATCGGAGATGGTGAGGTTGGCGTCTTTCAGGGCTTGGTCCGCCGCCACGATGGCGTAATGGATGAACTCATCCATCTTCTTCAATTCCTTGGGGTCAATCACCCCGGTGGTGTCAAATCCCTTCACCTCACCGGCAATCTGGCTGCGGTAATCGGTGGCATCGAATTTGGTGATGCGGGTGATGCCGCTTTTTCCGTGAGAGATGCCGTCCCAAGTGGCATCCACGGTATTGCCCAGGGGAGAAATACACCCCAAGCCGGTCACGACGATCCGTTTCTTCATGAAAGACCTTATCGGTTGGTATGGAGAAAATTGAGACGGGTGGATGCGGAAAAACCCGATTGGGGGCGTGCCTGCCGGTCCGTCAGCGTTGGGTTGTCGGCCCTGACCACCGTGTGATGCCTTACACGTTTTCCGTCCTCGCTGTACTGTGCTTGCCGTGATTGCTTTGCTGGCTCTGCCGAACGTTTCGTTTGAACAGGCTTTCCAAAACTGATTCGCCCGGTTTCCCCTCCCTGGGCCTGTTTTTTCCAGGAATAGCGGCCCAAGAATGGGCGCCCCCCATCATACCACGGGGGGCCCAGAACGCGGGGCACAGACATGCCAGCCCGGTTGAAAACCGGTTAGCGGTTTTCGTTGATGTAGTCGATGGCCGATTGCACGGTGGTGATTTTTTCGGCTTCGTCATCGGGAATTTCGATGCCAAACTCTTCTTCAAACGCCATCACCAACTCCACGGTATCCAGGGAGTCGGCCCCCAGGTCGTCCACAAAATGGGAGGTGTTCTTGATTTCGCCCAATTCCACGTTCAATTGCTCGGCGATGATTTGTTTGACCTTGGCTTCGATTTCCATGACAAGCTCTCCTTAGGTTGAAAAACACCCGTTTTCCGGGTGGACATTGGCGGTTTTACCAGGCTTTTGTCAAATACGGGATGGCCCGGCGGATGTCAATAGGGGGATCGGTTAGTACATTCCACCATTGATATGCAAGGTGGTGCCGGTAATGTATCCGGCATCCTCACCTGCCAAAAAGCACACGGCCTTGGCAATTTCTTCGGCCCGGCCCATGCGCCCCAGGGGCACGTTGGCCAAAATGGCCTTGGTCTGCTCTTCGTTCAGTTCGGCGGTCATGTCGGTTTCAATAAACCCGGGGGCCACGGCGTTGCAGGTAATGTTGCGCGAACCCACTTCCTTGGCCAAAGACTTGGTGAAACCGGTCATGGCGGCCTTGGCACTGGCGTAATTCACCTGGCCGGGGTTGCCGGTGTGCCCCACCACCGAGGTGATGTTGATGACCCGTCCCCAGCGTTGCTTCACCATGGTTTTAATCACGGCCCGGGTGGTGTGGAACACGCCGTCCAGGTTCACCCCCATCACTTGGCGCCAGTCGTCTTCTTTCATCCGCATAAACAACTGATCGCGGGTAATTCCGGCGTTGTTCACCAGAATGTGCAGCCCCCCCAGGGTGGCCACGGTTTCCTCCACCGCTTTTTCCATGGCGGCAGGGTCCGACACGTCCGCGGGGAAATACAGGCACTTACGGCCGGTTTTTTCCACCTCGGCCTGCACCGCCCGGCCCTGTTCTGGGGTGCGGTTGGTGAACGCCACGTTGGCGCCCGCCTTGGCCAGCTCCAGCAGAATGGCTTTGCCAATTCCCCGGCCCCCGCCAGTCACGAAGGCCACTTTGTTTTCCAAACTCATCAGCGATTCGTCCCTTTTGAATGAACAACCATCATTTATTCATAGCAATACAAGATATTCAAACCTAACGAGACCTTTGCGTAACCTATTTTTTTCCATCCCCCTGCCCCCAATCCCTCTTTTCACGGCCAAAACTCTGGTGAGACAAAGGTCTCAACTATTCAAAGATACTCATAACCAGCTTCATCTTGGCAAAGCGTGCGGCGGCGTTCGCAACACACCAATCTCTCGTTCAATCAAAATCCCGGCGCTAGGCAGAAACTTGACGCACGGGTGCATTCGCTACGAAAACAACGCCTTCAGCACCGCCTGCAGAGATTCATCATCCCCCACGTTATAGGTCGTGAGGGATTTGTCAATGCGCTTGTTCAGCCCGGCCAGCACCTTGCCGTGGCCCAGTTCCACCATGGTGGTGATGCCCTGGGCGGCCATGGCCCGCACCCCCGTGTCCCAGCGCACCGGGCTGGTGATCTGCTTCACCAGGGAGGGGAGGAAATCTCCCGCCCGATTGAGGAGGCGGTTGTCTACGTTCACCACCACCGGGCACTGGGCGTCTACAAACGAAATCCCCTTCAGCACGGCTTCCATGGCCTGGGCCGCTGGCGCCATGAGGGGCGAATGAAAGGGCGCGCTGACGGCCAACATTTTACCCTTGGCCCGGGCCAGCACCCGCTCCACCGCTTGGGTGTGCCCGGAAATCACGATTTGTCCGGGAGCGTTGAAGTTGGCGGGACCCACCACTTGGCCCTTGGCCTCTTCGGCGCACAGGGCTTCCAATTCGGGGCCTTCCATGCCCAACACCGCCGCCATGGCACCCACCCCCACCGGGGTGGCCTGCTGCATGAATTTCCCCCGTTGATGGACGGCCTTCACCGCGTCGGAGAAGGACAGCACCCCGGCCGCCACCAGGGCGGAGTATTCGCCCAGGCTGTGGCCCGCCACCATGCGGGGGGCCGCGTTGGCCGATTGGGCCAGCAGGCGCTGGGCAATCACCGACACGGTCAAAATGGCCGGTTGGGCGTTTTGGGTTAGGCCCAGGGTGTCTTCGGGCCCTTCCAGGCACAGGGTTTTCAGGTCAAACCCCAGGGCATCGTTGGCTTCGGCAAACAGGTCCCGGGCCAGGGGGTGGGCGTCTACAAACCCCTTGCCCATGCCCACCGCCTGAGAGCCCTGTCCGGGAAAAAGAAAGGCCAGAGTCACGGGTGTTCCTTATGGGTGGCGGTTTAGTAGTTTTCGACCTGCACCACTTCTTTGCCTTTGAAGTGCCCGCACTTGGGGCACACCCGGTGCAAAAGAATGGCCTCCTGGCAGTTTCCGCACTTCACCAGGGAAGGCGCCTTTAGGGCGTGGTGGCTGCGGCGGGTGTTTTTCTTGCGCTTTGAAGTTCTATCCTGTGGTACGGCCATGGTCCGGCTCCGGTGTGGAATGGTGAAAAAGAAAGTAAAAACTATTCCGTTGGTTTCAGTAAATCTTTCAGCCCGGCAAAGGGGTGGTGGCTATCCTCGGCGGGGCAGCCGCAGGGGCCTTCGTTCAGGTTGTGCCCGCAGCGGGGGCAAAGCCCCTGGCAATCCTCACGGCAATGGCGTTGGGGCGGCAGGGCCAGCAGTATTTGCTCTTCCACCAACAGGTCCAGGTCCACCGTATCGCCAGAGAAAAACACCTGCTCCAGCTCTCCCGTTGTCCATTCGAATCCATCTAAATCTACGTTCAGCCCCCCGCTGGAATCTCCCCCCTCAAAATCCACGCGCCCCCCGATCACTCCCCCCCCCTTCCATTCTGCCCGGCCATGGTCCCCCAGGCTTGGTTCCCCTTTGGTATTTCCTTTGGCGTGTCCGGCGGGCCCCGGTTCGTGAATCAGTTCCACCGCCAGGGTGTCGGTCACTTCCACCCTCAAGGGGGCTAGGCAGCGGTCGCACAGGGCGGCGGGCTTGGCCCCCACGGTTCCTTCGGCGAAGATACGGTCGTCTCGCCGCCATAGGGTCAGGGTGCCCTCGGCTTGGCTGCCGGGCATACCGGCTGCGGGTTGGGGGCCGGTTAGTTCCACCAGCCGGGCCATAAGGGCTAGGTTAACCTTCACCTGCCAAGTGCGGGGGTCCACCCCAATTTGTGCCACCGGAATCTTCACTGAATTTTCACGGTATCTTTATTCCTGATGCGTCATGACAACACCCAGGCACACGACCCGGTTACACTGTAAAAAGTTTTTTTCATTACAGAGTCTTCGCTGTAATGTTTTGAGGCTGTTGTTTCGTCACGGCAACCGGCAGGGCTTCACCCCTGATGCCCGTGAAACAGCCAGCAAAACGCTGAAAACACCGGAAACAATCAGGCTAAATTTTCGGGAGGGTCTTGTCAAGAAATCCTGTGGCTGGCGCTTCATGCCCGGACCAGGGTCCAAACCCCCACCGCCACAAACCCCACGCCCGCAACCACGTGCAACGCGCGAGGATGCAGCCAGCGGGAAACCAAGTCTCCCGCCAGCACGCCCAGCCCCGCCGCCAACACCAACGCCATGGCGGCGGCTAAAAACACCGTAATTTTCCCGTTTTCCTGGTCGGCGGAAAACAACAGGGTGGCCAGTTGGGTTTTATCCCCCAACTCGGCCAAAAACACCGTGGAAAGCACGGTAAAAAACAGTTTCATATCCATAGATTAGTGGCGATTTCCGCGCTCTTGGCCCTTCCCTTTTCCCTTGGCGCCCTTGCCTTGCTTGTCTTCCTTGGCGCCCTTCTTTTCTTTCATATCCTTATGTTTTTCCTTCTCTTTTTTTCCTTTTTCATGACTATCGTCATCCTCATGATCGTCATGGTCGTCCATTTCTTCATGGGCGGCTTTGTCGTCGGCCCGCGCAGGAGACACCAGAGGTCCAGCGCCCAAGCCCAACACAAACGCCAGGGCCAAAGCAGAGATCCATTTCAACAGAGATTGAAGTTTCATATTCTCGCCTCGGAAAAGGGGTGAACAGCCCAGGGGAAGTCAACATCCTATGTCTCATGAAAAAAACCCGGCGGGGTTTCCCTCGCCGGGTTTCTTCAAACACGCCCAAGAAAACTACTACTTGGCGGGAGCGGCAGGAGCGGCAGGAGCGGCGGCAGGAGCGGCTTCTTTCTTAGGAGCGGCTTTCTTGCCTTTTTTGGCCATGGCGCCAGAGGCCATGGTCAAGCCAAACAGAACGGCGGTCAACAAAGCAACCAGCATGTTGGTGCGTTTCATGTTTCCTCTTGTAGTGGAGTGTTGTTGAAAGGGCCCGGGCGAATTGGCCGGGTTAACAGTTATATTACCTATCCCTTCAAAAAAAACCAACGGAATAATTTTGAGGAGATGGTTTTTTAAACGCCTCGCCCTTGGATAGAGACCCCCCCCTCCATAACAACAAAAAAACCCGGTGTGGTTTCCCACACCGGGTCTTTTTTTTGCCCAGCCAAAACAACTACTTCTTGGCGGGAGCGGCAGCAGGAGCAGCAGCAGGAGCGGCGGCAGGAGCAGCAGCAGGAGCAGCGGCGGCCTTGTCGTCTTTCTTGGCATCTTTCTTGGCTTTGTCGGCAGCCATGGCGCCAGTAGACAGGGTCAGACCAAACACAACGGCAGTCATCAAAGCAACCAGATTGGTGCGTTTCATGTGTATTCCCTTATGGTTTGATTGTGGTGTTTTTGACAGTTGGCTTCCAGGCGATGATCCGCTGGAGGCCATGGATATAATATCAAGCCCCCATAAAAACGCTATAGGTCATTATTATGCGACTCTGCTGGCTTGGGAGGGAGGCGTTTTAACCAAGCTTGGAAAAACGTTTCCCAGTCGGCCCCGGTGGTCACGGCCATGTCTAGCACCCACAATCGCTCTGGCGTTTTCAGGCGTCCCGCCAGTTTCACCCCGTCTTTCTCTGTGGTGAGCCACAGGGGTCCGGTCTCCTCGCCAGGCGGCTCCTGCAGCCAGCCGTTCAATTGGCTCACCGCCCCCGGTCCGTAGGGGTCATGATCGGGAAAGGCCTCCAGCCGCGCCACCCTGGCCCCCAGGCCTTCCACCGTGCGGGCAACCCCCTGGGGCTGGGCCAGGGCGCACACCAGGTTCACTTGCCGCCCAGCCAAGCTTTCCGGCGGTCGGGTCTCTTTGCCATCCAGGCGCCGCAGCTGGAGGGCCTGCCAGCCAAAGGTAAACACCGGCCGCTCCAGCCCCAGCCCCGCCAGCACGGCTTTCACCCGCTTGGCCGTATCTGGGCCGCTTTTGGTGCACACAATGGCATCGGCCCGGACCAGGGCCCCCAGGGGTTCCCGCAGCCAGCCGCAGGGCAGCAGGCGCCCGCCGCCAAATTCTCGGCTGCCATCAACCAGCAGCAGGTTCAGGTCTCGGGCCAGGGCCCGGTGCTGAAAGCCGTCATCTAACAACAGCAGCCCAGGGCGGTCCCACAGCAGGGCCAAGCGCCCGGCCTCTGCCCGGCGGCTGGAGACATACACGGGCAGGTTGGGGTCCCCCTTGGCCAGCATGGCGGGCTCATCCCCCAGCCGGGCCGGGTCGGCCAGGGCCCCTTCCCGTTCCAGGGCCCGGCTCACGCGGTCGGCTCCCCGGCGGCGGTACCCCCGGCTGATCACCGCCGACTTGATTCCAAATGCTTCCACAGTGCGGGCCAGGTGCCGCACCACGGGGGTTTTCCCGGTGCCGCCAGCCGTCAGGTTTCCCACGCTGATCACAGGAACTCCCAGGCGCTCCACGGGCAGCAGCCCGAAAGAGTACAGGGCGTTTCGCAGGCGCACCAAACCGCCATACAACACCCCCAGGGGCCACAACATCAGGCAAACAGGGAAAGAAACAGGGGGGGACACCGGGGGAAATGCAGGGGGCGGAGATTCCGTGGAGACCATGAAATGGGCCTTATTGGTCCTGTTGGGCCGACTTGGCATCCAACCGGCTGATGAGCACGGTCACGGCGTGGGTTAGTTCGGGCATCTTGCGTAAATCCTCCCGAATGTAGGTGATGAGGATGTCGTCACGGCCATCGTTGTTCAGATCCACCACCTCAAAACGCCGGGGCGTGATGGGGAGAAAATCCCTCAGCAGCCGGTTGTGCTGGGGAGACCACGTGCCCTCTGGGCGCCCCCAGTGAATGCCCATGTTGTCTTTGTCAATCGACAACATCAAATCCGGAAGGTGATCGGCATTCAGGTCTCCAAAGGCCACGATGGGCTGGTGGTCGTAACGCCCCAGGGAGAACTTCACCGAATAGGTTTCCATGGCGTTGGGCTGCGTGGGATAGCGCTTGTTTTTTCCCATGAAAAAGTAAGAGGCTTCCGCGCTCATGGTGCGGCTGATCAGCCCCTTTACCGCGTTCCAAAAACTGATGTCCACGTTCACCACCACCAGGTCCACCAAGCCGTCGGCGTTGTTGTCGTTCAGCAGGGGCAGAGAGAACCCCTCTGACAAAAACACTTGATCGGGCTTCTGGACAAACTTCAAAGAGGGAGTGTCTCCCGGAGCCGCCTGGCCGTAATACACCAGGGTGCGGGTGTTCGACTTAAACGCCGAATCGGTGGGGGCCGTTTTGGTAAACACCAGGTCCACCAAGCCGTCTCCGTTCAAGTCACGGGCATCGTGCAGCCACAACGGAGGGTCTAAGGGCTGGTTGCGGTCGAAAGGCTTGGGCGGAGAAAGGTCCAGGCGGATGGCCGGATTGGCGCGCCCCTGGGGGGTGGGGCCCATCATGTAACCCAGCAACAGGTTGTCGTTAAACACCAACACATCCTTCCAGCCATTTTTATCCAGGTCCACCAAGCGGACATCCGACATATCCCAGGCCAGAATGCGGGAGTTGAACAGGGTCATCACCCAGTTGGTGGGGTGGGTGGGCAGCCGCGCCTGGGTCATCCACTTTCCATGGGCATCCTGGGCGGCCACCGTGATTTCATCAAACCCAGGAATCAGCAATTCGTCTTGGCCGTCTCCGTTCAGGTCATACACCCACCGAATTTCAGTTTTCAGTTCTCCCGCCGCCACCGGGAACAGGCTGTTCACCGCCAAGGTTTTTTTGGTTTTTTCATCGAAGCGGTCTTTTTCCCAGGGCCAAATTTCTACCCGCCCGGGAACCAGCAGGGCCAGGGCTGCCCCCTGTTTCAGGCGCATCACCCCCACCATCATGGTTTGAGAGGGAATCCCCACCGATTGGCTGCGTTCAGGAAACCCCCCGGCCGACTGAAACGCCGTCGAGACAAAATAACGGGGCACCCGGCGGGTGCGGTCGACCTCTACCACCACCAAATCCTTCAGACCGTCCCCCGACACGTCCGCCGCCAGCACCTCGGCCAGTTCCCGCTCGACCGTAAGGGTATACCGAGAAAACCCATCGGCCCGTTGGGCCAGGGCCTGCCCCCCACAAAGACATACCCCCCCCACCAGACCCGCCCCCAGGACCAGTCTGTAAAAAATCTGCTTTGGGAGGGAAATTTCAAACATGGCCGCCCCGGAGAAGGAACCGTTTCAAACGTTTGTGGTGATTTACTATGGGGATTTGTCCGAAAAATGTAAAGTTTTGGTCGTGCACTGGCTAAGAGATCATCCCTTTTTCTTCTGGCACCGCCTTGACGGAACATTGGCCTTTCCCTCATGATGGTTCAACGTGTATTCGCTCTACATCGCCGTCTTTTCAGGGGTGACCATGACCGCCAAAGGCAGCTCCCGTTTCAAATCTGGTCGGGTTTGGCTGGTCACCTTGGCCGCCCTGCTGGCCCTGGGGGGGTGTGCCGATAAAACCGGGTGGGTGCCGGTCTCTAACCCCGGCTTGATGGCCTGGAGCGATGACGGAGACCGGGCCGGGCTAGAATTCGCGGTTCTTCAATCTATTCAATATTATCGGAAAATCCCCCCTGCCACCAAATTTCAGATTGGCCCAGACACCTACACCGCCGAAGAAATGGCGCTGTCGCTGGAGTTGTTTTTGGCCATCCTGAGAGAATCCCCCGACACGGCCACCTTTCAGGCCCGCCTGGGCCAAAAGTTCAAAGTGGTCGAAACCCGCCGGGAAGAAGGCGACAACCTGCTCACTGGCTATTACGCGCCATCCATTCCAGGCTCCCGAAAACCCACGGCTGAATTCAACACCCCCCTGCTGGCCCGCCCCGACAACCTGCTGGTGGTTGATTTGGAAAAGTTTGGGGTGGAAACCACCCCCCGCCGCTCACTGGTGGGGCGGGTGGAGGGCAACCGGATCACCCCCTTTTTCACCCGCAAGGAAATTCAGGAAAAAAACGTGCTGAAGGACCAAGCCAAGGTGCTGGCCTGGGTCCGCCCCTTGGATTTGTATTTTCTGCAAATCCAAGGATCCGGGGTCATTCAATTCCCCGATGGCTCGCGCTTGGTGGCGGGCTACGACGTGAGCAACGGGCACCCCTACCGCAACATCGGACAAGTGTTGATCAACCGAGAGGTCATCACTCGAGAGGAAATGTCCATGCAGGCCATCCGGGCCTATCTGGAGGCCAACCCCAAACAAATGCACGGCATTCTGAACAAAAACCCCAGCTATGTGTTCTTTCGTGAGTTAAAGGGAAGCCCCCTGGGCAACATTCAGGTGCCCCTCACCCCCCTGCGCTCGGTGGCCATGGATGACAAACTCATCCCCAAGGGCGCCCTGGTGTACGTGGACACCGAAGTTCCCTCGCCCAACGCCCCCGACCAGCGCCCCCGGATGCGCCGCTTCATGCTGATTCAGGATACCGGCGGGGCCATCCGCGGCCATGGCCGGGCCGATGTGTATTGGGGAGAGGGCGACCAGGCCGAACTGATGGCTGGTCACATGCGGCACCCTGGGCGGCTGTTTGTGGTGGTGGCTCGCCGGGAGTACCTCAAACCCTCCGTGGTTCACAATCCTTAACACTCAAGGGGGGCTTCGCCCCCCAAGCCCCCCTTATTTTTCACGGTAAATTCCCAGGTGGTCGGAATGATGGAAGTAAAGGTGCTCCCCCGACTTGCCCAATTGTAGCACAACGTCTTGGGGGTCGCCCTGAAGGTTCTTATTTTTTACGGTATTTTGAGCGTGCTGGCCAGCTGTCGCCGAACGGTGTTCCAGCCCCCGCCCAGGGAATTCCCCCGTGTAGTGGGGGTTCTTCAGCGTGTTCTGAGCGTGTTCGTCCGCAGTTGCTGAACGGTGCTCCACCCCCTGGCCGGGGAAGGTGCCGTCGAATATAAAAGGCCGGTAATAAATACCGGCCTTTTTCAATCAAAGTTACTTTGCGATTTCAAATTTCAGCCTGACATAACCAGTGCCTTTCACCAGGGTAAGATATAAATAATTTCCATGCACTTCATAGTCAAGGATTTTTACTTTCCCTTTTTCCTTGTGCTTCCACTCAGTTCTATCGGGGAAATATGATTTATACTCATCCCAGTTCCAATAAAATTTGATCGGTTTTTTATAAGTTTTTGAAAAGGCCGTGCCAAAATAAAAAACACGGTCACTTTTCATATCTTCAGAAAGATAAATGTCCCGCTTCTCATCGTAATAAGCCAAATTAAAAATGGCTGGCGACTCACTCTTGTCCGATTCTCGAAAAAATTTAATGTATACATAATATGAATCTCTGATTACCCTCCTGACTTGCACAGTAATAGTAAATATATCTTTTGAGTAACCACTTGGTTCATACTGCAAATACTCGTTAAATTCCATGTCTGCGAGTTTCCACTTTTTTTCCGTGGCATACCGGTAATAAATTGCGGCTTCTTTTTCATTAAAATACAATACGGTCACAGCAACATTAGGGGAAGCACCCTCCCCCAAATCCCATTCATCAACTGTAATTTTATTAAACGTTTCTTTGTATTTCTGTGGGATATCTATTTCCACCTCGTCATAATAAAATCGATCCCCTTTTTTTTGAATAGATTTCCCAATTTCATCCTGGCCCCATATAGGGGTGGAAATAAATAGTATGCAAAAAACCACTCCCCACATCACTACCGTGCTGGATGTTTTATATTTTTGCATTACTTGACTCCTTTCTTAAATACATTTCCGCCACTTATAACGCCCGTGTCTTTAAAGCCTTTTATGTCAGAATGGTGGAAGTAGAGGTGCTCCCCCGACTTGCCCAATTGTAGCACAACGTCTTGAGAGTCGCCCTGAAGGTTCTTATTTTTTACGGTATTTTGAGCGTGCTGGCCAGCTGTCGCCGAACGGTGTTCCAGCCCCCGCCCAGGGAATTCCCCCGTATAGTGGGGGTTCTTCAGCGTGTTCTGAGCGTGTTCGTCCGCAGTTGCTGAACGGTGCTCCAGGCCTTGGCCGGGGAGCGCACCCGTTGCTCCCCCGGCCCCCTTGCCCTTTCCATTGCCCAAACCCTGACCATTGGATTCAGGCTGTTTCCCCTCCACGAAGGGGAGGGGATGCCCCGCCAGGGGCAGGGGAGGGGTGTTTTTGCCATTCCCCCATTACTTCGGGAGAGGGACAGGCGGCACCGCCGCCGGGGGTGAGGTCCTTCTTCGCTTTTCCTTTGTCTGGGTTTGCAGAATACGCCGCCGAGCCCTGGCATTTCCCCCGTGCGTGTTCGGGTGTATGCTTTGAAGGGCCCACGGGCCCTGAACGCCCTCGCCCACCCTCCATATCAGACCCCCCATGACACCCACCACCAAACCCTTTGGAACCACCGGCCAGCAAGTATCGTCCATGGGTCTGGGTTGCATGGGCATGAGCGGTACCTACGGCCGCAGCGCCGATGAGGACGCCATCCGCACCCTGCACCGCTCGCTGGAGATGGGCTGCACCTTTCTGGATACCGCCGACGTGTACGGCAGCGGGCACAACGAACAACTGCTGGGGCGGGCCATTGCGGGCAAACGGTCCCAGGTGTTTCTGGCCACCAAGTTTGGGTTGAGCGGCATATCCAACAGCCCCGGCCTGCTAACGGTGAACGGCCGTCCGGAATACGCCCAGGCCGCCTGCGAGGCCAGCCTGAAGCGCCTGCAGGTAGACGTGATTGATCTGTATTACCTGCACCGGCTAGACAAAACCGTGCCCATCGAAGAAACCGTGGGGGCCATGGGCCGCTTGGTGGAACAGGGCAAGGTTCGCTACCTGGGCCTGTCGGAGGTCTCTGCCGCCACTCTGGAGCGGGCCCACCGCGCCCACCCCATCGCCGCCCTTCAATCGGAATACTCCCTGTGGTGGACGGAACCTGAAGCGGGTGCGCTGCCCGCCTGCCGCAAACTGGGCGTGGCCTTTGTGGCCTATTCGCCCCTGGGGCGGGGCATGCTGGCGGGGAAAATCCAATCCCCCACGGAACTCGACGAAAAAGACTGGCGGCGGGTTGGCCCCCGTTTTCAGGCCGGGGCCTTCGAGCACAACCTTCAGCTCACCCAAGCCGTCAGCCGCATGGCCGCCCGCAAGGGGGTCTCTCCGGGCCAGATCGCCCTGGCCTGGCTGCTGCACGAAGGCCCAGAGGTGTTCCCCATTCCCGGCACCAAGCGCATCGCCTACCTGGAAGAAAACTGGCAGGCCCTGAACCTGACCCTAACCCCCGAAGACCGCCAAGAGTTGCGAGACATCATGGGTGCCGTGGAGATTCAGGGCCACCGTTACCCAGAACGAGCCGCCCAACTGATTGACCAGGGGTAGGGGAACAGCGTGTAGCCAAACAGTGACGCGCTTGCATCCGTTTAGTTTGCGCCAACCGAACGGATGTATTGAATCACCAAAGGATTCGAGCCTTGCCCCTCTCCTTCGGGGAAGGGCAACCGCCCGCAGGGCGGTGGGGAGGGGTGTTGTAGGGAACAGCGTGAAGCCAAACAGTGACGCGCTTGCATCCGTTTAGTTTGCGCCAACCGAACGGTTGTATTGAATCACCAATGGATTCGAGCCTCGCCCATTGGGCGGTGGGGTGTCGTGGGGGGGCCAGGGGGCTTCGCTCCCCATAAAATCATCATCAAATGAACTGGCTAAATCCCATGAACTTGGTTTCCCATCGCCATCACCAACTTCACCGCATGATCGCCCTGCTGGCAACCCTGTTGGGCCTGGGAGCTTTCTCTGCCCTGGCGGCGGAACCCCCGCCCATTCCCGTGCTGGCGTCCATTCCTCCCCTGGCGGCCATGGCGCGGGCGGTGGGTGGCGACCGGGTGACGGTGGAAGTGCTGATTCCTCCTGGGCAAAACGACCATACCTATTCCCTCACCCCCGCCCAGGCCCGGCGCTTTTCCTCCGCCCGCATGTTGGCCGCCGTGGGGCTGGGCTACGAATTCTGGGCCCCCCGCATGGTGGCCAATGCCAACAACCCCCGGCTGGTGGTGGTGTACGCCGGAGAGGGGCTGCCCGGCGGGCCCCAGTCATGGCATCATGAAGAGCACGAGGGAGAGGCCCACGACGAAGCCGAGGAGGGAGACATCCGCCACAACCCCCATGTGTGGGTAGACCCGGTATGGGCGGGAATCATGGCCGAGCGGATTGCCGATGGGCTGGCCAAGGCCGACCCCCCCCACGCCCAAGAATACCACCAGCGGCTGCGGGTGTTTCAACAAGAAACCGCCCAGTTGCACCAAGAATACAAACAGGCCCTGGCCCCCTTGAAGGGGCGTCCCCTGGTGGTGTACCACGCCAGCTTTGCCCACTTGGCCCACCGCTACGGAATGCCTTTGATTGCCGTGGTGGAAGGGGGCCACGAGCAAGAACCCACCCCCGCCCAAATGGCCCGGGCCATTCAAGCCGGGCGGGCCGCCGGGGTAAAGGCCGTGTTTTCCGAGCCCCAGTTCCCCCCCCAGGCGGTCCGCCTGCTGGCCAAAGAAATGGGCGCCGAAGTGCTGACCCTGGACGTGCTGGGGGGAGCGGAGGAAACCTACCCCGCCCTGATGCGGAGAAACCTGGCGGCCATAACGAAAGGACTACGATGAGCCCCACCGTCACACCGGTAGACATTCGAGACCTGACCGTTACCCTGGGGGGCTTGGCGGTGCTAGACAACGTGAGCCTGACCATTGCCCAGGGAGAATTCCTGGCCCTGCTGGGCCCAAACGGCGCGGGAAAGTCTACCCTGCTCAAGGTCATTGGCGGGCTGCTGACCCCAGACTCCGGGAGCGTGCGGGTGTTTGGCCGAGAACCCGGCCGCCCCGGCACCAACCCCGTGGGCTACATGCCCCAGGCGGGGGCCATCAATCCCCGCTTTCCCATCTCGGCCAGGGGGGTGGTAATGATGGGCCGCTACCCAGCCCTGGGGCCGGGGCGCTACCCCAGATCCGCCGACCGGGCCGCCGTGGCCCAGGCCCTCTCCGCCGTGGGGGCCGAAAACCTGGCCACCAAGCCCCTGGCCAAGTTGTCCGGGGGGCAGCGCCAGCGGGTGTTTTTGGCCCGGGCCCTGGTGAACAACCCGGACCTGCTGCTGCTGGATGAACCCACCGCCGGCATGGACACCCAGGCCGTGGAACAATTCTACTCCCTCATCCGCGGCCTGCGAGACCAGGGCAAGGCCGTGGTGGTGGTGTCTCACGACATTGGGGTGGTGGCCCCCCAGGTGGACCGGGTGGCCTGCCTGAACCGCCGCTTGGTGGCCCACGGCCTGCCCGGCCAGGTGCTGGACCAACACGTGTTAGAAAGCATGTACGGCTGCGACGCCATGCTGTTCACCCATGGAGACCACCCCCACATGGTGGTGAACAGGCACAAATGACGCCCTCCCTCTCTCTTCCCCTGGCCGCCCTTAATATTGGCCTTCCCGATGTTCTGCAATCGGGCATATTGCAATACGGGTTCATGCAGCGGGCCATGACCGCCGGGGTGCTCACCGGGGTGCTGTGCGCGGTGGTGGGGGTGTTCGTGGTGCATCGGGGCTTGAGCTTCATGGGGGCGGGCATTTCCCATGCCAGTTTTGGCGGGGTGGCCCTGGGGGCCTGGCTGGGGGTGAACCCCCTGGCGGGGGCCCTGGTGTTCTGCCTGCTGGTGGCCTGGTCCATTGGCTGGATTTCGTTGAAAACCCAGGTGCGGGAAGACACCGCCATCGGCATCTTCTTCGCCTCCACCATGGCCCTGGGCATTCTGCTGGTGGGGTACTCCCCCCCCTTGCAGCGAGAACTGCTGGCTTATTTGTTTGGCTCCATTTTGTCGGTGTCGGTGGACGACCTGGTGTTCATCTCTCTGGCGGGGGGGCTGGTGCTGGCCCTGCTGGGCTGGTTTGGCAAAGAATTGCTGTTCACCATTTTCGATCCCGACGGCGCGGTGGTGGCGGGCATTCCCGCTAACCGGTATTACTTTCTGCTCATCACCCTGGTCACCTTCACCCTGGTGATATCCATCAAGGTGGCGGGCATTGTGCTGGTGCCGGCCCTGCTGGTCACTCCCGCCGCCGCCGCCAGCCAGTTGTCGGAGCGTTTCGGAATCATCTTGTTGTTGTCCACCCTGTTTGGGCTGGCGGCCACCCTGGGGGGGCTGGTGTTGTCGTACCTGTTCAACACCCCCTCCGGCGCCACCATTGTGCTGCTCATCACGTTTTTGTTCCTGCTGGCCTCGCTCGTAGCCCGGTTACGAAAGTGAACCTAGCGGAAAAATAAATCGCATCCAAAAAGTTGGGTGCTTGTTTCCGTCCGGCTTCACTCACTGAACAATTGAAAAGAGTAGCCGGGGGATTTGAGTATTGTCCCTCTCCGACGGGGGGCGCGGTCTAGCGGGGCACAGCCCCGCTTTTCGCGCCGGGGACAGCCGCCTGAAAGGCGGCAGGGAGGGGTGTTGTTCGGAAACAACTCGAAGCCGGGGGGTTGGGTGCTTGCTTCCTTCCAATCTATATATTCCGAACGGATGAAAAGAATAACCAATGGCTTCGAGTCAAGGGGGCGGAGACGCCCTACTCCGCTCCCTGCTTCCATTCGGCGAATTCGGGCATGGCCAGTAGGGTATCTCGATAGGCCTGGGCCAGGGGCCGGGAGGAAAGATCCAACTGGTAGGTGTGAAAGCGGGTAGCCACCGGCAAAAACATGGCATCGGCCAGGGTGAAGGCCCCAAACAGCCAGGGGCCCTGGTCCAGGTGTTCTTCCCGCAGAGATTGCCACAGGCTGCCCACCCGCTCGATGTCGGCCCTCACGGCGGCGGCCTTGCCGGGGGGCGGAGGGTCCATGGGGGCTGGTGTGCGGAGGAGTTTCATGGGGCAGGCCCGCCGCAGGGCGGAAAACTCGGAATGCATTTCAGCCGAGACCGCCCGCACCCTAGCCCGCTGGCCCAAATCCGCCGGCAGCAACACGCCCCCGGCATAGGCCTCGTTCACGTACTCCATGATGGCCAGAGAATCCCACACCGCCAGAGGGCCGTCTAGCAGAACCGGCACCTTGCCCGCTTCAGAATATTGCCTAGCCTGGGCTTTAAACTCCGGGTGAGAGAAATTCAGCAGAACCTCCCGAAACGGCACCCCGGTTTTCTTCAACACCAGCCAGGGCCGCAGGGACCAACTGGAGGTATTTTTGTTTCCAATCACCAGGGTCAGGTCTGCCATGGGTTAGGCCGCGGTTTGGGTTTCCAGTTTTTTCAGCAGCGTCACAATTTGTTGGCTGATAGGTTCAATGGTGAGAAAATCTTTCTCTGCTTCGGCCAAGTTTCCCTGGGTTTTCAACTGATAGATGCTTTTCACCGTGGCGTGAAGGGTTTGGTGGATTTTTTCCAGCGCCACCATGTCGGGCAGGTTTCCATAACGCTCCAGGCCATGGGCGTAAATCCATTTCCCCAAATCGCATTCGGTGTGGGAAGTCGCCTGGGCTTCGGTCAGGGTTTCCCTTCCATCTAAGAATCCGCGCAAACGGGTTTTCCAAGACAGATGACGGGTGATGGCCAACATAAAATCCAAGGTAGCACTCATGACATTCTCCGGGCAAAAAAGGGGACATCTTCCAACGGTTCGTTCCCCCATGCCCCTCTTTCTGGCAGAACGCACTGCAAACTTCGGTGAGATAGTCACGGGGACAAGCCGTTTACTTGTAGGACGGAGGTCTTGAGCACGGAAGAAGAGAGCGGAAAGAGAGAACTGCCCCTGTCAGGTCAACAGGGGCTTGCGGATGGCGGTGATGGTTTTGATCCAGTCGGTGCGCTGGCGGTCCCGCTCGGACAGGTCATGAATGCCCTGCAGGGTCAGGTAGTCGTCAATCATGGAAAACGCCTTCTTGCACAGGTTCAGAATGTCATCCCGCAGGGCCACCCGCTTGTTCTGGTTTTTTTCCCGGGTCAGCAAATCGCCCTTCAGGTGGGCCAGCCAAATGTAGGAGCGCATGTCTTCCGGGTCCCGCTGAATCAGCTGGTTCAACTCTCTGGCCACCGCCAGGGGAGACTCTCCCTGGCGCAGGCGGTTTTGCAACTGGCGCTTGGCGTAGCGCACCTCCAGCCGCTGCACCAGCCCCTCCAGTTCACTCAAGTACTCCGCCATTTTTTGCTGGGGGGTCAGCCGCCGCTGGGTGTCTTTGGGGGTCATTTCCGGCGGGGTGCGGTCGAAATGAAATTCTCCTTGGGCCAGCAGCTCGATAAACGGCTCCACCGTGTTCCGGGTTTCCAGCGAGGCCAGCAGCTTGGCCAGATAGGTCAGGTACAGCCGCTGCACCAGAATGTCATCGGGCCAGGTTTGGGCCGCGGTGTTCACGGCTAATATTCCCTGGCTCATTCGGTTGCCCGCCTGAATGTAATTCCCTCGGGCTTCCTCAAATTCTTTTTTGGCCTGGTCCAGGTCGTCGGGGGTCAGGTTGCCTGCCCGGGCCTGAAAGCTCCGCAGCACCCGCTCGCTGGCCCGCACCGTTTGCAGGGCGGTCATCACTTCGGTGTAGTCGTTTTCCGCCTGGCGGCAAACCTGCTGCACGTTGGCCAGTTCCTCTTCCGGGCAATTGCCGGGGCGGCGTTTCACCGGGTCTTTGGGGGGAATAAACACCCGTTCCTTGGGATCCGCTTCCCCCACCGTTTCTTTCAACAGGGGTTCTCCCCTCACGGGAACTTCCTCTGTCACCGTTTCTGCCATGGGTGGCTGCATGGTTCCTCCTTGGGGTGCTTCAGGGGCTTCCCCCTGATCCGTGGGTTTGTTCTCCTTCATGTTTTATCCCCTTCCCCCATGATTTATCCTATAAATATACTTTACATGACATCTTGTCAAGAAAAGAAAACACAGGGGTTGATGGAATGAAGGGGCCTTGCCCCCACCCTTTCACCGCAAAAAACCTGAAAATGCCAACGTCTTTGCCTGAATCCGACCCTACCTCTGAAATAGGCTTCCCGTCCAGGAAATCGATGTCTTCTGAGCGGGGTCTTCCAAAACACATTCCCTGGGGTTCCAGGGCCTGCATCCCTATAAAAAATGGTATATTCCCTTGAATGAAACGATGGCCCTTCCCGGAGGGCTCCCTTTCTCGCGGTTTTCACCTTCCCTGCCCAGGGATCGCCAAGGATTCGGCCATGCGGGTCAAGTTGATTGCCTTGGGAGACCACCGCCAAGCCTGGGAGGAACGGCTGGACATGCTGGAGGAAATGCTGCCTTCGGTATCGTTCTGCTCGTACATTTTCGGCGGAAAGGAGGGCCTGACCGAACTGATGGAGGCCTATTTTGCCCCGCCGTTTTCCACCGAACCCCCAGACCTGATTCTGGCGGCCCTGGACGAGGGCGAGGAACGGGACCGCCAGTTGGCGTTTTTATCCAAAGTGCGGGAGGCCAACCCCCAAACCGCCCCCGACTTGGTGCTGGCCCTGTTCGGGGTTACCGCTGGGCTGCGGCAGTTGGTTGAAACCGCTGGCCCCGTGCAATTCATGCTAGAAAACCAATCTCGCTTCAACATCTCCGACCCCGAACTGCTGCTGGAACACTATCCAGAGGAATACCCTCATCCCCGGGTGAACGGCTATTTGCGGGCCCTGAAGGTTCCCCTGCCGGGGGCGGCCCCCGGCACCGTGGCCTGGGGCGAGGTGGGGCTGATGGACCTGCCCATGGGCACCCTCATCTCCCTGCACCGGGTGGGGGAAGTCATGGCCATGGACGGCCCCCAAGACCCCCGCCGTTGGCTGAAGAACGTGCTGAAGAAAGAACAGATCACCACCCCCTGGAAGGCCCCGGCCGCCTTGTACCGGGAACCCAAGGGGTTGTTCTTGTACCCCGGAATTCCCGCCAACCGGGTTCAGGGGGTTGTGGTGAAGGGGGTGGGGTTCTCTGGTCTGCTGGATACCCGCCGCCTGGGAAACCGCGAGGCCCCGGCCCAACTGGCGGGCGCCCTGGAGGTGATCGCCGACCGCCGCCGCCAAGAATGGCAGGCCGCCGAAACCCGGCTGCGCACCGCCGAAAACCGGGCCGAGCTGCCGGTGTGGTGCCATGGGCGGCTGCCCACCCTGGAACGCCTGATGGTGCGGGTGCTGCAACGGTGGGGGTTTGCCCGGGCCGGAATGATTTTGCCCGGAGAGAACCCCTCGGTGGAAGAGCCGGGGCTGGTGCTGGAACTGACCGCGGTGAAACAGCGGGTGACCCTGGCCCAGGGGCTAGAGCGTTTGCCCGCGGTGTCGTTGGCCCCAGAACTGCGGGGGAAGCTGGGCTTTCTGGCCCGGGACCGCTCTTGGCACGACCTGCCCTGGGAGGTCATTGACCGGGTGGGATGGGAAGAACGGGTAGAGGCCGCCCGGGTGGAGGAATGGCGCAAGCGCATGGCCGCCGACATCCGCGCCGCCCGCAAACAGGCCGCGGGAGAACACCGCCGCCAAATTTTGCTGGGCCAAGAAGAATCGGTACTGGAGCGGGCCCGGGAGAACCTGGGGGATTTTCTGCTGCGGGGCGGGCGGGTGCGGTTGTGGGAGGGCGCGGCACCTCCGGCCATCTCCAAGGCCCTGGTGCTGACCCACGACCGGGAAGAAGCGGAAATAATGCTGGCGGACATGCCCCACGTTTCGAAAAAACGCTGGCTGGACCTGTCGCCCTTCCGCTCGCCGGAAAGCCTGCAAGCCAGCCAGCGAGAAACCCTGAACCACTACCTGGACGGCGGGGCGGTGTTCATTACCCCAGGGGCCCTGCGGCGGGTCACCCACATTCACGATACCCTGTCTCGTCAGTTGGTCGAAGCCAGAGAATCCCTCGACACCAGCCGGGCCGAACACCAAACCCAAACCGCCACAGAAGCCCGGGCCAAAGAGACCTCCCAGCGGCTGGCCCTGCAATACGCCGGGGTGGTGCTGAACGACTGGGTGGCGGCCCGAGAACCCGCCCTGACCGCGCGGCTGGCCGCCCTGCGCCGCCGCCAAGAGCAAGACTGGTTCACCCCGGCCCTGGTCACCTCCTGCGCCATTGTGGGCAACAGTGACGACAGCCGCCAGGGGCTCACCGCCGCCGCCCAGCGGCTGTTCCCTGGGATGAAACCCGCCCGGCTGCGGGTGCTGCCCTATCAGTTCGACCCCCCCGACAACCCCCGCCAACGGCGGGAGATGCTGGAAGACTATCTGCGGGTGGTGGAAAACGAACTCAACTTTCAGCCCGACTGGAGCATGATTCTGCTGGAAGACGAACCGGCCACGGCCTTTCCGCTGCTGGAACGCATCCGGGCCGCCAAGCCGCCCCTCAGCCGGGCCCCAGTGGTTCTGCTACTCACCCGCCCCTGGCTGCCGGAAGAGCACGCCCCCCTGCCCTGGCGGCGGGTGCGGGTGATTCCCCGCTTTCACACCAAGGGCCCTGGCCCAGATCAATACATCGATATGATCGAAAGCCTGTTCCAGGAACCCGCAGAGGACACCCCGTGAGCGCGTTGAATTCCGTAAACCCCGCTTCCCACCCGGACCTTCAGGGCCAGGCCCAAACCCTGGCCGCCCTGGAATGGCCCCGGCTGCTGGCCGCCCTGGGCCAACGGCTGGCCACCCCCCTGGGGGCGGCCGCCCTGGAGCGGATGCCCTTTCACCGCCGGGCCAAAGACGCGGCGGAGGCCATGGCCCGGGTGGAGGAAATGACCCGCCTGCTTGGCGCCCAGGGGGGGCTTCCCCTGGCCGGTGAACCGGCGGTGGAAGAACTGGCCCTGCTGGCGGCCAAGGGCGGGCGGCTGGAAGGCAGCGACCTGCTGGCGGTGGCGCGGGCCCAACGGGCCGCCGAAGACACCGCCCGCATGCTGCGCCGCCCAGAGCGCTACCCCCGCTTGGCCGCCCTGGCCGAAGGGGTGCTGCCCCTGCCCGAACTGCGGGCCCGGCTGGAACAGGCCATTACCCCCCGGGGCGCCCTCAACGAATCGGCCTTTCCAGAATTAGGGAAGATTGCCCGTGAACTGGCGGGCAAACGGGATGACATCGTGAAACGGCTGACCGGCTGGATTCAGTCGGGCCGCTGGGGAGACGCCCTGCAAGAGCCGCTGTACACCCTGCGGGGCAACCGCCACGTGGTGCCAGTGAAGGCCGACTTCAAGGGCCGGGTGGGGGGCATTGTCCACGACGTATCTTCCAGTGGCGCCACCTTGTTTGTGGAACCCACGGAACTGGTGGAGCCGGGCAACGAACTGGCCATGATTCAGCGGCGGCTGGCCCAGGAAACCGACCGCATTCTGCGGGAGTTGTCGGCCCTGGTGGGGGAACATGCTCCGGCTCTGGGGGCCAACCTGGGCTGGTTGGGCCAAGCCGACCTGCTCCAAGCCCAGGGGCGGCTGGCCGAGGCCTGGGGGGCGGTGTGCCCCCAGGTGGGAGACGAGGGGGTGATGGAACTGAAGGGCGTGGTGCACCCCCTGATGGCCCTGAATACCCCCCCGCCGGTGGCCAACGATCTTTCCCTGGGGCGTAACATCCGCTGCCTGATCTTGTCTGGGGCCAACACCGGCGGCAAGACCGTGCTGCTGAAAACCGTGGGGCTGTGCGCCCTGCTGGTGGCAGCGGGCATGCCCATCCCGGCCCGCGCTGGTTCCCGGTTCGACCTGTTTCCCCAGGTCTGGGCCGACATCGGGGACCGGCAAGACTTGGCCCACGCCCTTTCCACCTTCTCAGCCCAGTTGGGGGCCCTGGGGAGCCTGCTGGGCTGGGCCGGTCCCGGCACCCTGGTGCTGCTGGATGAAGTGCTGCACGGCACCGACCCTGACCAGGGCAGCGCCCTGGCCCAGGCCGTGCTAGAAGAACTGGCCCGCCGGGGGGCGGTGACCCTGGTGACCACCCACTACGGGCGGCTGAAGGGGCTGGCTGGGGAGGCCGCCATGGGCAACGCTTCGGTGGCCTTCGACCCCGCCACCCTGGCCCCCACCTATCGGCTGATTCCAGGGCTGCCCGGCGGCAGCCAGGGCTTTCACACCGCCCGCCGCCTGGGCCTGGGCGATGCCCTGGTGGCCCGGGCCGAGCAGTTGGCCGCTGGCGAAGCCGCCCCCCTGGAACCCCTGATGGAGAAGTTGAGATCCCTGGAACACCAACTGGCCCAACAGGAAGCCGCCTTGGTTCAACAGCGGGAGCACCACGCCCGGCAGAGCGAAGCCCTGACTGCCCGGGAAAACGAATTGGCCCTGCGAGAAGCCGAGGTGCGCCGCATGGAGCGGGGGCGGTTGTCGGGGGCCTTGGCCCAGGCACGGGAGCGGGTGGCCCGGCTGGAAACCTTTTTGACCGGCCAAGAGACCCAAGCCGAAGCTCTGGCCCAGGCCCAAGCCCTGGCGGCGGCGGCCCGCCAAGAACTGCGAGACACCCAGGCCCAAGCCACCCAAGCCCTGCAAGACCAATCTCCTGAATTGCCCGCCATGGATTGGAACTTGGCCCGCCCCGGTCTGGCGGTGTATCTGCCGGGGCTGGGACAAGCCGGACGGTTGGAGAACATCCCCGACATGACCCACCCCGCCGGGAAGCGGGTCTCGGTGCGGCTGGGGGGGCTGGTGCTGGAACTGCCCGCGGAAGAAATTACCCCCCTGCCCAAGGGCATGGCCCAGCCCCCCAAAGCCCCAGACCAGCGGCCACCCACAGGATTAGCCGCTGGAAAGCCCGCCAAAAAACCGGGCGGGAAAAGCAGCCCTGGGGCCAGCACCTCTCAGCCCGCCCCTGACCAACGCCTGGCCCCAGAGATTCCCCCGGTGATGCAGCGCGCCGACAACACCGTGACCCTGCTGGGCCTGCGGGCCGAAGAAGCCCTAGACGCCATGAACGCTTTTCTGGACCAAGCCGTTCGGGCGGGCACGGGAACGGTGGTGATCGTCCATGGGTTTGGCACCGGTGCCCTGCGTAACGCCGTGCGTAAGGCCCTGAAAGACAACCCCTACGTGGCAGGCTTCCGCCCCGGCGGCGAGGGCGAAGGCCGAGACGGCGTGACCGTGGCGGCGCTGAAAGATTAACAATGCCCGCAACGGCAGGCCTCTTCTGTTCCTCAAATTATCCACTCTTTTCAAAAAACTGAAAAACAGATTACAGTAGAAAACTTGTGGGCTCACCCCCTGGCTCTTGATACTCTCCCCCACTCTCCCTTTCTCACGGCTAAAATTCGGATGACGCGCGAGTCTCAAGATCACGATCGGGTTGTCGTTCAGGTGCAGTGCCACTACCCCGGCATGGAGCTGCCCCGCCAAGGCCACCCCAACGACGCGGGCTATGACCTGACCGCCATGGCGGTGGAACCCCTGCGGGAAGGGGTGTTCGCCTTCGACACCGGCATTTCGGTGGCCCCAGCCCCCGGTTATTATTGCGAGGTGGTCCCCCGCAGCAGTATCATGAAAAGCGATTTCATCATGGCCAACAGCGTGGGAATCATTGACCCCGACTACCGGGGGCGCATCCGGGTGGTGCTGAGATACCTGGGGGCGGGGCACCCCGCTCAGTCCGCAGAAGCCCTGGCCGGCACCCGCATTGCCCAGCTCATCGTGCGGCGGAGAGAAAACGCCGTGCTGCAAGCGGCGGACAACCTGGACGACACCGCCCGGGGCTCTGGCGGATTCGGCTCGACGGGGAAATAATGCTGATCAAAGACCTGAAACAAGACTGCCCCCGCTGCCAGACCACCGGAAAGGTGGCGGCTTTTAGCCAGTGGGGCATCCAGCAAACCAACATCGGGGGCACCTGCCCAGACTGCAAGGGGCGGGGGTACCTGCCCAGCCTCCTGGGGCAAGACGTGCTACACTTTCTGAACGACCAAACCCTGGACAAGCACGCCGCACGGTTGAAGGAACTGGAAGACCGCTTGGCCGCCGCCCAGCAACAGTTGGAATCCATTAACCAGCACCTGACCAAGCTGGAAAAACCCAGCCGCTAGTTTCACCCCCCTTACGTTTTTACGTTTCAGCCTATGGCCCCCAAACAACCCCTCACCTCCGGCACCGTGGTCGCCCAGGCCTTTCGGGTGTACCTGGACCACATTGCCACCCTGGTCACGGCGGCGTTGTTCCCCCTGGCGGCTTTGTTTTTGGTGGAAATGACCTTGGCGGGTTCGGGCATGAAACCCAACGAACAAATGCTGTCCATTCTGCCCCTGGCCCTGCTGGTGAACGCCTGCCTAGATGCCATGGCAGCCTTTGCCGCCCAAGAAGCCCGAGAGGGAACCGAACCCAAGGCTGGCCTGTTGTTCCGCCGGGTGTGGCTGACCGGCTTCGCCCCCTTGACCCTGGGTTATACCCTGGCTGGCATGGTGATGATGGTGGGGTTTCTCCCCATGCTTATCCCCATGGCCATGGCCGGGGCCAACACCCCCCCCAGCCCATTGGTGCTGGTGCTGCTGCCCCTGTGCATGGCTCCGGGGCTAATCGTGGGGGGGATGATGTCGCTGGTTATTCCGCTGATTGCTTTGGAGCGGATGCCCCCTTTGCAGGCCCTGCGGGTGTCTTACCAGGTCATGCGTAAACAAGCCGCCCTGGGCATGGGGGTATTTGGATTTGGCCTGCTGGCAGGGTCCATGGTTCCCATGCTGCTGGTGATGATGGCCGGGGAGGGGCCCCTTTCTCCCTTGTTGTTTCTGTTGCTGATGGGATTGACCGCTCCCCTGGCCTGCCTAGGAAAAAGTTTGTTGTACTTTAACCTGAAGGAGCGGGGAGAACTGTCGCCTTTCATCCCGCCCATTTCTCCCCCCACCCCCCCCTCATCCACACCGGGCGCTTAAATCACTCCCGATTTTTTGGGTCAAAAACAACAAAAAATCACCTGTATTTTTCATTTTGTTTAAAAATTTATTCTGTAAATTATCAGATAGATATCTTCGTATTTGAGCGGTATGGCCGCCCTCCACACTCCTTCGTTTCACGTTCGTGTCACGCACCCTGTGGTAGATTGACTCCCGCCTGGAAGTTCGTAAAACACCCAAATTTTTCCAGGACATAAATCAACTCACCATGGAGATCATCATGACCCCTTTTCGTTCCATGCTGTTCAATCGTATTTTCCCCCTGGCCGCTTTGGCTGGGCTGATCCTTTCCGGTTGTTCCGCCGGATTTGTGGCCAAATCCAACTACATTGACAAAACCGTGAAAGCCTTCGTTTACAAAATGCCAGCCAAGGACCTGCAACCCAAAGTGAAAGACCTCATGCATGCCCGCCTCTATTTGGTGGAACAACAGGATGGATTTGTAACCTTAGGCAAGCAAAAAAGCCTTGAGGAAGATAGCGCCGACCCGACCCACCAAAAACCCGCGGAGTTCAAGGAGAGGGCCATGTGTCAGGTGTTTGAGGTCGATAAAAACTCCAGCCGAGTGGAGTGCTACCAATGGACCATTCCCTTGGAAAAAAAAGGTCGAAGCTTATTTCTGGAATATCAGTTGGTAAAAATGGTGGACCCGAAAGCCTATGACAAAATTGAAGCGGATGGCGATCAGGCCGCCAAGGACGCTGAAGCTAAAAAATAACCGCGGACTGTATCCTGGGAGAGAGAGCCCTGGGGGCTCTCTCTCCTCCCCCCCTACACATCCCCCGCTAATCGTTGTATTCTTTTGAAGATCGTTAAATCACTCCAAAATCATCCCATCGTCTGCGTATCCCTCTGCCCATGAAACCCTTTCATTCGCTGATGGCCCTGCTGTTGGCCGCCACGGGAGCTTCCTCGGAATGGGCCCTGGCCAAAACCCCCGACCGCCCCGCCCATCACGATCCATCGGGGGGGTTTCTCAACACCTATCCCACCCCCAGCCATGGCATGCCCCAGTTCCTTAAATGGCGCTGGCAGCACTGGTGGGGCATTAACCACACCGAGGACCAGGTGGAACTGCCCCCGGACCCCCCCGGCACCACCGGAGACGTGGAGCACCCCCTGGAACCCTTCCCCTTAACCCCCGTGGACCCAGCCTGCTTGGCCGCCAACACCCGCCACCCAACCTACACCTGGATTGGCCACTCCACGTTTCTATTGCAGGTAGACGGGGTGAACCTGCTGGCCGACCCGTATTTTTCCGACCGGGCTTCGCCCTTGACCTTCATGGGGCCCAAGCGGGTGGTGCCCCCGGCCCTGGCCATGGACCAGCTTCCGCCCATCCACGTGGTGCTGATTTCTCACAACCATTACGACCATATGGACCTGGCGGCCCTGCGGGCCCTGAACGAGCGGGCCAAAACCAACACCCCTGGCCGCCAGCCCATCCTTCTGGTGCCCCTGGGAGTAAAGGCTTATTTGAGAGGCAAGGGGATCTTCAACGTGGAGGAGTTTGACTGGTGGGACAGCCAAGTGGCCGGAACAGAAGGCTACCGGGCAAAGGGTCAGACGCTGGCAGAAAAGAAAAGCGGCAGCACCATCGAGGCGGTGTTTGTGCCAGCCCAACACTTTACCGCCCGGGGGGCGGGTGACCTGAACAAAACCCTGTGGGGGGGATGGGTGGTGAAGGGGAAAACCTTCCGGTTTTACTACGCGGGAGACACCGGTTATGCCCCCATTTTTCAAGACATCGGCCAACGGCTGGGGCCCTTTGACCTGGCCGCCATTCCCATTGGGGCCTATAACCCCCGCTGGATGATGGGCCCGGTGCACGTGAACCCAGAGGATGCCGTGAAGATTCACCAAGACATCCGTGCCCGGCAGTCGGTGGGGGTGCACTGGGGAACCCTCTCCCAAACCGATGAACCCCTGAGCGAACCGCCTCGCCGATTGGTGCAGGCCCGCCAAACGGCTGGGCTGGCCCCGGACCGCTTTCTGGTCGTCCGCCATGGGGCCACCCTGTGGTCGCCAGAAGGCCCCCAGGGGGCACGCCCGCCCCTGCGGGAGGGCTGCCCCCGTTAGCCTGCCATGCGCTGCTGGGCCGCCATCAGGTTCAGGGGCACTTCCACATAGCGGGTTTCTGCCGCCAGGCCGCGCTCCAACAGCAGCAGCTCCGCCTCGGCGGCTTCCCGCAGCACTTGCTCCAGGGTGCCCTTGGCCAGGCAGGCTTCCAGGTGCTTCTTCATGGCCCGCACCAGGGCCGCTTCGGCAACCTGCTCCGTCTTGCCCATGGCCTCTACCCCCAACAAATCACAGGCCGCCGCAATGCCTTTTCCCGCCCCGCTGGCCTTTCCCACCGCAATGGGAAAACGGAACGTCATGTAAATTTCTTGATGATTGGCTTGATCCATCGCTCGTCCTCCATGGATGACATTGGAATACACCGGGCCGCCGGAATGCCAGGCAGCACACGGCCGCACAATACCCATGGGGGTTAAAGCAAGGATCGGGCCACTCTATCTCTCCCGGAATTGCCCCGGTTTCTGCTTGCCTTTGAACATGCTAAGATGGCGGAAACGCGCATATCTCCATCGGAGTTTCCGCCATGCAAATCACTACCAGCAAAATCACCAAGCATTTTCAGGCCACCATCCCCGAACCGGTGCGGAAGGCCCTGAACCTCCACGCTGGGGAAGCCATCGCCTTCGACATCGAGGGCGGGGAAATTCGCCTGCGTAAGGCCGAGGCCATGGACATGGAATGGCCCCAAGCCCTGGAACCCACCCTGAGCGAATGGGCGGGGGAAGCCGATGAAGAGGCCTACCGTGACCTATAATGCTTTTGACGTGGTGGTGGTTCCCTTCCCGTTCACCGACCGCATGGCGGTAAAGAAACTCCCCGCCATTCTGGGCGGCAACATGATAGGGTAAGGGGCGAAGACCACCTTCAAGGCCGTCGGCAAGACATTGCAGCGCATGGGACTACGGGAGACCCGCATGACTATTTTTTTGACGGCCCTGGGCATGGTTGCCCTGACGGGTGTGATTTATTTTCTGCGGGCCAAGGCCAGGACCGCCGCGGGATTGGTTGGCCCCATGCTGAAAGAAGCCGAGGGCTGGCTGACCAAGAACAACCTGACCTCTGACGCGGTGTGGTACACGGCTTACAGTGCCCCAGGCATGGCCCGCACCCTGGGCGCCACGGTGATGGTGGGAACCAGCCAAGACCACAAGGGCCAGCCGGTGGGCTTCGCGCTAGAGGTGCTGCCGGGGCGGGGAGTGATGGCGGGGGTGATGCTGGCCCCCTACAACATCGTGGCCCACCACGAGGAGGCTTCGTTTCGGGCCAGGCAGTCGGGCCAGCCCCTGCTGGATGTGTTTCAGGTGATGGCGGCTCGCTTTCGCGCGGGTTTGGCCAACACCCCGTAACCCCGCCAAATCCTCCTCACAATCTTTCCAGCACCAAGTCCAACACTTGTTCGGGGGTCACCAACTCCAGGCATTCTTTGTTCACCGCCCGTTTGCAGCGGCCCTTGCCGTTTTTAGAGCATGGGCGGCAGGGGAGGTTCACCTCGGCCACGACACTGCCGGGCCTGACGGGAAAATAGCCCAGGTGGCGGGTGGTGGGGCCGAACAGGGCCACCACCGGGCGGCCCACCGCCTCGGCGATGTGGCTCATGCCGGTGTCGTTGGCCACCATCACCTGGGTTTGGGCGGCCCACCAGGCGCTTTCCAGCAGGGTGGTCTTCCCCGACAGATCCATCACCCGGTCTTCCAGCCCCTGGCTTTTCAACTGCCGGGCCAAGGCTTGAACATTCCGGTCTTCATTCCCGCCAAACAACATCACCCCCCCTTTCGTGCGCGCAAGAAACAGCTCTACCAACCGGCTGACATGATGCTCTGGCCAGCGTTTCAACTCCCAGGCCGCCACCGGGGCCAGCCCCAGCACGGGCCGCCCGGCTTTTTTCCATCCCTCCAACTGGGCCCGCTCTGGGCGGAATTTCTCCGTCCAGCCGGGCGGCTCCAATTCTCCCAGGTGAATCTCTGTTCCCCCGCCGTCATCCGTTACCCCCCAGGGGGCCAGGGCGGCCAGAAAATCTTGTTCTTTTCCGGGGGTCGTGGCGTAGGTGTTCCAGCCAAACCACAGCAGCAGCACCCGCTGCAGGGTGCGCTTGGAGTATGCCGTGACTGGGGCCCCCGTCAGCCGAGAGAGCAGGCGGCTGCGGAGGGATTGATGCACGTCCACCACCAAGTCAAACTTTTCCCGGCGGAGTTCCCCCGCCAGCTTGAGCAGCCCCCCCAGCCCCGTGGTCCGGGCAAACCCCAGGGCCTGGTGCAGGTGGGGGTTGCCCCGCACCAGCGGCAGAAACGTATCGGAAGTTAGAAAGGTGATGCGGGCCTGGGGGTAGCGGGAGCGGATTTGCCGGGGCAGACCCGTGCACTTCACCACGTCACCCAACGAAGAGAACCGGATGATGAGAATACGGGGCTGGGGGGGCAGGGATTTCATGGGCCTCTCTTCACGTGTCCACTTGGGCATCGGCCAAGGTGAGGTGATAGTGAAGGTAATAATACAACCCCACGGCGGTGGTGGGGGCCCATTGGCCCAACAAGAACAACATGGAAGACGCCAGAGCCGTTTCCCGGGCCACCCCAAAGGGCAGCAGAGAAAACACGAACGTGGCCTGCATCACCCCAAAGAACCCCGGCGGGCCAGGCAGGCTCACCGCCAAGGCCGACACGGCAATCACAATCATGGCCGCTCCAAAGCCGATGGGCTGCCCAAAGGCCTGCAAAGACAGCATGACCATCACGCCGCTGAAACCCCACCGCACCACCGAATGGAACAGCATGGGGGCCAACAACCCTGGAGAGGTGAGGGAGGACAACCCCTGGGCCATGGCATGCACCAAGGCCCCGCCTTTTTCGCGGGGCCCCGCGGGCAGCCACGCGGCCAGGGCGTTCCACAGGGCTTCCACCTGGTGGGGCCAGCCGGCAAACCACACCAGCCCGGCCAACACCCCGGCCATCAATACCGCCACGGTGTGGGCCCCGGCCTGAATGTCTTGGGGAAAGGGAGAAATCGTGGCCACGGCGGCCAGGTAAAACGCGAAGATGGCGGCCACGTCCAACACCCGCTCCACCACCAGGGTCATCAGCACCCCGCTTTTGGTCAGCCCCTGCTGGCGGGCAAACACCACCGCCCGCAGAATTTCTCCCAGCCGGGCTGGCAGCAGGTTGTTCCCGCCAAAGCCAATCATCATGGCCGGAAAAACCTGGCCTGTGGTGTAGCGACCCAGGGGGCGGAGAATCCACCGCCAGCGCAGGGCCGCCAGCCAATGATAAACAGCCAAGCACGCCATGAAGGGCGCCAGCACCCAGTAACTTCCCCCGGCCAGCAGGCGGCCCAACTGGGGCCAGTCTACCCCCCAAAAGGCGTACACCACCAAAGCGGCGGTGAACGCCAGCATCAACCCCAGGGAAGCAAGCCGCTTGGCCAAAACATCACTCCATTGGACATCACTTCGTTGGGGATCACCCCCGGCCCATCAGGAAACGGTGAATGGAGCGGGCGGCTTGGCGCCCCTCCCAAATGGCCCACACCACCAAAGACTGCCCCCGGCCCATGTCTCCGGCCACGAACACTTTGTCCACGCTGGTGCGGTGGGCGGCGTCGTGCTTCACGGTGCCCCGCTCAGAGAACGCCACCCCCAGTTGGGTCAGCAGGCCTTCCTTCACCGGGCCAGTGAAGCCCATGGCCAGCAGCACCAGGTCGGCCTTCAGGGTAAATTCGGTGCCCTTCAGTTCCACCATGGTGGGCCGTCCGCCGTTGTTGGCGGGCTCCCAAGCCACTTTCACGCCGTGCAGTTCCTTCACCCGGCCCTGGGCATCGGCCGAGAAGCGCTTGGTCAACACGCTCCACATCCGCTCGCCGCCTTCCTCGTGAGAGGTCGACACCTTGGGGCTGGGGGGTTTGGGCAATATTTCCAGTTGGGTGACCTGGGCGGCCCCTTGGCGGTGGCTGGTGCCCACGCAGTCGGCCCCGGTGTCGCCCCCGCCAATCACCACCACGTGCTTTTTGGTGGCCAGCAGGGCGGTGTCAGGGTCCAGGGTATCGCCCTGAATGCGGCGGTTCTGTTGAGACAAAAACTCCATGGCAAAGTGCACGCCTTTCAGGCCGCTGCCCTCCACCCCCTCCAGCCCCCGGGGGGTTTGGGCGCCGCCCGCCAGCAGCACCGCGTCGAATCCGCTCAGCAATTCCTTGGCGGGCAGGTCCTTCCCCACCTGGCAGTTCATTTGGAACACCACGCCTTCTTCCCGCAGTTGTTCCACCCGGCGGAAGATCAGGTGTTTTTCCAGTTTGAAATCGGGAATGCCATAGGTCAGCAGCCCGCCGGGGCGGTCGTCTTTTTCAAACACGGTGACCTGGTGCCCCATGCGGGCCAGTTCTTGGGCGGCCGCCAGGCCCGCCGGGCCCGACCCCACCACCGCCACCCGCTTCCAGGTTTGGGTGGGGGGCAGCACCGGTTTCACCCATTCTTCTTTCCAACCCCGCTCGATGATCGCTTTCTCGATGACCTTGATGGCCACCGGGTCGGCGTTGATGCCCAACACGCAGCTGGTCTCGCAGGGCGCCGGGCACACCCGGCCGGTCACTTCGGGAAAGTTGTTGGTGCGGTGGAGTTCGTCCAACGCCTGGCGCCACTGGCCCCGGTACACCAGGTCGTTCCAGTCGGGGATTAAATTGCCCAGGGGGCAGCCTTGATGACAGGTGGGCACCCCGCAGTCCATGCAGCGGGCCCCCTGCACCTGCAGGTTTTCCTCTGGCCAAGCAATCTCAAACTCATGATAATGCTTCACCCGTTCCGCCACGGGGCGGTTGGGGGGAATCTGCCGTTCAAACTCCAAAAATCCCGTGGGTTTTCCCATATCAGGCAATCTCCTTCTCTTGGCGAACCTTGCCGTCCCACTGCATCACCCGTTTGTATTCCACCGGCATCACCTTCACGATTTTGGCCAGGGCGGCCTCCCAATGGGCCAGCAGGCGTTTGGCTTTGGGGCTGTGGGTGAGGGCCACGTGGCGCTCCAGCAGGTCCTGCAAAAACGTTTTGTCGTCGGCCTCCAGGGGTTCCAGGGCCACCATTTCGGTATTGCAGCGGGTGTGGAATTTACCGTCTTCATCCAGCACATAGGCAATGCCGCCCGACATGCCCGCCGCGAAGTTCAGCCCGGTGGGGCCCAGCACCACCACCCGCCCGCCAGTCATGTACTCACATCCGTGGTCGCCCACCCCCTCCACCACCGTGGTGGCGCCAGAGTTACGCACGCAGAAGCGTTCACCCCCCAGGCCGTTGAAGAAGGCCTCTCCCCGGGTGGCGCCGTACAGCACCACGTTGCCCACGATCATGTTGTTTTCCGGCACCAGGGTGGCGCCCTCCGGCGGCCGCACAATCACCCGCCCGCCAGACAACCCCTTGCCCACATAGTCGTTGGCCTCTCCCTGAAGGGTGAGGGTGATGCCCTGGGGCAGGAACGCGCCAAAACTTTGGCCGGCGGTGCCCTGAAAGTTGATTTGAATGGTGCCGTCGGGCAGGCCGTTGGCGCCATATTTGCGGCTGACCCGACTGCCCAGCATGGTGCCGGTGGACAGGTTCAAGTTGCGGATGGGCAGGTCCATCTTGACCGGCTTGCCGTGTTCCAGAGCGTCCTTGGCCCGCTCGATCAGGGTGTGGTCCAACACACCGGCAATGCCGTGGTCTTGTTCCTCGGATTTTCTCACCCGCACCTCCGGCCCCACCGGGGGCCGGTACAGCAGGGGGGTCAAGTCCAGACCATGGGCCTTCCAATGGGTTTCGGCCCGCTTGTATTCCAGCAAGTCGGCTCGGCCAATCATCTCATCCATGGTGCGGAAGCCCAGTTGGGCCATCCACCGCCGGACGTCTTCGGCAATAAAGGTGAAAAAGTTCACCAGGTGTTCCGGCTGGCCGGTAAATTTCTTGCGCAGGCGTTTGTCTTGGGTGGCCACCCCCACCGGGCAGGTGTTCAGGTGGCACACCCGCATCATGATGCACCCCTGGGTGATGAGAGCCGTGGTGGAAAAGCCGAATTCCTCGGCCCCCAGCAGGGCGGCCACCGCCACGTCGCGGCCGGTTTTCAACTGGCCGTCGGTCTGCACCCGAATCCTACCGCGAAGGTTGTTCATCACCAGGGTCTGGTGGGTTTCCGCCAAGCCCAGTTCCCAGGGGGCCCCGGCAAACTGAATGGAACTGAGGGGAGAAGCCCCGGTTCCCCCGTCGTGGCCAGAGATCAGCACCTTGTCGGCCTTGGCCTTGGCCACCCCCGCCGCCACGGTACCCACGCCGGTTTCGCTCACCAGCTTCACGCTGATGATGGCTTCTGGGTTGGCGTTCTTCAAATCGAAGATCAACTGTTTCAGATCTTCGATGGAGTAAATATCGTGATGGGGCGGGGGAGAAATCAACCCCACGCCGGGGGTGGTGAAGCGGATGGAACCGATGTAGGAATCCACCTTGTGGCCAGGAAGCTGGCCGCCCTCACCGGGCTTGGCCCCCTGGGCGATTTTGATTTGAATCTCTTTGGCGTTCACCAGGTAATGGCTGTTCACCCCAAAGCGTCCGCTGGCCACCTGCTTGATGGCGCTGTTGCGGCTGTCTCCGTTCGGCATGGGGGCAAACCGGGTGGGGTCTTCCCCCCCCTCGCCAGAGTTGGAGCGCCCGCCAATGCGGTTCATGGCGATGGCCAGGTTCTCGTGGGCTTCGCGGCTGATGGAGCCCAGGCTCATGGCGCCGGTGGCAAACCGCTTCATGATCTCGCTGGCGGGTTCCACCTGTTCCAGCGGAATGGGGGTTCCCGGCTTGAAGCGGAACAACCCCCGCAGGGTGGCCATTTTTTCGCTTTGGTCGTTCACCAGCTCGGCATAGCGCTGATAGGTTTCCCAATCGTTTTCCCGCACGGCCTTTTGCAGGGCGTGAATCATGGCCGGGTTGATCTGGTGAAACTCACCCTCCCGCCGCCACTTGTACACCCCACCCACGTCCAGCACAAAGTTATGGCCCTCATCCTCGGCATAGGCCATGCGGTGGCGGCGCAGGGTTTCTTGGGCAATTTCCTCCAACCCCACCCCTTCAATGCGGGTGTGGGTTCCGGTGAAGCAGGTATCCACCAACTCTCGTTTCAGCCCCAGCACCTCGAAAATCTGGGCGCCATGGTAACTTTGCAGGGTAGAAATGCCCATTTTGGAGAAAATCTTGAGCAGGGATTTTTTCACCGCCTTGATGTAATTCTTCACCGCCGGGGGGGTGTCGGCATCGGGAGAATCCTTCAGGGGGGTGAATTCATCCACCAGGGTTTCAAAGGCCAGGTAGGGGTTCACCGCGGTGGCCCCATAGCCCAGCAGCAGGGCAAAGTGGTGCCCTTCCCGGGCTTCGCCGGTTTCTAAAATCAACCCCACGTTGTTGCGGGTGCCCTCGCGGATGAGGTGATGATGCACGCTGGCGGTAGCCAGCAGGCTGGGAATGGGGGCCAGTTGGGAGCTCATCCCCCGGTCGGTGAGAATGATGAGGCTGTAACCCGCCCGCACGGCGGCATCGGCCTCCCGGTTCAACCGCTCCAGGGCTTGGCCCAACCCCTTGGGGCCGTCTTCCGCCCGGAACAACATGGAAAGGGTTTTGGCCTGAAAATCGCCCACGGTCACGTGGCGCAGCCGCTCCAAGTCGTAGTTGGTCAGGATGGGGTGAGGAATGTTCAACACATGGGCGTTGCGGGGGGCTTCGTCCATCAAGTTCCCCTCTTTCCCCACAAAGGCCACCAAACTCATCACCATGGCTTCCCGAATGGGGTCTATGGGAGGGTTGGTCACCTGAGCAAAGTTCTGCTTGAAGTAATCGAACAGCAGCCGGGGGCGGTTGCTCAACACCGCCAGAGGAATATCGGCCCCCATGGAACCGATGGGTTCCTCGCCCTTTTCGGCCATGGAAGCCAAAATGATCTTCAGATCTTCTTTGGTGTAGCCAAAGGCCTGCTGGCGCCGCAGCACCGTGGAGTGATCTGGCTGATGCACGTGGGGCGGCTGGGGCAGGTCGTCCAGGTGAATGATGTTCTTGGCAATCCATTCCCGATAGGGATGCTGGGCCACCACCTGGGCCTTCATTTCCTCGTCTTCAATCACCCGCCCCAGGGTGGTGTCCACCACAAAGATGCGCCCCGGCCGCAAGCGGGTCTTGCGCTCCACGTTGGCCGGGGGAATATCCAGCACACCGGCTTCGCTGGCCATGATGACCAGGCCGTCTTTGGTGATGGTGATGCGGGCCGGGCGCAAACCGTTTCGGTCCAGGGTGGCCCCCACCATGCGGCCATCGGAAAAGGCGATGGCGGCCGGGCCGTCCCAGGGTTCCATCAGGTTGGCGTGGTAGGCATAGAAGGCCTTGCGGTCTTCGTCCATGTGGTCGTTGTTGTCCCAGGCCTCGGGAATCATCATCATCATGGCGTGGGGCAACTTCCGCCCGGTCATCACCAAAAACTCCAGCACGTTGTCGAACATGGAGGAATCGGAACCCCGGGCGTTGATGACCGGCACCACTTTATCTAAACCACCACCAAACAGCGGCGAACTCAGGTTTTTCTCCCGCGAACCCATCCAGTTGATGTTGCCCCGCAGGGTATTGATTTCCCCGTTGTGGGCCATCATGCGGAAGGGGTGGGCCAGCTCCCAAGAAGGAAAGGTGTTGGTGGAGTAACGGGCGTGCACCAACGAAATGGCCGTGGTCATGGTTTCATCCGTCAAATCCGGATAAAACTTCTCCACCTGTTGGGGGGTAAGCATGCCCTTGTACACCATGGTGGCGCACGAAAAGCTGGGCACCGAGAAATGGTGCAGCCCCTGGGCCCACACGGATTTCTCCATGGCCCGCCGGGCGGTGTACAACCGGCGCTCGAAGGCGGTTTCATCCAAGCCCGCGGGCCGGTCAATGAACACTTGGCGCACAAACGGCCGGGAATCTTGGGCCGCTTTTCCCAAGGAGGCCGGATCGGTGGGCACGTCTCTCCAGCCCAGCACCGTCAGGTTTTCGCCCTTCAAAGCCTGGTCCACCAGGGCCTGGGCCTGGGCCCGTTCCTGGGGGTCCAGGGGGAAAAACATCATCCCCGCCCCGTAACTGCCGGGGGAGGGCAGAGCAATCTTCAGCTTGGCCGCCTGGGCCGCCAGAAATTCGTGGGGAATTTGCATCAAAATCCCGGCGCCGTCACCCTCATCGGGGTCGGAACCCCGGGCCCCCCGGTGATCTAAGTTCACCAGAATTTCCAGCCCCTGGCGCACCAGGTTGTGGCTCTTCTTCCCGTGGATGTCCACGATAAAACCAACGCCGCAGCTGTCTTTTTCCAGGGAGGGGTCGTACAGCCCCTGGCGCGGGGGGAAGAGAGGATGACTCATGGACGTAGGTGCTCCTGAGGGCGCGGCCCGGTTGGGCGGTTTGGGCGCCGGGGTTGGGGTGATGGGTTGGGCCGGGCGTCTCCCTCCGCCGCAGGAACCTAAGGTCCCGGCGGAATCGCCTGGTTTTGGTTTGGGAAAGGGACTTCCCCGGCCCGCTTGGGAGGAGAACCAGCCCAGAGAGGCAAACTTACCCCTGGGTCCGGCTTTGCGCGGAACACCTTCAACACACGGCCTATTCTAATCGAATTTTGAGGAATTTCCCAGGAACTGTCAAGGCAGAGAACAACAACACCCCTCCCCTGCCCCCTAACGGGGGCATCCCCTCCCCTTCGTGGAGGGGAAATAAATCGAAGCCGAAAAGTGATCTGCTTGCTTCCTTCCAGTCTATATTTTTCCGAACGGTTGAAAAGAATAGCCGGTGGATTCGAGTATTGTCCCTCCACGAGTGGGAGGGACAGGCGGCGTAGCCGCCAGGGAGGGGTGTTGTTGGGAGAAACTCGAATCCGACAAGAGAAGCACTTGCTTCTTTCCGAAGTTACTTTCGCCAACTGCGCACCAGGGTGGTAAGGCCCTGGGCCTTCAGGCGGGCGGCGGCCCGCTGGGCTTCATCGGGGGAGTTGAAGGGCCCATGCACCACGGAATAATTGCCGCCGGGGGGGTTGTCTAGCCACAGGCGGGTATTCCCTGCCCGGGCCTGGGCGTTGGCCATTTTTACCCTGGCGGCGTCTGGGTCGGCGGCCCCGGCCACCTGCACCACAAACTGGGTATAGGCCCGCAGGCCCAGGCGGCGGTCTAGGCCGGGGGGCCAAGCCGTCACCTGAATGCGCACGGGGGTTGTGCCCCCGCCCACCATGCCCAGTCGGCGGGCCGCCGCCAGCGACAGGTCAATCACCCGGCCCTTGGCATAGGGCCCCCGGTCGTTCACCCGCACTTCCACCACCCGCCCGTTCACCTGGTTCACCACCCGCACCCGGGTGCCCAGGGGCAGCATGGGGTGGGCGGCTGTAAAGCCGTATTGATCGTAGGTCTCTCCGTTGGCGGTGGGCTTGCCGTGAAAATCTGGCCCATACCAAGAGGCCATGCCCTCCAGCCAGGGGCGCACGGGCGATAGATCCAACCCATCGCCGTCCTTCCCCTCCTGCCGGGGGGTGGGGTCCACCGCCCCCAGCAGCGTGGCTGGCACCGTCACGCCTTCTTTGCCCACGGCTGGCTCGGCGTAGCCCTGGCCCCTGGCCTCGGCTGGCTGCCAACCCATGGGGGGAAGAGACACCGGCCCCTCGGCTATGTCTTCGTCTTCTGTGGAATCCTGTGGCAGGGCCCCGGCTGGCTGCGTGGCGGTTTGCTGCACGGGCGCTTGGGCGGCTGGCTGTGCGGTTTTAAGCGCACGGCCCCCACGGTGAACCGTGGAAGGAGCAGAGGCCGAACAGCCCGCCAGCACCAGCAGGGCCAGCACCACCGGTGCCAGGGCCGCCGATAGGGGTTTAAAACCCCGGCCGCCCGCCCCGCCCCCCTCCAGGCATTCAGGCACCCCGGCTTGGTTCGTTTGATTGGAAGAATTGGAGATCATGGTTGGGTTCGTTCATGCACAAACCCGGCCACAATTTTAAGAACAGGGGAGTTTAAGAACAGGGGAGGTTAGCGGTTATAACTCATATACCCTCTGGGCCTCCCTCAGCACACGCTCCTTGGCCCGTTTGCCTAAAAACCCCGGCGTCCGCAAGTCCGTTTCCCGGTGAAACAGGTCTCCCAACTCATACCGCATTTCCGAAAGCCCAAACAGCCCCACCCGCGTGCCGGGCTCGAATTCCACCAGCACGTCCACGTCGCTGTCCGGGCCAAAGTCTTCCCGCAGCACGCTGCCGAACAGGCTCAGCTTGCGAATGTGGTGCTTGCGGCAGAACGCCGCGATGGCCTCGGTGGGGATGGGGATTTTGAGGGTGGGGGTCATGGGGTTTCCCAAGGCTTATATTTTGCCATGAATTGAAAGGTTCTTAATAACGGCCACTTTTCTGGCACAGCATTATTCAATATATCCATTGGAGATATTTTTTCATAAATTTGACTGGCTAAGTCTGCACCTAACATGATTTTACCCCCACCAATTTCCGTGTGGTTTTTTTTGCTCCCAATTACAAAAACCGCAAACTGTTCTATCTCCCCTTCAATTTTTAGACCGGTAAAAAGGTTTGGGATATATTTTTTCCCCAGGTCAAACTTTTTTTTGTACCTTTCCTCACGCCTTTCCCAACTGTCTGCATCCATAGAAGGTTCTAGATGAACCAACTTTTTATCTATGGGATGATAGGCAACGATATCCAATTCCATTTCATGGCCACCCTCCGCCCTTTTGCCTACCCGAATATTTTGCAACACAAAATATCCTTGAAATTCATACCATTCCTTCAGTAATTGCTCTAAAAAGTTTTGCGCCATGGTTCCCTCCCTTTTATGATTGGTTTTTTTAAAACCCAAACATACCCCTACCACCCTCCCCTGCCAGCAACAAGTTTTTGCCGACGCTACTTCTCTCCCCTCAACTTCTTGGCCACCCGTTTGGCAAAATAGGTTAAGATCACATCGGCCCCTGCGCGGCGGATGCCGATGAGGGACTCCATCATCACCCGGTCTAAATCGAGCCAGCCTTTTTGGTGAGCGGCCCACATCATGGAATACTCCCCGCTGACCTGATAGGCCGCCACGGGGATGTTGGTGGCGGCTTTCACCTGGTGGATGATGTCGAGGTAGGGCATGGCGGGCTTCACCATCACGATGTCGGCGGATTCGGCCACGTCTTGCAGCACTTCCCGCAGGGCTTCCCTGGCGTTGGCGGGGTCCATTTGGTAGCCCGCGCGGTCGCCGAACTGGGGGGCGCTTTGGGCGGCCTCGCGGAAGGGGCCGTAGAAGCCGGAAGCGTATTTGGCCGAGTAGGCCATGATGGGCAGATGAGAAAACCCCCCGGCGTCCAGTTCTCGGCGGATGGCCGCCACCCGCCCGTCCATCATGTCGGAGGGGCTCACCATGTCTACCCCGGCTTTGGCGTGGGCCATGGCCATGGATGCCAGCACCGGCAGGGTTTCGTCGTTCAGAATGGCGCCGTCTTTCACCAGCCCGCAATGGCCGTGCTCCAGCCAGTCGCACAGGCACACGTCGGTCATCACCAGCAGGCCCGGCACGGCTTTTTTCACGGCGCGGATGGCTTGGGGAATGAGCCCGTCCGGGTCGGCGGCCAGCTTGCCGGTGAGGTCTTTTTTGTCGGGCACCCCAAACAGGTTAATCATGGAAATACCCAGGTCGTGGGCTTGCTGGGCCTCCTTCACCAGTTCATCCACCGACAATTGAAACACCTCCGGCATGGAGCTCACGGGGTTTCGCACCCCCTTGCCTGGGGCCACGAACAGCGGGTAGATCAGGCTTTCCACCGGCAGGCGGGTTTCGGTCACCATGTGGCGCAGGGCGGGGCTGCCCCGCAGGCGCCGGGAGCGGGTTTGGGGGAAGGGCATGGGTTCTCCTTAGCATAACGGTGCCAGACGGAAGGTGAGATAAAAATCGGAAACCTTTACAAAAAACTGGGGCTGTCTAACTGGCCGGTTTGATGGTCACCCGCACCGGCTCGCCCCCCCGCAGGCCCTGGGCATCGCGCAGGCTTTCCGAGTACACCGCCAGCTCCAGCACGCCATCGCTGTTAAACAGGGCCCCCACGGTTTCTTCTGGGGGCAGCCAAGATTCTCCCGGTTTTTTGGCGGGGGGTTCAGAGAGTTCCGCCAGGGGGATGTCTTCATAGGTCTCGCAAAACACGGCTTCCACCACCCGGGTGCTTTCGCGCAGGCCCCACACGGCGGCCATGGGACCCAGTTCCACCCGCACCACCCGGTGGCCCTCCAGCATTTCACGGCTGATGTTGGTGACGGCGTTGCCGAACCGGTCGAAGAACAACACCCGGCCCAGCACCTCTCCCCCGCGAATCCAGGGGGCTTCTTCCTCCAGGGGCAGCATGTCCTCCCCAGGTTCGCCCAGGGCGGCGGGGGATTCTCCCCGGGCCAGCCAGGCCGCCAGGGGAGAAAACAACGTCAGGCCGTCGAAGGTGGCACTTTTCTGGGGCTCATCCCAGCCCGAGGCCGCCAGAGATTCTGGCGTGATCCGCCAGATGCGTTGAATGCCCGCATCTTGGGCGGCCAAATGCAGCAAGCCGTTGTCCGGCCCCACCAGCCAGTTCCGGCGGGTTTGCACCACCAGGGCATCTCGGCTGGTGCCCACGCCGGGGTCCACCACCGCCAAGTGAATGGTCCCTTGAGGAAACTGAGCCGCCGCCCGGCGCAGGCACCAGGCCCCCTGCACCACCGACTGGGGGGGAATGTCGTGGGAGATATCCACCAGCCGGGCCTGGGGCAACAGCGAGAGGATCCGGCCCTTCATGGCCCCCACATAGCCGTCCATGGTGCCAAAGTCGGTGGTGAGGGTAATGATGGGTGAGTCCATGACGGCCATGCCCCCAAGAAGAGAGGATTTGTTGGATGTGGTATCCCTGCCCAATCCATTTGCGGGTCCCTGCCGACCCTTTGTCTTAACCACCGGTCGAATTCCCCGCCGGCTGCCCGGCAGATTCACCGGCATTGAGGGGCCGGGCCCACACCACCCCCTGGGCGGCATCGGCAAAATACGGGGCGAAACCCTCGGTGGGGGCAAACCCCAGGGCCTTCAAGAAATCTTTCCCGGCTTGGTTTTCGTTTTCCATGGGGGCATCCAGCCCCACAAAGTTATATCCACGGGCCACCCGCAGGGCGTGGTCCATCAGCCGCCGGCCCAGCCCTTTGCGCCGGAAGGGGGGGTCCACCATCAGGGTCAGCACCGTCAGGCGGCGCTTCCAGGTGTCTCCCTTCACCATCAGGGCCCCCCGCAATTGGGTGGTTTTCTCCTGGGCGTCCAGTTCGGCCACCACCACGGTTCCCACGTCCCGGTCTCCCAGGGTGGCCAACAGCCGGTGGTATTGAAACCGGTAGGGTTCGGCATAGGCCCGCTGGTCCAAAAAATACAGCCGGTCCAGGTCTTCTTTTTCCAAGGCCCGGATGGACAACGCCAGGGTCGGCCCGTTGGGGGCTGGTTTTTTCGGCGTATCTGCGCTCACGTTTTCTTTCTGCTCTGTTTCTTTTTTCTCAGACTGGGTCATGTTTTCCGTTTTATTCATTCTGTTCCACCGAATCTCTTGTTTTCTCTGAAACCCCCCTCCTGGTCCCTCTCTGAAACACCCCTGCGGGCATCCCAACAGCACCCCTCCCCTGCCCCCTGCGGGGGCATCCCCTTCGTGGAGGGGAAATCACTCGCATCCGAAAAGTGATCTGCTTACTTCCGTCCGGCTTCATTCACTGAACAGATTGGATTCTCTACCCTTCGGTCTAAGCCGTATTGTCCCTCTCCGATGGGGAGGGACAGGCGGCGAAGCCGCCAGGGAGGGGTGCTGTTCGGAAATCACTCGCATCCGAAAAGTGATCTGCTTACTTCCGTCCGGCTTCATTCACTGAACAGATTTGATTCTCCACCCTTCGGCCGAAGCCGTATTGTCCCTCTCCGATGGGGAGGGACAGGCGGCGAAGCCGCCAGGGAGGGGTGCTGTTCGGAAATCACTCGCATCCGAAAAGTGATCTGCTTGCTACCTTCCGGTCTTTTATATTCCGCGCGGATTCAATCTCTACCCATTGGCCTACCTCCACGAAGGGGAGGGGTGCTGTTGGGAAGGCCAGCCCCTGCGCTGTTTTACCCTGCTGTTTTAACCTGCCCAGCCCAGCCAAGCCCGGGCGGTGGCGGTGGTGCGTTCGGCCACTTCGCCGGGGGGAATCCCCTTCAGCCGGGCCACGGCCTCTACCACCAGGGGCAGGTTGGCCGGTTCATTGCGGCCCCTGGGGTCTGGCCCCAAAACCGGGCTGTCCGTTTCCAGCAGCAGGCTTTCCAGGGGCAGGGCCCGCACCAGGTTTTCCTTTTGGGGCGAACGCAGCACGCTGGGGGGGATGGAAAATAAATATCCGGCCCGGGCGCCTTCCAGGGCGTGGCCTGCCTTGCCGTCGAAGGCGTGCATCAACACCCGCCTGGCTTGGTGCTCCCGCAGCAGCTCCAGGGTCACGCGGCCAGCGGAGCGGGAATGCACGTTCAGGGGCAGGTCCAGCGCTTTGGCCAGGGCCGCCAGGCGGATCAGAGCCTGGGCCTGGGCTTGGCGGGGGGCCTGTTGCTGGCATACCCAGCGGTCCAGCCCCACTTCTCCCACCCCGGCAATGCGGTGGCGGTTCTCCCGAATTTGAGCTTCTACCCGGGCCAGTTGTTCCTCCAGGTTTTCGGCGGGGGGCAGCGCCTGGGGCCCCTGGGGGGTGTGGCGGGTATCGGCCCAACGGTCGGGATGCAGCCCCAAAAAGGGCAGCCAGGCAGGTTGGTTCTCGCCAGGGCCGGGCCCCGCCAGCACCGCCTGGTTGTCGGCCTCGTCTTCTCCCACCACCACCACGGCCCCCACCCCCCGCTGCCGGGCCTGGGCCAGCACTTGGCCCCGGTCAGACGAAAACTGGGGGTGGGTTAGGTGCGCGTGGCAGTCGATCAAAAGGAAGGTCACGGGGGGCATCCTGGACTGATCTTTCCTTTTCGGGTGATTATGAATACTATTTTACAACCCCCTGGGAAAATCAACCCGAATCCCGCCTGACCCTGCAAACACGATTGAAAGGACCACAAACCCGCATGTTCGAGACCCGCGCCAAAATTGTATGCACCCTGGGCCCCACCAGCAACTCCTACGACACCATCCGCGAACTGATTCTGTGCGGGATGAAAGTATGCCGGTTGAACCTCTCCCACGGTTCCCACGAAGACCACAAAAAAGTCATCGCCAACATCCGCAAAGCCAGCCAAGACATCGGCCGCCCGGTGGCCATTCTGCTGGACCTGCAGGGCCCCAAAATCCGGGTGGGCCGTTTTGCCAACGGCAGCGCCACCTTGAAAGAGGGCGATCTGTTCACCATTACCGTGCGCGACGTGCCCGGAGACAGCCAAGTGGTCTCCACCACCTACAAGGGGCTGGCCAAAGACGTGCGGGTGGGCGACTCCATTTTGCTCGACGACGGCCTGTTCTCGCTGGTGGTGAAAGAAAAGACCGAAACCGATGTCATCACCGAAGTGCTGGTGGGGGGCGAACTGAAGAACAACAAGGGCATTAACCTGCCCAACATTCCCCTGTCGGTCGAAACCCTGTCGGACAAAGACCGCCGCGACGTGAAACTGGCCGTGGAAGAAAAGCTGGATTACGTGGCCATGTCCTTCGTGCGCCATCCGGAAGACATTGACCTGCTGCGCGACTACATGAAGACCCTGGGAGAACCCATCCCCATCGTGTCGAAGATTGAAAAGCCCGAAGCCCTGCACCATATCGACGAAATCATTGCCAAAACCGACGCGGTGATGGTGGCCCGGGGCGACCTGGGGGTAGAAATTCCCGCCGAGGAAGTGCCCGCCATTCAAAAGCGCATCATTCACCGCTGCAACCACGCGGGCAAGCCCGTCATCACCGCCACACAAATGCTGGATTCGATGGTGCACAACCCCCGCCCCACCCGGGCCGAGGCCAGCGACGTGGCCAACGCCATTCTAGACGGCACCGACGCGGTAATGCTTTCCGCCGAGACCGCCAGCGGGAAATACCCGGCGGAAACCGTGCGCACCATGAATTCCATCATTCGGGCCACCGAACTGTCGCTGGATGAGCAAGACCATTACGGGCGGTTCCGCCGCTGGGGGGGCAAAGAGCTGCCCTTCAACGAAGGCATTGCCATGTCGGCTTGCACCCTGGCCGAGCAGGTCGATGCCCGGGCCATCGCCTGCATCACCGAAACCGGCTCCATGGCCATGGCCATTGCCCGGCGGCGGCCCATTAAACCCATTTACGCCATTAGCCCCCACGAAACCGTGCTGCGCAAACTTTGCCTGGTGTGGGGCATCGAGGGCTTCCAGGCCGCCCATCTCACCCGCAACATCGACGTGGCCGTTCACGAGGTGGAGGCCATTCTAATTGCCAAGGGTCTGCTGAACCATGGCGACAAATGCGTCCTTACGGCGGGGCTTCCCTTTTCTGAAATGCGCCCCACCAACATGGTTCGCGTAGACGTGGTGCTCTAACCCCATTCCGGCAGGGCCGGTTTTTTTTCCGGCCCGCTTGTCTTTCCCCCCCTAAATAGTGTACAAAACACAAAATCAACCTTTCCCCGGTTGTGGACATCCGGCCTTGCCGCCGGTGGAAAACATACCTTTTTATGAACCCACCTGCCGGGTCGAATCCACCTTAAAACCCAAGTTTCCCATGCCGAAAAAAAACATCTGGGCCGTGCAGCGGTTTTTGTTCACCGCCTATATTGTTACGGCCTCCTTTTCCGTGGTGGGGGGGGTCATCACCGCGCCCCTGTTGACCCATTTGTTTTTTCGGGATTGGCGTTTTTGGCTGTACTGGCGGCATAGTTTTCGGCTGTTGATTCACGCCTACAAAATGATGCCCGCCATTGCCCTGAACGAAAACAAGGGGTTTATGTTTTCCGTGCCCCTGCAGGCCCCCCCGTTAACCTCCCCCGACCCCTCCGCGGTTCGCCTGCGCAACGACTGGGAGCATGGGAAGACCTGTGGCCCCTGCATGGCCTGCTGTGAAAAAATCAACTGCCCGTTGTTAGACCGCAACACCAGCCTCTGCGCCGGATACGATTCTCCCTTTTGGCGGTATTTCAATTGCGGCCGGTTCCCCACCCAGCCCCACGAAATGGAATACTACGACTGCCGGAAGTGGATTCTGCTGCCCGCCACCCCCAAGAAGGCCCGGGCAGAAGAGCCCAGGGCCGGAGAAAACATGGAGCCGGAATTTCAGCCGGAATAACCCGCCTCTCCCTCGCAGGCCCCTCTCCTCGCCGCCTTCCCGTCGTTTCCTTCGGCGGGAATACCGTATAGCATGAAGCTTCACCTTTCAGCCGATACCCCGGCCCATATATTTTGTTCACCTATTTTTCATCGGTGCCCATGACCATCCATTCCCTGGTTCGTACCCAGATGCACTTTGCCCGCAAGGGCATCATCACCCCCCAAATGGAATGGGTGGCCCGGAGAGAAAACCTGTCGCCGGAAACCATCCGCGACGAAGTGGCCCGCGGCCGCATGGTCATTCCCGCCAACGTGAACCACACCCGGCTAGAGCCCATGGCCATTGGCATTGCCGCCAAGTGCAAGGTCAACGCCAACATCGGCAACTCGCCGGTGTCCTCCGGCCAGGCGGAAGAGCTGGAAAAACTGACCACCGCCCTGAAGTACGGGGCGGATACCGTGATGGATCTGTCCACCGGGAAGAACATCCGTCCCATCCGCCAAGCCCTCATCGAGAACTCTCCCGTGCCCATCGGCACCGTGCCCATCTATGAGGCCATCGAGATGGTGGACAACCCCCTAGACTTAACCGCCGACATGCTGCTGGAAGTGATCGAGGCCCAGGCGGCCCAGGGAGTGGATTTTATCACCGTGCACGCCGGCCTGCTGGCCGAGCACGTGCCGCTGGTGGAAAGCCGCATCACCAAAATTGTGTCGAGGGGCGGGTCGTTGATGGCCCAATGGATGCTGCACCACAACCGGCAGAACCCCCTGTTCGAGCGATTCGATGACCTGCTAGACATCTGCCGCCGCCACGACGTGACCCTCTCCCTGGGCGATGGCCTGCGCCCCGGCTGTCTGCACGACGCCAGCGACCGGGCTCAGTTTGCCGAATTGGCCACCCTGGGCCGCCTAACCGCCATGGCCTGGGAAAAAGACGTGCAGGTGATGATTGAAGGGCCGGGCCACATGCCCATGGATCAAATTCCCATGAACATGGAAAAAGAGCGGGAACTTTGCCACGAAGCCCCTTTTTACGTGCTAGGCCCCCTGGTCACCGACATTTCCCCCGGCTACGACCACATTGCCAGCGCCATTGGGGCGGCCATTGCCGGGTGGAACGGGGCCTCGATGCTTTGTTATGTGACCCCCAAAGAGCACCTGGGGCTGCCCAACGCCGAAGACGTGCGAAACGGCCTGGTGGCCTATAAAATTGCCGCCCACGCCGCCGATGTGGCCCGCCAGCGCCCAGGGGCCCGAAACCGGGACGATGAGCTTTCCCGGGCCCGTTATGCCTTCGACTGGAACCGCCAGTTTGCCCTGGCCCTGGACCCCGACCGGGCCAGGGAATACCACGATGAAACCCTGCCGGAAGAGGCCCATAAGAGCGCCCATTTTTGCTCGATGTGCGGGCCCAAGTTTTGCGCCTACAACATCTCCCACGAGGTATCCGCCGGGGTGGCCAAAAACAAAGCCAAAGGATAGAACCAAGGGAACGGGAGGAACAGAGAAAAAAAGGGAGGGAAAAAGGGGAGGAAAAAAGGGGGGGGGGGAAAAAGGGTGCTAAGCCATCCCCCTGGTTCCGCAGGGGTCTCCCACGAATGGGGGAAAACCTGGCCGTTGAATAGAACAGGGAATTTGGAAAAGACGGGAGAAGAGATAAGAGACAGGAATGGAGACAGAGAGATCGCGGAAAGAAACCCGCAAGTGCTAGCAGCAAGCCCTGACCTGAAAGCCTGAGACCCCTCTGAACATCAAACCGCGGGGAGAGGTGCCAAGCAAGGCTTGTCGAAGCCCACGACCCTGGCCACCCCCTACCCCACGAACAGTTTTTCCATATCCAGCAAATATTCCGGAGGGGTCATCACAATCACCCGATCGCCCGACTGCAGCACGGACCCCGCCCCGGGAAACGAAACCTTTCCGTCAGACACCACGCCGCCAATCACCACCCCTTCCGGCAAGCGCAGCTTTTCCAGGGATTTTCCCACAGCCTTGGCCCCTTCCTTCAATTCCAGTTCCACCACCTCCAGGTTGGCCTGGGCCATGGCCCGGTAGTTGACCAACGATTCGCCATGCACCGCCTTTTGCACCAGTTTGGCCGCCGCCAGCCGGGGGGCCACCGCCACATCCAGGCCCATGTCCTGCCACACGGCCAGAAAATCGTTGCGTTTGATGGCGGCCATGGTTTTGCCCGCCCCCATGTGCTTGGCCCCCATGCAGGCGGTCATGTTCACGGTGTCTTCCTCACTGACCGAAATAAACAGGCTGGTGTTGGGCACCCCGGCATGGCGCAGGGTCTTCAGGTCTAGCATGGGCCCATGCTTCACCTTGAGGTGGGGGCGGTTGTGAAACTGATGCCGCAGAGACTCCATTTGATGGGGAGTATCAACCACCACGGTGACCTGAAAGTATCGGTCTAACAGGGCGGTCACCAGTTGTTCCGTCAACTGGCCGTTCCCGCAAATCACGGCGGTGCGGTGTTTGATCTCCTCCACGTTCAGCAGCTTGTACACCGCCGGAATTTTTTCTTTCACCGCCAGCAGGTATAAATAATCGCCCGGAGCCAAAATTAAGTTTTCGGGCGGCAACGGAATTTGCTCTCGAATCACCGCCGCCAGAAAGTAGTCATCATCCCCCCCCGACAGCCGTTCGGCCGCCCGGCCCACCAGGTCCGAGGTACTGTCCAGCTCTTGGCCAATCAGTTTGATTTTTCCCCCGGCAAAGGAAGCCACTTCGCTCACCCCAGAGGTATCCAGCGCCTCCATCATTTCGCTGGTCACCGCTTCCGACAGGTTAATCACGGTGTCAATCCCGATTTTCCGATGATCGAACCGATAGCGAATGGTTTTGGAGTCCATCTTGCGGGTGACGGCGATTTTTTGGGGAACCCCCATTTGGTGGGCCAGCAGGCAGCTAATCAGGTTGGCGTCGTCGAGCTGGGTCGCGGAGATAAACAGGTCCATCGACTTCACCCTGGCCTTGGTTAAGTCTCTTACGCTGGCCCCGTTGCCTTGAACGCAGGCGGCGTCTACCCGCTGGGCCAGGTTGGCCACCACCACCGGGTCCTGGTCCAACACCGTCACGTCCATGCCTTCGGCCACAAATCGTTCCGCCAGAAATCCGCCGATTTCGCCCCCGCCAACAATCATCACTCTCATGGTTTTCCCGCCAAAAGGTCTTCCATTTCTGGTTCGGTGACTACCCGCACCCCCATGCGGGCCGCGTCGTCGAGCTTGGATCCAGGTTTGTCCCCAGCCAGCAGGTAATCGGTTTTGGCCGACACCGCCGAGGAAACTTCGCCCCCGGCTTTTTCCACCCGTTCTTTCCACAACTGCCGCTTGAGAGACAGCGTGCCGGTAATCACCACTTTTTTTCCCGCCAGGGGGCCTTGCTGGGGGGCAGCCTCCACCGGGGCGGGGGCCACCCCCACCCGGGCCAGGTCCGTCAGCAGAGCCCGCTGGGCGTCATCCTGGAAAAACCTGTAAATGCCCTCGGCCACCTCTCCGCCCTTGTTGTTTTTCAACATCCACATGCCCTTCAGGTCATCCAGCCCCGCCAGAGCCAGGGCATCCAACGTACCATATCTGCGGGCCAATTGCCTGGCGGTAGACACCCCCACGTTGGGAATGCTTAATGCGTGAATCAGCCGGTCCAGAGGGCGGGTTTTGGAGGCCTCCAGGGCATCGAGCAGCTTGCGGGCGCTTTTTTCCCGAATGCCCTCCAGACCGGTCAACTGGGGTTCGGTCAGGCGGTACAAATCGGCCACGGTGTGAATCAACCCCCCGGCCAACAACTGGCCGATCAACACCGGTCCCAGGGTGTCAATGTCCATGGCGTCGCGGGACACAAAATGGCGGATTCGGCGGAACAGTTGGGCCGGGCAGGCCGGGTTCACGCAATACAGTTCCACCTCTCCCCGCAAAGACTGAATGGCCCCGCCGCATTCAGGGCAATGCTGGGGCGGGAGCACCGGCTGCTCGGCCCCGCTGCGGGCGGATTCATCCACCCCCACCACCTTGGGAATGATCTCTCCCCCCTTTTCCAGGTAAATCCAGTCGCCCACCCGCACCTGCTGAAACCGCTCACCGTGGGGGGTTTGGTTTTCCAGCCGGGCAATTTGCTGAAAATTGTTCAGGGTGGCCCGTGACACGGTGGTTCCCCCCAACGGCACGGGTTCCAACAGGGCCACCGGGGTTAGCACCCCAGAGCGCCCCACCTGCACCCGCACTTCCAGCAGCCGGGTGCGAACACGCTCTGGAGGAAACTTCAGGGCCGCCGCCCAGCGGGGAGATTTGGCCGTTTCGCCCAGCACCCGCCGCCATTCCAGTTCATCCACCTTCACCACCGCCCCATCAATCATGTAATCCAGCGATTCCCGGTGTTCCCGCCAGCGCTCATAAAAACGGGCCACCTGATCCAAGGTAGGGCACACCTCCAACTGTTCGCTCACCGGCAGCCCCAGCCCCTTCAGCCAAGCCATGGTTTGGTGGTGCGAGGCATGGGGGGGGTCTCCGGCCAGCCCATAAATCATCACCCGCAGGCCCCGGCGGCCCACCTCCGCCGAATCCAGCAGCCGCAAGGTTCCGGCGGCGGCGTTGCGGGGATTTTTGAACAGAGGTTCCCCTTCCTCCTCTCGGGTTTCGTTCAGCCGGGCAAAGCCCTCCAACGAAAAATACACCTCTCCCCGCAGATCCAGGTCCAGGGGCTCCCGCAGCCGGTGGGGCAGGTTGGAAATGGTCTTCACGTTGGCGGTCACTTCTTCCCCGGTCACCCCGTCTCCCCGGGTCACGGCCCGGGTCAGTTCTCCCTGGCGGTATTCCAGGGCCATGGACACCCCGTCAATTTTCAATTCGGCCACATAGGAAAACTTGGCCTGGGGGGCCAGGCGCAGCAAACCCTGCTCCCACTGGGTCAGTTCCGCCGTGGAGTAAAGGTTTTCCAGGCTGAGCATGGGCACGGCGTGGCGCTGGGAGGGGAAGGCCTGCTGGGGGGTTCCCTCCACCACCAACCCCGGCGAGTCCCACCCCATGGATTCGGGGTGGGCTTGCTCCAGGGTTTGAATTCGCTGGATCAGTTGATCGTATTCCGCGTCGGAGGCCAGGGGGCGGCCGGTGAGATAAGCCCGGCGCAGGGTTCGGGCCTTGGCCCGTAATTCCAGCAGGGTATCGAGGGACGTTTGGGGGGAAGAGGGGGGCATGGCCGCGAACCCAGGACTCGAAAATTTTATCGTTCAACCAACAAATAGGGGAAACTGATGCCGAGCCATAGAACGCCAAGGCAGACGGGTCAGGCCGGATCCGCCGCTGAGCGGGCGTTTCGGGCCAGGCGGTCCAACACGCCATTCACAAACCGCCCGGTTTCTTCATCCATAAAAGTGTGGGCCAGTTCCACCGCCTCGTCCAGCACCACCGCTGCCGGGGTATCGCCCCAACAGGTCAGCTCGCAGGCCCCCATGCGCAATAGCACCCGGGTGAGCAAGGGCAGCCGGTCCATGCGCCAGTTGTCCAGGGCTTCGGCCAAGCGGGTTTCCAGGGCATCTCGATGATCCAGCACCGCCTGCACCAGGGGGCGGCCAAAGTCCTCCACCCTGGCCGAAACCTTCAGCGCCTTCCAGGCTTCTTTTGAGGCGGGGTTTAAATCGGGGTTGACCTCGGCTTGATACAGCATTTTCAGGGCTTCCTCGCGGGCCTGCCGCCGAATGCCTTTGGCTGGCGGGTCTCCCGCGGGGGACGCGTCCCCGGAACCCTTGGGTTTCTTGTTCACCGTGGTCTCTTGAAGGCGGGATCGAAAGGCGTGGATTATTTTCCGGGCCGTAAGTGAAACCGGTCCAGGATTTCTTTGGAAAGCCGGATGTAGGCCGTGGCCCCCACCGAATTGATGGAATAGGTGATCACCGACTGCCCCAGGGCGCTGGCTTCGGTGATTTCTTTGCTTTTAGGGATGATGGTTTTAAACACGGCGTCTTGCAGGGTTTCGTACACCTCGCGGCTGATGCGGCGGTGGACTTCTACTCCCCGGTCGTACATGGTGAGCAAAATTCCGGCAATCCGCAGGTTGGGATTCACCTTCATTTGCAGGCTGCGAAACGCCATTAAAAACCGCTTGAGCGACTTGATGGCCAGCGACTCGCACTGCAGGGGGAGAATCACCAAATCGGCGGCGGTCATGGCGTTCACCGTCAGGGTTTTGGTGGAGGCCGGAGCGTCGAGAATAATAAAGTCGTAGGCGGTGGCCTCTGCGTTCAACCGGCGCTGCAGGGTGTAGGGGTCGGCCAGAACGGTTTCCAGCTGGCGTTCCTGGTCCAGGGTTTCAATGTTCGAAAACACGTAATCCATCCCGTTCCCAGAGCCGGGGTGGATGATTTCTTTCAGGGGGATGGCCGGGTCGGCCAGCAACTGGCGGGTGCCCCGGGTGACCTGCCCTTTGATGCCGTAGGAAAACCGAATCGACCCTTGGGGGTCCATATCCACCAGCAGCACCCGGTAACCCCCCACCGCAAACGCCATGGCCAAATTGACCGCCGAGGTGGTTTTTCCTACCCCTCCCTTTTCACTGGCAAACACAATGGTGGTCGGCATGGAGGCTTGCATGGGTAAGGGTGGACAAAACCGGAGACCTTCCCCGCCGAGGGCGGGGAAACATCCAAGAGTCTTGTCATGTTTACCTGGGAATGAGGGATTTGACAAGAACATCTGGCGGGGGGGTTATCCGCCGTGCTGCCCCCGGTCTTCTTTGATATAATTACGATAAATGAACGAGTACAAAAATATCACCAACCCCAGGGGAATGACCATCAACATCGCCACCCCCAGAAACTCCATGTAGGTATGCACATGCCCCACATGCGATTCAACGGAACCCATAGATGACCTCGGATAAAGGTTGCATAGCGTAGACAGCCTTGCGGCTGCCCCCCCCACTTATACCCCAAACCGCCGGGCTTACAGCAGGTACACCAGCACAAACAACATCGGCCACACGCCCACCACAAACAGCCAGAACATTTGGGCCGCGATAAAAACATTTTGTCGGGAATGCATATCGTCGGCGGCTTTCAGCGCCAAAATGGCCCAAATCAGAAACCCCATGGCCGTTACCGCGTGAACGGCGTGGGTGCCAATCAGCAGGTAAAACAACCCCCCGTACATGCTGCCGGAAAACGTGAGACCAAAACCGATCAGACGAATCCATTCAAATCCCTGAATTCCCAAGAACAACACCCCCAGGGCCGTGCCAATGCCCAGGTGTTTCAGCACTTTTTCCTTAGAACTCTTCCCGTAAAAGCCTTTCCCGGCCAGAATCAAAAACACTCCGCTGGCCAGCAGCACCATGGTATTTGCCCAGGTGACCTCCACCGGCAGGCGGGGCTGACCAGGAGGAGGCCAGTTCACCATGTTGTTCCGCAGGCTTAAATACATATACAACATACCGGCAAACACCAGGGTTTCGGTGGTAATGAAATAAATCATGCCCACAATGGCATTCAGGTTGTTTTTCCGGGGATCCCGGAGAGCGGTGGAGGTTGTCATGGTGAAAATCCTTTGATCGAAACGGGAATCGTCTGAAAAAGTATCTGAAAAAAGAAAGGGGGCCTTGCGGTTTCACAAGGCCCCTCTCATTACATCATGGATTGCACCTTAAGCCAACGTTTAGAACGACTTGGGCTCATTCAGCTGCACGCAATCCGCGGCACCTCGGCACCAGTTGATTCCCTGGTGGTTCCACACGTCGAAGTACGACAGAATGAACAAGACCGCCACGAAAAACACGCTGGAGATCCACAGACCCCATACAAACTTGGGTTCCACGTTCAGGTGCAGGAACTGAGAAGCCAGGATCAACCACTGAACCACCATGATACTGAACACAACGGTGGAGACAGTAGAGCCGTGGCCCATGAACTTAGCCGCCAGGTAGGAAATGGTCATGGTCCCTACCAGCATGGCCCAGGTCATCCGCGCTTTCTTTAAATCCACTTTCGCATCAATAGCCATGTATTCCTCCTATTGGAATGGCCTTGTCTTGATTCCGTCGGGGCCGAAAGGCCTTGGGGTTGGCTGTGGGCTCCCCTGGCATCGGCCCCTCAGGGTTGGTTACTTGGCGATGTAGAGCAGCGGGAACACGATCAACCACACCATGTCCACAAAGTGCCAGTAGATTCCGGCGGTTTCCACCCGTTGCAGCTGCTCGCCCCGTTTGGCCGTGCGGGCCACCAGGGTGAGGGCAATAATGCCCACCACAATGTGAGAACCGTGGATACCGGTGATCAGGTAGTAATAGGCCCAGAACACGCTCTTGTGGATGGTCAATCCCGCGCTAATTTCATGGGAATATTCAAAACCCTTGATCACCAAGAACGCCAAGCCCAAAGCCACCGTAATCATGATGTTTTTGGCGGCCGAAGCACCGTCTTTGCGTTGGGCATCGGCGTGAGCCATCACCACGAACAAGTCGCTGGTCAGCAGGATAATGGCGTTGATAAATCCAATGGTGGTTGCAGTGTGGTGCGCTTCCTCGGCCCATTCGGGATGAGCCAAGCGGCCCATCATATAGGACACAAGCAGTCCGCCGAAGATCAACACCTCACCGCCCAGCAGGAACCACATGGCCAGCCGCGAGGAGGGAATGCCCGTGTTAGAACGGGTAATCACCCCAGTAGCGGTTCGCATATCGTTGGTCAAAGCCGACATAATGTTTCTCCGGTGAATGAATGAACGTTCCAAATAGATTTCACGGCTTGCACTGTCCCGCCCCCGTTTCCGGGGAAGGGGGCGGGTGCCGGGGGTTTCCCCGCACCCGCCTTTCTTCAACAAAATTCAAACAACCAACAACCCGTTACTGAATCCACTGGGGAGAGAAGTCCTCCTTGGCACCAGGCACGGAGTACTCGTGGGGCCCACGATACACAGTGAGCACCTTGTCGAAGTTTCCGTGGGGCGGGGGAGAAGCAGCGGCCCACTCCAGGGTGGTGGCGTTGTAAGGGTTGGCGGTGGCTTTCGGACCGCTGGCCCAGCTGCGGAAGAAGTTCAGCAGGAAGACCAACTGCGTAGCCAACAAGCCCAGCAAGCAGATGGTGGCAATCACGTTCAGGTTATGCTGAGCGGGAGTGTTCATCTCATCCCAAGCTTTGTAGTCGTAAATCCGCCGGTGTTGGCCGTTCAGCCCCGTGATGAACAGGGGGATGAAAATGCCGTTGAAGAACACCACCGTCAGCATCCAGTGCAGTTTGCCCAAACCTTCGTTCAGATGGCGCCCGAACCATTTGGGGAACCAGAAGGTGATGGCGGCAAAGGCGCCGAAGAAGGTGGCGGGGAACAGGGTGTAATGGAAGTGAGCCACCACGAAGTAGTTATCGTGGAAGTAGATGTCGGAAGCGGAGGTTCCCAGGTGGATGCCGGTAATACCGCCCACCAGGAATTCTGCCACGCCCGAGATGGCCCACAGCATGGGTACCGTGAAGCGGATGGAACCGCCGTACAGAGAAAGGATCAACGCGAACAGCATCACGCCGAAAGGAATGGAGATGATGATGGTCGTGATGGTGAAGTAGTTGGCCATGCGGGGATCAATCCCGGCTTGGAACTGGTGGTGAGCCCACACGATGAAGCTGAGGGCACCCAAGAACAGGGTGAAGTACACCACGATACGGTAGCCAAAGAACGGCTTGCGGGCAAACACCGGAATGATGTCGGCGAAAAAGCCCAGGGCCGGCAGCAACACCACGTACACTTCGGGGTGGCCAAAGAACCAGAACAAATGCTGGAACAAGACCGGGTCACCACCCAATTCAGGGTTGAAGAATCCGGTACCGACCATCCGGTCCGACAGCATCATGATCGCGCCCGCCACCAGGGGGCCCACCGACAGGGCGAACACCAAGCTGGCAATGTTGATCATCCACAGGCTCATGGGCATTTGGAACAGACCCATGCCCTTGGTGCGCAAGTTCAAGGTGGTGGTCATGAAGTTGATCCCGCCCAACAGGAAGGAAGCAAACTCCAAGGCCACGGCCAGAATCCACAGGTTACCGCCCCAGTACACCCCGCCGTTGTGCATTTCCACAACGCCGTCCACGATTTTGGAGGAGTTCAGGGGGGGATAGAACGTCCAGGCGCCAGAAGCCGAACCGCCCGGCACAAAGAACGAGGCGATCAGGATAATGGCGGACAGCAGGAAGATTTGATACGACAAGCGGTTCAACCGAGGGAACGCCATGTCGTCCGCGCCAATCATCAACGGGATCAAAAAGTTCCCGAAGGCGGCAATCAAGGTGGGCATCGCCACCCAGAAGATCATCACGGTTCCATGCATGGTAACCATGGAGTTATACAGACCACCGTCCACGTCGCCCACCAGGGGCACCGGGGCGTCGGCCCAGGCCAGTTTCATGCGGAACACGTAGGCCAAAAAGCCACCCACGCAGGCCATGAACATGGCGGTCAACAGGTACTGCAGACCAATGTTTTTATGATCGAGCGGGAAAATGTATTTTTCCGTGAACGTCGGCTCATGATGAGAGCTACCCATTTTCACCTCCTTCGATGAATCTCAATTGGGAGCAAAGTTAAACAATCACGTGAAACTGAACAAGTATTGCGCCTGGCTTAGTGGGCGGCGTTGTGGGCCACCACCACCCCTTTGGGGGCGCTGTCGGCTTTGGTCACGCCTTTGGCTTTCACCCACTTGTCGTAATCGTCAGGGGTGTGAACCACCAAGCGTCCGGCCATGTCGCCATGACCGCGGCCGCAAATTTCGGCGCAAGCCAAGTCGTAGGTGCCAGGTTTCACCGCCTCGAACCAGCCCTTGTAGGTCCGGCCGGGGATGATGTCCATCGTCACCCGCAAAGCGTTGATTTTGAACGAATGCAGCACATCCTCAGAGTTGAGGCTGTAAATGGTTTTGGTACCCGTGCGAACGTGAAGCTTGGGAGCCCCATTGGCCGAATCGGAATACTCACCGGCATCGTTAAACATTTCGGTGGTCACGTTTCCGGCTTTGGTTTTGTGGGTAAACACCCAGGTCCACTGCTTGGCCAACACGCCCACCTGGTCGCCCTCGGCGGGAATTTGCATTTTAATCGTGTTCCACAGCGGCACGTTGCGGATGTCAATCATGAAGTCAAACATGGTAATGGCTGCCACGATTCCCAACAGAACGCCCACTTGCTTGCCGGTGTTGCCGGCAATGTATTGGGCCTTCACGCCAGGCTTGGCTTTGAACATCAGCGAAAAGCCGATGATCATGGCCATGGCCGCCAAAAACCACAAACCAACCACAACGGTGATGAATTCCATCAGACCGTCAAGATCTTGAAACGTTCCTACGTTTTCAGGCAATGTACCCCACATCGCGTACCTCCTTCTCATGTCGGGTTTAGAATCAATGCAGCCTCGGGGCCTGTCCGGTTTCCGCTGCATCTTGCCAAGGCCCGCGGCCCGTGGGGCCCGGCATCGGCAAGAGGGTTAGGCAGTGAAAAACCCGGTCTGGCGTTACCGCCAGCCTGAACCGTCCCCTAGGGGCGGGTCAGGGCACCCAGACTGCGAGAAAACGATCACAACGGCACTAACACAACAAAACCGCTCGTTTGAAACGTGTTGAGCATCCAACCAATTTCCCGGCCGATGCGGTCTGCCGGCATTTCCTTTGGACGGAAGGGTTTCTGGTGGAAACCGGTTATTGATTCCAAAGGGTGAAAAAATACCCCATCAACATCAACGGGGCGGCCATCCATCCCAATTCCGAGCCAAATTCGGCCCAGCCCTGGGCGGTGGAAGCCCTGCCGGGGGTTTGTTTCCCTTGGGCCCTCACCATTTCCACCCAGCACCCGCCGTACACCAACAAACAAATTCCCAGGGAAACCAGAAACACAACCTGGACATCCGTGGTGGGGTGCATGCGTTTGCCTTTTCGGTGAGCATTGTTCTGGCTTTTCAGCCTGTTATCTAAACGATTCGCTTTGAATTCAGGGGAAATATTCACCCTTTCGCCCAGAATTTGGCGTTCCCCCCATATCAGGGGAAAACCCAGCAAATCGTTTTATGGCCAACGAATACTTATGCGTCAAATGGGGAATATGTCAACCCCTTTTCCCCGGTTTTTTCATAATTTTTTCAAAATTTGGAATAGATAGCCCATTGGAATACAAAAGAAAGATTCCTGTCCTAGGCCAAAAAGTTATGGAGACAGGGGCTTTGAGGGGCTGGCTGTCTGATTGCTTTCTAGCTTTTTCAGGGCTTCTCCGGCATACAATTTTACCCGCACCGACTCGGAATGGAGGGCAAAGTAACCCAGGGCCTTGGCCGCCTCTTCCCCTCCAACTTCTCCCAGGGCCTTCACAGCCGCCACCCGCACCACCAAGTCCCGGTCCGACCGCACGGTCCGCACCAGCAAATTCACCGCTTTTTTGGTTTTTCGCACCCCCAGAGCGGTGGCCGCCGCCGCCCGCACCGCCGGGTTGCGATCGTTGGTCAGGGTGGCCATTAAAATGGCATCGGCGCTGTCGCTCCCCACGGCGGAAAGGCTTTGGGCCGCCTCCACCCGCACCACCTCTGAGGTGTCTTTCTCCAGGGCTTGGTTTAAGGCGGCCTGGGCCTGGGCGTGGGGCTTGGAATATTTTAACCGCCCCAGGGACCAGGCCACCTTGCGGCGCACCTCTACCCGCCCCTCGGCCAGCAGGGCCTGGGCCAGCACGTCGCCGCTTTGTTCACGGGCGGTGCGCCCCAGGCTGTCGGCGGCGGCCAGCCGGGTCTCCCAGTCGCTGTCTTGCAACAAAGCTTCCCACAGGGGCGGGTCGGCTTTTTCCCCCTCCAGCTTCCCCAGGGCCCGGGCCGCCGCCCGGCGCACGGTTTCTCGGGGGTCTTCCTTCAGGGCCCGGGCCAAGGGGGCTGCCCCTTCGGCCTTGCCCAGCCGCCCCAGGGCCTCGGCGGCATACACCCGCACAAACTCACCGGGGTCTTCTCCCAGGGCCATGGCCAAGGTCTCCCCACCCTGGGGGTCGCCCAATTCTCCCAGGTTGCGGGCAGCCTGTTCCCGAATCCGGTCGGTCTCGCCATATTTCAGCTGCTTCACGCAGTCTGGGGCGCGTTCGCACCCCGTGCCCCGCGCTTGGAGAGAAGCCTCCCCCAGCAGCATTCCCCCGGCCACTCCCAGGCACGCCACCACAAGCCCCTTCCATGGTGTTCCCCATGACCTCCCCCGCACCCGTTGGGCTGCCACCAGTAACGTCCACTTTTGTCTGTTCACCCGTATATCTCCTTGGCCAAAGAACTTTGCCCTTGAAAGCATTGCTCTTGGAAGCGTTACCCTTGGAATACGACGTTTCGAAAAGGATGACATACAAACTCAACGCATCTTAAAAAATAGACGGCCGGAAAGAAAGGGAAAGAAGGGGCAGGGAAGGGAGAACCGCTGTTTGATTGGGATGCTTCGCCCCCCACACCCCCTCTTCACACCAAAAACCCAGGCTATCCCCAGGTCTCAGGGGAAAATTGGGGAGACAGGGTAAGGGGAAGGGAGAAGAAAGAGCACAGGAGCAGAAAGAGAAAACGATTTGGACGAACCACAAAACCACCCCCGGCCCAGGGGAAACCCGGAGAAATCCCTGTGGTATTTATTTAAGGATTATGTTCAAACCAAGGATTGCATGTTGGATTCTTTTTATGATAACTTGATGGGAATGAGACTCTTTCTTGGTTGTTCGTTTTCTTCCTTCGCTTCGCTTGCTCTTCGCTAGGGCTCCTTCTCATTTCAACCGGCAACGCTAAAGGCTTTTCCCCTGGGGGGGAAGTCTGCCTGCGGAACAATGCCAACGTATTCCATTCGGGCAAACAAGGGGACATGGCGTGGAACAAACCATTCTGGTGGTGGATGATGAGCAGGTGAACCGGGTGTTGATGGGCAAAATCCTTTCTCCCTCTTATACGGCGCTGCGCTATGCCGCCGACGGGGAGGAAGCCCTGGCCATCTGCCGCCGGGAACCGGTGGACTTGGTGGTGTCGGACTTGTACATGGCCCCCATGGACGGGGTGACCTTCTTGAAGAACCTGCGGCAAGAAGGCCTGAACCCGGCCTTTCTGGTGCTCACCTCTCAGGCCGACCAAAGCCAAGCCCTGGATTTAACCCGCCAATACGGAATTGCTGGGTATTTGATCAAGCCCATCACCAACGCTCAACAGTTTTTGTTCCATGTGAACACCGCCCTGGAAAAAAAGCGGCTGGAACAACTGGCGGAAGACCTGATGAAACAGGTTCAAGCACACAACCTGCAACTGGAACAGCGGGTGGCGGAACGGACCGCTGAGTTGGTGGAAAAAAACCTAGCCCTGGAGCGGCTGTCGAAATTCCGGGGGGATGTGTTGAACATTCTGGGGCACGAGCTGAACACCCCCCTGGCCCTGCTGCAAGGGTACTTTTCCATGAAGCCCTCGGCAGACCCCGCCCAGGCCGCCCGCCGAGAGCGGATCATCCAGGGCTCCATTTTCCGCATTCAGCAGCTGGTGGACCAGGGGCTCACCAACTTAAGGGCCGGGGTAGACAACCCCCACTTTCATCTTTCGCTGAAACCCGTGGACCCCCTGGCCCTGGCCCAAAGCGTGGTGGAGCGGCTGAACGGGCTGCTGGCCCCCCGGAACCTGCACATTGACTTCGACCCGCCGCCACCGCCCTCTAGTCTGTCTCAATGGGACGCCCAACGGGTGGAAAGCGTGATGGAAGAGCTGCTGGTCAACGCCGTGCGGGCCACCCCCGATGGTGGAAAAATCAGCCTGGTCATGAAAACCCAGGGGGGGGAAGGTTGTTTGCTCACCGGGGGGCAAGAAAAAATCTGCCTGTTCGTGGAAAACCAGGGCACCCCCCTTACCCCCCAACAGGCCGAAACCATCTTTCAGCCCTTCGTGACCCTGGGGGACCCCAGCCATCACGGCAGCGGGTTATTGACCCAGGGGGCCCATGGCAGCGGGCTGGGGCTTTCGGCCTCGCGCATCTGGGCGGAACTGCACGGGGGAAAACTGGCGGGGGGCCCCCTGCCGGATGGCTCCGGCAATCGGTTTTCGCTGTGTCTGCCCAACCAGCCGGTTCGATAGATTATCGAACCTATCGCCGCCAGGGGGCGCACAGGGCCTCCCCCCCACCTCTCCCCCCTGCCCCCCTCCCCTTCGTGGAGGGGATTCGCTCGAAGCCGACAGGTTATGTGTTTGCTTCCGTCCAGTGTTCACAACACCCCTCCCCTGCCCCCTGACGGGGGCATCCCCTCCCCTTCGTGGAGGGGAAATAACTTGAATCCGATGGGTGATGTGCTTGCTTCCATCCAGTCTTTACTTTCCGCACGGTTGAACAGAATAACCGATGGCTTCGAGCATGGTCCCAACAACACCCCTCCCCTGCCTGCTACGCAGGCTTCCCCTCCCCGTCGGAGAGGGGATTCGCTCGAAGCCGAAAAGGGATGCGCTTGCTTCCGTTCAATCTTTACTTTCCGCACGGTTGAACAGAATAA
>Ga0224495_10000030_pt1 | contig 123842 bp, 92 predicted proteins | sample SF_Jul11_sed_USG_FD_168128 | JGI IMG/M metagenome (GOLD analysis project Ga0224495, IMG submission 168128) | Sediment microbial communities from San Francisco Bay, California, United States - SF_Jul11_sed_USGS_4_1 | ecosystem: Environmental > Aquatic > Marine > Sediment | place: USA...
GTTGTTGGTGTAATTCCACCTGCTCCCGTACACGATACACTGATATTAGTAATTGGTGCAATCATGATAATGCCAGATCCTGAGGTAACAGTGCACGTTTGCCCTGTTGGGGGTGTATTAACAGTTACATTATAGGTACCACCAGTTATTAATGTTTTTTGAAAAGTAACCGTCGAGTTTGCAGGTATATTAATAACTTCTGAACCAAAAGCATTTATGGCAGCAACCGGCGGCGACGGTTCTGTCCAGCCCATAGCAAGAGTAAGACCAGTACTGCTCAAACCGGTAACATTAACAGAAACAGAGTATAATTTATAGCATGTGATATTTAATCCACCCACATTTGCGCCGGCAAGAGTTCCTGTAGTAACAACACCGGTGTCGAAATAACAACGATTGGTTGGGGTCATGTTCGCTATCGTTACGCTGTAAACAGATCCATCTGGAATCGTAGGAGTTGTAAACGAAACAGGTGAGGTAGCCGTTCCTGTAACCAATTGAGCAACAGAATTGAAAATTACCGCTACCTGCTCACCAAGAGCAAGACCGGCAACACTTCCTGAAACACTATATTGATTGGTGACACAAGAGATATTCAAGCCACCGGTAGCCCCGGCAACTGTTCCAGAGGTTACAGAAAGAGTACATGTCTGTTTAGGGTTTAGTGGTTGAGAGGTAATGGATAATGTGTAATTGACACCAATTGCCAGCTTGTTGGTAAAACTATAGGCAACATTTGCATTTAAAATTTTACTTTCTGTAATACCGTTTGTTGCCAATTGAACGGTCACCGTATTAGCATTGGTAATGTCCAGACCTGAAAGTGTTCCACTTAAAGTATAAAGATTGGCACTTGCTGTTGTACAACTGATAGCAACAGAGGCTGCTGCGCCGGTAATCGTCCCTGTACTTGCCCCTGTAAAAGAGCAAAAGGAAGAGTTAGGCTGCTGGGCAATAGTAACATTATATGGGCTACCATCATTTTGAGCAGTAAATGTAAACCCTGCATTTGCAGAGCCAAGAGATATATTCTGACCATTATTGGAAATTATCAACGTATCTCCACTGTTGATTCCGGTTACGGCCAGACCGGTTACGCTATATTGAATTGTCGTACAATTGATATCAATATTTACAATATCAGCTGTACCTACCGTTCCGGCTGCATTTGCAGGGTTGATAATAACACAATTTTGATCTATCGCATTACCATTTGCCCTGGTTGGTTGTTTAGTAATGGCAACATTATACGTATCAAGATTTTGAAGTGTCTGGCTGAACGAATAAACCCCATTGCTGACAGGAGTCACAATGTTTGTTCCCGGGCCGCCATTTATAGTATTCGTTAACTGCAAGACTGTTCCATTATAACCTGTAATAGAACCTCCAATCGAATAGGTTGGAATAAGAGAGCAGTTGATAGCAACATTGTTTATATTTGCACCATTGACAGTTCCTGAACCAGACCCAACCGTACAGGTTTTACCCACTGGCGATGTGGTAGTTATGGAATAAACTGTCTGGTCATTTACAGCTGCAGCAAAGGTAAAAGGATCTGTTCCTGTGGCAGGTCCACCGACACCAATCGTTTGAATGCCTGCATTTAATGAGACAATAATCGAATCTGTTGCCCCCAGACCATATACCGTACCACCAATAGAATAGGTATTTGTGGTACATGCCACTGAAATGGTGTTCACCGGAGCAGCTGGAATCGTGCCCGGCCCGCCTCCTGTAATGGTACATGTTTGAGCCGGTGTGCTGGGCTGTGTAAATACCTGAATATCATAGGCAGTACCATTTAACTGGTTTGTAAAAGCAAATGTCGTTGAACCCGTTGCAAGGTTTAGCTGCTGACCGGTAGAATTATTGCGTAAAATAAACCCATTTCCAGAAAGACCTGTTATCGTACCCGAAACTGCATATGTCGGCGCTCCCACACAACTGATCGCCACATTTGTAACTGCAGCACCCGCAATTGTGCCTGTATTTAATGAAGGTGTACAGGTTTTACCGGCGGGTGATGTTAAAACTGTAACATTATACGCTGTCTGGTCTGTCTGAGCAGGAAAGGTAAAAGCAACAGAAGCTGCGCCCGTTCCAATAATTGTTAAACCGGTGCCACCATTATTTTGCAGGGTTATCTGCTCTCCATTTGCAAGACCTGTAATGGCCCCCCCCGCTGTGTAAGTATTGGTTATACAATTGACATTTATATTGGCTACATTGCCCGCAATCACACCCGTTGGATTTACAATACTGCAGGTCTGATTCGGATTAACTGGCTGAGTTGAAACAGAAACACTATAATAACTTCCACTGGTAAGATTCGTTGTAAATGTATAGGCACCATTTGCGGCTACAGGTTTGATTTCTGTGCCTGATGCCGTGGTCAATAATAGCGAGGCGCCAGTTCCTGCAAGAGTACCCACTGTACCTCCAAGAGAAAAAAGATTCGCTCCTGCTACGGAAGAACATGTAATCGTAACATTGGGATTTGCACCAAGAACTGTTCCGGCCGAGGCTCCTGTAAACGAGCAGAACGATGATGTTGGTTGCTGAAGAATAGTTACAGAATAAGCTGATCCATCTAACTGGGCTGGAAATGCAAAGCCTGTATTGGTATTATTTAAAGAAATTAAGGCACCATTATTTGATATCTTCAAAGAGTCTCCTGCATTTATTCCGGTAACGGTCAAACCCGATACAGAATAAGTCAGCGTTGAACAAGATATATCTATATTTAAAACATTGGTTGCTGCGATTGTTCCTGCTCCGTTAACCACAATACAGTTCTGATTAACACTGTTGCCAGCTGCACGTGTAGGCTGAGTAGAAACTGCTACTGAATAGGTATCAGCAGCAACAAGGGCTGCAGGAAAGGTATAAAAACCATTACCAAGAGGTGTTGCTATATCAGGAGTTACGCCATTAATCGTATTGGTCAAAATCATACCGGCTCCTGTATAATTTGCAACAGTTCCTCCGACTAAAAACGTTGTAGGAAGCGCAATAGAAGAGCATGATACCACTACCGATGTTACCTGTGCTCCATTCAATGAACCAACACCGGCACCGACTGTACAATTTTTTCCTACCGGAATAGTACCGCCTGTAATGGAAACAGTATATGCTGTCAAATCAAGTACCGGTAAAAAAGAAAACAGATCATAAGAAGAGACAGTACCTGTAACAGTGGTTGTCTGGGTGGCACCAGTGGTTAGTGTTAAACCAATGGTTTCGGTTGCAGCCAAACCGGTAACAACACCCCCTATAGAATAGGTATTGGTGAGACAACCTACCGATATTGTATTTGCTGGTGCAGCTGCAATGGTACCATTGCCAGCCGTTACCGTACATGTCTGTTTGGGGGTAGAAGGTTGAACAGCAACCACAATGTTGTAAGGAGTAGCATCAAGTTGACTTAAAAAAGTAAAAGTGGTTGCTCCCGAAGCAACACTTATCAGTTGACCCGTTGATGAATTAAAGAGTTGAAATCCTGAACCACTCAACCCTGAAATCGTTCCACTTACTGCATAAACTGGGGCAGGGGCAGTACAATCTACAATAATGGTTGATACATTGGCAGCTGCGATAGTGCCTGTTGATGGAGTAACCGTACATAACTTTGCAGCTGGTTTGGAAAACACGGTAATATTATAGGTTGTACCGTCATTTTGAGGCGCAAAAGTAAAAGGCAAACTTGCTGCTCCTGTTCCAATTATAGTAATACCATTCACTCCATTGTTTTGTAAAGTAATCTGCTCTCCTGTTGCAATTCCACTAATGGAGCCTCCCACAGTATAAGTATTTGTAGTGCAAATAATATTCACATTATTTACATTTGCAGAAACAACTCCCGACCCGTTTACCAGAGAACAGCTTTGACCCACCGGTTGACTGAAAATTGATACATTATAAACCGACCCTGTTGCCAAAGGAGTAGTAAGAGTATAAGCACCATTTAAGGTTATATTTTGATTGTTTGCGCCATTATTTTGCAGAACAAGAGTTCCTATTAAACCAGAAACCGAACCACCAATGGTATAGGTCACAATAGGTGAACATGTAAGGGTAACACTGGTTACCGAAGCACCTGAAAGCCCGCCGGTGCCGGCACCAATAGTACAAGTCGCTGTTGCGGGTTGAGTCGTTACTGCAATCGTATAAAGAGATCCATCATTCATTAAAGGAAAAGTAAATGCTCCATTTGCCGTCAAATTTAAATTAGTCGCTCCATTCATCGTTATGGTGACCGATTCTGCCGCAGGCAGACCAGACAGCGTACCACCTACTGTGTATTGCTGCGTAACACATGAAACAGCAACATTTGTAACATTTGCTGTTGCAACTGTTCCATTTCCTGATGTTACTGTACATATCTGATTCGGTGTGGTCGGTTGTGAAAGAACTGTTACCGCATATACTGCGCTATCTACCATCAGCCCTGAAAAGGTGAAGGGTCCATTGGCATTTAAAATCAAAGTATCAGCCCCGTTATTTTGAAGGGCTACCGTTCCAGATAACCCAGATATAGTACCTCCCAGAGTATAAATTGCCGTTCCACACGAGACTGTTACATTGGAAACATTTGCCCCTGATACTGTTCCTGAACCGGCTCCGATATTACATGTTTTACCTGCAGGTGGAGTTGCTATAGCAACCAAATAAGTGGCTCCATCATTTATGGAAGTTAAAAAAGTAAAAGGATCTGTACCTGATCCACTACCTGTAACGATAAGATTTTCTGTCACATTATTTTGTATCGTTATAGATTCACCCGCGATGAGTCCGGTTATATTTCCTGCGATTGTATATTGATTAGTAACACAAGTTATGCTGATATTGGTTATATTCGCAGGAAGTGAAGTGCTGATGGTACCTGCTCCATTTAAAACAGTACATGTCTGATTAGGCGCCGAAGGCTGGGTAACCACAGCAACACTGTATCCAGAGCCGGGAGATATTGAAGTAGAAAATACAAAAGAGCCGTTTGCTGAAACGGGAAGAGACTCTGTACCATTATTTTGTATGATCAAGCCTGATCCCGAAAGACCAGATATGGTACCTCCCACAGTGTACAAAGTATTTACACATACGATACTAACGTTGTTCACATCATTTAAAAGAGAAGTTCCCAGTCCATTATTTACTGTACAAAGTTTTCCTGGAGGTTGAGTTAAAACCGAGATATTATATGAATTTTGACTTTGTCCAGAATTATTAAAGGAAAATGAATCTATTCCAGTACCAGATCCAGTAACGGTCAAATTATTGGCACCGTTATTTTGAAGTACAATTACATCGTTTAAAGCCAGGTTTGTAATTGTACCACCAACAGTATAAGTTTGATTAGCTGTGGTTGAACCTGTGTTTACATTAAATGTCGCCTGCTCACAGTTCCATGCAAAAAGAAACATACCCAGTACTATTATTAATTTGATTTTCATATTTTCCTCAATGTAATCATTTAAACCCAAATTTAAATTTAATAAAATAAAGTTTTATTGTCAACTATATAACTAACAGAAAAACTTTATACTTTTTCAAGTATTAATAAATCATTTCCTTTCCTTAATATCAATATCGAACAAATTTTATATTATCAACATAGGCACCTTCAAAAGCATTGCTTACACTATCAACACTGTTAAAGTAAAAACGTAGTTGCACATTTGATCCTGCGTAACCAAGTAAATTAATTTTTTTTATTAAAAAGCCAGCTTCAGCTTCAGGCAATTGAACTAATTGTGTCCAGACTCCTGCGGGCATTGTTCTGATTTCAATGGAAAGTTTATCAAAATTGCAGACGACACCATTCGAACACTCCCCATTTAAGAAGTATTCAAACGACAATACCGGAAATGAAGCAAGAACCGGAAAGGTTGGTGATGTTAAATACCCTGTAGTTAATAAACCTGTATCAAAATTATTCAATGAAGGAGGTTGTTTTGCATAATGAGCTGAATATAACGATGTTCCAGCAGCCCTGATTGTAGAAACATGCCAGAGCCCGCCCGCAGAAGCAGTCCAGCCTTGAAGTGTTGCTGTTTCAAATGTATAATTTACAGGTTCTATCTGACATGTTGAGGAGCAGCCATCTCCATTGATAATGTTAGCATCATCACATGTTTCTCCGGGATTCAAAGCACCATTACCGCATAAACCTGGATTTTCAAGAAGACAAACATTGGAACACCCATCCAGAACAAGAATATTTCCATCATCACATTGCTCATTAATATCAAGGATAGCATCTCCGCAAATTTCAATTTTTTTACAGTCACCCCGGCAACCATCTCCATTCAAAGTGTTTCCATCATCACAGACTTCACCTGCATCAGAAATGGCATCACCGCATATCTCAATTTTCATGCAATCAGCACGACAACCATCTCCGCTAAGAATATTTCCGTCATCGCAAATTTCGCCCGCATCAAGAACTGCGTCACCGCAAATTTCAATTTTCATGCAATCGGCTCGACAACCATCTCCGCTAAGAATATTTCCGTCATCACAAATTTCACCTGTGTCAAGAACTGTATCACCGCATATCTCAATTTTCAAACAATCAGCCCGGCAACCATCTCCACTAAGAGTATTTCCGTCATCGCAAATTTCCGAAACATCAAGAATTCCGTTTCCACAAACTTCGAGTTGGCAAAAAGCACTACAACCATCACCCGTAATAGTATTTCCATCATCACAAGTTTCAGCAATGTCAATTATACCGTTTCCGCATGAAGAGAGTACTCCGCAACTCACCGTTTTAGTTATATTTGCTCCGGTAAGAGTACCAAAAGGATTACTGATGGTACATATTTGCCCGCCTGGATTTGTTGTTATGGATAAAAAGTAATTCGTACCATTTGGTTGAGAAGGAAATGCATATATTCCATTTGCAGTAATAGGTGCCATAGGAACCCCATTATATTGTACTATCAAGTTACCCGTAGGATTGGTTGCGATTCCACTCACATTAATGCTTACAGTATATAAAGGATTTGTTATACATGAAACAGCAACATTAGTAACATTTGCCCCCGATACGGTTCCGGAATTTAATGATGCCGTACATGTTTTACCGGCTGGAGATGAATAAGCCAAAACATTATATGAAGATCCATCGTTTTGTGCTGCAAAAACAAATATCTCACTAGCAGCCCCCGTTCCCACGATCGCAATAAATCCACCCCCATTATTAGTTAAAATTATCTGCTCTCCTAATGCTAATCCTGATATGGATCCACCCACACTGTAAGTTTTTGTTACACAATTTATACTTACATTTGTTATATTAGTCCCTGTAATAAGGCCGCTACTGTTGGCAACTGTGCAAGTCTGTAAAGGTGCAACTGGTTGAGTCAATACAGTTACAGCATAACCTGATGTTGCCGGCAGAGGAGTAGAAAATGTAAATCCCCCGTTGGCGCTAATGGTCAGATTATCACCCCCGTTATTCTGGATCACCAGTGAACCATTCAACCCATTTATGGAACCTCCAACAGAATATAACATAACTGTTGAACATGTTATTGTTACATTAGTAATATTGTTTCCGGAAATTGTTCCTGTATTCGATCCAGCAGTACAAGTTTTTAATATAGGGGAAATTAAAACTGAAATATTATAGGAAGAACCATCGTACATTGCTGTAAACTGAAAAACATCGCTTCCTGATCCAGCACCTGTTATTGCAATTGGTGTTCCGCCATTATTTTGAATTTGTACAGTTTCCCCAGCTGCCAAACCTGATATATTTCCTGAAACAGTAAAAGTTTGTGTCGTACATGTTATGCTGACATTGGTAACATTGGCCGCAGCAATCAACCCGGAACCATTGCTAATCGAGCAAATTTGCGCAGGACTGAAGGGTTGATTTATCACAGTAACTGCATAACTGGCCAGATCCGGAGAAGCTATCGCAAATGTAAATGAACCGTTAGCAGTAACGGTCAGCTGGTCAGACACATTATTATTTATAACGAGAGTTCCATTTAACCCGGCTATATTGCCTCCCACAGTATATACCGGTGTGGGTGAACAAGTAACCAGCGCAGATGTTACATTTGAACCGTTAATCATTCCAGTATTTGCTCCGATAACACAGTTTTTCAAAGAGGGAGCATTATTAATTGTGATGTTATAAAAGCTCCCATCATTTATTGCAGAAAACATAAATGAATCTACAAGCGTGCCGGTACCTACTATAGCAATTGTTGATCCATTATTAGCTAATAATATTTGTTCTCCGGCACCTAATCCATTAATTACTCCTCCCAAAGAATAATTGTTTGTTACGCATGTAATATTTATTGTTGATACATTTGATGTACCAACGATTCCTGATCCAGAACCAGGTGTTATTGTGCAAATCTGGTTAGGAGTAGACGGCTGAGTTTGAATAGTTATTGAGTATGCAGATCCTCCCGGTAGCGGAGTAGAAAATGCAAATGTACCATTAGAGGTAAGAGTTAATGTGTCCATACTGTTGTTTTGAATTGTCAAAGAACCTGATAACCCTGAAATATTTCCCCCAATAGAATAGATTGGCAAAGTTGAACATGTAACTACCACACTAGACACATTTGCTCCATTTACTATTCCTGTATTGGCACCAGGAACACATGTCTTGGTACCTGGTGCAGAGATAACAGAAACATTATAAGTAGAACCGTCTATAATAGAAGGAAAAGAAAAAAGATCTGTACCCGTGCCACTTCCAGATACACTTGTAATGGAACTTCCGCTATTTTGAAGAACAAGAACTTCTCCGGCTGCAAGACCACTAACGGTTCCGTTGACTGAGAATGTTGAAGTGATACAAATAAGAATTACATTTGTAATATTTACATTTCCCATTGTCCCCGTTCCGTAATAAACCGAGCAAAATTGTGCAGGGGTAACTGGTTGAGTTAAAATTGAAACCGAATAAGACGATCCAGTAGAAATTTTTGTAGAAAAAACATATAATCCATCTACACCGGCATTAATAACTTCAGAATTGTTAAGTTGAAAAGATAAACCTGTACCAGCCAGACCTGAAATATTTACGCCAACAGAAAATTGCGTTGGTGTACAATCAATAATTATTGAATTTACATCGACATATTGAACAACACCCAGACCTGAACTTACAACACAACTTTTTCCAATTGGCATAGTTGTAACAGATACATTATATGTATCCCCTGTATTTAAAAATGTTGAAAATGTAAAAACGTCAACTCCGGTACCACCACCTGTAATAAGAAGAGTATCAACAAGGTTATTATTTATTTCGATTGTTTCACCTAATGCAAGTCCGTTTATAACTCCATTTACAGCATATCCACTATTGGCTGATCCTCCCGATGGTGGAGAAAATGTAGATTGCTGACATTGAAAAAAAAATATTGTCCATAAAAATATTATAGTACCTTGTTTCATATCTATATGTTATAAAAATCTCCTAATACAGGACACTTTTTCAACCTGTATTTCTGAAGACATTGTTATTAAATATATCTATATTTCCAGACGTTTAAACCATAGATATAAATTTTCAGAAAATCTGCTCTCAGGATAGCGTGTTAAAAATAAGTTTACCAGAAAAATTACATTTTTATCTAATTGATCTTCTTTTTTCTTAAAATAGGCATTGATCAAAGAAAGGTGAGCCTTTTCTCTGACATTTGTACCTGTAGTTTCTGAAAAAGCCACAATTTTTAACGTTGAGATAGACTCTTCATAACGTTTTAGCCCCAGATACGCCTCCCCTTTAGCAAGAAGCAGCAAATAATATATATTTCCTTTTTTTGCCTTCAATCGGGAGATTCCCGTATCTGAGGACCACAAAGCTTCAGAAAAGTGTTCTGCCAGAATTGTTTTTTCTGCAAACTGTAAAAAAAGATCCGCTGAAAAGTTGCATCGAGCTGAATGGGAGCGTATATTATTGTAAATTTGATTCAGATTTTTTTCTGTATGAATAAATTCTTCTGAGCATTGATTATTGGCTCTAAGCTTGTTTGTTGATACAAAAAAAAGCAGTGCAAATATTATATATTTTTTTTGCATAGCTGATATAACTATCGGTATTGCAAAGAGCCAAACTACAATGGATAGAACAGTAAAATTTTGAATTATTTGGTTGGTTTTTTCTATAATACAACGTCTAATAAAAAGAATGTAATCTAATTTGATTATATTTGCTTGATAGGAACCTTGTTTATTGAAAGTTAAGAAATAATTTCTTGACATAAGGGATAGAATAAAATATGGGTGTAAAAAAAAGTGTGAAAGGATTTAATCTATAATGATAGATCTTGATAAAGAGCTGAAAAGTATAAAGTTAACAATTCAACCTCAGGTCTTGGCCAGTTTATTAAATTTAAATGAAACAAGCAATACCAGCTTTAGCCAGCTGGATCACATTGTAAAAGCTGATCAGAATATGTCTACCATGATTCTTAAAGCGGCTAACTCTTCTTTTTATTCGAGAGGGAATCAGGTAACCAGCTTACAGCATGCTATAGCAATGCTTGGCTTCAGAGTAGTAAGGTCACTTGCGATGGCTGCAAACTCTAAAACCCTGTTTGAAACCGGTAAATATTCACGGTTTCAACGATATGTATGGAAACACTCTACGGTAAGTGGAGTTATTTCAAGAGAAATTGCCAGCAAATTAAAAAAAGGTGATCTTGAAGAAGAAGCTTTTGTCGCCGGACTTTTGCATGATATAGGTAAGGTTATTTTAAACATTATTGATCGTAAAAAATTTATTGAAGTATTAGATATCATTGCAGAAAAACAAATTCCTTTTGCTGAGGCAGAGCTGACAGTTTTTGGAACATCGCATATGACAGTAGGCCAGAAGGCTGCTGGTGAATGGAAATTACCCGAAAACTACGGAAAAATATTTGGACATCATGAGAAATTCAGTAAAGAGCTGGATAGCAGTGAAGATATGATGCTGGTATTAATTGTCAGTTATGGTAATTTTTTAGCAAAAAAATATGGATACGGACATTACTGCCCCCAGGACGACGCAGATGGCGAATATCTGGAGAAAGCTCTGGGATTGAGTGATGAAGTTAAAAATTATTTTAGAGAAATATATCCCAAGAAAATTGAGGAAGATGAATTTTTTCAATTTGCTAATCGAATGGTTTAATTAAGGGAGTACTTCTTGACTTCTAACTCTTCGAATGATAATATTTGGGAAACCAAATTACAAATACGCCCTGATGAGGTAAGTAAAAACTTTAACTTTTATGATCTTTATAGTGGTGATGAAAAGCAATTGCTTGATGCAATGCGTGAATTATTCACCCGATTAGGTCGTACAGATTTAAGTGGCCCTCTTTATTTAATAATTCGTGAGTTAATTACAAACTCTCTCAAAGCGCTATATAAACATATTTATATGGACTTTTTTATTACAGAGATGGGTTTGGTAGATTTAACATATAAAGAGTGGCTTGATATTTTCAAAACAGAAATCGATACGCATATGGCAGAAAACTTTGCCCGAATATGCAGAGGAGAAAATAAATCTGTCCAGTGTGATTTTGCGCTTATAAACTCCGAATTAAATATAAAAATCGTAAATGAAGGAGTTCCCAGTGATATTGAATGGAGCAGACTTCAAAAAAGTCTTGAACTTGCCAATAGCAGTACTGATTTAAGCTATCTTTTTGATGACGAAGAGGAAGAAGATATTTTTAAAGAGGGCGCTGGAATCGGAATGCCTCTGATTGGAGTAATGTTAAAAAATATGACGCTTGGAATGGATAATTTCAAAATTTATATTGAAAATGGTTCTACCTATGCAGAAATATCTATTCCTGCAAGAATATTTTTAGAAAACAAGAAAACCTAAAAAGAACCTGCATATTCAAAATTGACTACCCGATTGGTCTCTTTTTTTCCGGTAAGCATAAAATTTATTTCCAGTGCCAGGCTATCATATAAATTAAAACGTATTCCGGTATTAAAACGATATTCATTCAGACGATATTGGTTAAATAAAATTTTTTCAATTTCCATCATCGGAACGAACTGACCAAGAGGTAGATCATATCCTATGAACATGGAGCTTTCAGCTGGTTGATAATAAGGTTGTACCGGCAAACGCACACCAATATGCAGATGATGCTCAAGAGTTCCTGTAAAAAGTGGTTTGGTAATAACAAAATAAGGGCCATAGATCAAACGGCTATTCACTGTAAAATCAGGGTTTATCTGTTGATAACTTTCAGGATAAAAAGAATCATAACCAAATGATATTAAAACGGGAATATCCTGAATCGAATCTGTTATTTTTATGCGGGCAAGTACCCCTGGAATATTAAATTTTACCTTGTCGCGGCCGATTACATGTTCAATATCAAACGATACCCCAAGAAAAATATTATCATGAAGACCAACAGCAGTTTTATTCAAAATTCCGCCTTGTTCATACCCCAGCATGGTAATATTGAAAGCACCTCTTGGAAGAGTGGCTGCAGTCGGAGTATCGATAAGATCAAGCTGCGGATTAGAAAAAATATTCTGAATAAATAAAATATAAAATATTAATCCAGAAGAATATTTATATAATCGCATAATCTATTTTCGGATCAAGAAAAAAAATTATTAGAACATTTATATTATTTTCAGGATATTCTCAAGAATCATATCACTATTTAAAGAATTTAAACAGGCTAAGTCTTCTCTGTAGCAGGGTTTATTTCCAAATATTGCACAGGGCCGGCAGGTTAAATTACTATTTTGAACGATAGTATGATTGGACCCTAATGGTGCATAGCCAGCATAAGGGTGTGTTGCTCCCCAGATGGATAGGGTTGGCACACCTGTTAAAGCGGCAATATGCATATTAGACGAGTCCATACAAATCATAATTTTCAGTTTCGAAATTAATAATATTTCAGCTTCAAGCGAGATTTTCCCTGCAACAATTTCAGATGGGTTTGTTGTCAAAGTCTTCAAAACAGGGATCTCTTTATTAGAACCAAACAATATGATTTCTGCATCTGGAATTTTATTTTTTATTTTTTTTACAAGCTCAATCATATATTCCAGAGGCCACTGCTTTTGATAGTGTTGAGTCAAAGGCGCTATTCCAATTAATGGCTTATTTTTATTAGAAAGCCAGGGCTGAATTTCTGGCAAAAGGTCCTGGTTTGTATTTATCATGGGCAAAGGGATCAATGGTTTATGATTCAAGCCTGCCTGGGTAAATAGATCTAAATATCGTTCTGTTGTATGCTTGAGATTATTTAATATTTTATTATGTTTTCTTGTCAGTCTGGACTTTTCCACTCTTCCTTTGTTAATGGTAAAAGTTTTATTTCTTAAAAGAAAAGTTAACAGCATCGATCTCATAACACCATGCAGATCTATAACCAGGTCAATCGCAAACTTTTTTTTCAAATATCCGGAAAATTTCCATAATCCCCATATACCCGCATACTTACCTGATGTATCCATCTCTTCAATCGTTAGATTTGTAATACCTTCAAAAAAAGCTGAAAACCCTTTTTTAGTTACCAGTGTAATTTTCAGATCTGGGTTTTGATTTAATACGTGCCGCAAAACAGGAACTGTTAATACAACATCCCCCATAGCAGAAAAACGTATTGCAAGTAAATGCATTAGTTGCTTTTTTTATAAAGCACCGGATTCATCGTCGGATCATTGTACATTTTCATCTGACGGTAGACTTTCATATACTTTTTTCCAGATAAAATATCTTCGATTAATTCAGTGAGACATTGCGACAGATCCTGATATTGTTCTAACAAAGTATTATATTTAACCTTGCATTTTGCAATATGATCCTCACTTGCATCTTTTCTGATTGTTTCAAGGTGCATATGATATATTTTCTGCTCCATAATAGACAACCTGTCAATAATCCATGCGGGGCTTTCTGAATTCATTTTTGCATCAGTCTGTGGTTTTATATCAGTTAAAAACTGCAAAAACCATGCATCAATTTTTTCTACCAGATCATTTCTTTCCTGATTCCATTTATCTATTCTTCTCTTTAAGGTTAAAGCGTTTGACGGTTCAATTTCCGGATCCCGCACTATATCTTCCATGTGCCATTGTACACTATCAATAAAGCTTTTTTGATAAAGAAGATATTCAATCGGCTGACTTTCCATATCATATCTGTTTTTCATATCATAATAGATGTCATTTTTTATATGAAAATCCTCTATAGATTGACTAAAAATAGGATGATAAAAACCGGAGTTAAATTCATTTAATTTCATTAGTAATGATGATAAGATTAGAAGTGCCCATGTCAATGTTTTTTCATAATATTTTTATGGAACTCGTAGAGATGTTTTACATTTCTTGAAGAAATTCTTTGATATAGAAATTTTCCTTCTCAGGATGGTTTTGAAAAACTAACCCGGAAAGCAGCTCGTAGTGAGGTAATCAGACAAAAGCCTGTTTGATTCTTTCGGAACTTGAGGCGAAAAACATTCATCAAGGTTGCGACGTTCAAGCCTGGTACTACGGACTTTCTATTTTTGGTTATAAGAAATGAATATAATTTAATATGTCTGGAAAACAAGTCACGCAGACATCATAGTTTCCGAATAAAACATTCGGAGCTGATGAAAAGTTTATTGAAGACCTGCGCGAAAAACAAGGAAATTCTAACCAAAAGGTTTTTATTAAATATGAAAATCAGACAGGTAGAAAAATTGGCCATTTTATATATTGGATTTGATACCTGCACTTAAAGCAGCTTTTTTTAAATTTTTCGATATTTAATTGTAGAAATAATATCACCAGCTTTTGTGATAATCTCTCCATTCGGCAGTGGCAATGTTTCTTCAAATTTTATTAAATCTGTATAATATTTTACTATCTCATTTTTTTTGCTCATAAAAAATGCTTTAGGAAAATAATACATACTGTTTCCGGCTTTAATACCAATATAATGATCCGTAAAAAGTTTTGTATTCTGTTTTAAGAAAATAGAAAGAGTACCCGAAGAAAGATTAAGTTCTTTTTCAATATCCTTTTCATTATATGGGAAAAGGGCTGTTCCTGAAAACTTCCGTTCTTTGATGTAAAGGTTATTTAAATATTTTGTCATTTTTGAACTGGAATTTTGTAATTTATTATTAATATCACTAGCCTCTTTTGACATTGCGGAAGATTTGCTCTCTTTGGGAGAAGTTTCGATTGTATTTTTTAATATTTTTTTTGTAGAAGATTTGGGAGTCTCTGTAATATTTTTCTGAGAATTATTTTTAATTTCAGCCTCTCTTCGGAGCTTCTCTTCATATCGAACCTTTTCCATATTTTGTTCAGAATATATTCGTGATTTCTTCTTATAGTACTCTACCAGGTCTTTGGATCCATAAAGCAGTGATTCATGCTCAAGTTCTTCCCTGATAGTATTGTAAACAATAGTGTGATCCTTAATCTCTTTGGGCGAATAGGTTTTACGTGTAAATTTTCTTCCTTTATAATCAAGACCAGTGGGAAGGTTTCCTTCAAAAACATCGGCAATCAGCTCTTTTTTTACAAACTGTTCAATATCAGCAATTATCGCTTCATTACTTTTGTTGTTATATTGTGGAAAATCTTCATGATATTTTAACTTTCGTGCCGCTTTTTCCAAACGTGATCGATATTCAATATCGTTAATTACCTTGGCTGATGGTGCCGGATCCGGAAAAAGAATTCCCATTACAAAGCTGACAATATTGTTTTTTACTGGTTGGGGAGGATTTTTAATATTTGATGAAAATCCGGAAGCCTGGAGTGTATCTGATCGTCCTTTGTTAAAATATTGTATTACTTTTTCGTCGTTGTTCTTTAAAGATAAAAGTGAATGAAATATACTTTCTATAAATTTTCGCTTTCCCTGAAGTAGTGATTGAAAAAGATAAATAAATGGATTAATCAAAAGAAAAACTATGTCTTTTTTCCGTTTGAACAGCTGTTTTTTAAAAATCGATTGCTTGTGCAAATTATTGTCCCGCAATATTTCTTCAAGAACCAGAAACTCAAATGCATTGGCACTTTGCAAAACAGTTTCCACCATGGAATTTTCTATTATACAATAATAATCTTCTGCAGATCCTAAAAATGCAGCTTCTTTAATTGTACTTAATATTCCTGGTGTTTTTAAAACTTCCTCAAATACTTCCTGGGAATAAAAAGATACCGGAATAAAATAGAGCCATTTTCTTGCTTTGATCTTATCTATAAGTATATCAATATAGATCTGCTTCTCATGCTCTTTTTGTCTTTCCATCTGCTCCTGAATAATCTCAAGTTTTTTTCTGGATAAAAAAATTTCAAACGCAATTTTTCTTAATGCATCAGGTTTCGCATAATATGTAATAAATACTTCAGCCAGAGCTTCCCACTTTACAAAAGAGGCATCACGCTCAATAGATTCAACTACCATTTCTAATTTTGATAAAAATTCCCTTTCACTATTGTTGTTTTGCAAGGATATCAGAAATTCTTTTGCTGTAATCAGAAGAAAATTACAAAGGTAATTGTATCTTGTTATAATTTCTGCAGGTTGATGGACCAGAAGAATCGGATTAAAAGTTTGATCAAAGTCAAACATTGTCGCAGGGATTTCAAGATAAAGAAGCTCATCGCGTTTTTGTAATTCGGGTAAAATATATTTACGGTAAATGTGATATCCTTTTTCCTTTTCTACCGCTTCATCAAGTTGAAATTTAGGAGAAAACCAGGTTGTTTCCATATCATTAAGCTCAATCTGCTTTTTCAAAAACTCATGCATACTCTCTTCATCGTCGAAAGGAAGAATAGAGCGTGCATGTTCCAAAATATTTTCAACAGTAATTCGATCAGATCGTAAAAGTGTTTTGACATAGTCAATATTTCCGGCAAAATAAACGGGCATAAAAAAAGATTGGTTGTTTTCAAAAAGAGCACCGTAATGTTTTACAACAAATCGTCCATAACCATCTTTTTTTGTTGTTAGATAATCCAGAATTGCTTTTACGTTAACATTTTTCATTGACTCTTTTTCAAGTTCCTGAAAAATTTCAGACAATGAAATACCGGTATAACGATAATTATTTAAGAATGATTTTGTAGCATGAACAATCAGTTTGTAAATAAAGGTAATTCCCTTTAAAGCAGTTTTAGGAGTATAACTCTGATCAAGGGGTTCTAGATATACCCCTGCCTTTACCTCATTTATAAGATCAGAAAATTCTGATTCAAGATAGTGGACTCCATTAGAGGAACTCAAGCGGGATTCATTTTGATCTTCTATATTCATTATTTGCCTGAATTTTTTGAAAACTGATTATAAAATCTTCTTATTTCTCATTTCAATAGACTAAGTGTAAAGAAAAACATTTTCTTACAGATGCAAGCAAAATTTAATATAAATATACTGTTTTCTCCTTTGCACACAAAAAATAAACGGCCAATTGTTTTTTATTTCCTGTTGAATGGCTTTTTCATTTACATTATAATTTAATAAGGATTACTGCCAATATGAACATGATGATTTTAGGAAGTGGTGGAAGGGAATGTGCCTTCTATTTAAAAATCAGACAATCAAACCTCGTAAAAAAACTTTATTTCGCACCTGGAAACGGCGGAGTTGAAAATGAGTTTTCTGTTAATATTGATATTAATAACTTTAAAGAGGTTGAAGAGACAGTTAAAAAATACCAGATTAATTTTTTACTGGTTGGTCCTGAACTTCCTCTCGTAAATGGAATAAAGGATTATTTTTCGAAAGCCCTGCCCGGATTGCATGTTTTTGGGCCAAATGGTTACGGCGCTCAACTTGAAGGTTCAAAAGTTTTCTCCAATGACTTTATGGTTGCTGAAAAAATTCCTACTGCAATAAGTAAAGAGGCCTCAAGCTTTGATTCTGCGCTTACTATATTGAAAAATCATTCTTTGCCAGTTGTAATCAAAGTCGATGGACTTGCAGCAGGAAAGGGAGTGACTATACATGATGATAAAAATGAGGCGCAACATCAACTTGATCTTGTTTTTAATAAAAAAATTTTTGGTGATGCCGGAAATAAAGTTCTTTTTCAGGAGTTTATGCAGGGCAAAGAGGCTTCGTTATTTGCAATATGCAATGGCAAAGATGCCATTTATTTACCTACCGCATGTGATTACAAAAGAGTTTTTGATGATGGAAAAGGCCCCAATACCGGAGGAATGGGGTCTTATGCCCCTGGTACAATATTAACACCTGATAATATTGCATTTGTTCATAAAAATATTGTTCAAAAAGTAATTGATAAATTCAACTACACCGGAATTCTATATGTGGGTTTAATGATTCATGAAAATGATATTTCTGTTGTAGAGTTTAACTGCCGCCTTGGCGATCCTGAAACCCAGTCAGTACTGCCTTTGATGGAAAGTGATATAGTTCCTTATCTCTTATGGAGTACAGGAGCTGAGGAAAATGTTTACAAAGTAACTGGAAAAGGTTATTATTATGTTCCTCAAAAACCAGGATATTCATTAAACGTAGTTATCAGCGCTGCAGGCTATCCCGGAAATTATGAAAAAAATCTGGAACTACATTTACCTGAAAAATTACCTGAAAATGTACATATTGTCCATGCTGGAACAAAAAAAATTGATGGAAAACTTTTATCGAATGGCGGCAGAATCCTGAATATTGTAGGTTACGATAAAGATGCCCGGAAAGTTAAAGAAAAGGTATACGATTTTATTAATAGTCTTAAAAAAATAAATGATTTTTCAAAACTGCATTACCGCACTGACATTGGAAAATTATGAAGTTTAATTGCTACACAATTTCAGAATTACTATATTACAGTAGCAATAGCTACCTGCAATATTTTTCAAAAAAAACAGGTTATCTTGTAAATAACAGTGCAGTCGATTTATCTGAACAGGTAAAGTGGATTTGGAAACATTTAAATCGTATTTATAATTTTCAAGATCAAGTTAAATTACTTTCTGAAAATGAAAAGGAAGCGCTCTGGCATTTAATCAATAATTTTGGTCATCTGAAATATTCTGAAGCATATGGAGAAAACCTTGAAATAAAAATTCCATGGATATTTAAACATCCTCAAGGTGGTGTTTTTATACCTCTGGAAATGTTAAAACTTTTAATGGAAGAAAAAGAAATCAGAGAACGACATTTTTTATTTAATGTGATCTTCAGACTTGGATTGAAAGAGATGAAAAATTTTGCTTCTTTTACCGCCAACACACTGGAAGGTCAGGTTACCATCTCATTTGAAAATAATGCAAGAGATATGTCACTGGTTCTATACTTGTGGTTAATCAATAAATTTTTTGATAATCTCGATAAAACATCTTCCTATTTTAATAAAGAAATTATTATCACTCCTCTACAGAATTTTGTTCGCGAAGATCAACATAAAAAAGATGAAAAAATTATCGCTAACAATTGGCCTATCGAGCCCGTTCCCATCTGGGAGTATCTAACAGCCTTTTTTCCAGAGAAAAAAAGAGAAATCGATAAATGGCACCACTACCTCATAAATGGAAATAAAGGCTTTTACAGGTCTTTAGCTCTATTGGCCTCAAAAAATAGCAAAATTGTTGAAATATTCCGCAACGGTTTACTGGTTCCGGTTATAAACAAGCGCCATGGAAAATATGCAAAAAACAGAGAAATTAAAATTGTTACCCCATCAGAATTTCATTACTGGATAGCTCTCAGATCTGCTGAAAAAATAACTTCTATAAAAAATCAGCTATAACCTGGTAATAATAATCTCTACTCTTCTGTTTTTTTGTCGTCCTTGTTCCGTTTCGTTATTCATGACTGGTTTACTTGATGAATATCCTTTTGAGCGCAAGCGCATAGCAGAAATTCCATTATGGACCATATAGTTTAAAACAGAATCTGCCCGTTTTTGTGAGAGCGTCCGGTTTTTCTCTTCTTTTCCCTGATTATCAGTATGTCCACCTATTTCGATCTCCATATGTGGATTCTCTTTTAGCATTTTTATTATTTTGTTGATTTCATTATAAGAGTCACTATCGAGAGTGTCTGACCCTGTTTTAAAGAAAACATTGTTTAAAGTAAGCGTTGAGCCTTTTTTAACCGGTGCCATAATCATTTCAAGAGATGAGGTAATTTGAGATTGATTGAAACGCAGATCAATTAGTGTGCTAACGGGCATATAGCCCTGCACATTCGAATGAACAGCGTATCGCTCACCATAAGGAAGAGTTAATAAAAAATTTCCCTCATCGTCTGCACTTGCGACACCAAGCAGCGTATCATCACTGATTCTTTCATAATAAATTTCTGCTTGCAACGGTTTCTGGGAAATCGAAGAAACCTTTCCCGCTACAAGTAAAGTTTTTTCTGGTCGGAACCTTTCAGGAAGCTCGACAATATAAATATCACGCCCATTTTCCTTTGTGTCCGTAGTAAAAACAGCATAAAGTCCATCGGGATGAACAATATAACTGGTTTCATTATTGGAACTGTTAATTGAATCGCCCATATTTTCAGGTTCTGTCCAGTTTTGCCACGTATCATCAACTCTTCGGGAAAAATACATATCATATCCCCCAAGACCTTCTGGCCTGTTACTGGAAAAGTATAACGTTTTATTATCCTGTGCCAGATAAGGAGTTACTTCATTATAACGAGTATTAATCAGGCCCCCCAGAGAAACAGGTGAACTCCATATTTTATCTGGTTGCAAAAAAGAGACATAGATATCCATTCCTCCCTTGGAATCATCTCTTTCCAGATTTAAAATCAATGTTTTTCCATCCAGGGAAATATAGTAGTTGGTATTAGATGCTTTATTATAAAAATTTTGAATTTTCAATGCAACCGGATAGCTCCATTTACCATTTTCAAAACGGGAATATGATATTCCCTCCTGAATAGATCCATCTGGCTGAAAGGCATTACTTACATACAGGGTTTTTCCATCACTAGAAACGCCGACAGGAAAATCATACTCTTTTGAGTTAAAAGGGGCTTCAATATGTCTGGCAGGACTCCAGGTCAAATCAGGTTGTAATTCGCTGACATAAATATCCTGATCATCTTTATGTTTTTTGATACCTTTGTTAAGAGGATCTCCTTCCCTGCAGAAAAATAGTTTGTTACCGCTTGGGGTGAAAATAGGAGCAAGTTCATGATATAATGAGTTTATTTGAGGAGATAATGGTTTCACCTTCCGTTTATCTTCTCCATTGAGAAAATAAACAGGAAGGTGAAAAATCAAAAATAATGTAATTAGCCTATTCAGCATTAATCATCAGATCTACCACCTAACAGACCAGAGCGAATCAGATAATACAACAAGGTAACTACGGCACTTACTGCTGCTGCGACGTATGTCATTGCTGCTGCATTTAGCACTGAAGCTACACCATCTCTTTCTGCTTTTTGAGTAATTATTCCAGACTCCCATAAAATACTTTTAGCCCGTGCAGAAGCATCAAATTCAACGGGCAATGTTACCAACTGAAAAAGAACCACTGCAGAAAACAAGACAATACCTGCAATAATTAATCCCTGCATCTGCATAAAGAAACCAGCCATTAAAATAAACCAGCTCATATTACTGCCAATGTTTGCTGTTGGTACCAAAGCCGTTCTTAAAGAAAGCATAGAGTAGTGAACTTTGTCCTGAATAGCATGTCCAGCCTCGTGTGCTGCAACGCCAACAGAGGCAATTGACCTGCCATCATATACATCAGAAGATAGGCGCAAAACCTTGCCAGTAGGATCGTAATGATCTGATAAAAATCCGTCTGCCCGTTCTACTCGTATATTGCTCAGACCAGATGCATGTAAAATCTTGACGGCGGCCTCTGCACCGCTCATACCTGTTGAAGTACGCACATTAGAATATTTGTTAAACTGGCTTTTTACCCTGAATGAAGCCCATACAGATAAAACCAGTGCAGGCGCTATCATCATAAAATAGAGTGGATCAAAAAACATTGAAATCTCCTTGAACAACTTTGTAATCAATCATAGGTGATATTCTACTATAATTGAATAATTTTGTCCACTGTTTTATATCATAAAGTTGTAAAAAATTGCTTTTTTATAAAAAAGAAAAAGCATACAAGGAGTAAAATTATTTTGATTGTCATACGGGATAATAATATTTATTATACTTTTAATAATATTTATACTATGCCCTTTGATTTACAGAATTATTACATCAAATATAAAAAAACAATTGATCAATTTCCTTATCTTGATGTTAAACTTGTCTCTTCCCCCAAGCAACCTCACAACATTGCTATTGCAAGTGCACGCACATGTTATAACTCCAAAGGACTTGTCTGGCCTGAAGAGATGGATCGAAATGAAAGGTCTCTTGAACTAAGAGACAAAATCGCTGCCTCAACTCTTGCCGCAGGTCATTTAACAACAAGACAGCATGCCCATTTTGTTTTTGCTATAAATGGAGTAAGTAGAAATGTCATCTGGCAGTTTTTACACGCTCACCCCTATTATAATTCTGAACAAGTCTCCCAAAGATATGTTGAAATAACAGGTGACAACTGGTACACTCTGCCCCAAAAGTTAATGACAGATGAAATTGTCGAATATCATAAAAATGCTATAAATTTTTATAACGATCTAAATATAACTTTAAAACCCTATGTAGCAGAACTATTTTTTAAAATCCACAGAACCAGGGCTTCAAATCGTTTAAAATATGAAAAAGATGTTTTGAAAAAAACTATGGAAATCAGCCGATATATAATGCCTGTTTCAACCAATGCTAGATTATATCATACAATCAGTACTTTGACTTTATATCGCTACGTAAGAGTCATGCTTTTATATGGCAGTGAAGAGGTTATTGCCTTGATACTCAAAATGGTTCAGGCGGTAAATGAGGTCGATCCTGATTTGGTTAAGGAAATTCCTGATCCCTTGACAGATAAGATTGAAATTTCCGGACTTGATTCTATTCAATCTGAAAACAACAGATTTGACACAGAAATTCTCAAAAATAATAATTATGCCCGGCTGGTAAATCATAATGAAATTACACCGGAATATTTGATTTCATTATCAAAATTACTGGGCGGATCAAATAATTATTCCTTTGATGATATATTCAATGCCGATAAAAATTCTTTGTTAGCGGATCCGCTTTTTTCTGCATCACTTGATCCCAAAAGCAGAGTTTTAAATCAGCTTCATTTTACCTTTGCTCACAAATTGTCTCATACGGCTGACTCCCAGGAACAGCGCCACCGAACTCTTCCCGGAACCCGCCCTTTTTTAGTAAATCAAACCTCTTTTGAACCAGATTATATTACTCCTCTTTTAATTAAGGAAGTTCCAGAGGTGCAAAAAAGTTACGATCAATATATGGAAAAAACTTTTCATATGATAAAAAAGTTGCATCTTGGCGGAATTTCTCAACATGATGCTACTTATCTTTTACCAAATGCGCATCCGGTTCGTTATTATGAATCAGGTGATTATTTAAATTTTTATCACAAATGGAAAGCACGCTTATGCTACAACGCCCAGGAAGAGATATTTTACTCTGCTCTTGAAGAGGTAAAACAGATAAACGCTCGATTTCCTTTTCTTGCTAAATATATTGGGCCACCCTGCCTTTTAAGGAATAATATAAAACCAAGGTGTCCTGAAGGTGACAGGTATTGCGGTGTCAAGGTCTGGAAACTTTCTCTGAGTGACTATTCCCGTCTTATTTAACAAGCTTTTTCAGTTCATTTAATAAAACACTATTTTCTTCTTCTGTTCCAATAGTAATTCTAAGATATTTTTTTAACAAAGGGGTATTAAAATAACGAACCAGAATTTTTTTTTCTTTCAGTTGGTTTAATAAATTTACCGCTTCAAAAGGATGAGGTGGTTCTACTACTATAAAATTAGCTTCTGATGGAAACACATTGAAGTTGAGCTCTGTTAACCTTCTTACTAATGCTTTTCGGCTTTCCTGAATTTTTTTCACAGTTTCGTTAAACCAGGTTCTATCCTGGAGGGCGGCTACACCTATATACAAAGAGGCAATATCTTCATTATATGAATCCTTTACAGCCCTGAAAGTATCCATATAAAGATTATTCATGCAAATAATGTATCCAATTCGCATTCCGGCAAGTGCATAACTTTTAGAGAAAGTTCGAACAATAATTACATTATTAAAGTTTTTAATTATACTTAAAAAGCTTGATGGCTTTGAATTCACAAAATCATTATAAGCTTCATCCAGAATCCATAATTTTTTTGATGAACCTATTAAATTTGCCAGTTTATTGATATCAAAGTATTCTCCGGTATTAGCATTAGGATTAGGTAAAAAAACAATTTTAGCATGACTGTTCTCAAGGTTTTCCGGGTTAAAACTCAAGGTACCATTTTCCATCGGTGCAAGATAGGTTGAGCCACCTGCAGCCTTAATCAGGGTATCATACAAGCTGTAGGTTATTTCAGGCATGGCCGCCAAATCCCCTTTATCAAGAAAAATTTTGCAAATCAGGGAAAGTGCTTCATCAGATCCATTGGTAATGAGAACATTTGAAGGATCTATATCAAAGTTTTTTGATACCTCCGTGCGCAAGGGTTCACCAAAAGGATGAGGATATTTTTTTAATTTTTCAGGATTTTCTGTAAGATACTGCAGAGAGTGTAAAACTTTTTCAGAAGGTAAATAGGCATTTTCGTTTGTATTTAGCTTTATCCAATCCGATTCTGTTGGCTGCTCACCCGGTGTGTAAGGGGCAAAATTTTTAAATATTTGATTACGCAGATCAGACATTATCTATATATCCTGAATCCCATTTTATAGCGGGCACATGCTGAATAGTTTTTTTATTCCAAAAATAGGTTTCCCCAGCATTTTCAAGAAGTTCTGATAAATCAAAAAGTGCCTGCCTGGAAAAAGCGGCCCAACATTCAAGTGTAGGAATTTTCAGGTAAATTTTAGTATGAAACTCCACCAAATGAGCATCATCCGCATCAATTTCCTCACGGTTTTCTAACAAAAGTTTATTTTTTTTTATTTTTAGCACTTTAAGAAGCGGACCTTCTATATGCAGATAAACTTTTTCTTCCAGAGAATGGAATCTATTTAATATATATATTCCTTTTTGATCTTTATGTAGATTTTGCTTGTAATAATTCAAAATATCCTTATTTATAATAATAACGTTATTGGCAAACCATTCACCCCTGGTGTTAATTTTAATAAAAAAATTATCAGTAGAAGATAAATCTGTAATCTTTTGCTTCACACTTTTTCAATTACGTTATTTAATTCCTGGGCATTGCGCCTTGTATCTCTTGATAATATTTCAAGACGGTCAGAGTTTTGTTCAATATTTAGAGCTTTGCTTTGCAGATTTTTCATTTCATCTGTAAGTTCAGTATTTGTATTAATCTGTTTTTTACCCAGGTTATTTATATTATGAGCAATCGATTTTAATTCAGTAATCATAAATTTTGCGGCAGACGCCTTTATGGAACTTTCTTTGCTGTCTTTTGTTATCTCTACAATAAAATTTTCAATATCATTCATATTATCAGCTATCTTTAAAAAGGAGTGTGCCAATTGATTTACGAGGTCACTGCTATGATCCACCTTTTCAACTTCGTTTGCGACAAGTTCTGAAATAACAGTTGCACTTTCACTTGTCTGATCTGCGAGTTTACTGATTTCGGCAGCAACAACGGCAAATCCCCTGCCGTACTGTCCTGCCCTTGCTGCTTCTATAGAAGCATTTAAAGCGAGCATATTTACCTTTTCTGCAATCTGTTGTATCGTAGCGTTCATATTTTCAATTTTATCATTTCCGGCTTTTACTTCAGAAACTGCAAAAAGAGTCTGACGTACATTGCTAACACCCTTTGCGGCTTCCTGGGTTGTTTCGTTAATTTTTTCTTCATAACGAATAGATTTATCTGTTAGCCGCATGAGCGAATCATTTACATCTTTTAATGAAACATCTACCTTATCAACCAGATCTGTTTGCTGATTTGCCGCTGTTGAAATATCCTCAATATGTGAAGACATGTAATTAAGTGCAATCATACCTTTGTTCATAGTTTTAAGTGTATTACCGGCATTATATTTCAAATCCACGCTCATTTGGTGAAGATTTTCAGATGATCGGTTGAGTGACTCTGTCAGTTGGGTAGAATGTATCACTCTCTGCATCTTATCTACCAAGGACTTTTGCCGATTGGTTTCATTTTCTGATACCTCCAGAGATGTGTCCATAATGATTCTAATTAAATAAAGCAAAATGCAGGCGATTGTAAGGGATAACACTGAAACGGCTACACCGGCCTTGGATGCATCGTATATAATAGGATCAAGAGAATTCTTTATTTGATTAAAAAACATGATCACAACAGCAATAAAAGTTGTTGCAACGGGAAAAATAATTCTTTTCATTCCAAAAAGTGATGCAGCAATTAGTACAATAATCATTAAATAGGGGTATGTAGTGAATCCGGTATGTTGATCCTTACCGATTTTACTCCAAAGACCTAAAATTACGACTGCCCCAAGTACGAGTATTAGTGTATGAGCAGCTGAATAATAATGACCTGTTATTAGTATGGCAAAAACAACTATACTTGCAATTAATGCGCTGATTATAAATGGTTGTGCTATGTGTAAACGCTCCGGTATAAGAAAAAAATAGATAAAAAAGAAAGCTATCATTGATATAAACAAAAAAAGAGAAAAAACAAGTAAAATACGGGCTTTTTTTAATGTAACATGATCTACATGTTCATACTTTTTTAAAAGCAGGTCTCTGTATTTATCATACAATTTCATAAATTACTTCCATTATCGGAAGGTTGCATTCAAATCTGGATAAAGATTTTGATTTAATTTTTAAAACGAATGAATAACTTGTGCGATATGTAAATCAATTTTTATATCATATTATAGTTTATCGTTGTCAGACTGAGTAGATAATAAATGATACAGAATGTCTTTGGGTAAAGTTGGTCTCATTGCCGGAGCAGGTGACCTGCCTCATTATGCTTTAAAAGAGCTGCTTTTACAAAATATCCCATCTTTTGTTTACCTTGTAGATCAGGCAGCCCATTATTCAGATTATGAAAATTATAAAAATAAAATTACCCTGCGTACAATAAATGTAACAGCTTTAGGCAGACTTTTAAAGTTGATGAAACAAGATGGCATTACACATCTTCTTTTTCTTGGTAAAATTGAGAAAAAAAACCTTTTTAAAAATATTAAATTTGATTCGTTGTCCATGAAGCTCATCTCCCGGTTAAAAAACCAGGGAGATCATCAAATATTTGATTCTTTAAGTGAAATTTTCACAAACAAAGGGTTTAAAATTTTACCACAAACTTTTTTTCTGCAAACCCTGCTTTTAAAGGAAGGAATTTATTCCAGGAAAAAACCCGGTAAACTATTAATGCCTGAAATAAAATTTGGAATGGAGATGGCTTTGAACTTAAGCCGGCTTGATATTGGTCAAACCGTAGTTGTCAGTCGAAAAACGGTAATTGCTGTTGAAGGAATTGAGGGCACGGATAATACCATTCAAAGGGCTTTATCTTTTATTGGAAAACATCCATTGGTTATCTGTAAATCCTGCAAAACAAGTCAGGATACAAGGTTCGATATGCCTACAATTGGTGTTCATACTCTTGATTTAATTCCAGATATAAATAATGAAGTAGTTATTGCAGTAGAGGCTGGCCGGACACTTGTTGTAGATCCGGAAAAATTTATCAAAAAAATAAACGACAGAAAATTTGTTTTCTGTGTAGTTGCTTCAAAAGATAAAAGTAATTAAAAATTATTGACACGATAAAACAGGGAGATTGTTTTAAATATATGAATGAAACCAATAAAAAACTGGAAGGACTTATAAAACCTGTCGGTATTCGCAAAGATTTACCATTGGCAGATATAATAACTGCAATGAATAATCAGGCAATAACAGGAAATAAACTATTAAAAGAATTTTATGAAATGAATCCGGTTTATGCTCGTTTTGTTACATTAATCGATTCTAAACAATTTTTATCACAAGATGAATATGAATCTCAACTGGAAACATTTTATCAAAAATATCCGGGATATCGTAATGCAGCGTTTCAAAAACAGGTATTCAATAATATACGCGAATGCCTTCCCGCCGGATCTCTCGTAAATGTCAAAGGCGGATTTGCCGTGATGAAAACTGAGCGCAGACATGGAAGAAGCCCTAATGGCACCTTTCCTGTTGATTGTGAAATAATTCGTGAAGTACAAGACTTCAAGCATACACGCGGTTTTATTACAGAAAGTGAATTTGTACAGGTTCTTGATGTGATGATCGACTTTCTCAAAACAAAAATTTTATATGAAACAAATCGAAGTATCGGACAGGGAGAGTTGGCATTACCGGTGAGACTTATTACAGATAAGCCCTCAATGGCAGCATTTTCAATGAATATGTTCAGGCCGCCTGTTGAAAAAGGGGAAAAATCTCTTGAACCCTGGACCATTCTGGCTTCTCCAAGTTTTAGACATCCAAGGGAAGAGCGATTCATTGATGGAGTTTTTAAATTTACCGACTATAAAAGAAGAATTATTTTAATTGGAGGTAGTGGTTATAATGGAGAGATAAAGAAAGGTATGTTCGCTGTTGCCAATCACATTTATCCCCTTCAAGGACACCTTAGTATGCATTGCTCCTCAATTTACGATCCAAAACTGAAAGATGTAACCTTGATTTTCGGCCTATCCGGTACTGGAAAATCAACAGTGAGTTCAGGCGTTGAAAATGGAAAAATATTAAGTGATGATGAAACAGGTATAAACCTGGATACCGGAAAAACTTTTAACCTGGAATATGGAAACTACTATAAAACAGGTGGATTGTTATCAGAAAAAAGAGTATTAAATGCGCTTGAAAATATTCAAGAGAATCAAATTGCGATTTATGAAAATGTAGTGGTTTCTCCCTCTGGACATGTAGTATTTGGTGCAGATCCGACAGGAAATGGACGCGTTAGTGTACAATTGGCTGCACTGGAAGGGGCGATTCAGGATGGAACCTTTCCACTTCCTAAAAAAATTATTATATTATCAAGGGATGTAAATGCTGTTCTGGATCCAGTAAATATTTTAACAAAAGAACAAATTATTTTTTATCTGAATCTGGGTTATACATCCAAAACACCTGGAACAGAAACTGGAATTACCAAACCCATTCCAACTTATTCAAAATGGGAAGGAGGTCCTTTTTATGATTTGAAAGATGAAATTATTATGAAAATATTAATGAAATTTTTATACAATAATGAAGTTGATGGTATTTTGCTGAATTCGGGCGAGAAAGGAGGTCCATATGGCACAATACACAATGTAAGATACCCGATTTATGTTACCCTTGAAATTGCAAAAAACTTTATTAATAATAATATTATCGATGGCTTTAAAAATTTTCCGGAAAATTTTGAAGTGAATGAAAAACTGGGGACTATCAGGCCTTTACGACTATCCGAAGTAAGCGAAGATATTAATACTTCTTTAAATGCATCCAGGCTCTGGGAGATCAATGGTTTTGCAAAAGAGTATGAAGAGGCTTCAAGGGCATTGTTTGATGAATTTAAAAGCCACGCCAGTGATTTAATGAATAATTCCGATGAAGCGATTCAAAACATTGTAAAAGCCGGACCGCGGTAAAAGAAATAACAAATGGATGAAATAAGAGTACGAGTTGCTGGTCTTTATATTGAAAATAAACAAATTTTACTGGTTAAACATCGTAAAGATGGTCAGGAGTATTATCTGTTGCCAGGTGGTGGTCAAAATAGTGGAGAGAGTATGACCCGGGCTCTGGAAAGAGAGTGGCAAGAGGAGTTAAATGTTGAAATTATTACAGGAAATTACCTTTTTTCAGGTGAATCAATTCCTCCCCTGAACAGCAATAAACGGCATGTTCTGCAGGTGGTTTTTGAAGTGAATAAAGTCAACGGTAATATTTTATTATCACCTGATAATACACTAATTGATTTTGAATGGATTCCCCTGGCAGAAATTAATTCTATCAAGTTATACCCTTTCTGTAAAAATCAAATATTTTCGGTAATAAATGGTCAAAAACCAGAATTATATATGACCTATAATTGGCAAGATGGATAAAATCTTTATTAGTTGAAAAGTTTATTCTGTCTATATTCCGATAAATATAATGATACAAACGAGTCTGAAATATATATCAATAATATTTAAACACTGAAAAGTTCAGGCAGTACGGATTTAATCAGTTATTATTAATTTGAGAAAGTTTTCAGGTCAATTTGCAAAAAGGGTTTAAAAAATATTAATACCATTTATGAATAAACGGATAGTTATTTCACTTTTTATCATGACGGTTACCCTGAATTTTTTTGCTAATATTCAGGCAGCAGAAATAAAATTTTCTTCTATTCAAAGCAAACTTCCATCTTTATTTATTAAAGAGATTAAAATGACAGAAAACTATTTCTGGATAGCTACCTCTTCAGGTCTCATTCGTTCCGATAAAGAATTTAAAAAACAACTTCTCTATAATAAAGGAAATGGTTTGCCCGATGATTATATCACCTCTATTGCCGTAACAAACGATGAAAAAGAGGCCTGGATCGGTACGGCTGGAGGGTTGGCTCAAATCAATATTACATCAGGCAAGATAACCATTTTTAATAAAAAAAATAGTAAAATTTCAGATAACAGTATTAATGCAGTTTGTCTTTTTCATAATGAGGTATATCTAGGTAACAGTTATGGTATAGATGTTTTGAATATCTCAACAAATCAATGGAGGACCTTTACTCCTATTGAAGGGCTGGCTGGGGGAAATGTTCAAGCAATAGAATCAGATGGCTTTAATATTTGGGCAGGCGGATCAGATGGTTTAAGTTTTTATGACAGAAATGAAGACTTTTGGGATAGCTATGGAGTGGAAAATGGTCTAAATAGTCCTTTGATAACCTCTATTTCAATTGATCATGATGCAGTATGGAGCGGTACAATGGGGGGGGGCTTGCTGCGCTTTGACAGAAGCTCTTTACGATTTGAACCTTTTACCACAGATGAAGGTTTGATTGACGATAACGTGCAATCGGTTTTTGATGATGGTCAGTTTTTATGGATCGGTACCTTTGGTGGATTCAGCAGTTTGAATAAAACTACCCTGGTATTTCAAAATTATGATAACCGTGCCGGCCTGACAGAGGTCTCTACAACTTCTGGAATGGTTTTTGGTAACTACCTTTTAATCGGATCTGATGGTGGGGGGATTTTTAAAGCAGATAAAGGGTTGCCACAGGTAGAATTTCTACGTGAAGAAAGTGAAGAGAAAAAAAAAGGAGAAATTTCTTTATATGCTACACTCCTCAGTGATAAAAATTTAAACCTGGTTGAACTATCTTATAAAATGATAGCGCTGGCTGATCAATTTGACTACAATGAAAATGCGGCTCAAAATGAAAAGTGGGTCAAAGCAGATGTCGCTTCAAAAAAAATATCTTACAAAACCAGAATTTCAACATTAAAAACTTCAACTTTAAAAGATGGAAAATATTTAATTATGCTTAAAGCAGTGGATTCAAGTGGAGCAGAAAATATTAATTATACACAAATTATAATTGATAATGTTCCGCCTAATGCCCAGCTTTTTTTCAGGGAAGCTGAATCGGGACAAAAAGTCGCAAAAGTCAGTGGATCTTATCAGGAACTGAATTTATTGTCCATTAATGTGATGATTGGAGACAGAAAAGTCATTCCTTCTGTTAATCGCCAGACAAGAAGATTCCGCTTTGACTATCCCCTGGATAATCCTGGAAAAATATCAGTAACCATTGAGGACACATCTGGAAATGAATTTAAATTATCCCAGGATTATCTGGTTGATAAAGATCCTCCCGAGCTGACTATTGACCCTGTTGATACAAACAAAATTGATGGCAATCTTGCATTGATAACAGGAAAGGTAAAAGATGTAAATATAGACCAGGTAATAATTTTACCTGATCAGGTTGAAGCTGAACTCTCACCAGTGGGAGATGATACATATACATTCAAAGCCAATGCCGCAATAAAAAAAGAAGGTGTTTATACCTACCAGGTCAGTGCTACCGATAAAAGCGGAAAAACAACCGTTAAATCTCTTGATGTAAATTTTTTTTCTAAAATAACAATTGTAGAAACAAAGCGTGATAAAATACCTGAATTCACATTAAAAGATAATTTTCCTTTGTCTGGAAATATTCTTGGTCCACCTTTAAAAGATTTTTATGCAATATCAAAAGAAAGTGGAATAAAATACCCCATTGAAATTAAAAAAGACAAAAGCTTTAATTCACAAATACCTCTCAAGGAGGGTGAAAATACTTTTGAGGTGGTTAAGGTTTATGATGATAACCGGGAAGAAAAAGATCTGTATACAATTAAATCATCCTCGGGAAATGTCAAAGCAAGCTTTAATTTAATTCACAATTCCTTTATCTCCCCAAATATTACTTTAACCGGAACATATGATCCCGGAGTCAGTCGGATCCTTGTTGATGGAAAAGAGATAACTCTGGACAAGGAAAATCATTCATTTACCCTGAATTACACTCTGAAAAAAGATAAAAACATTGTGTTATTGCAATGGTTTGATGAAACAGGTAAACTTTATAAAAATCCAGTTACTATATTTCAAGATAATGAAAAACCGGTTTTATTTATTCGTTCCTTGCCTGAAAAAACAGGACTTGAACAACTCCCTTTTACGGGCAAGATAACCGACAATGTATCATATGAATTAGCTCTATATCCGGGAAGCGAATTAACAAATCTTGATATGGAGAATGGGGAATTTTCAGGCTACATACATTTAAAAAAAGGTGAAAACTTTATTAAATTTACAGGAATAGATGATGCTGGAAATTTTTCAGTAAAAGAATATATTGTTGATTATAATAGTTCCTATCCGAAAATCGAAGTCAGCGACCGGGCCCTTAATGATGAGCTTGAGTTGTTAAGAATGGAAATCAGCCGCTTAAAACAGGAACTTGGCAATAAAAGTAAAAGAGGGAACGGTGGTGAGGGAACATCAGGCTCAATGGCTCTGGCTGCCCGCACACTTCCTGCTCATCCGGGTTTGTACCGGGTTCCGATGGCTGGAAAGGTGAAAAGTTACACTCTTACAGCTAAAATATATCTGGGCAGTGAAAACTTCGCCAATTTGCTGGCGGGCTTAAATGGAAAAGTCAAACCTGACCAGACCCATATACTTGTTCCCACTCCCGAGTATTTTGCAATGATGGTTCATTCAGCAGGTAGAAAGCAATATGAACAATTTATAAACGTGATATCAACTTCATTCAACAAATCCATACGGATGGATGATATAAATAAAACAGCAATTCGTTATTTATTACGGACAGAACAATTAAAAGAAATAAAAGAGTTCGAAGGTTTTACTGCACTTGTTTTACAAAATAATATCGCAGTTGTAGTTGCAGGTAATAGAAAAAAAATCAGTAAAAGTCTGAAAAACAATATTGATGTTAAGGAGGTATTAGTAGCAAATATTTCTGAAGATGGGTTTCGTTTTGAATTACTATAAATAAAATGACTAAACAAAAAAAATATTACTATACAGGTTTTTTAATTTTGCTCACCTCTCTTTTTATTTTAGAGCGCTATTATTTTACCCATTTTCAGGATAAATCTCTGTTTCTGGATGAAGTAGACTCCATTCATCGATCTCTTGGAAAATCCAAAGTAAAAATTTTTCAAATGATTGAAACAGGATATTTTAATAAATTTTTTGTGACGAACAGTATCTCAGTTGATGATATGGATGTGGCAAGAAAACTTGTAGGAAATATCGAAGAAGTATTGCTGTTTGATAATAATTATCATCTGGTTGGTGTTTCCGGAGGAGTTTTCAAATATGAAGACTTTTTTGAGGTTATGTCGAAAAGTAATGGTGTTATAGAAAAAGAGATATTATTCGACTACGGACTGTATTCCATCTTCAGAGTTGATTCAATTACAGAAAAAGCAGTAGCAGGGTTTGTTGCGATAAAATGGAATATTCAAAAGTGGAACAATGAAAGTTCCATTTTTTATCTAACACCAGGTAAAAACCGTTTTTACCTGGTTAATTCTGAAATTTTAACTGCCATAGACAAACAAAAAATATGGAATCACTTTATTGATCTGTCTTTTCATGAAAACAGTTATGATACAATATTTCTGAATGGAAAGTGGCGCATATATTGGAAATACATTCCTGATTCCAATTATTATATGGGATTGATTTTGCCGGATCATCCCATTTATAGTTTCTACTCTTTCTGGATAATTGCGCTGATTTTTTTAATGCTTCCCATTTCTTTAATTAAAGAGTACTTTATTTCTCAAAGAAAAATTCAAATACTTGAAAAAGTTGTAACAGAAAGTGAAACAACGATCAGAAATTTATACTCTGGACTTGAGAAAATAACATCGGTTGTAAATTATGAGGGCATTGACATAGAAAATGAAAAAGTAGTTTCAGGAACAGTTCTCCATGATGATGATCTGGAGCATGAGGAGACAGAGTCTTTGTATTCTGTAAAAAAAGATGATCTGAATTTTATTTTTCTTGATCCGCTTGATGATCGATGGATGGAGACCATAACAGAAAAAGAAGAAATTTTTGATTTAAGCAGAATGGATCAATTGAGAGAAAAAGCATTTTCTGCCGAGTTGCTTGACTTGATTGATCTCGTAAGTAAGGGTGAAAAAAAAGAACAGATCTCCACTGATTCTGATAAATTTGAAAGCAGGGATTTTTCTGAAACAGAATTTTATGACAAGAGCTATGCAAATTTACTGACTTCGCTTTACAGAAACGAGATAAATATTACAGATGTAATAAATGTTATGGATTATCTGACAAACCTTGTTCAGGCAGACGCACTCTTGTTGTTAAAATCAGATTATTTAACATCAGGGTATGTACCTGTTGTTACTAATCGAGGCAAAGAAGCATATCGAAATAATTTTTATATGGTTTATAATGATTCTATTCTTCCTTTTAACCAGGAGCGTGAGGTAGATCTCGTTATAACTGATAGTTTAAGGGGAGACTCTTTTTTTACAAAAAGGTTTCCCGCTGGATTGTCAGAAAATATTGAATTAATAAAAATTGTACCGATTCATCCTTATGATGTTGATGCCTACCTCGTTGCATTGTATTTGAAAAACTCATCTGAGCGTAAAAAAACTCTTGAAGCAAAACTTCAGGAGTATCAAAATATCAATATTAGCTATTACCTTGAATCATATGCTCCAGTTGTAAATAGTTACATAATCAGTGACAACTCCCATGCTGCAGTAGATTATTATAAAAAAATATATTATGAGTTTAAAAACGCCATTGTTCGGGGCAATGGCAGTATGTCTGTTTTACATTTAAAAACAAAAGAGAATTTTGATACTAAGTTTTATAACTTTGTACTTGAAAAATGTAAAGAGATACTTATTGATTTTGAAAGATGCCTGATATTAAAACCCAACCACTTTATGATTATTGCTTCCGGAGAGAGTGTAAAACAGATATCAACGACTATTTTTGCCCAAAATCCTGATTGCTCGATGATCAGCTATCATTATCCGGAAAACGGAAGGGCTTTATACACATATTTAAGTTAATTTTTAAAATAGAATAGAAATTTAGGTAATGTTAAAAGGCAAAAAAAGAGTTGTCATAATGCATAACAAGCGGAATCTTAACTACGATATTAGTGGAAACCCTGGCACAAGTAGATCAGAGTATAAAATAACATTGTTTTCGGAGAACCTGTTTAGAACTAAAATAATTTGGAGCTAAAAGATGAATCTAATACAGCAAATAGAAAAAAGAAAAACGGCACTATTAATAAGTATATTTCTTTTTTTTCCATGTAGCCTTTTGTTTAGCCAGGAATCAAATGTAAAAAGCGAAGCAGCCTCTAAAGCCTGGGAAGCCGAAAACACTGAAAATATTAATACCGATACACTGAACGAAGATGGCGTAGCTGCTGCACAGATCGGAGACTATAAAAAAGCTGTAAAACTATTTAAAAAAGCAGTAAGTGTTCAGGACAATAATGTTGCCCGAAGTTACAACAACCTTGCATATGCCTATTTATTACTTGAAGATTATGATAATGCGATAGAGTCTTATCGAAAAGCTCTGGAAAGAAATCCAAATTTAATACCTGCTCTGGCAAATGTTGGAAAATTATATTATTTAAAGGAACAATTTAAAGAATCCATAGAGGCTGGTGAAAAAGTTTTAATGTTAAATCCACAGAGCGAGGAGGTACGATCGTGGTTACCTGATGCATACCGCAAGGCTGCGGAAAAAAGAATGTATGACTTAGAGAACAAAATTGCACAAAGTGTTAAAGAAGAAAAATCTGATTCAGAAAATACTCCTCTGGTTTATTCCAAAAAGCCAGACTCAAAAATTGAAATGGCTACTGCGGGATATTATATATTTGATAAATCTAAAAAAAATCTTACTCTCAATTCAGCCAATGGCATGATACCTTTACCTGTAAAAGTTCTGGCAGATATCTGGCCATCTTCTGATATTGAATTAGTTACAATAATTGAAAATCCATTAACCGGTCTTTTGTTTCCAAATTTTCTGATATCAGAAGAGAGTATGAAATTTATTTATCACAAACCTGAAATTTTTTATGGCATTGGTGTATATTTTTCCCAGGCTGATTTTGCATATGATAACATTTCCGGATCAGGAAAATTCATTCATAATTTTCGTTATCCAAGGAGATCAGATACGAAAATTGGTTTTACGATAGGGTCAAGAGCTGAATATAGTTCATTTGTATTTTCAATGTTTCCCCGTTATCTTTTTAAAGACAATGAAAAAGGTCCGCAAAGCATAGAGTTTGACAAAGCTATTGTAAAAGTGGAGTATAAATTGACATTACCTGAAAAAAAAGAGAGAGGGTTTTTTCCATGGCATACTGAACTTGCATTTTTTATGGATATAAATGAAACTTATATAACCGAATACCTGACAGAACCATCGCAGATTTTATACGGACATTACCTTGGAGTCTATGATTTTGGATTTGATGCAACTTTCGGAAAAATTCAGAAACGATTTAATAAAACTCCGACTTTGCTTGGAATTTCATTTACCGAGCGCTTGTACTATCAGAAAATTGATGCAACAAACAATTTTACCTTTGGCAACGGCCAGGGATTTTTCGGATTTGATTCAAATGGCGCTGTTTCAGGAAATACATTTCCAACATTTAAAATGAACTCTCATGTTTTTACTCTTTTTTTCAAACAAATGTTTATGAACAGCATTGTATTTAAAGAAGAAATTGGAATGGAATATATCGTCTCTTCGAAATACCCCAATGGAGTATTTGCAGAGTTTTCATTTGCTGCAACTTTTTAATCAGCTGGTTTATTTGATGGTCGGATTTTTCCTGGATAGCAGAGATAAAAACTCGCCCCTTCAGGATCAACAAAACATGATAAATGAATTGCCCACGGCTCAATTTTAATAATATCTCCAGCTTCAATGTCGATTATCTTTTCTTCGATTATCAGCCTCATTTTTCCACGAGTCATAATAATCATTTCTTTATACCCATGAGCATGATAAGGAATAAGCTCACCATTTTTATGATTTAATTCATATATTTTGTAATTTTGCAATAATAACTCTTTAATGAATTTAATTAAACTTGTTTCAGAGCGAAAAATTTCCTCGCTCTTTTCTATTGCAAAATACGGTTCCATTTATTTTTCAAAAAATTCTTTTTTATGTCTGGTCAATACCTTTTCTGCTTCATGATAATTACCGCGATTTATATGATGCATACTGATCTGAATAGGCAAGGCTGTACTTTTCTTTCCAGAGTTACTTTCAAGCTCTTTCTGGTATTGACCTTCAAGAGTGGAAATGTCTGAAAGGGATGAGATCACTTCTTCGAAACTTTTTTTTTCTAATAAGGATTTGTTTTTTTTTCGTAATAGAGAATGAACAATATCATACTCTTTCTGGGCATTCGTCAAATCATTCAGTTTTAAATAGATAATGGATAATGTTTCATGAACCTTATAGTTTTCATTGTTATAAGCGGCGAGGATTAAAAATTCTTTAAGAGCATTTTTATAATCGCCTTTATTGAACAACTCTGCTGCGGCATAAGTTTTTTGTTCATACTCTTCATAATTTTTAATCTTACTCATAGTCTTAATATTAATTTCAATATGCATTTTTTAAATTGTAGGGTCAATATTTTTTAAAAAATAAAAGTTCATTTTTTGTTTAATCCTTTTTCTTTTTTTAACTATTCATATCGTTTCGTTAATAAAATCTTTTTTATGTACGAATTAAATATAATTAAATTCAGCTGATGAATCCGCATTTTTCTGATTATAGAAACGGAAATTCATATGTTTACTTCCATATAAATCCATGTGACCTGCCTTTGAGAACTGTTTCATTAAAATCATTAATGCAGACAAATGAGAACCACACCTTGGATCTTTTTTGTTGTTCAATGACTTTATCAATACGCCCTGTGCATGTTATATAATCATTTTCATAGACACCTTTTTTAAACTCAAATATCATTTCAGTTGCAATGAAATTGAGATCGCCTCCGAGTTTGGTTGGGAGTGTTGCGACCAGCAGGCCATGTGCCAGCAACCTGTCACCTTTTACATGGTGAACGCCATAGTCGTTACTGATTTTTGCAAATTCAATAATATCTTCACGTAAAATATGTCTTGAATAATTTATTGTATCACCTGCTTCTGGTTTTTTATTCATAACAGTATTATATTGTGGATATTAATATCAAATGTAACAATTTTAAAAGCTTTATTTTCTCTGGATTAAAGCAGTAAAAAAATATCCAGCCTAAGTGTTCAAATGCAAGTTATCAAATTATAAACCTGGCATTATTTTATTATGAGAAATGCTTCGAGAAAATACCAGATAAAAGGTGTTTAAAAAGGAACTTATACTTGCATACTATCTTTGCCTGGTTTATGTCTTGTTTATACACTGGTCATATAATTGTAAATCAGTGTTTCCTCAAGAGGAAATCAGGGAATAGGAAAGTCTTTCTTCATCAATATGTTTTTCAGGTTTAGATAAGGGCAGATCCAGAATAATTTCAGTTCCATGGTCATCGAGACTTACCTTTTGTTCTCTGGAAGATATACTGATGTTTCCGCCATAATGAGATATAAATTTTTTAACAAGAGGCATACCAAAACCAGTACCCTGTTCGCCCTTTGTACCTTTTCTTGTTGTTGGTTTGCTTGTGGAAAAAATATTTTTTATAAGGGACTCGGGCATACCAATTCCATAATCGCGTATGGATAGCGTAATAAAATTTTTATGTTTATGGGCAGAAGTAGAAATATAAATTTCTGAATTCTGAAATGAGAATTTGATTGCATTTGTCAAAATATTATTTATTACAGAATTTACAAAGGAGGTTCTTTCCACATAAATTGTAATATTTTTATCAATTTGAAGATTTAACTGTAAATTTTTTTCTGATAGTTTGGATTGAATGATACTGATTGAATCATGTAATAACAAGTCCAATGAATGAGGTTTGAGTTCCAGTTCTACTTTATTTTCATCAAGAGCAACAATTGTTCTTACGAGGTTTATCATTTCCATGCTGTTATTCATTGCTGCTTCGATGTGGCCCTTCATCTCTTCCCAGAATTCAGGTGTATCTTTACTCATTTCAAGAATGCTTACTACGAATCCTATCGGATTTAAAAGGTCATGGCAAAGAATATGAATCAGTTCTTTTTGTTCCTGGCTGATTTTACTTATAATATCCTTATTTTGTTTCAGCTGCAAATGTGTTTTAATTCGAAGTTTTAATATGTCGGGGTTTATGGGTTTTGTTATGTAATCAACAGCACCGAGTTGTAACCCTTTGGTTTCATCTTCTGTATCAGCCTTGGCTGTCAGAAATATAACAGGAATCTCCCGGGTGATTTCATCTTTTTGTAATTGTCTGCAAACTTCATACCCATCTATACCGGGCATCATTATATCAAGCAGAATCAGATCAGGAACAGGTTCATATTGGGCTATTTCAATGGCTTTTTCACCGGTAGTCGCAATTTTCAGGCGATAATCGTTTTTTAATATTGCAACCAGTAGATCAATATTTCCTTTTGTATCATCTACAATAAGCAGGGTTTTATTATAAAGACTCTCCATTCCTTCTCCTTGAATCAGGGGTAAACAAATCCTTGAATTTGTTAAAAATATTTTATGAATTTTGAATAAAATACATTCATCAGCTATGGTTTATGACGGTACTATAGGATATTCCACAACAACCCCATGAATTTGATTGTATTAAAATCTCCACATGACAATTCAGGATTATGGTTGACATGACAAATGTGTAATATAAATTTAATCATGAAAATTGCAAAAAAGATAGTTCTTTCGGTTGTTGTTTTATTTTTAGCGATTGTTATTGGGTTGGGTATAGCAATAAAAATAATTGTTACAAAAGACTTTGTTGCTACTCAAATAGAAAATCAGATCAATGGACGTGTAGAAATTGCTGATATTTCGGTACCTCTTTGGGCTGTATTATCAGGGGTAACCATTGATGGATTCAAGATAGGTTATAAAGATGCTGAAATGAAGAAGTCGATGGCAGAGCGCACATTAATGAAAAATGAAGTGATTGGCTTTAAACAGTTTAATTTCAAAATTGCCGCAGGAAAACTTATAACCAGTTTTGGTAAGAAAATAGAGTTAAATTCTTTATTGATAGTGGAACCTGTTGCCCACATTGTATTATATGAAAAAGGCGGAAATAACCTGACTGCCTTGTTATTGAAAGAGAAGCCAACTTCTCCGGAAGAAAATTCTCAACAAGCAGAGAAAGACCAGAATGAAAAAAAAGAGCAAAGTAATAACGAAAAACCATTTTCGGTTAAATCTTTTTCAACGGTCATTCGTATGGGTGAAATCGGTATCAAAAATGGATCTTTTACAGTAAATATTCAAAAATTTCAGAATACCCTTTCTTTGGCAAATATGAACCTTTTGTTAAAAGATATTGTTATTGATACCCAGAATCTTGATAAGCCTGAATTGAATCGTGTAAATTTGATCGTGGGTATGCTCGTTAAAATGGATGAAAATAAAAAAGCAAAAGGTGTTCAATCGTTTGCTATAGATTTTGCAGCAGAGGGAAAGATTACCCCATTTGATGCAAAAACTGGTTATATAACGGAATATATGGAATTAAATGCCAGCCTTCATAAAGGTACATACTTTACAGGATTAGCTATCCTGGAGAAATTCAAGAAAGAGACGGATGGTTTGAAGAAAGTCAATATTAAAATGGATTTTCTTAAAGAACGTATGGAATTAGGTCAGGACGCAAAGTCAGCGATTATTTATAATAATGGTGTCATTACCTTTCGGGATGAGCCGGTTTTGGTAACGGAAGATATGGATGTAAAAGTGATAAAAGAGTCATGGTTAAACATTAAAACCATGAAGCATGAGATGTCTTTTGATTTTAATTTAAACAAGAAACATACACCGGTAGTTGAATCTCAGGTTGATAAAGGAGTTGAACCAGTTCTTTCTGCTTCTTTAAAAGTATTGCCATCTGCAGTAAAAACGTTAGTCGGGGATAAGTTAAAAACAGAGACTGTCAGGAATTCTATCTTGAAACCAGCAAGGAATGAAGAGAGTGGTCAAATTATGCTATCACTTCTCTCGAAAGAGGATTTTGCTTCACCCGTTGTAAAAATGACGAAGCCCCAGTTTATGAGCTTTAAAGATGCGGTGCAGATTGGAATTAATGAAATAAAGGCTACAGCATCAGGTGCCATAAATGAGCAATTAGATAAAGCAAAAGATTTGGCTACGGCAGAGGCGCAAAAGGCCAAGGCAGAAGCTGAAGCCAAAGCAAAAGCTGAAGCAGATAAAGCCAAGGCAGAGGCAGAAGCCAAAGCAAAAGCAGAGGCTGACAAGAAAGCTGAAGCAGCCAAAAAAGATGTTACCAAAAAGGGTGGCGATCAACTTAAAAAGTTGAAATTCTAATTATTCCTGGATGTTAACTAAAAGAATTATTCCATGTCTTGATGTTAAAAACGGAAGAGTTGTAAAAGGGATTGAGTTTCTTAACCTTGTTGATGCAGGAGATCCTGTAGAGAACAGCATTGTTTATGAGCAAGAGGGTGCCGATGAGCTGGTTTTTTTAGATATTACGGCATCCTCTGACCGTAGAAATATTATACTAAACCTTGTAAAAGAGGTATCAGAGAAGTTATTTATACCCTTTCTTGTAGGAGGGGGTATACGTAACGTTGATGATATTCAAAAAATTTTGAGTGAAGGGGCCGACAAGGTAGCGCTGAATACTGCGGCTTTTGAAAATCCTGCTGTATTAACAGAAGCGGCCTTGCGTTTTGGAAGTCAGTGTGTTGTATGTGCAATTGACGCCCGTTTTAATGGAGATTTTTACGAAGTTTTCTTGCACGGTGGAAGGACAGCAACCGGCGTTGATGCAATAAAGTGGGCTAAAGATGCTGAACAAAGGGGTGCGGGTGAGATTTTGCTTACCAGTATGAACAGGGATGGTACAAAAAAAGGGTTTGATCTTGAATTGACCGGGGCAGTGGCTTCCAGTCTAAGAATACCTGTTATAGCATCTGGTGGAGCGGGAAATATGGAGCATATGTATGAAGCGTTTGCTTCTGGGGCCAGTGCAGCTTTAGCGGCATCGATTTTTCATTTCAAGGAAATCAATATCGGGGAACTAAAAAAATATCTTTCAGAGAAAGGATTACCTGTAAGGTTACTGGCGGAAAACTCCGGTAATATTCATTGATAATAATCTTCCATAAGATGGGCCTTAAAAAGTTCTCTTGTACGTTTTTTTTCAATCTATGGAAATATTTTTTTAAAAGGAAAAAATTCTTGTTATGGTATAGCTTCATATTCTTTAGGAGTATGATATACAAGTTTTTGCTAATATTTTTGATTTCTATAGGGGGGTTTCAATGTTCCTCAGTTCCCCATTATGGAACGAACAAGACAACTCCTGAGGAAGAAAAGGTCCATGTAATTCTCGATGAAAAATTTATATTAAGCTCTATGAAGGGAAAAGAGACAAAAATTATCAATAATATTCATACAAATTATCATTTTTTTACTTCAACAGGAACTTCTTTTACAATTAAAGCCCATTATAATGATAAACGTAATCTCTTTTATTCAGATGATCAACCGGTAAAAACTGATGTTCCCGGAATGTCTTTGCTCCTTTTATGTGCAAATATTGAAGAGCCGCTTGTTGACAAAAATAAATCAGATCAATATTTTGTAAAAGTACAAATATGGCAAAAAACAATAACAGATTCTACAATAAAAAACTTAATAGTAAACGGAAATAAAATAAATCGTATTGAGTATCATAAGGTGTGCGACATCAAATAGTAACTGTTTAAAAAACTATAATGAATAAACGAATTGAATTAGGCAACTGGAGAAAAGTAGCAAATTCTGTTTTGTTCAATATTGGAGGAGTTGCTGTTTTATCCAGACAATCATTATTTTATCCTGTTGCTATAGTAATCGGTCTGGGCTTTGCCCGTTTGATTGATACCGTAATACTGTATTCGATGAATGATAATCTGCAGGTGGAGAGAGATGGTCGAATTGGATCGATGAAAAGAGGTGGAGAGTATAGAAGAGCAAGTAATAATGTTCCTGACGATACGAATGCCTTGTTGGGTGGTCACCTTTTTCAATTGGCTCCTGTAGCAAGTTCAACACCAGAAGTAGCATCACTTCCGCCCGTTGATTTCAGTCTAATTGGAACCCTTGAGGGCGATCCTTCTTTTGCCCGGGCAGTTTTGCGTTTGAGTGGTTCAAGCGAGCAACCGATGGAGTATGCAATTGGTTCTATGGTTGGTTCATCTAAAATAGTTGGTATAGGGCGTGAAAAGATCTGGATATTGATTAACGGAAAAAAAGTCAAGGTTGAAGTGGGTGAGAATTTAAATCAGGTGAATCAACCTGCAGCGCAGCCGTCATCACCTACTGCAGGAGCAATAACCAAGGTTTTAACAAGGCAGGAAGTCAATGAAAAGATTCTTGGTAATCCAAATGCAATTTATCAAGGGGCTTCATTTGGTCCAAATCTTGTAGATGGTAAAATTGAAGGCTATAAAATCCACAAAGTTAATCCGGGGCATATTTTTTATGAGTTAGGGGCCAGATCAGGGGATATAGTGAAATCTGTAAATGGTTATCAATTGTCAGATACAGAACGAATGTTTGAGTTGTGGAAGTCTATAAAAACAATGCCCAGTGCAGATGTGGTTATTCTACGCAATGGACAAATCATAAATTATAATTTTCAAATCAGGAATTAAATGTAAATGAAAAAATTAATCATCATAACAATATTAATATTCTCGAAGGTTGTTTTTTCTGAAGAGAAGAAAAATAATTTTGACATAAAAAAAATTCAGGCAGAATTTAATGCAAAAATCCGCAAGTACACACTGGATAATGGTATAAGGGTAATTTTATTAAGAAATAAAACCAGTCCTACGATAGCCTGTTACCTAAAAATCGGAGTCGGCTCAGCAGATGAGCCTTTTAATCAGGCAGGAACTGCACACTTTCTTGAGCACTTGCTGTTCAAGGGTACAGATACTGTGGGTACAAATAATTTTGATAAAGAAAAAATTTATTTAAAAGAAATTGAAATTTATGGAAACCGTGTAGATCGAATTAAAAGAGAGTTAAATGATCCGTTGATTTCGCAAGAAACACGTAGTTCTCTTGAAAAGGAACTTTCTGTTTCAGAAAAGAGGTTGCAGATATTTCAAAAATACACTGAAGAGTTTGTTGTCAGTGAGGAAGATTCTCACATTTACTCTCTTGCGGGTCAAACAGGGTATAATGCATATACTAATACCGATGTAACAAATTATCAGATAAAGCTACCATCAAACAGGCTTGAATTATGGGCTTATATGGAATCAAGCAGATTTTTAAATCCAGTTTTTAGAGAATTTTATTCTGAACGTAAGGTAATAAAAGAAGAGCGGAATATGCGTTATGATAGTAGACCATCTTCATTATTATATGAGCTGTTTAACAAGACTGCATATGGAATGAGTCCATATGGAAAGCCTGTAATAGGTTATGCTGAAAATATTTTACAACTTACGTTTGCAGATACCCTGAATTTTTTTAAGGAAAATTATATTCCATCGAAAATGGTTATTGCAATTGCCGGGGACATTGAGTTCGATGAGGCTATTTTAATAATAAAAAAGCACTTTGAAAAAATTCCTGACAAGTCTCCTCCAGGATTTCCCTCTATACCGTATCAAAATTCTCAAGGGAAAAAAACGGCAATACTTGAAGCTGAATCAACCCCTTATCTTTTAACAGGATGGGCTAAAGGCAGGGAAATTGATCCGGAAAATGCCGTTTTTGATGTGCTTCAGAATGCATTGACTTCAGGTCAAAATTCCAGATTGGTGCAACGCCTGATTATTCGTGAAAAAATTGCCTCGGGTGTAGAGGCATATAACGGGCTTCCTGGTGGCAAGTTGACGAATCATTTTGTAATTTCTGTCAATCCATATAGCGAAAAGGATTATGAGCGTGTTCAGAATATCATTAACGAGGAGATTGCTAAAATTGGTGAAAATGGATTAGATGAAAGTGAATTTATTAAAATAAAAAACAGTTACTTTAAATCAATCATCAATTCTCTGGATTCCAATGCAGGTATGGCAGAGCTTTTGTCTTATTATGAACTTATCTATTTCGATTATAATGAATTATTTCAATATCTTGCAAAAATTGAGAAAGTAAATAATGAGCAAATTAAGGAGGTTATTAAATCTACTTTTGTTGATAAAAAAAATACAACCGTATGGATCAATACTCCCTTAAAGTAATTAAATAATAATGAATTATAGGCAATCTTTATGAATATTAAAGATATATGCCGAATAGATATTTTGAATAGCGGTACTTCCAGTGAAATTATCGGGTTTGAGTATTTCTATATGTTTTTCATATTCCAGAAGATATTTTTTAGCAAGTGGCTTATATGACCAGTGCCATTTCTCTTCAAGGTAGCCATTCGTATATTTCTGGTTTCTTCTGGCGGGGGATTCTTTGTAGGGCTGGCAGAAGCCATATGTCGCTGCATTTTCTTTTAACCAGTTATAAACTTTTAAACCCTCTCCCTCACCATATGTTTTATTATCTAGCATGGAGGATAAGCCATGCCTGCTGAAGGAGATATCAATATCTGTTCCCCAATGATGACGGCTTGTCCCTGGCATAGATGAGTAATTTAAAATAATCTTTGAGCGCTCTAATTCATCAGGAACATTTTTTTTTAAATTTGTTTTATTGACAAATGTGTTGCCATTAAATTTATTTTCCCATATGGTTTTTTGTTGATTAAATGTTCTGATACCAGAGAGAATATATAAATCAATTTCATCTTTTTTTGCCGCTTCAGCCATGGCGGAAAAGTGAAGGTATGCTTCCTTATTCAAATATATATTCTCTTTTATTGCATATCTGGTTTCTATTCTTATTGCATCAGCACTTTTTTCAGGTTGATATTTTCCTGTTAATAACAATATTATACTTTTATTATTTTGTGGAAATACCAATTTTATAGAAAATAAAAATAAAACAGGTAGTACTATTCGATAAAATTTCTTAACCGATTGTTGATAATGCTTCTTCTTCGTTTTCAAAAATTTCAAAAAGAGATGTTAATTCTATTACATCAAATATTCTTTTTACAGCAGGTTTCAGGTTTGATATTTTTAACGATCCACCTTTGTCTGATAATTTTCTAAGTAATGCGATTGCAACACGGAACCCTGAAGAGGACATATATTCAACATTTTTCATATTGAGCACGAGGTGATCAATACTATTTTTCTCTACAGCCTGAATTAGTTGTTCTTCAAGTTCTGCAGAAATTGCTACGTCAAGCCTTCCAGAGGGATAGGCTACTGCACTATTGTTTTTTAAGACTTTAATTTCAATGTTGTTCATTTATTTTACCTGTTCACAATATTCTATTTTCAAAAGGAATAGTATATAAAACGATAACGTTTGTCAACCAATTTAAAAATTTTATAGGAATAATAAGATTAATTTAATTATAAACTTTTCCTTTATATATTATCATCTTGACTATATAAAAAAAAATGGAAGATTGCCTGTGATGATAGGTAGAAATCTCATCGTTTCATTTACATTGTTAATATTCCTTTCAGGTTGCAATAAAAAACTGATGGAAATTGAACCCGATAATAATATTCGTAAAAATGCTCAACAAATTAAATCAGGGCAGATATTCACAGGGTCATTTTTTTCAACTAATGGTCTCGACACTGATTATATCTATGTCATGACTGATAAAGAGGTTATGATAAAAGGAAAATTGTCCGGAGTCAAGGGAGTTGATAGTGAGATATTGTTTTTTAAAAAAGGTGAAATAAGGTCTTTCAAAACAATTAATGACTCACAGGATTCTCTCGAGGAAAAATTTGGACCTTTATTAATATCTCCACCAGGAGTGGTTATTGCTTTAAAAACTTTGCAGCCGCTGAATGATTCAAGTTATGAAAAGCTAATGTACCAATTTGTAGTTGAGCTGTTGTCGCCACCTGTTCCCGTTGAGCGAGAACCAAACGATACCCTGGATAATGCTGAATTAATGAAAGATAATTTTATAAATGGATTTTATAATAATATATATACTTCTTATAATGATACAGAGACTGATTACTTCTCTTATTTGATTCAAGATTCTCAAAAATTCAGGGTGAGCGCCATGGTTACCGGGGTTCAAAACATTGACTCAGTATTACGGGTATTTTCTGAAACAGGGGAGCAGATTTTTGTTTTAGATAATGGTATTGCCGGGGAACCGGAAAAGATGTCTCCAATTGGAATTAACGGACCGGCGAAAATAATTTTTAGTATTAGCGCAAAAGATAACGGTTATTCGGAAATAGATTATTATCAGCTTTCGGTAAATGCAGAATTGTATGATGACAAATTTGAATTAGAACCAAATGACTCGATGATTAACGGTACCCAGATCAGGGTAAATAAAGTTTTTGGGGATCTATCTTCAGGATCAGATATTGATTATTTCTGGATTTACAATGATAGCCCTGAACCAAGACTTTTGTCGGCAGAGTTGGCATCAAACTCTTCTGCAGATCTTGTTTTTGAAGTATTTTTTGGTAAAAAAGGAGTGCCTCTTTTATTTAACGATGCCCCAGATGATGCGGTGGAAGGGTTTGTATCAAGGTATGTAAAACCTCAGGAGACAGTATATTTTAAAGTAAGTCAAAGTGATAAGGGCAATAAAAGACCTATTGAATACACATTGAATAGCTGGTTTTCTGATTATGAACCTAACATTGAAAAAGAGAATAACGATACGACAGAAAGTGCTAATATCATTTCAGTTACGGAGCCAATAAAAGGTTTTATAAGCCCTAATAAAGACCAGGATTATTTTAAAATTGATTTAACAAAACCAGAAAGATATAAGTTATCAATAGACAGTATTGATGGATGTGTTACCTCTCTTTCTGTAATGGATAAAAAGGGAATTCGAACTGATACAGTGAGCAGCGATCATGCAGGGTCTCCTGTTTCTATTGTGTCTATCATAGAACCTGGAGGATATATTGTGGTTAACTGTACCATTCAGGAAAAAACACTATACAAAACACCCTATAGCCTTTCGTTTCAAAAATTGGATCCTTCATGGGAAAGTAAACAATGAAAGTTAAATTTTATTTTATTATAGCACTGTTACTTGCTGGTGCGAAATGTTCCCATTTTTTTTCAACAACACCCAGAGATAATTTATATATAAATTCCATAGATCGCGGTGAGGTAAATCCAGATCAGGACACTCTGGTTTATTATAAGATATTTATTAACAAGGAATTATCTGCTAAAACAGAAGCTGCTTTATTTTTTCAGTCCAAAAAAAATTCGTTTAGATTACCTGAAGGTAAATACCTTTTTTTTGTTGAGCGTTGGGAACTTGAAAAGAGAACCGGGGATGATGGTGAAACTGTTCAGGAGTATCGGCGTTCTAATAATGTATGGCAAATGGGATCACCTATATACGTTGAAATATTTAAAGATAAATCTTTTGTGGATATCAATTTTGGTTATGATCATTCAGCTAGATTATTTTATCTGGAAAAAAATTACAGGGAAAAATAATTATTTATCTGGGCCAGAGAAGTTTTTCTTCTCTTATTCTTTTTTCGTTTAACCTTTCAAATTGTCTTGAATTTATAATATTTTGAATTGAGTTTTGTATTTGCAATTTGTATAAAGGATCATTGTTCATATATTGATTAATTAATGGTTTTATTTTTTCTACCGTTTCTCTATTTAAAAAATTTTCTTTGCCATCCTTTGAAGAATCGGGAATTCTGGACCAGATGGAAACAGCTTCAGAAAGAAGGGATTCATTTTGCAGGTTTATTCCCTGCTCCCACTTGAGACGTCCTTTTTCAAATAATGCATCATTTGAGCGGTAATTCTTCGGAGAGTTAACCAAAATAAAGTCAATAATCTCTTCTCTTTTTTTTGTATATAAATCAGCAAGTTCGGAATAGTTTTTAATTCCTTTTTTATCTAATGCAGGCTTATATTTTTGAACAACCCGTCTTAATGTTTCTACTCTGAGTTGCTCTTTTTTTTCTTTTGATATTTGTGGTAATATTTTTTCTACTTCAAAATAAAAACTCCATGCCCTTTGCTGAATTTCATAAATATCCAGAAGGGCAAATAAAATTTCTGTCATTGTTTTTGAGCCTTTTAGCTCAGAAACCTGATTTAAAGCATTTTTTAAAAAATCTTCTTTATTCAGGTTTTCTTCGAAATAATCAAGGTAAAAATAAGTTGGATCAGAGCTGAAGGTGTAGGCAAGTCTCTGGAGATTTTCATAGTATAATTCACGCGTGGCAACAGGAAGATCACCTTTGTCAGGATCATATTTAAAATATTTTTTTACAAAATTATAAAGTTGTTCTTCTTTGGGTATCCGTAATGTTGAATCAAAATATTTTTTTCTTTCTTCTTTGCTGAATTTTAAAACTGGTTTTTTACCGCCTGCATTTTCCGAAATAATTTTAGTTTCAATTCTTTTATCTGAAATATCCCCTTCTTTCCATTTTCTGAATTTATTAATTACCTTGTTTCTCTCGTTATAGTAGTCAAGGTCTTTCGGAGCCTCTTTAATTATTTGCTTAAAGTCATTGTTTATTGTGGATAATGTCGGAAATACTTCTTTGACCGTAATATCCTCATAATGGCGTCCTCTGTAGATATAAGATTCACTGACATCTTTGTTGCCAATAAGATCTTCAAATTTTTGTTTAAACCCTTTTAGCCCCTCGGCTTTTTTCAGTTGATTTACAAGATCTCCCCATTTTTCTTTATCAAAATCAAATGATTTTGCCCCTAATTGTTGTTTACCCGATTTTTCACCTTTGGATTTAGAGTCTTTTTTTTCTGCAGAAGATTTTAAAAGTTCAATGTTTTCAAGCGTAATTTGTTGCTCTTCAGTCCCCTTAGGTGATCCTTGTCTTATTTTGTTTTCAAAAAGGTCAAAACTCGAAAGATATAATGATAAATAAACAAATAAAAAAAGGTGCATCCAGAATGAAATTACAAATGCTATACCTAATCTAAACTTTTCAGGATACATTATGGTCTATCTATGAGCAATTTCTCTGTTATCAAGCAAAAAATCAATAAATTCCCTAACTGCTCCCTTACCGCCATTATTCCGGCAAACATAGTCAATATTTTCTTTTATAATACTGTCAGAAGCATCGGCAGGTATGGCAGAAATTGCAGCCTCTTTCAGGACTTCCATATCATTAAGATCATCGCCAATATAAGCCAGATTTGACCACTCCAGTTTATTATCAATTAACCATTGATCTAAAAATTTTTTTTTATCAGGAATGTTTAAAAAACAATTTTTTACTTTCAGCTCTTCCATTCTAATTTCAGTAGCCCTGGCACCCCGTGCGCTGATTACTCCAAAAATATTGCCTGCCTTCATCCACTCTTTGATTCCATGTCCGTCTTTTACATGGAAAACTTTTATAGTTTCTCCTATACTGGAGTAGAAAAGTGATCCATCTGTTAATGTACCATCAATATCTGAAAATAGTACTTTTATATCATAATTTGTTTTTGTATTCATTTTGCCTTCAACCTGCTGATTTCGCGTCGTGCATCTTCCGGGGAAACCCCATCAGCCTCTGCCAGTTGATAAATTTCGATAGCAGTTTTTATTTTATGCACTTTTTCCATTTCGATGGCTAATGTAAAGTATATCTTTTTCATATCAAGACTTTTCCTGACTCCCTGGACAGAGGCAAGTTGGGTATTGTTTTCTTCCAAATCAGATAATGCCTGGTAATAAATTTGTCGACTTTCTTCGGATCGGGTTGCAACCATCTCTTTTTTCAGTTGTACAAGATTGTTTTTATCTGAATTTATTTTCTGCATAAATTGAGATTCAATTTGTTTAAGATCATTAAATATTTTTACCGTGTCATTCAAAGAAAGGATAAGTTTGTCGCTTGAATTTAATTTTTCATAAATAATGCAATATTGCGAAAAACGGATAATTTGTTCTTTGATAAACAATGATTGGGTTAAAGGGTTTTTTTCTGTGGAAACGATCCGGGTTTTTTCCATATTATCCAGAAGCTCCAGTGCTCTTTTATAGTTCCCTGTATGATGTATATAATTATCAATTATATTTTTTTTTAAAAGATCTTTGTTTCTGGTACTTATAGCCAGAGCCTTTTCGTAAAACCAGACACTATCAACATATCGTGCCTTCTTATGATATAGGCCTCCCAGAAAGTTAAATGCGGCTTCTACTTTTTCAAGCGCTTCATTATTTTCAGGCTTGGTAGCTATGGGAGTTTCAAGAAATGATTCAAATGCGTATATCGCTTCATTGTCATTTCCATTTTGTTGATAAAGTTCGCCGAGTTTAAAAGCTGCATTGCTATTGTTTTTGTTCAGGCGAAGGGCAGCTTCTAAAAAGTTTTGATATCCCCCATGTTTATTAAGTGTATACCACTCCTGAGTTTTGGTAAAATCATAGCTTTTTTCATAAAACTCTTTTTGATCGGCGACTTTTCTGCTCTCCATGATTTCGTTTTCTATTTGAAACATTAACTCTGCCATTTCCATCATCACATCAGAAGATTCGTTATTGTAATTTGATTCAAGGGTGTCTATTTTAGAGGTCTGTGAATTGATTTGAGAATCTATAGCATCAATAATTTTTTTTTGATTTGCCAAAGTGATTTTTCTATTTTCTGCCAGGGCAGTAAGCTCTTTATCAGTGGCACCTCCTTGTGCCTTTGTTTCTTCGAGGGTATATAACTCAATTTTTAATTTATCATATGTTTCCTCTTCTTTTTTTTTCTTTTCTTTAAGATCGATCATATTTTGAGCAACTGAAGATTGCTCTTTATCATCCGATAGAGAAATTCTCTCTGGATTTACGAGATATTCTTTGCTCATTTTCAGTCTTCGGTACTTTAGAGAGTGGTTGAAATGGTTCGCAGCTTGAAACAGGTCTCCATGATTTTTATAAGCCTTTGCAAGAAGATAATGTGCTTTGAATAAATTAGGCGCATCTTCAACAAATGTAATTTCCTGGGGTTTTCTTAAAAACTCTTTGAGTAGCAATCTTTGTTCATTAGAAGACCAGTCTCTTTGGTAGCGCAGATAAGGAGAATTATCCAGTTGCTCACTTTTATTCAATGGAGGCTGGTTTTGATCTTTATAAAATGTTTTTAGCAATGCATCAAGTCGAACGATTGCCAGACCGGGGTTGTCTTTAACAAGCGGCTCTGCCTGGTTTATGGTATTCCAGTCGACTTTTTCATAATTGATCAAGGAATTGGTGGTGTTTTGGTCCTGTGCAAAAAGAAGAGAAGAATACAGATATAAAAGTATAATTGTAGAAATAAATTTCTTCATTATATTATAATATCGGATCTCCTTTTTTATATTATACTATTTTAAACCAATTTTAGTTATGAGCCTGTATAAATAATTAACAAAAGATCCGGTAGCTTTATTTAAAGAAGCGTGATAAACCTTTATTGTATTCAAAAAATATTTTTTTAATCTCTATATTATGTTCATCAATGACCATTATACCCGTTTCGTTAAATGTTCCCAGTTCAATAACAGGAATTGCTGAAACATTCATATTGTTTATAAACTTTTCTTTTTTTTCAGCACTTACCGAAATGAGATAAGTATGAGCGGTTTCACCCCAAAAAAAGGTATCTATATTTAACTTGCTATCTGAAATTTTAGTCATTATAGAATTATCAAATTTAAAACCAATATTTTTTGTTCGATCGTTTATAGTCGCAAATATCAACTTGAACAGGGCAACCATTAAACCACCGAAAGAGAGGTCGATTGCAGACTCCACCAGTTTCAAGTCTATACTTTTTAAAATTGCGTCACCACAAATTTTCTCATTTTCAAGGCTCAGTTGCGGCAAAATATTTGAATTTTTTTGCGCAATAATTTGAGCATATAAAGAAGGTTCAATTGCAGGTTGAAAAAAGCCGGTTAAAAAAAGATATGAATTATTTTTAACCTGACAAGAGATTGCGTTGTTTATATTATCTATTAATCCGACCATTCCAATTGTGGGAGTAGGAAGTACAGGACCCTCTTTGGACTCATTGTAAAAAGAAACATTGCCTCCTGTTATAGGAAGCTTCAGATTTTCAGCGGCAGAAGACATGCCTTTTACCGCATTTTCAAAAAAATAAAAATTTTCAGGAATATAAGGGTTTGCAAAATTCAGGCAATTGGTTATTCCAATAGGGAGAGAACCGGTTGCTATAATATTTCGATATGATTCTGCAATGGTATGGCGGGCTCCTTCAAAAGGATCTTTTGAGACGTACCATGAGTTTCCATCTACTGTTACAGCAATACCCTGACTTGTTTTTGGATTTTTATAAACAGCTCCGTTTTGTCCCGGCCCAATGATACGCATATTTCCAATGTGTGTATCGTATTGTTCGTACACCACCTGCTTCGATGCAAAATTTGGATGAGAAAAAATCTGAATCAGTATTTTTTCAAGGGAAATAGCATCTTTTTGTAATAAACTTTTTTCAAAATAGTCTAGTGTAAAATTTTGTCGGTTTTTATCTAAATAAGCAGGTCTCGAAATTTCTCGTTTATATCGTGGAGCACCTTCTGAATTAACAGTAAGATATTTTGCCGGAATATCTGCATAGAGTGTTCCCTGGTGAAAAACTCTCAGATTTTTTGAGGCAGTTATTACTCCGACTTCTGCACAATCGAGTTCCCATTTAGAAAATAACTGTTTTGTTTCTTTCAGTTTCGAAGGCTCGACAATCATCAGCATTCTCTCCTGACTTTCGGAGAGAAGATATTCAAAGGGAAGCATATGAGTTTCCCTGGCAGGAACTTTTTCAAGATGTAAATCCATTCCGACATTACCTGATGATGACATTTCACTAGAAGAACTGAGCAGCCCCGCGGCCCCCATGTCTTGAACAGCAACAATCAGCTTTTTACCGATGCACTCAAGAGTTGCTTCCATTAAAAGCTTTTCCATAAACGGATCGCCCACTTGTACAGCGCTACGCTCCTCTTCTGATTCTTCTGAGAGATTTTTAGACGCAAAACTTGCTCCATGAATTCCGTCTCTGCCTGTTTTTGAGCCAACATAAAGAACAATGTTTCCTGGTCCTGAGGCCCGTGCCGATGCCATATCAGAAATTTCTGCAATACCAACGGTCATCGCATTAACAAGGGGATTTTTGCTGTAACTGCTATCAAAAAAAATCTCTCCACCTGCACAGGGAATGCCAAGGGAGTTGCCATAATCACCAATTCCTTTTACAACTTCTTTCAGTAAAAAACAGTTTCGATTGTCTTCAGGGCTGCCAAAGCGCAGTGAGTTTAAAGAAACCAGCGGGCGGGCGCCCATGGTAAAAATATCCCGCATAATTCCGCCTACACCGGTAGCCGCACCCTGATAGGGTTCAATGGCAGAGGGGTGGTTATGAGATTCAATTTTAAAAACAACAGCCTGCTTATCGTTAATTTTTAATGCACCTGCATTTTCTTCGCCTCTGGCAGCAAGTAAAAGTGGTGATTCAGAGTATAACTCTTTAAGTAATAATATAGAGTTTTTATAAGAACAGTGTTCAGACCACATTCCCGAAAACATGGCCAATTCAGTGAATGTGGGTTGGCGACCAAGTTTACTCTTGATCAGGGAAAATTCTTCTTCTTTTAAACCAAGTTTAATTGCCTGCTCAAGTGTTCCGGCTTGATCATTAACATCTTTTTCTGACATACGGGCTACAGGTTTATCACTATTCAAGCTGTCAAATATTGTATTAGATTAATTATGCTGTTTAAAAAATTAATACCAGGTTGTTATTTGCGTTCAATTTCTGATACAATATGCTTGGCTTCTACTGTACTTATTCCAATAGAATCTATAACAGATTGCGATTGTTTGGCAAGATAGTGAACGAGTGTTGCCTTATCAATAAATTCCAGATCAAGAAAGGCAATACCAATTTTGACACCGTGCTTTTTTTGATATTCAAGTGCTTTCTCGACCTGTGCTTTTGTCAGTTTTCCATCTTTTGTTAACATCTCGCCTAAAAGAGGTTTCATACTTTTGGTTTTGCCACCAGGATTATTTTTGTCTTCCTGAATTCTGATGTATTTCATCAGATTTTCTTCTGATAAATATCCAAGATTCACAAGTATCATTCCTAACAGGCCACCCCGTTTTTCCTGCTGTGAAAGAGCGGTTTTTAAATGTTCAGGCGTAATTACCCTCTCTTTGACTAAAAGTTCTCCGAGAAATACTTTATCGTTTTCGCTCATATGTTTTTATGGTGTGTTTAAGACCGAAAGAGAGAGGTTCTCTCTTTCGGTAAATATTTGATTAAGAATTAATTACCAGCAAAGGTATCTTTAACTCTTTTCTTTAAGTTTTTTCCTGTAACCTGATAAACAACTTCACAGTTTTGTTCGTCATCAAAAGTTTCTTCCACTATTGATCCGCCTTTTACGACTCCCTGGAATTCTTTAGTTAAAACAATACCTGTAGATTCCCCGTCTGAAGATCCGGTTGCTCCTTTGATTTCAGCTCCGATCATTAACTCCACCACTCGCGCCTGAGCAGCAATTAACGCAGCATTTTTTGCCTGGCTTTTTCTTTTTACAAGACCAACGGAGTCTGGATTAGGTGCGCCAAGACCACGTACCTGAAAAGTGTCGTTATCAAGCCATCCTTCTGATTGGTATGATTTTCCTTTTATCTGGCTGTCTGTTGTTCCTCCGCAATTTGCGAGAAATGCCGAGACAACGAAAAAAGATAGTAAAAGTTTGAAATTTTTTATCATAGTTTTCTCCTGAAAAGTTTATTGAAAGGATTATATCTACACGATTCTATATGGTCAACAATTTTTTAGCAACAAATTTTTACTAACCCCATGGTCAACGGATAAAATGACAAGTTTGCAGAATATAGACATTGAGTCTTCGAGCCTCAATGACAAGGTTTTAAAAGAGACTATTAATATAAAAAAATGTGCTATAATTTTTATACTTTTTAACCTTTAAAAAAGAAAAAAGGTCGGTCATTAGCGCCGGTTTTTTTACCGCGTTGCGACCGCATGAATTAACAAGAACGACGGTATGTACCTATTTTAAAAGTATTTATTGATTTTAAGGAAAAAGATTGTAAAAGTGACATAAACCTTTATATTCTTTGAATGCTAATAAATGAAAATATATAATATTTTGTTCAACAGAAATTTTTTCTGCATAAAATTTGTCTTGCTGGTGGCTCTCTTCCAGTGGGTAAAATCGAAATGTTTAAAAAGCTATAGTGGTAGAATTTTGATTTCTTGCCCAAATGAATTATATTTTGCCTTTCAAAATAATACTTATCATAACAGAAGCAGGCATATGTATAATAATTAAGATAACTTTTTTACATGTTTTTTTAAAAATTTTCAATATTTGAGCCTGAAAAGGAAAAAATCATCAATTTTGATTATTGACAGATTTCAGGTAACCATGTAGGGACGCACGGCCGTGCGTCCCTACAACGCCGGTAAATTACGGTGTTGCGAAACGAATGCCAAAATCGATATCATCGTTCGTTGCAGGTTTTAAATCATCGGCCACCAAATAAATCAATATCCATCGTAAAACACCCGGTAAAATTGTATGGCAAAAATCATACCATGACCGGATCATTCGAAACCAGGATGAATATCATCGCATTGAATATTATATAAAAATGAACCTAATTCATTGGGTGTGAAAATCGAATAACAAGGTTAAACAAGATTCGGTCACGCCGGTAGAGTGAACAGGGCAAAACCCCCGGCGATCAGAATGCATAAATCAACAGGCCCATGCGGAAATTTCTTTTATGGGTAAAGCCGTTATAAACCAATAATTATTAAAAATAGCTTTCATAAAACACAATTGACAAGTTCACCTTTTTAAAAAACAATCCTCGCTATGAGTTTACGGGTTAAGATTATTTTAATATTTTCATTTATCAGCGCTATCATAGTGGGCAGCTCTTCTGCAATAGCCTATAATTTACTGCAAAATTCTTTGATTGCTGAATTAAAAGGGCGTATTCATAATATTGTTGTTTTGGGAGTTAGCACTCTGGACCACGAGGCGTATGGCCGGCTGGTTCAGAAACTCCGTTCGGATATGACCGATGAGGAAATTCAATCGGTTCAGCAATCGAGCGATTATAAAAAAGTGTATCAGCAACTGAATGACATTCGTGCGATTGAGCCTGAATTGATTCGATATGTATATACCCTGTTTCCGGATGATCGCAAAGGGTTTAGCCGGTTTGTTGTGGATGCCGATGTTTTATCTCTCGAAGAAGAGGCCGCTAAATCGGGTGAAGCCGATGAAGAAATTTCTTATTTCTCCAGAGAGTATGATTTAACCGATGAATCGATGGAGCTGTTACGGAAGGCTTTAACAGAGAAAATTTCTTTGACTGAAAATGAACTGGTTCATGATGAAGAATATAATTTAAATGCGATTTCTGCGTACGCTCCGATTTTTTCAGGCGAAAATGGCGAGGGGGAATATCTTGGAATTTTAGGGCTGGATATGAGCGACAGTAATATTGCAACCTCTCTGGCTGAAGCTTCCAATTATTCAGTTGCATTATTAATTTTAAGTATTTTTATTGCATTTGTAGCCTCTTTTCTGGCGGGGAATGTGATTACAAAAGGGGTTATTGAGTTAACCCAGATATGTCGGGAATTTGCCGAAAAGAAATTTCATATTCGTTCCAAAATTTCTTCGAAAGATGAAATAGGTCAGCTTAGTTCCAGTTTTAATGGAATGGCCCAGATTATTGAAGATTATGCCTCCTATCTTGAGAAACTGCTAAAGGCCTATGATAACTTTGTTCCCCATGCGTTTTTAAAACTTTTAGGAAAAGAAAGTATCATTGACGTTAGATTGGGCGATCAGGTGTATCAGGAAATGTCTGTTTTGTTTTCAGACATACGCGCTTTTACCGGACTTTCTGAAACGATGACTCCCAAAGAAAATTTTAACTTTATCAATGCTTATTTAGGCAGAGTAGGGCCATTAATTCGTGACAATGAAGGAATTATCGATAAATACATTGGAGATGCTGTTATGGCGTTGTTTCCTAAAAATGCCGATGATGCCGTTCGCACAGCGATCATGATGCAACGAAAAGTGCAGGAGTATAATGAAGAAAGAAAGAAAGCCGGTTATGTGCCTATTGCCATTGGTGTGGGCATTCATACGGGTAAGCTTATGCTGGGCACTGTTGGTGAAGCAGAACGGATGAACGGCACTGTGATTTCTGACGATGTAAACCTGGCTTCTCGACTGGAGGGAACCAGTAAAACCTACAAGTCTGGAATTGTTATTAGTGAACAAACCGTGCAAAAATTAAAAGAACGACAAAAATATTATATTCGATATCTGGATAAAGTCCAGGTGCAGGGAAAAACCGATGTGGTGAGTGTTTACGAGGTGTTCAATTTTCAATCTGAAGAAATTATTAATGCAAAAGAAAAAACCAGGTTAAAATACGAGGAAGCAATTCAATTGTATGTAATGAAAAATTTTGAAAAAAGTCAGGAGATTTTTAAAGAAGTGGTTAACGAAAGTCCCTCAGATGAAATGTCAAAAATTTACATTGAACGATGTAAAAATTTTATTGCTCACGGTACACCCGAAGGTTGGACTCCTGTTACGGTGTTATTAAAAACATGATAAAGGCAGAAATTACAAAAGAACAATGGTAAAAACTATAATTTTAAAACCATGATATTGTTTCTCAAAAAATTCCTTAATGGTTTGAGTGCATAGTATTTTGAGATACTCAGGGCAAAATGCTTTTGGGAGCTGCTGAATGGTTTGGTTTTGGATGAATTTGTGTTCATGCCCGACCATTTTCATGAGATATGAGTCATCGCAGGGAATGGTCGCGACCGCTCCTTGCGACAACTGCCAAAAATCATAAAAATTAAAAAATAGTATATATTTATTTATGTTTTGAATTTGCCCAAGCATGAGTGAATGATCGAGAATTAGCGTGACAACAAATATCTGCTTTAGAGTTTGTTCTTTGCAGATGAAATAAATAAAAAATATATGAGCGTGCAACAAAAAAAAGAGAATGCAAACATGAAAGTATCCCTGATACCGTTTTATCCTCACCTTGGAGATTCAAAGGCAAACCTGAAAAAAATTATTGAAAAAATAAAATCGGTGCAAACAGCAGAAAAGCCTGATATTATTATTTTTCCCGAGTTGATTAATTCAGGGTACCTTATGGAAAGTCTCTCTTATAGCAGTGCTGTAAAAATTCCTGAAGAGCTGCCTGAAGAGCTGCTTGCTCTCTCGAAAGGGTGTGAAATTATTCTGGGGCTTTTAACAAATGAAAATGGCAACATATATAACAGCGCCGTTGTATTGTCTGATAAAAAAATAATACATATTCACAAAAAAATATATCTGCCCTCATATGGATTATTTGATGAGTCGCGCTATATTTCTCCTGGAGAGAGCCTTTTTTCTTATGATGGAGCCATGGGAAAGTCGGCCGTACTTGTATGTGAAGATGCTTTTCATATTGCGCTGCCCTATGCATTATATGTACAAGGTGTTAAAAATGTGTTTGTAATATCAAGTTCTCCGGCGCGTGGTGTAGAGGTGAATTTAGAGAATGAAAATCATACCGCATCATTTTTGACATGGCGAAAACGGCTTGAGGTATATGCCAACAGTTTTGGTCAGTTTTATTTTTATGTAAACCGCAGCGGAAGTGAAGATGGGGTTTTTTTTAATGGAGAATCTTTTTTTGTCTCTCCGAACAAGATGATTATTGAATCGAAACCAGGAAATGATTTATCTATTGACGTTTTTCATGATGACCTTGTTGCAGCCCTGCATGCGGGAGGCCCCTGGCAAAATGAAAATTATACGCTGAACAAGGCGATTATAATGGATTCTCATGAAAAAAGACCCAAATAATTGTTTTAAAAAATCATTGCGTTAAAATCCATGAAGTCCCTTGAAACACTATTACCTCTTCCCGAAATCAACTGCACATTAGCAACGAAAATATTGAGCACCGGGTTGGCTGATGAGATCCATAAAACCGGAGCAAAAAAAGCTGTAATTGGAGTAAGCGGAGGAATTGATTCTGCCCTTTCACTGGCACTTTCTGTACAGGCAATCGGCGCTGAAAATATTACCGCCCTTTATATGCCTCACAAGGTAAGCGCACCCTCATCTTATGCAGACGCTCTTGCTGTTACTGGTAAATTTAAAATTCCTCTTGAGGTAATTGATATTACAGAACCGGTAGAATCTTATTTTTCCAGGGATAAAAATATAAATCAGTTTCGCAAGGGGAATATATTTGCCCGAATGAGAATGATTATTTTATATGATATTTCAGCCCGTGATAATGCTCTTGTGATCGGCACGAGTAATAAAACAGAGATTCTGCTTGGTTACAGTACCATCTGGGGTGATATGGCCTCGGCAATCAACCCGATAGGTGATCTATATAAATATCAGATCTATCAATTGGCCCGTCATCTGAAAATTCCACAATCTCTGCTTGATAAAAAACCAAGCGCTGATCTCTGGGAGGGGCAGAGCGATGAAGACGAACTTGATCTCAGTTATGATCTGATTGACAGAACTCTATATTACAGCGTAGACCGGGGATGGAACAAAGAAAGGGTTATTGCCCTGTTGGCACAATGTAATATTACACAAGAAAAAGCAGAGAGTATTTTTACCAGAGTACAAAGATCTCAATATAAAAGAAAAATGCCCCTTATTTTAAAACTTACCTACCGCACTGTAGATCGTGAATTTCGTTATCCGCGGGACTGGGGTTTATAAAAATATTAATGCAAACAATTTAAAATTTTTCGGCGTTATCATCAAATATCGTATTAGATGGAAGTTTGCAGGAGCCAGGCTGACACATTTTTTGAAATCTTTCAAATGTGTTTTCATCCATAATGTTTTTCATGTAGAGCAACTCCTCAGGTGAAAGTTCGCCAGATTTGTTTTTCTGGGCAAAAGATTCGAGCAAAAGGTTTCCGCAGGTTTTAGTGCCATTATTCAGCTCTTCATTGGTAACTGCCATTTTGAACGGCCCTGTTACAATTAATGTATGTTTTTGATTTGCTGCAAGTTGAAATTTTATGGTACTGTTAAAATTAAAAGTTTCACCACGATAAAATGCATGGGTAGCAAGATGCTCTATCGCAGGAGAGCCGCTGCAGTTAAGTTCTTTGAACATAACTGTAACACTATTTGCTCTTTAATGTCTCGTCAAGGATTTTGATAATCTGGGGCTTGCAGGTTCCGCACCCGGTTGAAGCAAGGGTTACTTTTGCAATCTCTTCAAGGGTGTGTGCGCCATGATGAATTGCGTCAACTATTTGTTCATGTGAAACATTTTTACAAAGGCAAATTTTTCTGGGTCTGATTATGAATTCATCATTCACTTTTCAGAAAGTCTCCCTGATAAAAATTTATATTGCACATCTTAAAAAACCTTACGGAACCTCGATAGTAATAAATTTGCGCTTTCCTGATCTGAAAGTATACCGACCTGTTTTCAGCTCCATTTTTTCGTCATGGACGGTCTGGGCATCCTCTTCATTGATTAATAAATAAAGGCCACCAGATTGTATTAACCTTTTTGCTTCACCATTTGAACTCACCAGACCTGAAAGTCTCAGCCCGTTTAAAATACCGATCGATCCATTGGGTGCTTCATTTGCAGAAAGTTTACACAGGGGAATATCATCAGGCACTCCTCTTTTGTCAGGGTTGTGAATTCGATCCCATTCTGCTTTGGCCTGAGCGGCAATTTCTTTACTGTGAAAACGGGCCGTAATCTCTTCTGAAAAAAAGCTTTTTACCTCTTTGGGGTGGCGGGTTCCATTTATTATTTCATTTTTCATCGCCTCAATCTGATCAAGAGATAAATCCGATAAAAGTGCAAAATATTGCCACATGAGATCATCAGAGATACTCATTAATTTTCCGTAAATATTTCCCGGCTCCTCCTGGATACTTACATAGTTGCCCAGAGATTTACTCATCTTTTTTTCGCCATCCAGACCAACCAGAAGCGGAAGAGTAATAATACACTGGGGCTCCTGGCCATATTGAGCCTGCAGATCGCGGCCTACCAGAAGATTAAATTTCTGATCTGTTCCTCCAAGTTCTACATCCGCCTTCATTTCTACAGAGTCGTACCCCTGCATAAGCGGATAAAGAAATTCTACAAGAGAGATGGGCTGCCCCGATTGGTATCGCTTTGAAAAGTCATCACGCTCAAGAAGGCGCGCAACCGTATACTTTGCAGTTAAAGAGAGAATAGATTTCAGGTTCAGTTTTTCGAGCCATTTTGAATTAAATACAATTTTTGTTTTTTCAGGATCAAGAATCTTGAAAACCTGATCTTTATAGGTCTGTGCATTTTTTAAAACCTCTTCTTCGGTCAGAGGTTTGCGTGTTTCAGACTTTCCCGTAGGGTCACCAATCATGGCGGTATAATCACCAATTAAAAAATAGACATGATGGCCCAGTTCCTGAAAGGTTTTTAGTTTTTGCAACAGAACAGTATGGCCAAGATGAAGATCGGGCGCTGTCGGGTCAAAACCGGCCTTAATAACCAACGGAGTATTACTCTGATCCGCTTTCAGAAGTTTTTTTCGCAGAACGTCGGCAGGCAAAACCTCTTCAATTCCATGTACGATTTTCTTATAGGCCGCTTCCAGTTTTTCCGGAAGAGGGGTGAGGTTTTCATCACGATCTGTTTTCATGACTTGTCAAATACACTTTTCAGGACAGGTGATCAACAAATTTTGATTCGCTGAATTGATCGGGAAAAGTAAACCATGATAAAAATAATCAAGACAATATTATTTCAATATCAGGCCGCCTTCCAACGCCTCTCTTTTCTCCTTTGCGACGCCGGGTTTTTATTTTACGCAAGTAAAGTGGCTTAAGATTAATAAACTCTATCATAAGAGTTCTGGTAGCAATATGTGGTAATTTTCATTGAGCGTAGTTAATTTAATCAGGGTTCCATAATCTCTTTATATTTTGCTTTCTGGTAGCGTTCCTGCTGAACAAATGTACGCATATTTTTAAGTGTATGGTAAGGAATATCCACGACGGTGCTGTTGGCTAAAATCTGAGGCAGAGAACCCCCGGGGTCAGAATATACCTGATAGGTGACCTCTATCAGACCTTTTTTTAACGGAGTAAATCGCCAGCTTCCTTTTAATGTGGTAACCCTGACATAACCTTTTATTTCAGGACGAAAAGTTGCCCGCCCTTCAAGCGCTATCGTAACCATTTTTGTCTCTTTGTTTTGAGTGGTTCTGGAGTAAATAAACATATCTCTTTGTGAAACAGGCCAGGGTGCATCATTAACAATGTAGGTTGTACGCTCTGATGGATTTGGATGCTCAACCAAAGCGGATTTTACACAATCATGCATCCAGTTTGTGTAAGAGTTTGTGTCATCCATAAGGGCAACAAGTGCAGAAAGTGATGTGCGTATAGTTACGACTCCCTTGAACTCTTTCAAAGTAGCCCCCTCATGAACTCTTGTAAATACTTTTATATTATCTTTGTCAATTTCCAGTTTAAAGGCACTTGGGGGGGAATCTGCCCATAAACCCAGAGCAGATAATGTAAAAAAAGCAAGAGAGATGCGAAAATTAATATATTTTTTAATATTTAATTTTTTATACAGATTTTTTAAATAATCTATATTCACAAACTATTTCCAGGTGCGAACAAAAATCTCCTCGTTGAAACCTACTGTTGCCTTTTCTCCATCTGTAACTACAGGTCGTTTAATAATTTTTCCGTTAGAGCAAAAAAGCTTTATTATCTCGGCTTCATTCATTGTTTTAATTTTTTCTTTCATTCCAGGTTCTTTGTAGGCCTGTCCAGAAGTGTTGAAAAACTTTTTAATTTCTTCTCCGGATTGTTTGACTATTTTTTTCATCGAAGGTTCAGCCGGAGGATTTTCGGTTATATCTATAAAGGTATAAGCTATTTTCAGCTCGTTAAGTTTTTTTTCAGCTTTGTTGCTTGTTCCGCACTTTTTATAACCATAAAATTTTAACATAAAAAACAATGATTTAAAAAAAAACTCTATGTCAACTTAAAAGATAAATTATAGTTGACGATTCTTATTGCACAGAAACCAATACTTTATGAACTACTATCTTTATTTAAAAGCTCTACATATTGTATTTATGGTAACCTGGTTTGCAGGCCTTTTCTATATTGTTCGCTTATATATTTATATTCGCGAAGCAGATTCCAAAGAGGTGTTTGATAAATCGATAATCCGAAGCCAGCTTTTGATTATGGCTAAAAGGCTATGGTATATTATTACCTGGCCCGGAATGATATTGACACTGATTTCTGGTTTTTCTCTGGTTTATTTAAATGTCGACCTGGTTCATGAAAAATGGTTTCATATTAAAATGACACTATTGCTCATATTGATTGTATATCATATCTATAGTGGAGTATTGCTGAAAAAAGCCGATGAAGGCACCCTGCATTTAGGGTCAACCACTTTGCGCCTATACAATGAACTGCCAACCGTCTTATTGTTTGGTATTGTGTTTCTGGCTGTTTTAAAAAGTGAAGTCAGTCTTCTTTATTCTTTTCTTTTTGTATTGATTATGGCCGTAGCTATGATGGCAGGTGTTTTTATCTTTTGAAAACTGAGAAAAGATAGCTGATCATTTTAAATAAATATTTAAAATGAATGTTTTTGTCACAGGGGGAACCGGGTTTATTGGTTCTCACATTGTAGAAGCTCTGGCGATCAGCGGTTACAATGTATCTGCCTTGTATCGCTCAGCTAAAAAAATTCCTGCAGGATTGTCTGGGCATAGAAACATAGCGTGGGTAAAGGGCGACTATACAAGATTATCTGAGTGGGTTGATAAACTTAAAGACCAGAATGTAATTATTAATGCAACAGGAATTATAAAAGAGACCTCCAGATCAAAGTTTTCTCTTATACATACCAATATTCCGCTTCAACTGTTTCTGGCAGCGGAAGATTTGGGTATCAAACGGGTAATTCAGATTTCAGCAGCAGGAGTAAATGGTAAACTTCATCTACCCTATTTTTTAACAAAAATGGCTGCTGATAATTGCCTTATTGAGTCGGCGCTAAGGTATACTATTTTCAGACCATCTCTGGTATACAGTAATCGATCGGCTTCGATGCAGACTTTTTTAAAATTATTGAAATTACCGCTGGTTCCTGTAATAGGTGTTGGAGAATATCTTTTTCAGCCTGTATATGTTCGTGATCTTGCTGATGCTGTGGTTCAATCTCTTTTGCTTCCCAGGGCAGAAAGAAAAATAATTGAAATAGGTGGTCCGGAAATATTGTCTTATAATCAGATTCTGGATCTTCTGGTCGAAAATCTTGGTTTGAAAAAACATAAAAGAATTTATTTACCTGTTGCTATGGCTCGCTTTTTTATCAACTGGTTTCAACATCTTCCCGGTTTTCCGATTACAAAGGATCAGTTGACGATGCTGCTCCAGGGCAGTATGGTTGATACAACAGTCTATAAAAGTATACTGAATTTACCACAAAAAACTTTTGCGCAGGCGATTAAAGAAAATTCGTTATAATGCCTGGTGTAAAAAATAAAATAAAAGAGCTCTCAGAGCTGATTGTTTCCCAAATCGCAGCGGGAGAGGTGATTGAAAGTCCGGTTGCTGTTGTTAAAGAGTTGCTTGAAAATTCTCTTGATGCAGAACCTGAAAAAATAGAAATTTTTATTCAGAATAATGGTCTTGATTCTATTCAGATTCGGGATGATGGTTCAGGAATAGATAAAAATGACCTTCCTCTTGCGCTTAAAAGTTTTGCAACAAGTAAAATAAAATCGATAGAGGATATTCACCAGATTATAACCATGGGTTTTCGGGGTGAGGCGTTAAGTTCCATAAGGTCGGTTTCAAAGATTACAATTGATAGCAGAGTGGCAAGTTCTCCAAATGGATGGAAAATTTCTGCAGAGGCGGACACTATATATGCAGTTTCTCCTTCAGCAATTCCAAAGGGAACCAGAGTGGTTGTTGAGGAACTTTTTTTTAATGTTCCCGTACGGAAAAAGTTTATTTCTGCTGAAAAGAGGCTGAAAAAAGAGTATATAGATCTGGTTACCACCTATGCGATTGCACATGAAAATAAATCATTTTCTCTTTTTCTGGAGGGTGATAATAAAATCCAGGTACCTAAAAGCAAGAATTTGAAAGAGAGAATGGAAAAAATTTACACTGCGGAATTTTCAGAGAAGCTGATTCCGCTTTATAATAATAAAAAAGGTATAACAGTAGAAGGTTTTATTTCAGGTATTAACAGTTACCATTCAACTTCGGGATTTATTAAATTTTATGTTAACAAACGTCCTGTTGAGTATAAAGGAGCCATTGCATTGTTAAGAAGGGCATATGGAGAATTGTTGCCGAGCGGCTCTTTTCCTGCGGCATTTTTATTTTTTGAAATAGATCCGGATCTCATAGATGTTAATATTCACCCTCAAAAAAAAGAGATCAGATTTGATGAAGAAATTGAATTTGAAAAATTTTTAATTACGACTTTATCGAATACACTGAGTCGTTCAGGTGCAATTCCTTATTCTCATATAAAAAACAGACCATCTCCGGAAGTAGTTAACCGAAATAATAATACACTGGCAGAGCCTTCTTTGCAGTACGCGATAGAACTTTCAGCTTTTGAGAAGAAAGCTTCACTATCTGAAACGGAACATTTTTCAGAGCATTCAGATGCTGCGACACCGGTAAATAAAGAAAGCAGAGATTTTAAACCGCAAAAAATTCTGGGCAAAATTCTCGATACCTATATTGTAGCCTCTTCTGAAAAGGGAATTTTTCTTGTAGATCAGCATACTGCTCATGAGCGGATTCGATACGAAGAAATTCTGGAAAAATTAAAAAATAAAATTGCAGTATCACAAAAATTATTGCATCCTCTTGCTGTTCAATTTTCACCCGGCGAGAAAGAAGCTCTGAAAAATTATCAAAGCGAAATAGAATCGATAGGGTTTTTTCTTGAAGATCTTGGCCCGGCTGGTATTTGCATTACTGATATTCCTGAATATGTAAAAAATAATATGGAAGAAAAGGCGCTTCGTCTTTTGCTGACTCTTCTTGAAAATAACAGTAAAAATCATAACAAAGTTTCCTCAGCAGAACTTTTCGATCAAATGGCTAAATCAATGGCATGCAGAGGCGCAGTAAAAAAAGGAGAAGAGATTTCTCTGGCTTCAATGGAAGAGCTTTTAAAGGAGCTGGTCAAGTGTAAAGAGCCTTCGCGTTGCCCCCATGGAAGGCCAGTAATTGTTTTTATAAATAAAGATGAAATCGATATGATGTTTAAACGGTAACATGTATCACATGCGATTCGAAACGTAGTGATCTCTTTTGCCTTGACAGGCGGCCCTTTTATTTTTTGATTTATATTTTTATAAATATTCAGAAAGTATTTTTGATGTGTAGTATGAACCTGGAATAAATCGCATGATGGGGCCAAATTTCATCTCAGAGGCGGCGCCAATAAAATATAAACCGGGAACAGTTGATTCAAAGTGATCATTAAGTTGCGGGTAGAACTTTTCTTTTTTAATATGGTTCACGATTTTTGTTGAAAAAAATTTGTTCTGCCCGACCTGATAATGGAAACCGGTTGCTGTAATGATTTTATCGAATTCGCTGAAATCTGTTAAACATTTATTTTTAGAAAGAATTGTTTTAGTTTGTTTCCATAAAGGCTTGTAATTTCGGGTGACCGTTGAAAGTGAAGAAAACTTTTTTAAAGCAACACGTAGATTCAACGGAAATTTTTTAATACAATCAGGAGAGTTATTTAAAAGGTTGAAGATTGTGCGGGGCAGATAGAGGGGTTGGTTTATAAAACGTGGTTTATGCCGGTAATACCATGAAACCCTGTTTTTATTCTGAATCATCAGCTCAATAATTTCGGCTGAAGATTGCCCTGATCCAGCGACAAGAATATTCTGGTCTGAAATATTTGTCAGCTTGTCAATTTCATAGCTATGAATAGTTTTTTTATTTTGCAAAAAATTATCAGGAGTATGCAGATGGTCCTGTGCACCGGTTGCAACGATTACATTTTCTGCAATAATTTTTGTTTGATCTGATAGTGTTGCATGGAATCTTTTTCTTTTGTTTAACCGTTTTGAATTTGGGTTATTTTCTATTGTGTCATCGCCAGGTTGGTTATCTATAATTTCCAGATGCACCACAAAATCAGAAATTATTTTATAATTGAGCTGCTCGCGGCACCATAAAAGATATTTTCGAAAAAGTAAAACAGGGATCCGTGAAGGCAGGTTTATTTTATTTTCTCTGGAAAAATTTTCAAGAGAAAACCTGTTTTCAGGGTGGGCAAGAGCAGAGGTCTGTATTTCTGAACGCAGAAACATTGTATCAAGCGTATGATGCAACCAGAGATCCATATAAGTTCCGATGATAATAAAATTTTTTTTCTGGTGATGCAGGTAATTGGCAAGCCCTGTTCCATAAAAACCGGAACCAATGATTAAAGTATCTGTTTCTATTGTTTTCATAGAGCCTGCAATTTTCATTTTTTTTATTTGAGCAGATATCTTATGCTGCTCATTTGTTGTGTAATAAAAAATGCCTTTATTATTATTTTCTATGTTATTTTTTTAAAAATAATTTTATTTATTTTGAAAATCAGTTCAATCCAGCCTGCTCTCGATAAATTCTGCAACCTCTTTCAAAGATTTTTCTTTTTTCAGTTCAACAAAAAGGTGACCATGCAACAATATTGCCGGGCTGATGTTCAGGCTGAAAATTTCATGATAGATTTTTTTAAGTTCAGACTTTGGGTACTGACTCTTTTTAGAAATATTTTCCAGGTAAATCTTAAAGTTAACAAGAAGAATAAAAGGATACGTAAAAAGAAAAAGAAAAAGGGAAGTTTTTTTGCTTCGATTGGGAATTATTTTTTGAATATTCATTCCGGAAAGTCTGCCTAAAATTCTTATTTTTTGAATTCCCATTAAAAAGATATGACCCAGGTAAACCCGGTCTTTGTCGGGGCTTACTCCCCAGACACTATCAATTTCATTCGGCGGCATCATGGTTCTAAAACGCTCGCTTTCTGTTAAAAAATAACTCATTTTAGAGCGTAAATTGGAATAATTGGGTGTTGTAAGAAACAGAGATCCGCCTGTTTTCAATACTCTGTTAAACTCATTGAAAACTTTCAGTTGATCCGAAAGATGTTCAATGCCCTCCTGGCAGATAACAAAATCAACACTGTTATCTTTCAGCGGCAGAGGTTGTGTCAGATCGGCATGTTTGCATTTGATGTTTGCAGCCTGAAATTTTTCAGGAAACAGATCATAGGGCAACACTTTCGCGCCAATAGAGGCAAGTAATCCAGAGGTAAAGCCCTTACCCGCCGGAATGTCCAGAAATGTTTTGCCGGCAAATCTGTCTTTATTTTCAACAAAATAGCGTTTTACATAATATTTAATGCTGCGCGGATTTTCATCATCTTTTAGTTTTGCCATAATCATTTCTGAATTATTAAAACAGCCCGACAATTACTTTAATTTAATCTGTATGCCACAAGATGTGTCATTTTTTTTAAATAATATTTAATATAAAAATAAAAAGGGGCGTGCTGTTATTTTCAGAAAAAGCATATTTTTTCAATGCCCCTGCCTGCGCCCTTTCAGGGCTTCGGCACCCCATTGTGAATTTATTATGCAAGCAATCTATAGAAAAGAGATGAAAATAAGTTTTAATAAAAATACTGGTAAAATAAAATATAAATAAATTTCTCTGGTACAATTATGTACCAGAGAAATTTACAGAGGCACTATTTTTTTAGTAATGTTGTATCTTTTCCGGTGAGAGTCATTTTATTTGAAACCATATTAAATGGAGCAAGAGGTTTATGTTTTAACAGTTTTGTCCAATACAGGTTTCGAAAAGCCATTTTACCCAGATGATTTACTTTCGTGTCTTTTAATAACCCAAAAGGACCAATGCCGGGAAGCGGAAATTTGCCTGGAAGAGGTTCGACTGTGTAGTTAAAATCAATTAAAAAGGCTTTTTTAAATCCAGATTCAATAAAGCAATTTGAGTGACCGTCAAATTCACCTTTGATCTCTTTTCCTTTTATTTCCCGCATTAAGTTATCCATAACTACATCGGCCATAAAATGAGTTACTGAACCTGCTTTGGAAGTTTTGACATCTGTGACATCTCCCAGGGCATAGATAAAATCAGCTTTTTTAGATTTTAAAGTGTGTGGGTCAACATCTACATAACCTGAACCATTTCCTAATCCTGAGTCATCAACCATATCCGATCCACGGTTGGGTGGTATGGAAACCAGAAGATCATATGGCTCTTCATGTTTTTCATAGCTGGTAATTGTTTTCTTTTTATTGTCTACAGAGGCAATTGTAAATTTAGGAATAACCTTGATATTTTTTTGTGTCATTGTTTCGCCGAGAATTTTTGAGGCGATTGGTTTAGAAAAGGCACCTTCCATAGGAGTAACCAGTGCAATTTCTACTTTATCACGGATTCCTTTCAATGTGAAATAGTAATCTGCCAGATAAACAAATTCCAGAGGTGCAACCGGGCATTTGTATGGAAGTTCGGCAATATTCATAATAAGGCGCCCTTTTTCCATTTTGGCCAGATCTTTTTGAAGCTGCATTGCGCTATCCAGAGTGTAAAACATATTTGCGCCAGAACCAAGAGCCTTGGTCATTCCTTCAATTTCTTCGGGGTGAACATCACATCCAAGAGCAATAACCAGGTAGTCATATTCCTGATTTCCCAGAGATGTTTCGACATTTTTATTTTTGTGATCAATTTTTTTTATCTCTGCCTGAATGAAGTTTACACCAGAGGGTATAAATTTCTTTTTTTCTTTTCTTACTGCAGATTCATCTTTGTATCCATAGAGGGCAAAAGGTAAAAAAAGCAAACCCGGCTGGTATATATGATCCAGATTTTTATCAACTATGGTTATATTCCACTCAGAGCTGCTGAGTTTTTTTCTCATTCCGTTAGCAATTATGGTTCCACCTGTTCCTGAACCTAATATTAATAATTTTTTCATAACGGTACATATATGATATCAGCGTTCTATGTAAACCAAATAAGTATAAGAATTTCGAAATAATTGAATATTATAATATATTATATAATTATTATCCGGGTGGCTTTTATCGAAATGACTCGATATTCTATTTTATCCTCCTATAATCACAGCCTTTAGTCCTGACATAGAGCTTTCCAGCTTGATTTGACAGGCTAATCGACTGGTTTCTATGGAGTTTTTTGCATATTCCAGCATATCGATTTCTTCTGAGTCAGGTGCAGGTAATTTATTGTACCATTCCGGGGCAATATGAACATGACAGGTTGCACAGGCACAATCTCCACCGCAAGATGCGCTCATGTCGAGCCCCTTATCCGTTACCGCTTCCATCAATGATTTACCTGGTTGGGTTGAAATGGTGGACCATGACCCGTCGGTATTGCATACGTTAATTTCGATTAATCCATCTTCTTTAAAAATTCCCATAACGCTTGATTAGACGCAGAAAAGTCTTGATTATGCAGTTATTATTAAAAAAACAAAATATTTGTTGCAATTTTAACACATTTTTTTTACTTTTACTGTATGGGTAATAACATTTTAAAAAAGAGTTATAGAAACACTCTTTTTCCGTTAATTTTTTTATTCTGGGCTGCGGCATTGTCTGCACAATCTTCCGTTGATGAAAAAGAAAAGCCTTCAAACGGTAACAGAGCATATATTATAAAAGTAACAGGAGATGAGATACTTATTGATAAAGTTTCTGATCGTGATAATAAAGGTAAGAAATTTGAAATTTTTCAACCGGGCGAAAAAATTGTTCACCCTGTAACCAAAGAAGTTATTGAAATTGATACCTTGATTGGAGAGGCAGTATTGAAAGATGTCAAGGCCAATTATTCAATTCTAACAGTATCGCATGAAATTGCACCTCAAATTAAAACTGGCCAGTATTTGCTTCTTGATTCAAATTCCATGGCACGTGAGGAAGAACTCTACAGATATTTATATCAAAATGAGAGCAACAAGTTTATACCTAAACCCAACCTGATTAATATCAGTAACCGATCCTTTTATTTTAATCAGGATGATTTGTTTATAATATCAAGATTATACTACCAGAGGGATACAAGAATAATTAATGCCAATATGGGTCTTGCCCTTGATTTTATCAGTTTTGGTTTTCAGGGAGGATATGGAAAAACTATTGCAAATATATGTAATACCATACCACCCTCTTCACCTTTGGTAATTTCTCAGGAGTGTAAAGGTGCAAAATTAAAACCAAACTTTTTACAGGGTTTTTTTGAAACAGGAATTCGTCTTGGTGGATGGCTGCTGGTTTATATGGGTAATGGTATAGGCCTGGGTGACACAGAGGGGGCAAACTGGGGTTTTATTTTTGGCGGTGTAATTGGAAACAAAAAGAGCGTATATCTGGATATTGGTTATTATCGTTTTGCTGATTTTATCACATACACAACGTTTGAATTTACTGCCAAGGTTGCATCAAAGGCGGCTATTACGATGGAGTTTGGGTATCAACTTTTTCCAAGCAGAAAAGTTGCGACCAAGCCGTATGGTATGTTTCAACTGGGAGGAAAGGTCTATCTGGGCGATACTCTTTATATAAAAATGCTGGCAGGAGCAAGCGGTATAAGTACCAAAAGACTTGGACCATTGGCGACTCTCGAAACGGGTGTGCTGTTTTAGAGAAAATAAAATCTTAAATAGTCAAAGAGACAAAAGAATCAAACGGGCTTTTGTCTGAATACCTCGTAAGGAACTCCTTTCCAGGTTAGGGTTTCAAAACCATTCTGATCAGGAAAATTTCTATATTAAAGAATTTCTCCAAGAAGTATAAGATATCTTTGCGGTTGCATAGGTAAATGAAATTTAATCATTGTCGCTCTATAACCATCTCATTATTATGTCCCTATTCCGGGAGGAATGGGGTGAGACTCCCCAGCTGACGGCGCAACCGTGATTCAGGATCTGGGCAACCAGTTCCTGGTAAGTCGGATCTTTCCGCGAAAGCCATGCCCGTAACCATGCTTTCGTACTGAATCTATTCAGGCACCGGACAATTATTGTTGCGGTCGCCGTTTTTAAACTAAAATCAGGCTCCACCGCTTTTTACTTAAGGAGCGTACATGAAATCAAATCCCTTGCTGGACGCAAACCCGGGCCGGTTTGTAATAATGCCCATTGAATATCCCCAATTATGGGAACTTTATAAAAAACACATGGCCTCATTCTGGACCGCCGAAGAAATTGACCTTTCTGCAGACAGAGCCGATTGGGACCGCCTCAATCCTGGCGAAAAACATTTTATTTCACACATTCTGGCTTTTTTTGCCGCTTCTGATGGTATTGTAAATGAAAATCTGGTCATAAACTTTATGCGTGAAGTTCAGCTTGCTGAAGCACGCTGTTTTTATGGTTTTCAGATTGCCATGGAAAATATCCACTCGGAAACCTATTCACTTCTCATTGATACCTATATTCTTGACCCTGAAGAAAAAAAGCATCTTTTTAACGCCATTGACACCGTTCCGGCTGTAACCCAAAAAGCTGGCTGGGCCCTGCGCTATATTGAGAGTGATAATTTTGCAGAGCGTCTTGTTGCCTTTATGGCTGTAGAAGGTATTTTTTTCAGCGGCAGCTTTTGCGCCATCTTCTGGCTCAAAAAAAGGGGCCTCTTGCCCGGTTTAACCTTTTCAAACGAACTTATCAGCCGTGATGAAGGACTTCACTGTGAATTCGGCGCCGCACTTTACAACATGCTTCCGGAACAACTTCCCCAAGACAAGGTCTATGAGATCATCTCTTCAGCCGTTGATATTGAAAAGGGTTTTATCTCTGAATCTCTCCCCGTTGATCTTATTGGCATGAATGCCCGCCTCATGTGCCAGTACATTGAATTTGTGGCCGATCACTGGCTCATGGCTATAGGTATTGACCCACTTTACCATGCCGAAAACCCATTTGATTTTATGGATATGATTTCTCTCAAAGGAAAAACTAATTTTTTTGAAAAAAGGGTAGGGGATTATCAGCGAGCTGGTGTAATGAGCCACGACCAGGGAAAAGTTTTTTCGCTCTCCGAAGATTTTTAATTTTTTCATATTTAAGGAATTTTTATGCATGTAATCAAGCGCAACGGAAAAAAAGAAAGTGTCAAGTTTGACAAAATTACCGCAAGGATTCGACGTCTCAGTTATGGACTGAGTCCACTCATCGACGTCACTGTTCTTACTAAAAAAGTTATAGAAGGCGTTTACGATGGTGTCACTACGGCAGAACTGGATACACTCGCTGCCGAAATTTCTGCTTCTTTTACAACCAAACATCCTGATTATGCTATTTTGGCCTCACGAATTGCTGTGAGTAACCTGCATAAAAACACTCTAAAATCATTTTCTAAAACCATGTGCCTTCTTTACGAACAGAAAGATCCGCACAATGGTCGACCTCTACCTGTTATCGCCGACGATGTCATGGAAATTATCAGCCAAAACGAAGACATTCTCGATAGCTCTATTGTGTATGATCGGGATTTTGATTTTGATTATTTTGGCTTTAAAACGCTGGAAAAATCTTACCTTTTGCGCATCCAGGGAAAAATCATTGAACGCCCACAGCATATGTACATGAGAGTCGCCCTTGGTATACATAAAACAGACATTAAATCAGCTCTCGAAACGTATCGACTATTGAGTGAACGTTGGGCAACACATGCGACTCCCACCCTTTTTAATGCAGGCACCCAGAAGGCCCAGATGTCCTCATGTTTTATTCTTCAGATAAAAGAAGACAGCATTGAAGGCATTTTTGATACACTCAAACAAACAGCCCGAATTTCACAGAGTGCAGGTGGTATTGGTCTGGCCCTTCACAAAGTCCGCGCCACTGGAAGTTATATCAATGGCACCAATGGAACCAGTAATGGCATTGTTCCCATGCTCCGTGTATTCAACGATACCGCTCGCTATGTCGATCAGGGCGGGGGAAAACGTAAAGGTGCTTTTGCTGTATATCTCGAACCATGGCATGCCGACATTGAATCTTTTCTGGACTTGCGTAAAAATCACGGGAAAGAGGAATTACGGGCTCGTGATCTTTTCAATGCCCTCTGGATACCTGACCTTTTTATGAAACGTGTTGAGGAAAATTCAGAATGGAGTCTCTTTTGTCCCCACGAAGCTCCCGGGCTACACGAATGCTGGGGTGAAACGTTTGAAAAACTTTATCGTAAATATGAACAAGAAGGACGAGCACGTAAAAAAATTGGCGCCCAGGATCTATGGTTTCGCATTGTCGAAGCCCAGATTGAAACCGGAAATCCGTACCTTCTGTATAAAGACGCCGCCAACAGCAAAAGCAATCAGCAAAACCTTGGAACGATCCAGTCGAGTAATCTCTGCACCGAAATAATGGAATACACAGCTCAAGACGAAGTCGCAGTTTGCAATCTGGCCTCTCTCGCCCTTCCGCGATTTGTTGTTAAAAATGAGTTTGATTTTAAAAATCTTTACTCGATTGTCTATCAGATAACTATCAATCTCAATCGCATCATCGACGAAAATTATTATCCGGTACCTGAAGCAGAAAAATCAAACCTGAGACACCGGCCTATAGGTATTGGTGTTCAGGGTCTTGCCGATACTTTTATCAAATTACGCCTGCCTTTTGAAAGTGATTTTGCTCGTCAGCTCAACCGGAATATTTTTGAAACCATTTATTTTGCAGCAATGACAGCCAGTTGCGATCTGGCTAAAAAAGATGGCCCTTACGCAACTTTTAAAGGCTCTCCGATATCACAGGGTCTTTTTCAATTTGACCTCTGGGGCATTGATCCCGGTAATCGGTACGACTGGCCCGGACTTCGCACAGAGGTAAAAAAGTACGGCGTTAGAAATTCGCTCCTTTTGGCTCCCATGCCCACCGCATCCACCTCCCAGATTCTGGGGAATAACGAATGTTTCGAACCTTATACGTCAAACATTTACCTGCGTCGGGTTCTCAGCGGAGAATTTATCGTGGTAAACAAATATTTGCTAAAAGATCTTATTGACCTGGGACTCTGGAACGATAACATGAGAAACAAAATCATTGCTGCAAACGGATCAGTGCAACACATCGAAGAAATTCCTGGCGAAATACGCGAAATTTATAAAACTGTCTGGGAAATCAAGCAACGCACACTCATTGATATGGCCGCTGATCGTGGTGCCTATATCTGCCAGTCACAGTCTTTAAACCTTTTTATAGAAAAACCGACTGTCTCTAAACTTACCTCCATGCACTTTTATGCCTGGAAATCAGGTCTGAAAACTGGCATGTACTATCTTCGTACCCAGGCAGCCTCCGAAGCTATCCAGTTTACGGTAAAGGCAGAGAAAAAAAGCACATCTGATCCCTCTCTGATATCCGCCAGCAACGAAGAATTGGCCGCATGTACATTAGAGGAAGGATGTATTACCTGCGGTTCATAGTAAAGAAATTGTCATATTTTGATAAATGATTTTTCCGAAATATCTGAAATCTATGCTTCTGCTTTTATCAAATATATAATCTATGTTTGCTTCGGTTTACCTGATAAAACGGAAACTTATAGACGAAAAAATCAAATGACCCCGGGTTCATATAATTGAACATGCTGGGATAATGCCCCCGCTGAAAGTTTCTTCGCAACGTTGAAATGTGAGTTAGTCAATCACGTAGTTTTTAAAAATCTTGATGATGCAAAGAGACAGATATTTCAATACATTGAATTCTTTTACAATAGAATTCGAAAACATTCTTCGCTAGGCTAACTTAGTCCGGCGTTGTTTGAAAAGAAAAATGCTGCCTAAACCGTGTCCGAAAAAACGGGGGTGAACCATTTGCACTTAAATTAAGGTTTAATAGATAATAAAATTAAATACTTCTCCTTTTGAGAGTTGACTTCTTATCGCTACTTGCCGCTGTTGTAAAAATCTGATAAAAATGGAAGCGAAACAGAAAAAAAAGGAAACAACTCAACTTCTATCCCGGTTGAGAGAAATTCCCTATAATTATACATCTTATACTGACCGTGAAATAGTAATTAGAATATTAGGTCAGAAAAACTGGAATAATTTAAATCAGTTAAGAAAATCCAGAAAAACGGGCATTTCTGCGAAAATGCTTTTTGAGATTCTGGGAGATATCTGGATTATACAACGGAATCCGTTTATTCAGGATGACCTTCTTCAAAATGAAAAACGCTGGAAAGCACTTACAGATGCATTGCATCACCGCCTCGATCAGATATTGGTCAGGGCAGCTGATAACAAGCAGGCAATCGAAATATTTGGATCAGTCAGAGAGGCAATCAATGCTTTCGAAGAGTGGTTCAGTCAAACGAAAGAGTTACGTATTAGGGCATTGAAAGCTCTGAAAAAAGTTACCCACAAAGATAATATAGCTTTTGATGGTCTGGTAAGAGTTTCGCATGCGACCGATGCAAGCGACTGGCGTGTCGAACTTCCGTTTGTGGTGATAACCCCCGATACAAGTGAAGAGGTCATTGATATTGTAAACTGCTGTATTAAACTTGGATTGACCATTATTCCCAGAGGTGGTGGAACAGGTTATACGGGAAGTTGCGTTCCTTTATATGAGAAATCTGCAATTATAAATACAGAGAAACTGGAAAAAACAGGTGAAATAAAAATCACCGAAACCTCACCCTTTGGACCATATGCTACGCTTGAAGTAGAAGCAGGTGTGGTCACTAAAAGAGTTGCTGATATTGCAGAGATGAATGGCTTTGTTTTTGCAGTTGATCCAACTTCTCAAACGGCTTCTACGATTGGGGGCAATATTGCCATGAATGCTGGCGGTAAAAAAGCGGTATTGTGGGGAACAACCATTGATAATTTATTATCATGGAAACTGGTTAATCCATCTGGTGAATGGCTTGTTGTTGAGCGACTCAATCATAATCATGGAAAAATACACGATCAGGAGTTCGCAGAATTTAGAATAACGGAATATAGCAAGGGTGATAATGCACCGAAAAGTGATCCGGTTTTTCTGAAAATTCCAGGAAAACAGTTTCGAAAAGCAGGTCTTGGAAAGGATGTTACAGATAAGTTTCTGGGGGGGTTGCCGGGTATTCAAAAAGAAGGTTGTGATGGAATTATTACCAGCGCGACTTTTATTCTTCATAAAATGCCTGCTTTTACGCATACTATTTGTCTTGAGTTTTTTGGACATGATTTAAACAAATCGGTACCGGCAATTGTTGAAATAATAGATAACATACAAAAGCAATCAAATGTTTTTCTGGCAGGTCTGGAACATCTTGATGAGCGATATATAAAAGCCATAAAATATAATACCAAGGCTACCCGTCTGGATCTTCCTAAAATGGTTCTTTTAGGGGATATAACCAGTGATAATGAGGAGTCGTTGAAGAAAGTTGTAAATGAAACTATCAAACTGGCAAAAAAAAGAGAAGCAGAGTGTTTTGTTGCAACTACATCACAATCCAGAAAAAACTTCTGGGCAGATCGCTCCAGAACTGCAGCTATCGCTGCACATACCAATGCTTTCAAGGTTAATGAGGATGTGGTCATTCCGTTAAAACGTTTAATAGAATATAATGAAGGAATTGAAACTATAAATATTGAATATTCCATTAAAAATAAAATAGAAATTCTGGAAAGTGTTCTTGAATATTTAAATGGTCCGATGAGTGAAACCGGGCAAATGGATATGTACGAGAACTCTGATGAGCGAGAGAAAATTATATCTGATAAAAAAGCGGTGGCGTTGAAACATTTACAGCAGGTACTCCTTCGCTGGAAAAGTTCTCTTGAAAACCTGGAGAAAGCTGCAACACTTTCGTCAAAAATTTTATTACCAGAAGAGAAGAAAAAAATTCAAAAAGGTGATACTCTCAAGAAACTGTTTTTAAGAAGAGATATACGTTTTTCATACAGATCTGAAGTAGAGACTCCTCTGAAAGAGATTTTTGCAGGAAGTGAACTTTCTGCGGTTAGAAAAAAGCTGGATAAAATTCATGCAGATATACGAACAGGCCGTCTTTTTGTCGCTACTCATATGCATGCAGGCGATGGTAATGTACATACAAATATACCTGTCAATTCCAATGATTATAATATGATGCAGAATGCCCACTCTATCGTTGTAAGAGTTATGGCTTTGGCAAAGTCTCTTGATGGAGTTATTTCCGGAGAGCATGGCATCGGAATTACCAAGTATGAGTTTATGGACCAGGTTGACCGTAAAAACTTTGAAAAGTATAAAGCCACGGTGGACCCGAATGGAAATTTTAACAAAGGAAAATTACTTGAAGGTTCTGATTTATCAAATGCATATACCCCATCTTTAAGGTTGATTCAGCAGGAAGCCATTATACTGGAACATAGTGAATTGGGAAATCTTAATGATATGATCAAGCACTGTTTACGTTGTGGAAAGTGCAAGCCGGTTTGTACTACACATGTTCCACGGGCCAATTTGCTGTATTCTCCGAGAGACAAAATACTTGGAACGGGTATGCTGGTTGAAGCATTCCTTTATGAGGAACAAACAAGACGGGGAATTTCATTAAAACATTTTGATGAATTCAATGATGTGGCTGATCATTGTACGGTATGTCATAGATGTGTTACACCATGTCCGGTTGATATCGATTTTGGTGATGTCACTATGGCGATGAAAAATATTCTTCGAACTAATAAAAAGAAAAAAAGTAATCCTCTTTCTGATCTGGCTCTATCTTTTTTAAATATTACATCTCCTCAATGGATTTCTATTATAAGAAAATTTATTTTAAAGCCTGCATTCTGGGCTCAACGTCTGACTCACAGAATTGTAAAAAATTATCCTGTAATTCGCGGCCGAAAAATTCCTGCATCGACTACGGGCAATATGAATATGAAAACGCATATTGTTAATTCATTGAAAAAACCTCTGCCTGTTTTGCCCTCAAACAATATTCGATCATTGCTGGACATTGAGGATAGCCGTTATGTTTCTATAATTTATAATCCAGATAAGTGTGATGACTCCTCCGAAGCGGTTTTCTTTTTTCCAGGTTGTGGTGTTGAAAGGCTATACACTGATGTCTATCTGGCAGCTATAGCTATGCTCTATGAGATGGGTGTCAAGGTGGTTCTTCCTCCGGAATATGCCTGTTGTGGTGCTCCACAATCTGCTTCTGGTGATATGGAACAGAGCTCAAAGATCACTTTTAATAATCGCGTGCGATTTCATCGCGTTGCGAATACATTGAATTATCTTGATATTAAAACGGTATTAACTATTTGCGGTACCTGTATTGATCAGTTAAAAAATTATGAGTTTGAAGGAATTTTTCCAGAATCCAGACTAATGGATGTTCATGAGTTTGTATTTGAGAAAGGAATCAAGTTAAATGGAAAACAAAATAAGCAATACATTTATCATGATCCTTGCCACACGCCTATAAAAAACTATTCTCCGATTCAACTGACAAAAAATCTTATGGGAAAAAATGTTATTCTTTCGGACAGGTGTTGTGCAGAATCAGGACTTTTTGCAATAGCCAGACCAGACATCTCTTCTCAGGCAAAATTCAGAAAGCTCGAAGTTTTAAATGAAAATATTGAAAGGCTGGGAAATTTTTATGATCCTCAAAATACAAAAGTTTTAACCAGTTGTCCTTCCTGTCTTCAGGGATTAACAAGATATACCACAGATATAGAAATGACTCCTTATTATATTATTTCAGAGCTTGCTGACAATATCTTGGGTGATAACTGGAAGGGTAAATATTTAAAAGAAATCAAACAAAAGGGAATTGAAAAGATTTTATTATAATATTTATAAACAGACTTATTTTTTAGTTTTAAAAATTTCTGTGTTATTTCTACCTTTATTTTTGGCATTATATAAAGCAGAATCAGCGTTTTCAATACATTGATCAATGAAGTGTTTATTATCGCAGGTTTCAATTCCAATAGAAACTGTAATGCCTGTTTTTTCTATTATGGAAAGTCGAATACGTTCAGCAACTTTATGAGACGATATAGTTTCACTATTTACAAGAATAACCAGGAATTCTTCTCCCCCCATTCGAAATGCAAAATCTTCTTCCCGAATTTCTTCAACAATCAACTCTGTAACCTTTTTTAATAGAAGGTCGCCAGCATTATGTCCATTTTCATCATTGTATTTTTTAAAATGATCTATATCGATCATCAGAGCGGAAAAAATAAAATCTTCTGAATCAAATTTTTGTTTCGCATTTTCTAAAAACATACTGAAAAATCTGCGGTTATAAATACCTGTCAGGGGATCCATCAAAGTTTCTGATTTCATTTGTTCGAATAAAGAAGTATTGTCGACAGCAAGAGCAACCTGGTTGCCTATCGAGTATAGTACTTTTAAAATATGATCATCAATAGAATTTTCATTTGTGTTTTTAAATAAGCATAAAACACCATTTATTCCCTTTTTACCTTTTAGTGGAATGATAATATGACCGTGAATTTCAGAGATACCATCGTCAAAATAATGTCTTTTATCTTTCAGATTATTATCAGAAATAATAATTTCATTTTTTTCGAGAGCCAAGCCACAGAGACACTCTCCTGGTTTGATTTCTTTGCAAATCTCATTTTGATTGTTTTTGTCGCTGTTGTATATCAGAAAAAGTGATTTATTAATATATTTGAAAACTTTAAGTCTTGGTTCAATTCCCCAGTGGTCCAGTTCAATTAAAAGATCTAAAATTTTATCAAATACTTTTTCTTTATCAAAACTTTCATTGATTAGTCTTGAAATATTATACAATACAGTCAATTCCTGATTATGTAAAAACATCTGTTTTTCGATTTTTTTCTTTTCAAGAATCAGAGCAGAGAGACGGGCACACTCCTCAATCATGTTGATTTCGTTAGCATCAGGATAAACAGATGACTTATGATAGATGGCAAAAGTTCCCAGTATGGTTTGATCGCTTCCTACCATTGGTTCTGACCAGCAGGATTTAATTTGAGCCGTTGCTGCAAGACCGTGGTAATTTATCCAGTATGGACTATCATATATGTCCTCTACAATAACTCTCTCTTTTATTAAAAGCGATGCTTTGCAAAATCCCAATCCTTTTTTTATCTCCGCATCTTTTAAATATTCTAAAAGATTCTCTGGCATTGATGAAATAATAAATTGCGAAAATGTTTTTCGGGAAGGTTCTGTTAATAAAATTGAACAATAGATATCAGTAAAATATTTTTCTATAGTTTCAATTATTTGCATAAATAATTGTTCGGCACTTTTACCTGAAGCAAGTTCCTCAAGAATAGAAATTCGCATTTTCTGGATCAATTGATGTCGTTTAATCAAGGTAATATCTTCAGCACTTCCAATAACCCCGATGATTTGATTGTTTTTTCGAATAGGAGATGCACTAAAAAAAATATCAATAATTTCTCCATTTTTTTTAATCAGCTTTGTATCAATCTTTTCCACCTTGATTCCATTGGTCATTAAGCTCTGAAAAACGCCCCAGATTTTCGGAATTTCTTCGGGGCTTAAAATATTTGAAAAGGGAATGTTTAACAGTTCACTTTCAGCATATCCGGTAATTTTTTCTGCAACAGGATTCATTTGCATAAATTTTCCATCATGATTTAATATATAAACAGCAGTTAGCGCATTTTCATTAAAGCTGGATTGATTTTCTGCAAGATCCCGCATAGATTGAGACATTAAGCGTTCATTCTCGATTTTAACTTTTAATTCATTTGTACTTTTTTGATAAAGTAAGTTAGTTTTTGTTAAATCAATCAGCAATTTAAAATTACCCCTTCTTATTTCAAAAGTTTCAAGCAGGTCTGCACTTGATTGTTTTGCTACTACAAGAACAATAAAGGTAAATATAAAGGTCATTGCCATCATACTTAGATATAAAGTATTATAAGAAGAAGCAAAAATAGTATTATAAGAAAAAAAGATAATTTGTGGAATTATTGTGATCAAAATAAATGCAAAAACAGATCTTTTTGAAGCGGATAAAGTTGAGAGAGATCCTGATACCATTCCTCCAATTACAAAAGAGAGAAAAACAGGGTAAATGATTGTATTTGATTTCATGAATAGAGCAGGAACCACTCCCCATCCGCACGCAGATAAAACAACTCCCATAAAAAAAAGAAAATCCCATTTGGGACCATTGGAAAAATCAATTTGATGTAGATAATATTCCTTTAAAAATATTTGTATAAAAATTAAACGAAAAATATTCAACAAGAAAACATAAATCAACCATGCAAGAAGTAAAACATGGTTAGATATATTCCATAAAACAATAGTTATAAGAGAAGAATTTACAAAATTTGCGAGTAAACCTGTTTGCCCCCGTCGGTATAAAAAATTTAGTCTTTCCAGATATAATAAATTTTTTTCATTGTCTGTATTTGTCATCCAGATTTTGAGACGTTATAAAAATAATACATACAACATGAATATATACTTTCTAAAAAAATATTAACAGGGTTGAAAAAAAAAATGATTTTTCCTTATACAACTTGTAAGGATAAGTCTGGTGCAAAATATAATTTCACATATTATTTTTTTATTTGTTTTGGTTAATATCGTTCATTGCAACCTGTTATATGATCCAAATTCAGCTCAATTCAATGATGGCTATATCTCGGTATATTACAATAATCCGCAGGCAAATAATTTCCTTGAAGAAGGTTATGCTGTTGAATTCCTGATGACATCTTATATTACCGATGCCAATTACAGTGTCGATATAGCTCTTTATAACTTTGATAGTGAATTGATTCTCAATGCTTTAATTGATGCCCGCTTGCGGGGTGTGGTTGTCAGAGTTGTTGGCGATTATAATGAGATTAACACCCCTGGATATCAAAAACTTTTTTTAAACAATTTTAATGTTATTGCAGGAAATACAAAAGGTATTCAACATAATAAATTCATGGTAATCGATAGCAGTATGCTGATAACAGGCACAGGCAATTTTACCTATTCAGGATTTAATTTAAATAATAACAATTTTATTTTTATCAAGGATAACAAATTAGCTGATCATTACCAAAGGGAATTCACCCAGATGTATTCAGGATATTTTTCGACAATGAAAACACCAGCTTTAAATACTGATTTTTTAATTCATAAAACATTTGTAGAAAGTTTTTTTATGCCCCAACAGGCCGATGAAGCATTGGCATCCATATTACATGAGATAGGACTTGCACAGCATACCATATATTTTATGATATTTTCTTTTTCACAAGATGAAATCGCTACGGCTTTGATTGCGGCTGCAGCAAGAGGTGTCACTGTTCAAGGTATTATCGATACACATTTTGTTACCGGAACAGGACAAGAGGCGGAGCGATTATACAACTCTTCTATTATCAATAATTATCCTAGGGTGACAGGTCCTTTAATTCGCGCAGATGGAAATACGAAATATTATTGGAAAGACGGAGTCAAACATGGTGGAAAAATGCATTGTAAAACTCTGCTTGTTGACCCTGAATATGCGAGGGGAACAATTGTGACTGGTTCTTTTAACTGGTCTGAAAATGCATTGCATAACAACGATGAAAACCTGCTGATTATTCATGAACAGCAGGCAGCTGGTTATTTATTAAACCAATGGAAGTCTGCATGGGAGACGGGGTTGGATGTTGGTAAAAAATTTACAAACAACAGTGGAACAAATTCTTTTTATCAGGAAATATTAATTAACGAAGTATTATATAGTGGCACGTCAGATGGGGTTGTTGATAGCGATGATCAGTTTGTGGAATTGTACAATTACGGAAGTCGTGATCTGGATATTACAGGCTGGACGTTGACATGGAAAGATCATGAAATAACAAAAAGCTACTCTATTCCGTGGCGGGATTTGTCAGTGAATCTTGTTCACCCAGGAGAATATTTTACGATCTATACTAAAAAAGGTTCTATTGTTGATCAGGCAGTATTAAAAAATAAAATTAAAATAGCAGCAACCAAAGATTTCGTTCTCGATTCAAACTTTAATATATTTCTTTATGATAAATCAATGAATTTAATCGACAGTGGATATTCACTCTATACAAATAACAGGCTGGTCGATTATGATAAAAACAAAACCACTTCTCTGGTTCGAGTAACTCCTTCCGGCCAATCGGTCGGTAGCAAGAATTTATATGAACCCTATGAATGGAGAGAATCTTCTGCCTCTTGTCTCCAGGCAATATGTGGATCAGCTGCCAGTTATACCTATGCATCGCCAGGATATCAGAATGTGTATACAAATATGGTCCGTATGCAGAACGGAAGTTATATGAATGCAGCGCATCTACTTCTTTCTTTTAATGGAAATATATCTCAATGTACAGACCCTTTAAAATATTCCATGGTGAGTACAGACCCAGCACCTTTATTATTTAATATTTTACAGAGCAAAATTCAAACTCAATTTACATTTGATCTGGCTCCCCTATCTGCGAGCAATAAAATATACAAATTATCATCAATAAATAATAATTACTTATCAGGAAAAAAGATGGTAAACATTTTTGGAAATTTTTATTATGCTACTGAAACAGGTCTATTCGTTTCAGGAGACGGAGGAGTCACATTTTTCAAAGTTCTTCCCATTGATGAGAATGAATTCCCGGTTCATGATATTTTTGTATCAGCTAATGTTCTTTATGTTGCATCTACGGGGTATCTTTTTGTCAGCTACGATGGCAGAACATTTTCAGATAAAAAGATTTTTATCGAAAATATGCCTCTGGTAATTAATTCAATTGCAGAAAAAACGGGAAATGACTTATATTTAAGCACGAACAAGGGAGTTTATTTGTACACATTGAATACGATGTTTTTACAAATAGTTTTTCCTGGTTATAGTAATCAGATAATTTTTACAGGAACTCAATTCTTGTTTAGCAGTAATAATGAACTTTACCGTATTGATCTTTTCAATAATTTTCAGGGTCAACTATTGTATACTTTTCAAAATCCAGTAAATTACATCGTTGCTTTGAATTCGAATATTGAGTTGTCTGCAGGAAATCAACTCTACCGTTCTCTTGATAATGGAATGACTTTTAACCTGTTTTATACGGATACACGGATTCCTGAAATAGGTATTGCTGCTGGAAATGGAATTTATTATTATTTTTATAATAATAAAATTTATACTTATCAGGGAAACAACCTTGTGGAGTCGAACTTTCTGCTTTCATCAGATGTAAAGATAGAAAGTATCTACTTTGACGGAGTATCTTATTTCCTGGTTTCCAATTTTGGAATTTTTAAAACAGGCGGATCTCTAGTAGTCCCTCTTTTTGATTTTACATGCTCACAGGGAGTTCAGCCACTTGGGTCACTGGTAATGAATGGTTATTCTGATAAAAACGATTCGGCGGTTGTGAAAGTTACAGAGGTTGCTTCCGCACAATATCCCGATGACTTTGATTTTTTAGAATTATTCGTAGAGACCGGTGGCTCGCTTGATAATCTTGGTATCGGATTGATTACTGCAAATGGCAGTGAACGCACATATTATTTTAATAATTTGTATGTATCTCAGGGAGAGTTTATTCTGATATATTTTACAGGTAATGATCAATATCAAAAAATTGATAGCTCACATGATTTTTATCGAAAAGGGTCTTATACTTTATATTCATCTATAAGGGATCTTCCTGATAGTGATTTTGTAATTGTTGTAGCAAAAAATAACAAAAACATGGAAGAACTTTATTTTTCCAACAAAGATGGTAATATTTCAGGACAGGTAGTAAAGGGCCTGCAACGGTTATACCGCAATGGAGGTTCTCTTCAAAAAAGTATACCCTATCCTGTGAATAATTATAATGATTTTCTGGTTCAGGATCGAGGATATGATTTATCTCTTGTAAACAAGGGGAAAAGTTATCAAAAACAATCTGGAATGAACGAGATAATGATATTAGATAAAATATCTCCTGGATGGAATTAAAAAAAGGCCACCTGCGAGAGGCGGCCCAATTAATGTTTAGGAGGCTATTTAGGAGATACTCAGACACATTGCTGCTCTGAATATTAAATAGTTACAAATTTTGACGATTGGTAAGAAATTTATACAACATTTTTTTTAAAAATTGATAATAAAGTTGAATATTCAGCCCTGTGGGCAATTTTTCTCGCCGTTTTCTTTAAAAATTAATAATATTATCTGGTAAGAAGAAATAACTGGTTATACCGGGGAAAAAACGGGGAAATATGAAAATAGAACAAGAAAAATATGTAGAAATTGAGTACACATTGAAAGATAAAACGGGAAAAGTTATTGATAGCACCGAGGGAAGACCAGCTTTTTCTTTTATTCATGGAATGGGTGAGTTGATTTTAGGTCTGGAAGAGGCTCTGGAAGGCAAGCAAAAGGGTGAAACGCTTTCTGTTACGATTCCTGCTGAGAAAGGCTATGGTCCATATCGTCAGGAGATGGTAGAAGAGGTTCCACTCAGCGAATTTGAATCCATACCCAATCTGCATGAAGGAATGCAGTTGCAGGCGCATACTTCTCATGGTGTCAGAGTATATACCATTAAAGAAATTAAAGAGAGTAGTGCAATTATTGATGGAAATCATCCACTTGCAGGGGAAGATTTAAATTTTGAAGTGAAAATAAATGAAGTTCGTGCAGCAACACACGAAGAATTACATCCTCCTATGGTGGGTGGAAGCTGCTGTAGCAGTGGCGGTGGACATCATCATGAGCATTCCCACGGTGGCGGCGGTGGCTGCGGAACCGGTGGTTGTGGTTGCGGCTAATCAACTACTTGAATTGAAATAGCCTGGTATAAATACTGGCTATTGGTTGAAGGGGTCGTGGTCTCAAAAGAGACCATTATCCCTTCTCGCAGGGAAAATGGTTCTCTGTTGATATCCTTCGTGGAGAAATAGTACAGCTCATCATTGTTATCTATTATTACTCCCCATGTACGTTTTAAATTTAATTGTTTTATAAAACCAGATAATCTATCCATGTTATTATATCGGAAATTTTAATACTTTTCAGCGCAGCGCAAAAAAATAAATTATCTAATGGCTATTATTCGTGATATAGATAAAGGTGGTGGTGAGATCATCCGTATTGAAACGACCGAATTTAAAGGAAATAAGTATTTGAATATCAGGGTCTGGTATCAAGACAAAGAGAGTGGAGAGTATAAGCCAACACAGAAAGGGGTTGCTTTGAAACCGGAGCTTTATCAGCAATTGAAAGAGTCCATTATTGAGGCAGAGAAAGAATTTTTATCATAGATGAAGGATATTTAGCAAGGATTGAATATGAAATCATTTAATAATGTATCAGTAGTGAAAAAGGCAAATATATATTTTGAAGGAAAGGTAACGAGCAGAACGGTCGAATTTGACGATGGAAGCAGAAAAACGCTTGGAATAATGCTTCCTGGTGAGTATGAGTTTGGAACAGCTGAAAAAGAGCTCATGGAGATATACTCAGGTGAACTTGAGGTTAAACTCCCTGGCTCAGAAAAATGGCAGTTTATTCAAGGAGGCGAAAGCTTTGAAGTGCCTGCAAATTCTAAATTTCAATTAAAGGTGAAGCAACTCTCGGATTATTGCTGCTCTTTTATAGCCTAGTTGGCGTTGTATTTAGTTTGAACTTCGTACTTATAAATAGTTTGTGTGATTTTTTCTGCCATTTTATCTGTTGATGTAAAAAGAGAACTATCAACAGGAGCTGATTCAGAAACCTCATCGACAATTTTATTTTGTGATTTATAATATATTTGCGTTTGAATCGATATACTTTCTTTTCCTTCTTCAAAGGTATACTTACCAAAAATAACAATATCACTGCTACTTTTTTCAGCATAATCAGATACGTTATTTTTATTTATTGAATTTTCCGGAGTTTTATTTGATTTTTCGAACTTAAACCTTTTTTCCATTGATTTGTCAACTGCGTCGGCTAAAGATGTACTCATCCAGTTATAGTTAATATCATTGGTATTATTTACAAACGGCACAATTGAAACAAATGCGTTTTTTGGAGAAACTGCAGAATTAACAAGGTCTATTTTTTTAATTTCTTTGGAACATTGCCAAAAGCGAACATACCTTCTTACGCCCCATGTAGAGTTTTTTTCTTTCAATATTTGCCCAGTATCTGTTCCTATTTTTACAGCATATTCTCTTATATTTTTTGTAGATTGTGATGATGAATCCGAGATGGATACCATTGCTACTGCAATACATTCGCGTTTTAATTGCATAGATATGTTTTGTTCAGCCTTTAAAAGTTTAACAGATTCGAGTTTTTCCAGCATTTTTTTACTAGGAGGAGTTGTAGCACAATTAAAAACAAGTGATATGATAATGAAAGGAGACACTATTACATAAGGTCGTTGGTTTTTGTGTATTAAGTTTTTCATTTTTTATTTTTTGTTTTGACTGTTTTTTCTTTTACAATATCACCATTTAAATCTAAAATCCCGCAGGCGGGAGTAATTGGTAATATCTGAATCAAAGGAAAAATGTAGTTAATTTTACAATTTTGAACTGTTATTACAATATTTACCAGACCATCGCCATTTGAGCTTTTTATAGAGTCACGCATAGCATTGATTAATGCTTTATCTCCAGGAATGGTTATATACCCATATAAAATACCCCAATAAGTATTATTGTATTGAAATTTTTGAACGGTTTCATAATCTTTATCATCAAGAATACGACCATCTTTTGTATATAGATAACCGGTTAATGAAGCCGGATACTCAAGTTCTTTAAGTTGAAGGCTTCCCCTGATTCCAGCGCTACAATGAGAGTTAATTATTAGCAGTATCGTGAGCAGAATTATTTTTCGCATGAATACCCTTCTATGCCTATGGTTGTGTCTTCAATAAAGTAAAATGGAAAGATATTAAAACTCGATGTGTTGAAATAAAGTGTATTAGCATGCATATAGCGATTATCGTAGGGGTCTGTTTGAAGCATTTCAATTTCGATATTAACAGGGTCATTTTTCCAGAAAGTAGGAATTAAAAAGAAGGCAGATGTTTTATTATATAGAGAATATTCAAAACGGTCCCTTTTTTTATTTTTTCCGTAACAAATTTTATTATAACGAATGGAGCCTATAGTTACAGGTTTTGTAATATTTTTTATTTGAAATTTTGCAACGGAACAATTCAGCAGCGAAATGGAAATAAATGTAGTTAATAATATTTTTCCTTGACGCATATTTAATACAATATATGCACAGATGTTTTGTCAAGATTTTTCTGTTTATTTTGCTTCTTTACAACCAAAAAATTTATTATTGACAATCAGCCAATTGCACCTTATATTATAAATATGAAAAAGAATTTTAAATATTTATTTACAATACTATTTATACTTCAATTTTCTCTTGCAGCTCAAGAAGCGGAGGCACCACCTGCAGAAACCCCTGAAGAAGTTATTGATTATGAACAGCAGGATGGACCACTGAGATACAAAAATAAATATCCGACATTTGATATTTTATTGCAACTCGGAGTGGGCTCTATCTCGGAAGGTAATCAGGCTAAATTTTCACAGGAAGTTTTAAATCCCAAACCAGAGTCAACTGACCTGACTGATTTAAGCATAACCTTAAGTTACTACTTTTTAAAATATGTGGGTTTTGATCTGGGTGGCACTGTTATAGGCCGTATAAGTGCAAAAAACAAAAATTTTAAAAAACCACTTGATATTTATGCTTATAACTCAATTAAAAGCGGTCCGGTTGTAAGGATATTAAATATATTTACACTTGAAAGCAGTGTTATTGGTTTTTATGCCAAATCAGGAATTAATTACACATGGGTAAAATATTTAGATACCATTATAAACACCTCTAAAAGTATAAACAGCCAGTGGGGGCAGCCAAGTCGTACTTTTGAATCGGGTTATGCAAAAGGATTAGGATGGTATGCTGGAGGAGGAATTCGATGGTTATCCAAAAGCAAATTGTTTGGTGATATCGGTGGCACATATGAAATACATAACACTCAATTTGCGGGTGCAAAAGAAAATTTTGATGCAAAACAATTCCTTATCTCATTTGGTCTTGGAGTCTCTCTTTAAGTCAGTATTTTGGTCGTAATTGTAAATAACCCCGGCCGATTGGCCGGGGAAACATTAAAAAAATTCAATGAAATTTTATTATAACCGGAATTTTTTATTAATCAAGAATCTTGTTGAATAATACAAAAATCAAGGGAATAAATGATCCAGTTAACCTCAAACCAGAAGTGAGATTAACCGGACAAACAAACAGAAAGTCTGTTTACATAACTCAGGGTGAGACAATTGTTACAGCACCTACAGCAGCATATCCAGTAAAACCGCTTGCCCTTGTTATCCGTAAAACATAGGTTACTCCAGATGTGAGGTTTGTTACCTGAACAGTTTTTGTGAGTTCACTCGGCAGCCCTGTAAATAACTGTTGAGGAATCAGAGAGTTTGCCGTTGCATCCATTACTTCAAGATCTACCCCCGAGGTTAAATTTGTCAGAGATATCGTTACACTGGTTTGCATCGCAGGCACAACAAATTGAAAATATGTATATAAATTTGTATCGATTCCTATCCATGTAGGAGTTGTTCCAATCGGTATAGCAACAAAATTCCCAAAGACAAGGGAACCCCGGGCAGCCTCTCTAAGAGTTAAAGTAAAAGTATCACCGGCCGCTACGCCATTAATACGCAATAAATATGCTAGAGTTTGATTAACAGGATTAAATGCAATATTATAATCAAAAGTTCCAGGATTATTGTAGGCAATATAATTTGACATTTGCATAAAAGCACCCCAATTCGTGTCGTAATAACCAACCCCCATACTTGTGATATTTGCGGTTGCACCTGTGAGATATATTCCATACACTTTTGTTCCGTCAGCAATAACAGGTAAAGACCAATATGCATAACTGCTATTTGCCATGGTATATATTAAGGGAGTATCCAGAACCAGCGTAGTTGTTGGAGCTGATACAACCGTCGATACAATCTCACCTTCACTTGTGCATGTTGCCGAACAACCATCTCCAGAAACCAGGTTACCATCATCACATGCTTCGCCTGTGTCTGGCGTGCCATCTCCACAAGCTGCCCAAACACATGTTGTTCTGCATGCATCAGGTACAGTATCGCTATTTGATGCCCCGTTATCACAAACATCTGAACCATTTATAATGCCATCGCCACAATAGGGGCTTATAGTCCAGACCGGGTTTCCAGGATAAGTGCTACAATCTGCTGCGGCTGTTACCATTGTATAGCTTGAGCTGGCATAGGTAATCGAAGTATCTGCATTGATATCACACACACCACCCACTGAAGTCATACCCTGAGAACAGCTTGTATTATACATTCCTGGATTATTGGAACCTACGCCCGCTGTACAATCGAGAGCTAAATTACCCTGATAAGCAGTAAAAGACCAGCAAACATCAATTATTCCATCTGAATTATTATCAATCAAGCATGACCCTGAAGTGTTTTTTCCATCCCACCATTTGTTTCCGGGAGTTTGATCCCCTGAACAGCTTGCAAGTCCGATAAATATTATAAAAATGATAATTTTTATAATATTTATTCTTCTTTTAAAATTAGTTACTTTCATAAATTCCTCCTTTTTTTAAAAGCACTTTATATTAAAATATATTTATTATTAATATTACGATCTTAATCTAAAGATATACATCCATTTTAATTTGTCAAATAATTTTGGCCTTTCCTGATTCAAAGGTCTGGGTAATACTAAAATAAGTGCACTGTTTATAGTTCCGATAATTTACAAGGTACTCTTTATACAGTGGGCTATTTTTTATTAATTATTTTCCGTACCTGAAATTAAAATAATTCTTGAAATGGTTGAGTTATACAAAAGCCCGGCCATTTGATAATCAAATAGTCCGTAGGCGTAAATTTCAAATAGCAGAGCTGCCTGAAATCCATATGCACCATCTACCCTGTTGTCACAAGCAGGATATCTGGTGAGATCCATTTCTGGTTGAGTTGCAGAGATGACACCAGGAGGACATTTTATGTGAGGATAACTGTCTCCATCACTATGTCTTGCTTCGTGAATTAATATATATAGTTGCTCGAGTGGTTTTGATTCAAAAAATTGATCGCCTATAGATATAACGCCATTTCCTTTATTTGTCGCTACTGTCCAACTGTTTTCGTAGGTGAAAATATTTATTCTTTTTTCTAGCCATTTGTAGAGCTCTTTTCCATTTAATTGAAATTTATACAAAGAATAGAATCGACTGTTGTGCATATACACATCGGGTGAAATAATTAATTTTTTAGGTAACAAATTTTTAATATTGTCAAGAACCGTTGTCAGGTTTTTTTCATTTTTTTCTGAAAAATTTTGAAACGCTATATTGCCATATACCGCATTACTTGAAAAAATCAGCAGAATTGGCACGAGGATATAATATATTTTGCAATTTTTTGTTGACATATCGTCACAGTCTAAATAGTTTTCAGTATCGTAAAGTAATGTTTGCGATGTTGAAAATTGCAATAAAATGCAACTTTTCGACTAAAATGAATAAAAAAATAAGGAGTAGTGTATGAAAAAATGGATAATTGCATTTAGTGCTTTAGCAGCTTCATTACTGTTGCTGTTGCCATCCGGTGTAACTGCAAAAAGCTATAGTTTAGCTGGTTGCGGACCAGGATCAGTAATTATGGGTTCAAAACCTGGAATTATGCAGACCAGTGCGGCAACAACAAATGGAACGGGGGCTCAGATGGGCTATGCTTCTATCAACTTTCAGTTTACTGCAATTCTTTTGGGTACTTCTAACTGTAACTCAAATGGTGTAATAAAAGCTGAACTTGAGCAGAAAGCTTATGTTGCTTACAATATGGAAAATCTTCAAAAAGATATCGCAAAAGGTAACGGAGAAAGCGTCAACTCTCTTGCATATTTAATGGGATGCTCTATTGAGTCAATGCCTGAGTTTGCAGAAGTAACAAAAGAAAATCACAATGTGATTTTTGAAGGTGAAAAAGGTTCTGAGTCAGACTGGGTTTTGTATAGAATTAAAACAGTAGTTTCTGAAAATGAGACTCTGAACAAATCTTGCACAAAAGTCTGGATGTAATTCGGAATTTAAAGGAGTAATATATGAAAAAATTACAAATGTTAACAGCTGCAATTCTTGTAGCAGGAACAGTAGCTCTTGTACCAGCAAAGGTAGAAGCCGCTTATGGTATGGCAGGATGCGGAATTGGTGCGATTGTATTTCAAGGTGATAATACTATGTGGAAACAATTGATAAATGCTGCATTCTTAAACAACCTGCTGGGTAGCCAGACTCTTGGTATAACCAGTGGTACATCAGAGTGTTCAGACAATGGTGTGATTAAAGCAGAAGTTGAGCAAAAAGTTTATGCATTTAACAACTTTGACAATCTTCGTCAGGAAATGGCACAAGGACAAGGCGAAAAGCTGACCTCTTTTGCTTATTTACTGGGATGTGATTCAAACGCAGTTTCAACTTTCAGCGATATGACCCAAAAAAATATTGAGCAGATCTTTCCTGAGGGAGCGACTCCAGAAAGCATGCTTAATGAAGTAAAATCTTTGTCAAAAGTTCAGCCAGAACTGGCTAACTCTTGCACAAGACTTTAATAAAAAAGTGTTGTAAAGCAGAATGGCCTACCCTTTTAAAAAGGGTGGGTCATTCTATATTTAATCTGAAAAAACAAATTTCTTCTAATCATGAAAAACCGATATTATAAACCATTATTTTTTATATTATTACTTATATCTTTTACACCTGTTTTTTCTGTTGAGGAAAAAGAAGAAAAGAAAATGAGTGATTATACCGAAGGTATGACACCTGAAGAGTATCTGGAGATGTTAAAAAAAAGTGGAACTCCGGAGTTTACATATACAGATTTAAATGATCAGCAGCAAAACTACCTCAATCAATTGATTGAAATTGCTCATAAAAAAAAGCTGTATGAGCAAAGATACTGGAAATTATTATTACACTATAAAGATCGTACTATTCGAAAAGACAAAAGTGAGGCGAAAGGAAATATTTTCTTTATGGCTGATGATGGAGATACAAACCCCAGAGCCGAACTTGAAAAAACACTGCAATCATTTTTTCAGGGAGATTTGAGGCACTACTCCTATTTGCCGCATCCTCGTTGCCTGTTTCGGGCACGTTACAGTTGGCTGGTTAAAGAGTTGTCAATAGATGAGTCAATGATTCCTGCGGTCGAATGTAAAAGGTATGACCAATGGCGTCAGACTATACATCCTTCCAGCATTTCCATTGTGTTTGCTTCTTATTATATGGGTAACCCATCTTCGATGTTTGGTCACACATTTGTTAAATTAAATAACAGTGAATACAGTGGAAGCTATGAGCTCTTGGATTATGGCGTGAATTATGCAGCAGCCATGGATGCACATGAGACAAATACTGTAATTATGGCATTGGTGGGTTTAACCGGAGGGTATGATGGATATTTTTCTATATTTCCCTATTATTTGAAGGTGAAAGAGTATAATGATATCGACAACAGAGATCTCTGGGAGTATAAACTGAATTTTCATGATGAAGAAATTGAACGTATAGTGGAACATCTCTGGGAGCTTCATCAAACGACGAATTTTGATTATTACTTTTTTAATAGAAATTGCAGTTATCAAATATTAACATTGCTCGAAGTTGGTCGCCCGGGAATTCATTTGTCAGATCAGTTTTTATATGCGGTTATTCCTCCAGATACGATAAAAGTTGTTGAGAAAGCAGGATTGATAGAGAGTTATAAATTAAGAAGTTCTCTTGCCGGTCAATATAAAAGAAGATATGATTCGTTAACCAGAAAAGAGAGAAAGATTTTTAAAAAAGTTGTTAACAAAAGAGATATTTCTCACCTTGATAACCTGAGTGACAAAGAAAAGGCTGCGGTGCTCGATACAGCAATGGATTTTTTAATGTATAAAAAAAATTCAGAAAAAAAAGTATCTCCCGATCAGAATTCTTTTTATAGTAATTTAATAAAGCTGAGAGCTGAGCTAAAAGTAGAAAATAAAGAGTTGCCCTTATTGGTAGAGTCGAGAAATCCTCTGGAGTCCAATCAATCTACACGTTTGTTTTTAACAGGAGGCGTGTTAAATAAGAAGTCCTATTTTTCAACATTACAAATCACCCCAGCAGTTCATTTGATAAATGACAGGTGGGTGGGTTATTCTCCATATTCCCAGATACTTTTTGGCCATACAGAGTTTCGAGTCTTTTACAAAGACAAAAAAAGTAACCCGGATATTTTTTTAAAAGCAATTAGAGGGATAGATATACTTTCGTTAAATCCTGTAAAATACAATTTATTTAACAAGTCGTGGTTAACGAGTGTTGGCATAGATTCTGTAGATCCATTGACGATTTCAGGTATGAAGCGATACGGTTATTTTGATTATGCTTCTGGAATTGCACTTGAAACTCATATCCATTATTTACTGGATAGAATAACTGCTTTTTCAATGATAAAATTTCGCCTTGAAACGGCACCGTTTTTACCATATTATGCGAGAGTATCTCCTGGTTTATTTAGCGGGATTTTAATGCGTTTGACCGATTTCTGGACAGTTTATGGATTTTGGGAATACCGATATTATTTTGATGGAAAAACACAAACCCCTTATTCTTTTGTTAACCTTGAATCAACTTTAAGTTTTAACCGTTCTTTGGCAATAAATATTACCAGCGAGTTGAATTATATTACCAGAGATTATGGAATTGAAGGTGGCTTAAAATTTTATTTTTTAATGTAAAAAATTTTTCATGAATAAATTATATTTTGCTTCAATAGTTTTATTATCAATAGTTTCTTGTAACTCCGCATTTTACTATCCGGATCATAAGATACATTATCCACCTGAAAAATATAATATAAAGTATGAAGAACAGACATTTAAGCTACAAAATGGAGAAACTCTGAATGCTCTTTTTTTTCCGTCAGATCAGAAGCCTGTTGCTACTGTTGTTCAATTTCATGGAAATGCCCAGAATGTTACAAGTCATTTTATAAATTTGCAATGGCTGGTAAAATATGGTTATAATTTATTGATTTTTGACTACCCTGGATATGGGAAATCTACTGGTAAAGCACGTAGAAAAAATATCAGAAATGCTTCTGTTGAATTTGTTGATGACTTGATAAAAAATTTTGATGTTAAAAAATTTGGACCTTCGGTAATTTTATATGGGCAAAGTATTGGCGGTATAGTATTAATGGAGACATTAATGCATTTAAAGTCATATGAACATATAAGTGCGATAGTTTTAGAAAGTACTTTTGATTCATACAGAAGAATTGCAGTTAGAAAATTTCTGGATCAATGGTTTACAATTCCACTTGTGCCGTTGGTAGCGATTTTAGTAAACGATCTGGGTGCCCCACATGGGTCCCTATCAACTCTTTTGCCTGAAATCAATAAACTTGTTTTGCATGGAACTCATGATCCAGTTGTTCCTGTTTTTTATGGTGAACATATTTATAAAGAGTTAACAGGGCGCAAAGAATTGAAAATATTAGATGGTGGATCACATTTGAATTTATATTATATGGAAAATGGAGTTTACAAAAAGTATTTACTTGATTTTTTAAGCAAAGCGATTATTCAATATCAAACCCCATACCGACAATAATAGCGCGCAATTTTTCATTTAAATTGCTCGGATCACCATAAGGCATAATTGCTGTAATTCCCCCGTAGATGATTACCGGCATTTTATCATTTGCTTTTTCACGATAAAGTGAGTAAGCCAGAGACCTGCTTTTATAGAAGATTATAATATAGGGTGAGTGTATTTTTTGAGGATTATGATAACCTGAAGAGTACCATGCAAAACTGAAGTCAGTTTCCCACATTTTTTCGAAATGGTATGCCTCAAATGTGTTGAGCTTTTCAATCACTTCATATTGTCGTTTATATTCCTCACATTTGGGATCAGGAAAAAAGATACCATTATATCCGTATACATTTGTAATAAAAAAGCAAAAAAATAAAATGTATAGTTTACCCTTCATCATTTCATAGCAGTATCAGGTTTCTCATTAAAATCACGGCTACGAGAGACAAGATTGCGTAAAATTCGGGAAAGGCTGCGAGAATAAATGTTTTTCCGAATACATCGTGGCCAGATCCCAGTGCGCTGATACCATTGGCGCATGTTTTTCCTTGTTGTATGGCAGAGATGAGTGCGGCAATTCCGATAGCAATGGATGCTCCCAGTACAACGCCACCCTGGAAGATCGTTATTTCACTATTGATAACTTCATTGTACATGATAAATGCCACGAAACCGTAGAGTCCCTGTGTTGCGGGGAGGGCAGAAAGTATTAATCCGTTTGCAAATGCCTCTGGTCTTTTTTTCGTCATTCCGATTACTGCTGCTGCGGCAATGGTTAAACCGATAGCTGAGCCAGCACCAGGCAGTCCGACCATGATACCAAGTCCAATTGTAGCAAGTATAGTTCCCATAAAATCCTCTTTCAGAAATTAAATTCAATAGTATATTTGCATAGCTACCAGAGAGATTCACACGTGCAACAAAAATAAATAGCCATTAAAAAATTATAAGATCTGAACTTCAATTATCTTTACACTCTTTGCCCATATTATGTAATGGGTTCCTTCTATGTGGTTAATGGTTTATAATACTGGTTTTTTTCTTTTTCAATATTTATTGCTACCACTTTTATATTTGTTTATTCCAAAGGCGCGCAGAACGATTCGTGCTCAACGGGGAATCTGGGAGAGGTATGCAGCGCACGTATTGTTAATAACCCGAAAAAAAAGAGTTCTCTGGTTTCATGTCGCCAGTGCTGGTGAGTATCTTCTTGCCCGTCCGATTATTGAAAAATGTTCCAAAAAGTATCATTGTATTGTAACTGTAACAAGTGTATCAGGTTACAACTGGTTACTGAAAGAGAAAAATCCTGCGATATTGTTTTTTGATTATATTCCCCTGGATACGAGAAAAAACAGCGTACGCATAGTAGATTTAATTTCACCAGATGCCCTGATTGTTGTAAAAAATGATCTCTGGCTTAATACTATTGATTATGCATTTAAAAAAGAGATTCCCCTGTTTTTATTTTCTATCTCAATTTCCAGAGATAACATTCGAATTAAAAATCGTTTTGTAAGGGGTTTATACCGGCACACGCTGAACTATTTTTCTGAAATTACTGTTGTAAATGAAGAATCATTTGCTGAAGTAAAAAAGCTGGTTCATATGGAGTGTGTTGTGACCACCTCAGGTGATATTAAATTTGATTCTGTTCTGGAACGAAAGAAAAAGGGTAAGCAGACTCTTGTAAGTATACCTTTTAAAAAAGAGTCTACTCTTGTTCTGGGTAGTCTCTGGAATGCGGATCTTGACTTGTTACTTTCTGCTGTAACATCTCTGATGGAAAAGCACAAGTCTTTAAAGGTAATTGTTGCTCCTCATGAGATGGATGAAAAAATAATCTCTTTGATTGAAAAAAAATGGAAAAAATTTGGTGTCGTAAAATTTTCTGATCTGCTTTCCAGGCGCAGCAAGATTACAGGAATGCAGAAGGTTTTGATTGTAGATACTACGGGTAATCTTTTTCATATGTATGATTATGGCTCCATCTCTTTTGTGGGTGGTGGATTCGGAACAGGCATTCACAATATTCTGGAGCCGGCTGTTATGCAGAATGTTGTTTGCTTTGGCCCCAATCATAAAAAGTTTCCGGAAGCGCAGAATATGATTCATGCCGGGGTTGGTTTTGAGATCTCTTCGGGGGAACAGTTTTATAATCTGGTCGAAAGTTATTTTGCCCAGGGCAAAAGGTTGTCTGCTGATGGAAAAAAAGCCCTGCAATTTGTTGTTTCTCATGCCGGATCACTTGATACACATTGTAAAATTATAGACGGAAAGTTCAGTCGTTTTTCTTTTTAAAATGAAAACAAAATGGGGTGGCCGGCAAACATTTATTTTGCCGGCCAGGGGCATTGGTGTTCTGCCAATTGTTTCGATGTAACAGCACGCCCCTTTAGAACAACATTTAGAAAAAACTATTTGTTAAATTGAAACGATCTGTTTAATGCGCAAAAAAGTGCTTTAATAGATGCTATTTCAATATTGTTATCAACCCCTGCTCCAAAAAATTGATGGCTGTCTTTTTCAATTTGTATGTAGGCGACAGCCTGTGCATCGGAACCTGCCTCAAGGGAGTGTTCATTGTAAGAGAGAATTTTAAACTGGCCATAGTTGTTTTCAATGAACGCATTTTTGCAGGCATCGATGGGGCCGTTTCCTGTTCCATTGATTTTTGTAAGGGTTCCGTTGTGTTTGAATTGAATCGAGCAGGTAACAGGGTGGCCCGGTTGTTCGTCAGAGTTGTCTTTAAAAGATATAAATTCAAAGGGAGTAATATTGTTCAAATACTCACGTTGAAAAATTTCAAATATTCGCTCAGGCAAAATTTCTTCGTTGCGCATATCAGCTACACTCTGTACCATGGGGCCAAGTTCGGTATGCATTTTTTTTGGAAGCTGAAAGCCGTAGTTTTTTTCCATGATATAAGCCACCCCCCCTTTACCAGACTGGCTGTTGATACGGATAATGGATTCGTATGTTCTTCCTAAATCTTCGGGGTCGATAGGGAGATAGGGGACTTGCCATGTACTGGTCTGGTTTTTTTTCATCGCATCAATTCCCTTGTTGATTGCATCCTGATGAGAGCCCGAGAATGCTGTGTAGACAAGTTCGCCTGCGTAGGGGTGGCGCATATGTACCGGAATTCTGGTGACTTTTTCAGAAAGATCTATGATAGAGTTGATATCATGAAAGTCAAGTTCGGGGTCTATTCCCTGGCTGTACATATTCAAGGCAAGTGTGATGAGGTCTACGTTTCCTGTTCGTTCGCCGTTACCAAAAAGTGTTCCCTCGACCCGGTCTGCCCCGGCCATTAAGGCAAGTTCTGTTGCAGCAACAGCGGTTCCGCGGTCATTGTGCGCATGGAGGCTGATGATAGCGTGTGAGCGGTTTTTTATGTGTGTAGAAAACCATTCGATCTGGTCAGCATAAATATTGGGTGTAAACATTTCTACCGTTGCGGGTAAATTCAAAATAACTTTTCGATTTTCGGAGCTTTCCCACGCCTGCATCACAGCTTCGCATACTTCAAGGGCATATTCGGTTTCTGTTCCGGTAAAACTTTCGGGAGAGTATTCAAGAGTAATTCTGGTCTTACTCTCTTTACTTAACTCTTTAACAAGTTTTACTCCTTCTACAGCAATTTGTTTTATCTCATCGCGGCTTTTGTTAAAAACAACCGATCTCTGTAAAACCGAAGTTGAGTTGTAAACATGTACAATGGCCCGGGCTGCTCCCTGCAATGCTTCTAACGTTTTTTTTATGAGATGCTCTCTTGCCTGGGTTAATACCTGAATGGTAACATCTTCTGGTATAAGATTTTTTTCAATAAGAGTTCGCAAAAATTTGAACTCTATATCTGATGCAGATGGAAATCCGATTTCGATCTCTTTAAAGCCAATAGAAACAAGCTTTTGAAAAAGTTCAAGCTTCTCTTCTATATTCATGGGTATGATTAAAGCCTGGTTGCCGTCGCGCAAGTCAACACTGCACCATTTTGGGGGTCGGGTAATTTTATTGCCGGGCCATTTTCTATCAGGTATATTTACGAAGCCTGTGTTGGGTTGATATTTTTGAACTAACTCTTTTTTCATATTCTCCTCAATTTTTAATTTATGACTGTATTGTCATGAACAATAATTTATTGCAGTGCTGTTTTTCAGCATGCGTTTATTGTTGATTTGCTTTTTTTGAGAAGATTTACAGGTGGCCTGCGGTAGATGTTTGACGAAATATAAGACTTTCATGTCGATTCATATTTTTTATCCGCATTGTTTATATTAAATTTTCGATATAAATGGTCAATAACATTAATTTTTCAGTTTTACGTTACACCTAATCTATTCTTTTACTATTCTGTAGCAGACATGTATTTTCTTGTCTTTAAAATCATCAGGAATTGTTTCTCTGGAGATATCCAGAAAATTTCCTTTCCACTGAATTTTAAACTTTCTGAAATTGGTAGAAAAATATAAAATGCCGCCCTTGTTAAGAAGTTTCAGGCAATTATCAATCAATTCAGGATGGTCTCTCAATACATCAAAATCACGAATTAATTTTTTTCCCTTTGAAAAAACCGGGGGATCACAATATATCACGTCAAAAGACTTCTCATTATAATTTTGTAAAAATTCCCTGACATCCATACATATCTCACGATGTGAAGAATTATCCAGATTATTTGTTTTCAGATTCTCGCGCAACCATTCAAGATAGGGGGCAGATGTATCTACACTGACAATTTCACTTGCACCACCTCTTGCGGCATAAACAGAGAAAGAGCCGGTATAACTGAACAAATTAAGAAATCTTTTTCCATCAATTTGATTTCCGATTATACTCCGGGTAGAACGATGATCCAGAAAAATTCCCGTATCAAGGTAGTCATCAAGATTAACCAGAAATTTCAAACCATTTTCCCGTATTTCCAGAAAATTATGTTTTTGACCAATTTTTTCATATTGAGAACCTCCCTTTTGTTTTTCCCTCATTTTCACATGCATCTTGCTTTGGGGAACTTCAAGGATTTCACTGATATAATTAATTGTTTCTTTTTGCCAGTCACTATAATTTTTTTTTGACGCTATTGCTTCTTTATAATATTCACAAATATACAGATGATCTTCATAAAAATCAATAGTATAAGGGTATTGCGGAATATCCCGGTCATATACACGATAGGCATAAATTTCTCTTCTTCGTGCCCATTTACCCATATGGGCTTTCATTTTTATTAAACGGTTTTTAAAATCTTCCATTATTTCAGTCTTTTATATTGCTTCAGGATAGTATATAACAGGTCTACAGGTATTAAATCTATTATTTACAATTTAGATAAAATAAGAAAATATACTTAAAGCTTAATGGCGACTTTGGCAGATTTGTTTTTTTATATTAATTTATATAAAGTTTTTAAGAAACAAAGAAGGCCATCTGTTATATTTGTGTATTGTTTCAAGTTTATTCAGAACAATTCTCAATAACTATTCATTAATTATGGGGCACCCTGCCATAATAGTTCATAACCAAGCTCTTTTGTTTCGCTGCAATATTCCAGAAGATGATCAAATTTTTCTTTAAAAACATGATCTGCGTGGCTTTTTTCATGCTGTTCAAAACTTTTCCAGAATGTAACAATTACATGATGCTCATTTTCAGGTCCTTTATCACCGAGAGTTCCTTCAGAAGATATAAAACCGGAATATCTATATACCTGCCCTGCAAGAAACCCACCATTTTCATTTCCATAGGTGTTTTTAACAACATGACACATTTCACCAATACTCAACTCAACATCATTCATGGTTATATTTTCTTTTAATCTGACAATGTTAAACAACATTACTGCATCTGCTGGTATGGTAATTGAATCAAACATATTAACCTCTTTACTATTTTTTTTAATATAGACGATTAAATATTTAAATACCTTTCATTTTTTCAATTAATGTTTAAATGTATTGGCAAGAGCAAATTTGATGTTGCAGATAATATAAAGAGAAATATGGAGTATTTTCAAGAAAAATAATCGCTTCATTTTTTAACGAAATTAAAATAATCAAACTTACCAAATGACTTGATAAGTTTTTAACTAAAGTAGCCTATCTCCCCGAACTAAAGAAAATAAATTAGTTATAAGTTGACATTATGTCTCATTTATTTATTGTTTGCTTATGTCCTTTTGGGGACGTAAAATTAATATTATTTTAGCCGGCTTCCTGCTTGCAGTGGGGTTTATTTATGCTGTATTCATTCCAGAGCTGGGTGTAGAGCAGGATAAGGCAAAAGAGGCCTTTCAAAAAGGGCTAAAGTTATACTATAATTATAACTATAATGCCTCAGCTGATTTTTTTCTTGAATCATTATCTTACCAACCGGAATTTTATCTTGCCCGAAGAATGCTTGGGCAATCTATGTATTTTTCAGGTGAAGTTGATGAGGCTTTGAATGAATGGAAGATGTTGCTTGATCAGAATAACTATGACCCTTCTCTTCAGGTTCATATGCAGGATGTTCATACACTTTCGGATATCCCTGAAAATAACTGGCGTTTTTTCAAAGAGGTAAAGTCCTCTATTGGCTATCGTTACGGCCATCCTGTATTTACTGATTTTTTGCCAAACAATGATCTTCTTTTGTTATCAATAGGTGATAAAGGTGAAGCGAATTTACTTTTAATGAATTCTAATGGATCTTTTACAGAAAATCTCAGGCGTGTTTCAGGAAAACTTGAGATGCCTGTTGCTGCAGCATTTGATGGAGAGATATTATGGATTACAGATATTAAGGCTGATAAAATACATCGATTGAAGTTAAAATCCCGTATAAATCAGGGTTGGTATTTAACAAAAATGGATGGTATTGGAGCAACGGGGGCAGAGCCTCTGCATTTTCATGGTCCGGCAGGTATTTGTTATAATGGAGAAAGTTTAATAGTAACCGATTATGGAAATAATCGTTTACAAAAAATTGGTAAAGACGGTATTTTTTTACAGGAGATAAAAAATCTTGATAAAAATCAGCAATTATATCAGCCCTATGGATTAGCATGCAATTCTGAACGTATTTATGTCTCAGAACCTGATCACAGTCGAATTGTTGTGTTTGATTTTTATGGAAACTATCTCGATTCATTTGGCTCAGAATATCTGGTAACTCCGAGGAACCTGTATTTGCATGAAAATAAACTGGTTATTACTGACGAAAGAAAAGGTGTTTTTACAGTGGATTTAGCGAATAGAACATTTACTTTAATAGATAGTTTTATGTCTCGTGAAAGTACCGAAGAAAAAATTATACGACCCTATTCTGCAGCTCTGGATGGGTATGGGAACATGTTTATTGCAGACTATGGTTCAAGTAAATTGCTTCAGTTTGTACCGGAACAATTTTTATATTCAAATCTTGAACTCTGGGTAGAAAAAGTTTATTCAGAAAATTTTCCAGATGTGGGTGTATGGGTTTCTGTAAAAGATCAGCTGGGAAATTATCTAAAAACACTGAATTCTGAAAATTTCCAGGTTTATGAAAATGATGCAGATGTCGGACGTGTCGGATTTTCTTATCTGAAAACTTTTCAAAATCAGGGGAGCTGGGTAATATTATTATCAAAGTCCTTATCCATGAAAAAATATACGGACTCGCTTGAATGGTTGAGTGACTTTTTTTTAAATGATTTGCGGGAACATGATCAGGTAAAAGTTTTATCTTATAATAATGAATATAGAGTAGATAGTGAGTGGGGTAATTCAAGGCTGAAAATTCATCAGACTCTTCTTTATAATGCACCTGGTGATTATCTTGATAATGAAGCGGCAGCTCAATACAGAGCCTTGGACGCAGGAATAAGTGATTTGCTTCCCCAGAAAGGTAAAAGAGCCTTGATCTGGATAACAGAAGGAATAATTTCTAAAGATAAAAATAGTGATATAAATATGACCCGAATTGAAAATTATGCCAGAATTAATCATGTTCCAGTTTTTATTATCAGTTTTGAGGATGCTGATCTTCAGGGGTATAAGACAAACAGGGATTATTTAAAGAAGATTGCCGTAAATAGTAATGGAGCCTACTTTTCAGCTTATAAAGATAATATGGCGAGCATAGGGAAAGCACTTCGTAATCTGGCTGAAGAGCGTTATGTTCTTACTTATAAATCCCTGGCACCCAAATCATGGAAAGGGCAATACATGGAATTAAAGGTTAAAGTAAAATTCCAGGGCCGAAATGGAATGGAGTCTTCAGGATATTTTATTGAATAATATGAAATACTTCAGATCCATCAGACTTTTGATTTTTAATATTGTTTTGATTTATGGTATTAATGCTTTATTTTCACAGGAAAATTATAATGCACAATATTATAAAAATAAGGGTGATGCAGAGTTGACCCTGAAAAATCGAATGGGAGCGATAAATTACTATAACAAGAGTATTCAAAAAAATCCTGATTATGTTCCTGCTCTTCTTTCTTTATCTGCGATACTTCACGAAATAGGATCAAGTAATGAAGCTAAAGTATACTTGAATAAGGCAAAAAAAATTGATAAAAATAATATAAATATTTACCGCCTTCTTGTTCAGATTTACCTCGATGAAAATGATCTTAACACTGCGCAAAATAATTTAAATGATGCTTTTTTAATATCGAAAAATGATGCAGATTTGAATTATCTACAGTCTGAGATTTATTTTAAATTTCAAAAAAATTATCTGGCAGAAACCAAGTTAAAATCCATTATAAAGATAAATCCTGGACATGCGTTGAGCCGCATTTTACTGGCGCGAATATACATAGATACAGGAAGACTGGAGCATGCAGAAAAAGAACTTGAAAAGAGCAGACTTATAGATCCGGAAAATCCTTATGTCATGCTTCTGCTTGCCGAAAACAGTTTTCAAAAGGTAATGGTACAGCAACAGGCGGATATTTTCGAAAATAGAATTTCTATTGCTGACATTGCTCCAACTATTGCTATTCTAAACAACCTCCTGGAATATGATCCGGGGTATATACCGGCCAATCTGACTATGGCGAAATTATACCTTTTGTTTAATGAATGCGATAAAGCCCGGGATTATCTGGATAGAGTGTTGAATTTAAATTCAAATAATGTTTCGGCAAAATTTTTTTCAAGCCATTGCAGTCCAAAAGAATCTATGGACGTTTTAGCTAAAATATTAAAATTCAATGAAAACAATGAAATTGTCAGATATTATTATGAGCATAATTTAATCACCTATTCTTCAAGGCGTGAAAATAACAGTTTACTCGATTTAGCACGGGAGCACTATTCACTCGGAAAAAGTTTGTTTATGCTCAATCTTAACAAACAGGCGGTTTTTGAGATTTCATGGGCAAGTTATCTTTACCCTTCATATTATCTGCCACATGAAGAACTTCTTAAATATTACCGGAGCAAAAAAGATTATGTGAATATGTATGAAGAGCTTGATTATTTGCGTAGAGTAAGTGATAATAGTTATTACAAAGATTTTTTTGAATTAATGATTGAAAAAAGAAAGGAAAAACAGTTTTATAAAGAAGGAATCGTAAAACCAGAAGAGCTCAAAACTCTGACTCCTCTTGTAATTTTTCAATTTAAACCTGTTGACTTGATTGGAAACTATCCAAATGCTGGAGAGGCCATTGCGGAAAAATTAACTTTTGCATTACGTCAAAGCGGAAAAGTCAATGTTTTATCTCAACGCGATCATGATCAGTTTTATGCGAAGTTAAATAAAAACTCCTTAATAAACGGTCTTTTTTTTAATTCGCAGAACAGTCAAATTGTATATGATTATTATCAAAAAGAGTATATACTTAATGAGAATAGTCCTTCCCGGGAGTTTGCAAAATATATCGTCGATGGTTCCTTTCAGGAACTTACTGACGGTATAAGTGTCACAGCTTCAATCATTGATTTACAGACGGGACATGCAATTGCAACAAAAAATGTAACAAGGACAGGAAGAGGATATTTACGAAATGTTGCTCTATTGCTTGCTGATTTTGTTTATGAAAATATTCCGTTTCAGGGAAAATTAATTAAAATAAGTAATCAGAAGATTTTAATAAATCTTGGAAGTCGTGATGGATTAACAGAAAAAACGAAACTGAAGATTGAACGCAATGGAAATCTTTTATTTAAAGCAAAAGTAACTACACTTGATCTCGATATTCTATGGGCGGAAACAGAAAATATTACAGATATTTATTCTCTTCAGGCAGGCGATCATGTTCTTATTGATCGTGATTAATTTCTCATTGTAATTGGAAAGGTTTCATTATTTATAATTTCAGGAACATTTAAACCATCTCCTCCGAGAGATACCACATTTTTGTTGTTAATCAGGATTTTTATGGATTCTACAGAAGGAAATTGTTTTGCTGTTTGTAAAAGCTGGGAAATTTGCATTTGAAGCATTTCGAAGCTTACTCCCTGACCAAAGGAATCATTAAAATTTAGTATAATTGTTTTATCATACCGGGATACATTGATTAAAGCTGGTTTTATTATAAATGTATCAGCAAAATTTTTATTTTCGGGTTTATTCTCTGGTCCTTTTATCAGATCTGCATAAATTTCTGTTAATGACACTTTTTCATTCGCTGTTTTTATAATCTCTGTTAACTTTAACTCTCCTGATGGCAATTCCTGGTAAAAATATAGTTTATATGTTTGTTTATTTTTGGCTGATTGCTGGTTTTCTGTTTTAAAATTTGTTGTTTCTGGTTCAGTTTTATCAATAAACGGTTCCTCGTTTGAATATTTTTGATCGAGAAGAGAAAGGTTTAATTTTGTTTCTGGTATAACAGGAAGATGTTCTTGTTCTGTGATTTTGGATTCTGGCATTGTTTTTTGTTCATTGGTTTTTAATGAGGTAAAAGCATTTTCCAGTGCTTTAAAAAGAACAGGTTGTTTATACCCGGATGCATTGATATTTTTACTGACGGGTTCTTCTGAATTCATATTATTTTTTGAGATATATGGTTCAGTCAGTCGATCTATAGCAAAAAAACCCCAACCAATTACACCAATAGTAAAGATAACAGGTATAATACTTTTATCTTTTTTTTTTGTTTTTCTTTTATTAGCTGCCACTGGTTATATTATCGGAAAGGAAAAGAAATTTTCTTTATAATAAAATAATTTAAATTGTATTATGTTTGACCATTTTACAATGGAAAACAACAATTATTTTAATGAAAAAACAATAAATTTGAAAGATTTAATTTATTGCTTTATGTAGAAAATATATCTATCTATGGTTATTATTATAATTTTTTGCTGTCAGCTTAATAAAGCCGATTAATAAATCTTTAAGTCTTCTTATAGAAGGAACCTTCATTTTAACAGGTAAAAAATTTATTCGTGCATTAAAAGTAAATTTCCCAGAGAATTCGGATAGAAACAAACAGAAGTAATATCGCTGTAGCTCTTTGTATGGTTATGTCCGAAAATGTAACCGCCCCCAGTCGAGAGCCTATTTGTCCACCTAAAAATACTGCTATTGCCGGAATGTAAATAAAATCAAAATTTAGAGTGAAGCCGCTTTTGTATAGCTGTCCTGAAAGACCTGAAATTGAGTTAACCAGTATAAAAAAAGAAGCAATTGAGGAGATAACTTTCGGTTTTTCCCATTTCATCAGATGTAGAATCGGGGAAAGTAAAATACCTCCTCCAATACCTACTATTCCAGAGATGAGTCCGACAATCATTCCCAGAAGTATTCCACTCCAAAATGATATTCCCTGCTTGTCGGTAAAATTATTGTTTTTGGTTGATACATTTATTTTTGAAATCCATTTTGTCCAGACTTGTTCGAATTTTTGACTAAATATTATTTTAATTCCAGAAATCAGTAAAATAACGGCCAGAATGGTCAGATAAATATTTTTCTGTACAGGAATCATTCCTCCGATAAATGCCATTGGTATAGAACCAAGAATAAAAGGCAGTACAGTTAATAGTTTCAGGTACCCTTTGCGTAAAAAAATTATTGTGCCTCCTGTTACGACAATAATGTTACAAATCAGGGCGGTCTGAGGTATGAAAATATACGGTACTGTAAAAAGTGCCAGAGTTGCGGCATAGCTTGAACCTCCACCAAAACCTACAGAAGAGTAAAAAAGAGAAATTAGAAAGAAAAGAATCGATATAATTCCAGTTTCATTTATATAAAAATTTCCTTCCATGTTTTTAATCCATTGGATCCCCTGGACTCAAATAAAAAAGTAAAAAGCAAGTTTTATTTTTTTATGGACTCCAGATATGAATCCCATAATGGTTTTCCTTCAATGGATGGTTTTTTTTCGAATCCGCTCAATGAGTAACGAAATGCAGTAAACTGAATCATTGATAAAAACTTTTTTGCTTCAACAGAAATCGAAATCGTTTGCTTGATTTGATTTTCTTTAATACCATCTTTTAAAATTGCGGATATTTTCTCAATATAGGTTTCTACAATTTTAAATAATATCTGGCGCAGTTTCTCATTGACATGAACCTCAGTTGTATATATTATTTTAGGTATGCCCTTGTTAGTTTCGATATGATCAAGATGTGTTTGAAAAATAGTATTCAGTTTTTGAAGAGGAGAGATATCTTCAGAAATAATTTTGTTTAAAACAAAAAGAAGTCGTTCACCTATAAAGTTAACCACAGATGTTAAAATAGCTTCTTTGTTTTCAAAATGACGGTAAATGGCTGCTTCAGTTATTCCACAACGTTTTGCAATTACAGCCGTTGTTAAACCCTGGAGGCCAAGGTCACCAATAATTGCTATTGTGTGACTGATAATCTGTTTTTTACGCTCAGCTTCTACCATGAAGATGGTAATTTTTTAATAAATCCACATGCAGTAAAGATTATTATAAATATAATACCCTGGAAAAAAGATTTTTATAATAGAACAAATAAACCGTTGACGAGCAGTTAGGAGCGAAATTTTATAATCAAGGTATTATGGTAAAAATAAGTAAAGAAAAATATATATTATTTGGTATGATTCTGGGTTCAACTTTCGGAATGGCTTCGGGCTTTATATGGGGAGAAACTATGGTTAACCTTGCAGGCTGGATGGGAACCATCTTTTTAAACTCTCTTAAAATGGTAATTATGCCGCTGATAATTTTTTCTATGGTCACAGGTATTTGTTCTCTGGGAAATATAAAAAAAATTGGCTGGTTTGGAGTTAAAACTATAGCCTATTATATGGTCACCACATCTCTGGCTGTTTTACTGGGCTTGATATTGGTGAATATCATTCAACCAGGATCGAGCTCCATGTTGCACTCTACCATTCAGTTGCCGGAGCATATTCGCAATTCTCAGGGGAACTCACTTAGCCAGATAATTACAGGATTTATCTCACCCAATATTATGGCCTCTATCGTAAATATGGACATTTTACCTGTCATTATGTTTTCTCTGTTTTTAGGTGCTGTGTTAAGTACTATGGAGGAGAAGGCTCAACCTGTTATCCTTTTTTTTCAAATAATGAATGACGCAATTTTAAAAATGGTGAATATAATATTATGGTTTTCACCATTTGGAATTTTTGGACTTATTGCAGCAAAGATTGGTGCAGTTGGATCGGAACATTTTATTGCAGAATTAAATGCACTTTTTAAATATTTTATTACCGTAGTATCGGGACTGTTTTTTCATGGAATAATTGTTTTACCTTTATTTTATTTATTGTTCACAAAAAAAAATCCTTTAATTTATTTAAATAATTCGTTAACAGCTCTGATTACGGCATTTTCAACAGCATCAAGCTCAGCAACATTGCCTGTTACTATTGAATGTACAGAAGAAAAAAATCATATATCAACAGAAACCGCTGGTTTTGTTCTGCCTCTTGGGGCTACAATAAATATGGATGGTACCGCTCTTTATGAAGCTGTAGCTGCAATGTTTATTGCACAAAGTTATGGAATTGATTTAACGTTGTCACAGCAGGTGATTATTTTTTTCACTGCTTCGCTTGCGGCTATTGGAGCAGCTGGCATTCCAGAGGCTGGTCTTGTCACGATGGTAATGGTGTTAAATTCGGTCGGTCTTCCTGTTGAAGGAATTGGAATGATTCTGGCAATAGACTGGTTTTTGGATCGTTTTCGTACCACCGTGAATGTCTGGGGAGATATGATTGGCGCCGGCATTCTGGACAAAAAACAGGCTCTTCTGCGGTAGAATCAACTCTTGTAATGAATACTCTATATATAGTTTGACATCCCGACATAGAGTATCTTTTAGCCAGCATGTCTGAATTAAGAATTACAGGTGCAAGGGAGCACAATTTAAAAAATATATCACTGACAATACCCAGAGACAAGCTTATTGTTTTTACAGGTGTTTCGGGCAGTGGAAAAAGCTCGCTTGCTTTTGATACTATTTATGCAGAAGGGCAGCGCAGATATATCGAAAGTCTCTCATCATATGCCCGTCAGTTTTTAGGACAACTTGAAAAACCCGATGTCGATTCCATTGAGGGTTTGTCACCTGCAATCTCTATAGAACAAAAAACCACTCATAAAAATCCCCGCTCTACCGTTGGAACCGTTACTGAGATATATGATTATCTCAGACTTATTTTTGCCCGTGTTGGTAAACCTCATTGCCCCTCTTGCGGTGACCATTTAGAAGCTTTAACAGTCGATACAATTGTAGATAATCTTTTAAAATTACCTGAAAAGTACCCAGATGTTGACTCTATAAAATTACAGATACTCTCTCCCCAGGCGAGAGCAAAAAAAGGAGAGTTTAAGGATTTATTTCAAAAATGGCTTAAAGACGGGTTTGTTCGCATTCGTGTCGATGGAAAAATCTATTCTCTTGATCAGGAGATTAAACTTGCTAAAAATATAAAACACGACATTGATATTATTGTAGATAGACTTGTATTGAAAAAAGAAGTTGATAACTCTTTGAAAGGCCGAATCGCAGACTCGATGGAGATTGCGCTGCAAAAAGGTGAAGGGCAGGCTGTTGCTCTTCTGGAAGGAGTCTCGGAAAATAAAAAAAACTCTTTTGAAAAAGAGGAGTATTTTTCATCTCAACTTTATTGCCCTAAATGTACCTTATCGTTTCCTGAAATTAACCACAGACTTTTTTCTTTTAACTCACCAGATGGAGCCTGTGAAAGCTGCTCAGGTCTTGGTGTCATTCAGGAGTTTCATCCAGACCTGCTTATCCGCGACGGATCTAAAACCCTCAACGAAGGAATAATTGCCGGGTTGGGGTGGTCGATTGATGGTTTCTGGTATCAAAATTCAATGAAAGCTCTTTCTACTCATTTTAAGTTTTCTCTGGATACCCCCTGGAACGAATTACCTGAAAAAATAAAAAACGTAGTTTTATATGGCGAAGAAGAGTTGAAGTTAAATTATAAATGGGAAGGTAAAGAGAGCAGCTATCAATTTAAAAAAGCCTACGAAGGAATTATACCAAATCTTCATCGAAGATATGAGTCCACCACATCAGACCAGGCGCGAAGTCGTATGGAGCAATACATGGTCAATATGTCCTGTCAGTCCTGTAAAGGAGCCCGTTTGAAACCAGAGCCACTGAGTGTCTTGATTCATGGAAAGAGTATATACCAGATTACCTGTATGAGCATTGAAGAGGCTGATACTTTTTTTCAAAAAATAAAGCTTACAGAAACAGAGCAGATGATAGCAGAGCAGGCCCTCAAGGAGATTCGAGACCGGCTTATGTTTTTAAACAAGGTGGGTGTAGGCTATCTTACCATGGATCGTATTGCAGGAACTCTTTCGGGTGGAGAGGCCCAAAGAATCCGACTTGCTACACAGATTGGATCTGCATTAACCGGTGTTCTTTATGTACTGGATGAACCATCTATTGGCTTGCATCAAAGTGATAATGAAAAACTCATTGAAACATTGAAAAATCTTCGAAATCTTGGAAATACAGTAATCGTTGTAGAACATGATGAAGAAACGATACAAAATGCTGATTTTATTGTTGATATTGGGCCAGGCGCCGGTGTCTATGGTGGTGAGGTGGTTTTTACCGGAACATATAAACAAATCATAAAAGATGCAAAATCTATTACCGGAAATTATTTAACAGGTAAAAGAAAAATTGAAACTCCGGTTGAGCGTAGAAAAGGCAATGGAAAAAAAATAAAAATTGAGGGAGCATCTGAAAATAATTTAAAAAATCTGAATGCCGAATTTGATCTGGGTAAATTTATTGCGGTAACAGGATTATCAGGAAGCGGTAAAAGTTCTCTGGTTAATGAAATTTTATATAAAGGGGTAAATGCCCTTTTAAACAAGAGTCAGACTTTACCAGGAAAACACAAAAAAATTACCGGAGTAGAAAACATTGATAAAATAATAGATATAGATCAGAGCCCGATCGGAAGAACCCCCAGGTCAAACCCTGCAACATACACCGGAGCCTTTACTCCCATCAGGGATCTTTTTTCCCAGTTGCCAGCCTCAAAAATGAGAGGTTATAAAGCAGGAAGATTTTCTTTCAATGTGGCAGGCGGTAGATGCGAGGCATGTGAAGGCGATGGTGTTATAAAAATTGAAATGCATTTTTTATCAGATGTGTATGTTGAATGCAAGGTTTGCGGCAGCAAGCGTTATAATCGTGAAACTCTTGAAGTAAAATATAAAAACAAGAATATTTATGAAGTATTGCAGATGAGTATCGGGGAAGCACTTCCTTTTTTTGAGTCGATACCTGCAATAAAAACAAAATTGCAGGCGTTGTCTGATGTTGGTCTTGGATACATGAAAGTGGGCCAGCCGGCAACTACACTCTCTGGTGGTGAGGCTCAAAGGGTAAAACTTGCGACAGAGCTGGCAAAAAGATCAACTGGAAGAACCTTGTATATTCTGGATGAACCGACAACCGGTCTTCATTTTGAAGATATAAATAATTTACTGAAAATTCTGCACAGATTTGTAGATGAGGGAAATTCAGTAATTGTTATTGAACATAATATGGATGTAATAAAAACAGCCGACTGGATTATAGATATGGGCCCGGCAGGAGGAATAAAAGGCGGTCAGATTATTGCCCAGGGGACTCCTGAAGAGATTGCAAAAAATGAAAAATCAATAACAGGTAAATATTTAGAGCGCTGGTTAAAATAAATTTTGAAATAAAATTAATTATAATTATTCCAGGGTTTGTAAATTTCAATATAACTTAACTTGTTTGCGCTCCAGAAAAAACTGATTCCCCTTGAGTGAATAATTAAACCATTTTTTTTTCTCAGATGCTGCGGATTGCCATAATGAGTTAAAATAAGATCCATTGCTTCATCAGCTGTTTTATCTGAAAAAGATTCAAAGTCCAGACCAAGAGCAGATCTCCACTGAACCACTTTAAAATTTCTGTCATTAACAACCAGGCGAATTTTTACAACTTTTCCATGAAACAGATAAACAGTTCCTGAAAAAGTGCGCCGCTCAAAATAAAGCTCATCATATGTCTCAAAACTTCTTCTTTTAGGATGCCCCAGATTAAGGCGAACATCTTCGGAATCCTCCCCAATTTGAACAGTGAGACCGCCAGTGCCTTCGACAAGATATAAACCGTTGTTTTTTAATTTTAATTTATCCCAGGCAGAATCGGGAATTTCCCAGTGAAAATCTTCGGTAGATCCGTAAATAAATTGTTGTCGTAAACAGGAAGAGGCAAAATAAGTCATTAATATGAAAAAAAGTACCAAACTGGACAAATCATACCTGAACAAAGACTTTTTAGAATCTTCAGATGCCCGCTCCATTAGAATATTATCGGAATATTTTCATCCTCTTCAAGTCTTCAAGAAGCAGAATGTACATGATACTATTGTTTTTTTTGGATCAGCCCGGGCAAAATCACCAAGAGATTTAAGAAAAATTTTACGACAAGACGGTCATAATGGCTTAAGTGATTTGCGGGTAGATAATCTGAAAAAACTGACAGACTACTACAGACAGGCAACCCAGCTCTCTTATCGTCTTACAAAATGGTCTAAATCTCTCAAAAAAGGTTCTAAACAGTTTTTAATTGCCTCAGGTGGCGGACCTGGTATTATGGAGGCCGCCAATCGTGGTGCATTTCTTGCCAGAGGAAAATCGATCGGATTGAATATTGCGCTTCCTTTTGAGCAATCACCTAATCCCTATATTACCCATGCTTTGAGTTTTGATTTCAACTACTTTTTTATGAGGAAATACTGGTTCACCTATCTGGCAAAAGCATTAATTATTTTTCCGGGTGGTTTTGGAACAATCGATGAACTTTTTGAACTGTTGACTCTCAAGCAGACCCACAAACTCATGAAACCATTGCCCATTATTATATATGGTAAGGAGTACTGGCAAAGTCTGTTAAATTTTCAAACCTTTGTAGACTGGAGCATGATCGATGAAAAAGATCTGGACTACGTTCATTTTTCAGACAGCGTGGAAGACTCATACGAATATATGGTACACCACCTCACAGAGCTTCATTTGAAAACATGAAAATGAGATGAAATATTTTGTATTTTACTTTGCTATTATATTTTCATTGCCTGCTTTATATAGACCCTCTGAAGTTCATATCGCCGATGCTGTATCGGCAGCAAACGGTGGTTCTTCTGTTTCGTTGTTTCCTAAAGTGCAGACTATTTCTCAAAATCCATCAGGATTAATGCTGACGGGGTTCCGTAAATTTACCATCGGAGTAGACGGACGGGAATTTTTAAACAAAATACTTCTCAACAGTAGAAAAGTTTCGATTAATTCACTCCCTTATGCTGCATTAACGATTCCCTGGAAAGAACGTCTTGCAACCGGAGTGATGTTTTATACGGACTTTGTTCACAGTAACCCTACTACAGATTTTTTCCGCTACAACAGTGAGCTGATTATATCTATAAAATTATTTGACCAGCTGGTTGCAGGTATGAGCAGCGGCCTCTCTACCGGGGTGGAAGCGCTTCGGTATACAGGATATGGCTACACAGGATCACTCTCGCTTTTTTACAAAAATAAAAATATAAACTTTGGTTTTCTATACAGAAACAGCAGTCCGCTATATTACAAAATTAACGCAATGGGTTACCCTTTAAAAGAGATATTTCCTGGAATCATGAAAGCCGGGCTTACCTATACCCACCCGAAATTTTCCATAACAACCGATTTTGAAAAAATATTCTGGCATCATAGCAGATATATTGAAAACGGTCTTGACCTTACCCCGCCGATACAGGCTGATAAATACTTTTATATTCACCCCCATATTTCAGCAGCCTTTCCTTTTCATCTTTATACCGATGTAACCATACGCTCAGGTTTTTTTACAGCAGATAATTTTGATTATGATGGAAGCAGCAGGCGAATCTTTTACTACACCATCGGCTCAGGTCTTCCTCTGGGAACAACCATCTGGAGCACTCCGATTCAACTGAACGTAGCCTGGGTCAGCAGCTGGATTTTTTCTTTATTGATAAAAGACAATTTGCAACAAGAGCAGTTTTACGCCCTGGTTGCTTTATCTATTTGATTTTAATTTATTATTTAATTATTGTTTATTCATCAAGGTCCGCCAATTTACGCCTGATTAATCGTACGTTTCGATTCGTAGGTTAAAACGTCACGCATGTTACTTTCATCGAAAAGTAAAATACCCAATTATTATATATAATATAGAATAAAAAATTAATAAAAAAGTAGTAAAAAAGGTCATTGCATATATACTATGTTGTACAAAAGTTGTTTCGATTAGGGAACAGCTCTACCCTGGCTGAGAGGTGCCACCCAGAGATCATGCTGGCTGCAGCGGGCAAAGGCTCTGTACTTTGATAAATCTTTTTTTGTGTCGATAGTAAAATGTCCATAAAAACTGGAACGTTTGCCCCGGCCAAAAGAGACTCTTACGATTTCACGATCGCGATCATCCAGAATTCCGATAGATTCAATATAATGAGATTCTTCGAGATTTTTTAATAGAACATAAATGATCACATTATCTACCAGTTTAGATTGACTGATTTCTACAGCAGGAACATGATCTGCAGCAAAGTCTGCCCATTCGGCAGGTTTCTCTTTTGTATATACTTTTTGAGGGGTAATGGGTTTACCATCATTCGGCAGGCTACGAGGTTCCTGGGGCTGATTACAAAAAAGAAGCAAGCCTCCATTGGTGACAATAATCGTTATTAGATAAACTTTTCTGAGAATTATTCTGAACATATCGCCTGGTCTCCCTTTTTAAAAATTAAAACAGTTATTATCACCCATTTGCTATTTAAATTCTTTAATATCATTGTATTTTTATTTTTACCAGAATCTTTTAAATTATTGCAATCATCTCAAGTTGTGTATTAACTATTTTGTATCATGATTGTGCTTGTATTTTTTAAATGTATGAACAATCGATATTCCCAAATGCCCTGAAAAATCAGATAAATGATTCAGGGCACTAAATATTTTTTCTGTTTTAAGTAACTCTCTTAATTATTACCTGACCTGTAAACCTTTACAGGATTAACTCCATCTCCCGCATTGATCACCAGATAATCTGTACCGGCATCGTTTACAGATACTGCGTCAAAGACTCTGGTAATGTCGTTTGTTGCATTTCCATCACCAATACTGCCAAAACCAAACTGCTTTGCAGCAACCGAGCAGGTATTTGCACTATCACAAATTGCCTCAAAGTCAGATTCGTTTCGTGGATTTGTTACACCAGTTTTTGATCTCCAGATGTTTACTCCATTGACCGCATTGTCAAAACCTACAAATAGACGAGTACCATTTTTTGCAAGTAAGGTTATATGTGTATTATTGGCCGTATATGTCGGTTGATTTATGGTATCTGACCATGTAGCACCTGCCATTGTTGTTTTTCCGGAAGTTACATTTCCAATCAGTAACCAGTCAGCTGATCCTGTCGGAACTGTTGTAGTACCCGCAGGTAAAACCCACATCTGGGGTACCTGGCTGCCAGCCGCGCATGTATGATGAACCGTTGCGGTTAAAGTTTGAACGGTACTCGATGAGCAGGCGTTTCTTATAATATACAGATCACCATTAAAAGATACCATTCTGGGAATAGCCTTGATTGCTGGAGTAATAGTATTTGCAGGTTGCAAGCAATCCCAATCATCTGTAGCAAAAGGTGCTGCGCCTACAAACGGAGCACCACAAACCCCATCACCTTCAGCGTCCTGGGGAAGAGCAATGGACATGAACTTCCACCAGTTTGCTGCATTGGGAGTAATATCTTTCCAAAATCTATCGCATGATGTTGCAGTACCTGTACCATTAGCAGTACAGACAGTGGGCGGATTTAAAAATGTAGATGCCTCAAGGTCGGTTCCTTGCAAAGCTCCATTTATAGCCGTAGCGGATCGCAAAATTCCCCCATCAGATGGCGCTGTAGCGCTTGTACGGGTCGCCAGATTGCAATTACCATTAACAAGGTTATTACATGAACCGCCGCTTGCCAGATATAACTGCGATTCATTTATTCCAGCTCCATCATTATCATACTCTACCATCGAATCAATCGAAATCAGGGCATTTGTATTTGTCACATTATTAAAAGTTTGCTGCCCGTTAACGATTGACCCACTGCCTCCGATACGACGCAAAAATCTGCCCGCCATATCTGTTATGGAAGTTCCATTGGGTAGAAATCTGTTCCAGCGAACAGCCGCAGTTCCATTTTGATGCTGGGAGGCCTGATATAACCAACCTTTAAAAACTGTAAAACTCATTGCCCTGAAAGTTCGAGTTGCACTATTAGAAAGTCCTACTATATGATTAAAGGTAAATGGTGAAACTGTATTGGTGGTATTCCAGTTTGACTGGTATCCTGACGCACTACCAAGATTAAAACCTAACACGAACAGATATTCAGAACCTCCAGCAGCTGTACAAGACGCACCGGTTAATGATGTATCAATATTTGGCGCTGCCGCTTTGTAACAATTAGAGAACATTCTATCAATACCACCGAGAACCTGTGTTCCAGATTCAATAGTTGGTGATGTAAACGGTTGATTTCCTGCTGTAACATTATCTGCATCAAGTGTTATGGTAGTCGAGTTGGTCATGTTGATATCGGTTTCAAACACACCTGTATAAGTTGCGTTAGGGCCAATGTGTAATTTGCCATTGTAGACAAATGCCTGGCCAGCCTTTGTCACGCCGTCGTTAAACGGGTCGGCAAAAACCGGGCCTGCACCTACGTTTGTGGGTATTGCGCCAAAAGTCACAGAAGCTCTGTCGTTCGGGTTATTCTGCAGACAATCTGTCGGAGCTGCACCAACCGTCGGTAAAATACAGCCTGCGGCTCCTGCAACGGTTGTTGCAGCACCTGTCCAACCGGCAGCTATAAAGGTGTAATTACCCTGGGCAGGTTTAGCCGGTGTTGCTGCACCATCATCTACCCTAAGGTAAATGGTATTTCCACCGCTGAAGCCTGCTGCCGGGCATGCGGTGTCATGTGCGCTTGTACAGATGCCAATAATAGCTGTACCTGCAGGGGCAGCCCAGTTTTGCAATGCGCTGGCACCTGATGCATGCACATAGGCTCCATTTGCTTTATCAACGGCATTATTACCGCCTCCTGTTAAAAATGATTTTGAAAAAGTAATGGCAGCAATTCGATAAGTTGTAGTTCCGTTGGGGGTAACTTCAACTCCGGTGGTTACTTTGATATTTTCCAGGCCGGTAAAGGTTGCTGTTTTTGAGGCTGCATCTATTAAATTTCCCTGGGTATCTTTTATGTTTCCATTGGCGGTTAATGTGTATAATGTTCCTGCTCCCTGATTGCTTGTTGTCAACTGAACAACCGTGTTGGGTGTAAATGAAGCGGCCGCACTTACCGTTAATCCATTATTTACTGTATAGTTGGTATTTAATAGAGCGCCATTGGCCAGGGTATCCCATTGAACAGCCTCAGAGAAAGTTACGTTTACTGTATTCATATCTATCGAAACAGCGCTTACAACACGGGGTAAGGTGTCTCCTGTAAAGGTTGTAGAATTAAAAGCTGCATCGATCACCACCGGTTGGGTGTCTTGAACATTAGAAACAACTACTGTGTAACCATTTAAAGTATTACTGGTATGTGATGTTGTGGTCAGAGTAACAACAGAACCAGCCACAACTGCCCCGGAAACAGTTAAACCGGCAATGTTATAATTTGCAATTGTATTTCCGCCCGTTCCAACAGGGTTATTGAAGGTAACATTAACAGTTGTATTACTGGTTGCTGTTGCAGAGAGCACTTTAAAGAGACTCGGCTGCCCGCTGAATATTGCTGAGTTTCCTGTGGCAGCTGCAATTGCATTATTTGATTGATCATTAACTCCCGTAGATACGGTAATTGTGTAGTTATTGGTACCGACTGTTTGAGGGGCAGTTGTCAGAATAACATATTTTTGATCAACAGTGGATGTTACAGTTATACCATCGTTCGACATAACAGCCCCGGTCACAGCAAGAGTTCCACCATTAATTGAGTAGTTTGCTGCTATTTCACCTGTTAAGGCTGAAATGGGTTCCGAAAATAATATATATGCTGTTGTATTTCCTGTACCTGCTGCAGAGATAACAACCGGCAATGCTTTATCAGCCTCGATGACTGTTGTTCCCTGTATCTGGGCAATGACATTACCGGCAGAATCCTGCAGACCAGGTGTTGCTGTTGAAGTAATATCAGGTTTCACACCGGTATCTGTAACGGCTCCTTCTGCAAATTTCAGAAAAATATTATTGTCATTGGCTATGTCACCAGTTGCTTCCGCTGTACCTGGAGAGAGTTGAAGATTGGTGTAGGCTCCCGCACTCCATGCGGTGGTTACAGTACCCAGAGTATTTGCTGCGACATATCCAGGAAAAGTAGAATCATTTACATTTTCAGAAAAGGTGATTTTATAATGATCTATTTTTCCATTGCCATTGAGATCCATCGTCTCGGCTGCTGTGATGGTGGGTATAGTCAAATCTAGCTGGTAGGCAACTGTCGCGGTTGAACATGCCGAAATATTTCCAACTGGATCAGTCGAGGTAGCATAAAAATTATAAAGGCCTGCTGTTAATGCAGAGCTTGTCAGGTTTATGGTTGCGCCTGCTGCTACACCGATTGCAACCTGTGCGGTGCAGATGCTATCTGTAAAAAGTGTAACCGTATCTCCACTGGTAACAGCACCTACTGTTATAGTGGGTGTAGTGTTATTGCCGGGAGAAGTTGCGGGTGTATTCAGTGTGAGACTATTAGGCACTGCCGGTGGTGTAAAATCAAAGGTGTAGATCTGACCTGTGGTAAATGTTGCTGCAAGAGTATTACCAGCTGTATCTGTAATACCTGTTAATGTATTTAAATCGAGACGCATGGTACCATCGCCGCTGATGGTATTTACTGTTACATCAATTGCTGTTCCGCTTGCTGCTGATACAGAAGCTATTGTCCCTGCTGTAGCTCCGGTATTGGTCAGAGCAAATTTGGTAGTGCCAACGCCGGTAACATTTTCGCTGAATGTGACTGTATAAATTACAGAATTAACATTTGTGGTTGTACCAGCCGGTGTATTTCGGTTGATAGAGGTTACAGAGGGGGCTGTCAAATCAAGCTGATAGGCAACTGTCGCGGTTGAACATGCCGAAATATTTCCAACTGGGTCAGTCGAGGTAGCATAAAAATTATAAAGGCCTGCTGTTAATGCAGAGCTTGTCAGGTTCATAGTTGCGCCTGCTGCTAAACCGCTTGCGACTTGTGCGGTGCAGATGCTATCTGTAAAAAGTGTAACCGTATCTCCACTGGTAACAGCACCTATTGTTATAGTGGGTGTAGTGTTATTGCCGGGAGAAGTAGCGGGTGTATTCAGTGTGAGACTGTTAGGCACTGCCGGTGGTGTAAAATCAAAGGTGTAAATCTGACCTGTGGTAAATGTTGCTGCAAGAGTATTTCCAGCGGTATCTGTAATACCTGTTAATGTATTTAAATCGAGGCGCATGGTACCATCGCCGCTGATAGTATTTACTGTTACATCAATAGCTGTTCCACTTGGTGCAGATACAGAGGCTATTGTTCCTGCTGTAGCACTGGTGTTTGTGAGTGCAAAACTGGTTGTGGCAACGCCTGTAACATTTTCGCTGAATGTGACTGTATAGATTACAGAATTAACAT